>Ga0194127_10000855_pt1 | contig 47271 bp, 41 predicted proteins | sample TA2KigC100mmetaG_FD_148624 | JGI IMG/M metagenome (GOLD analysis project Ga0194127, IMG submission 148624) | Freshwater microbial communities from Lake Tanganyika, Tanzania - TA2015036 Kigoma Deep Cast 100m | ecosystem: Environmental > Aquatic > Freshwater > Lake | place: Tanzania: Lake...
GAAGACCCCAGAAGCCGACGTGCTCTTAACTGCAAATCTTTGGTCACGGCGGAATTGTCGTCACTTGGCGTAATGAGGCGAATGGCCGTGGGGTCCACACCAACCATCGCAACCGACAGATTTGTTGGGCACTGGTAAGCCTCTTTCAGGAGGGTGGATTCAAAATCCTCACCACCTGGATGCTCATAGTGGAACGTGTATGCCGTCTTTGCGGTACAAACTCCTCTTGGGGATATCAGAGCCACCTTGTTGCCCGCCTCAACCGAATCGGCCAGGGAAAGGTCCATAGGCCATTCTTGCGTGGTCCCGTCAGCTCCGACATAGCCAGTGGGGAAGAAGGGAAGCGCAAAACAAATATCGGACTTTGTCGTAACTTCTCTCGCTCCACGCGCTCTGAGGACTTTCGCGATTTCCTTCCAGCCTTTGCGTTGTGCAATCATTAGGGCTGTCTGGCCAAACCTGTCTTTCGCATTGACGTCAGCGCCCTTGCCGAGGAGGTATTCGACCTGCTCCACATCTCCGCGTTGCGCTGCCGATATCAGCTGCTCGTCGAGTGTGGCACCAGCTCCCGCTATCCCCTCCCATGGCACCAGGGCCAAGATCAAAATCAGAGCCAAACACAAAACAATCTTGACCGCTAACGTGGTCTTGCCCACTCCGCCTTTGAAATTAATGAAGCTGATGACTTTGGCCAATGCTAACCACCTTTGGGCGATCGCTCGCGCATTCTTTTCGGCCGCGGGTCGAGGAAGATCGCGAAACAGTAAATTGCCAGGATAGTGGTGACCGAGAACACGAGAAGATTTTGAGACTCGATTTCGAGGAACTGGACGATCTGCCCCGGGATGTCGCCCAGGGCGTACATATAGTAGAACACGTCCCATGCTTTCCAGAAAGACCACGCGGCCACAGAGCCCGATATTACCGAGTAATAAAGGTTTGCTAGACTCCGAGCCCTAGGGCTTGTCTTGGACCAGACGTACGCCCTGACGCACTGAACAATCAAATACGGCGCCATCCATCTGGCCAAAATCCCGATGGTCGCGGCATCGAGGCCCCACCCTCCGCTGAGAATGCTCCTCGCGATGGCCCTGAGGCCCTCATCCAGGATGCCTCTCTGCAGGAGCGTCACGAAGACAAATGCCGGGAGCAGTGACATGCAAGCCAGGAAAACGGCCAGTTCTCGAAAAACCATCTTGATCATACGGCGAGTATATCACGCCTCGGTCGGGACGATCTCAGTTTCGGCGGTGAACTCATGAGGCTTGCCAAAGATAGTCGTGGCTGAGATACTTCGCCGGGAATGAAATAGCGCGAAAGGCATGAGGCTGGATAAACACCGGTGTCCTGGAAAGAAAAATACGCTTCACGCGTGCTGAGCCCGGAAGAGGCTGCCGCCAAGATCAAGCACGGCTACCGGGTCTTCCTGGGGAGCATGTGCGCAGAGCCCAAGCTCATTATCAGGGGTCTGTCCGGTTCTTATGTGGAGGACGTGGAATTCGTGCAGCTTAAGGCCGGCGAAGAGGCTGTTCGCCTGGTCATGGAACGAAAACCACGCTTTCGGCTCCGAACCTTTTTCACGGGGCGGAGCGCGGGTGGCTCCGACGAGTCCTCCCAGGCGGATTACGCGCCGCTCTTTCACTCGGAGATCCCGCGTTTCTTCAAGAACCGGAGGATCGCTATCGACGTGGCCGTGGTCCAGGTCTCCGAGCCCGACCGTTTCGGGCAGGTCAGCCTCGGAATATCGGTTGATATAAACCGCTCCGCTGTGGAATCGGCTCGCCTCGTCATTGCCCAGGTAAACCCGCGTATGCCCCGCACGCTGGGCGCCACGTTCATTCCGATGGATCGCATTCACTACCTGGTGGACGGAGAGCAAGAGCTAACGGAACTCGAAAACATCAAGCTGACCGACATGGACAGAGCCATCTCCCGATTCTGTAGTGAGCTGATAGAGGACGGATCCGTGCTCCAGGCCGGTTTTGCCGCTATATCCCACGGTCTGAACGAGTTCATCATGGACCGGAAAGATCTGGGTGTTCACACAGAGATGTTTACCGACGCGATCATCGATCTGATCGAAGGGGGGGTGGTCACCAACGCCACCAAGCCCATACACACGGGCAAATCCGTGGCCACATTTTGTATGGGGACCAGGCGTCTGTACGATTACGTGGATATTAATCCCCTTTTCGAATTTCAACCTACGGACGCGGCGCTCAACCCGCTCGCCATCGCCGGCATACCGAAGATGGTTGCGATCAACATAGCGGTTCAAGTGGACCTTAGAGGTCAGATACGGCAGGGCGGCCCTCGATGGACCACGTTCGAAGGCTCCGGGGGAGACCAGGACTTCATGAGAGGCGCCGGACTCTCTCGAGGCGGGCGATCGATTGTGTGCCTCAGGTCCACCGACCCACGGGGAAAGTCTAACATTGTTCCCCACTTCGGCCCAAAAGCCACGGTGATTATGAATCGTGGGGATGTGCATTACGTGGTGACCGAGTACGGCGTGGCATACCTTGGGGGCAAGTCAATCCGTGAGCGTGCCCTGGCCCTGATCGAAGTAGCCCATCCGAATCACCGGGAATCACTGATGAGCAAGGCCCGGCAGCTCGGGTTCGTCCACTCGGACCAATTCTTTGTCAAGACGATCTCACCGGAGCTACGGGCTCGGATACGAACGGACCGTGTTTTGAAGAATGGCGTGAAATTCCATATGCGAGCCATCAAACCCACGGACGAAGGGATGCTCCGAGACTTGTTCTACCATCTTTCCGACAATTCAAAATATTTCAGATACTTCAGTCAGAAGCGCAGCATGCCCCTCCAGAACCTCCGCAAGTATTTGAATCTTGAGGCAGACAAGGGTTTGTCCATCGTCGCCACTATCGGGCCGAGAGAGAACCGCCGGATGATCGCAGAGGCGCGCTACGTCTTCACGCCAAAAGATCCCCTCCCGGATTGCGCCATCATGGTGGACGAAGAATTCCAGAAGCGCGGAGTCGGCGGCCACTTGCTTCGGTACCTGATCGAGACCGCGATCGAGCAGGGCGTGCCCGGCTTCAAAGGGGACATCTTGCCGTGGAACGATCCGGCCATAAAGCTGCTCGAAGGATTGCCCTACGTGATCCACCGCAAGTACGTGGACGGGGTGCTGGAAGTGCGATTCATGTTTGATGAGTTCAAAGAGCCGCGTCAGCAATAGCTATGGTCACGCGGGCCTCAAAGACCCTCAGCTAGTGTAGCTGTCTCCGAAAAAGCTTGGCAGTTCTGCTGAGACAGGCATCTTGCCTGTCCATGAATGACGGGCAAGATGCCCGTCGCACCAAAGACATTCTGACGCGTCGCCGGAACAATTGGCATATGACCTCCAGGCGAACAACCAGTCGTAAAGCTATGATGGAGACACTACACTAGCCCGTAGCTTATTTCCGTGCCGCCAACCTTTGCTGAACAGCTTTACTTGTGAGCTCTCGCAGCGCGTCCGCGGCGATCCATCGTGCTGACTTCGATTCCATCCGGCTCAGCTCACGCGCCGCTGTTACTGCCAGCTCATTGAGCCGCGCGTTCCGTTTGCCGATCTGTCGAAGCGCCCAATTGACCGCCTTAGCAACGTAATTACGTTCGTCTGAAGCGGCCTTCCGGATGAGCGGCAGGAGCGCCTCGAAATCCTCATCCACGGCCGTTTTGTCATACACAGCGAGGCAGGCGATGAGAGTGAATGCGGCCCTCTTCACGAATTCTTCGGGACGTGCGCTCCATTCCATGATTTTCGTTCGAGCAAACCGGGTCTTGCGGAAGAGGTTGTTGCAGCACTGATCGCACAGATCCCATGAATTAAAATCCCGCGACCAGAGTTCCATCTGACCTTCAGAAACGTGATCGGGCTTGTCAATCATGGACGCCAAGATTCTCGCTTCATGGATACGCTAAGCCCAGAGCTTCTGCGCAAGCTCGTGGTCTTTGCCGACCGGCTTCGCCAAGCTGCGGAGCTTCGGAATCGAGACACCGTAGGCCGAAGAGCTGTCGATCCCGTAACGGGCCATGCCCTTGACCGCTTCAGGATCGGCCCAGAATGCCAATTGCTTTAGAATGTCTATGTATTGCATCGATGAATACTTCGGGTTATTCTTCGATCTGTTTGGAGGTGGCCGTTGTCGAAAGCGACTGTGCTTGCAGCGGCGCGCCCGTGATGAATTATGCCGTTCATCGTCGTACATCGGGTCCGATCCTAGTCGTAACCGATGGCTCTGCCAAGTGATAAGAAGCCGTCAATGGAAAGTTCGAATAACCCCACATTGTAGGCGATGAAGCAGGAGCGAAGATGAAGCCGACCAAACTGACACGACTGAGCGTGGGTAACTTCACAGCGTTCGCCAAGTTGGAGCTGGATTTCTCTCCGGGGATGAACGTCTTCGTTGGTGCAAATGCCACCGGAAAGACGCACCTGCTGAAGCTGATGTATGCTGCTTGCGATGCAACGAATACGAAGGAACCGTGGGAAGCGAGACTGGTCCCAATCTTTCGTCCTCATCGGGACGTACTGGGAAGATTGGTGCACGCTAAGGCTGGTACTGCGAAGCTCCACCTGAAGAGCACGAGTGGCCAGATAACAGCTTCTTTCAAGAGAGAGAAGCAGTTTGCGCGGATTTCGCGACCTGCAGGGCCGGATTCATGGTACGACATGCTAATCGACGCGGTCTATCTGCCGGCAAGAGACATGACAGAAATCGGCCCTGGCCTGGTCTCTCTGTACGACGAGCGAGAGATTCGATTAGAAGAGACCTATCGTACCATCATGGCGAGCGCCATCCTACCTTCCTACAGACCTCAAAGATTGGGAAAGGATGAAAAGCAACTGCTTGAGGTCATCCGTCGCGAACTACCCGGGAAAATAACCATGGAAGGCAAGGAGTTCTTCCTGCGACATAAATGGGGGGATCTCGAATTCACGCTCGTGGCTGAGGGCATGAGGAAACTGGGATTGCTTTGGTTGCTCATTGCCAATGGCACGATCAACCGGGACACCATCCTGTTCTGGGACGAGCCAGAATCAAACCTGAACCCGAAACTCATGGGTGTGGTAATCGATATTCTTTTGGCATGGCAGAGACTCGGCGTACAGGTATTTGTCGCAACCCACAATTACGTCGTGCTCAAAGAACTTGACCTTCGGAGAACCCCCAAAGACAAAATCCGGTATTACTCCTTATATAGGATACCGGAGACTGACCAGATCGTATGTGATTCTGAGGATGACTTGGCGGCCGTTGATCCGAACTTTGTCGTCGATACGCTTGCCGATTTGTACGATCGTGACCTGGAACGAGCACTGGGTGGTAAGTGAAAATGACTCTCACGGAAGGACAGCTGGCCTTCGATTTCACGGGGTGCTTTCGGGCTTGGCGATTGGATCAAGAGGGTATCCCGGAGACTATGAAGAACGTTGACTTCGTCGTGGAGGAATCGGACCGTATACTCCTTATAGAGGTCAAAGATCCTTCGGATCCTCGTACAACTGAAACGGCTCGCCAGAGTTTTGTTCAGAATCTAAAATCGAAGCAATTCGTGAACGTGACCCTCGTTCCCAAGTGCCGTGATTCATATACTTATCTCCACCTGATGGCAGACGACCGCAAGCCCTTAGTCTACATCGTAATCCTCAGTCTTTATGAGCATACAGATAGACCCGACCTGTTCGTGGGGCTGCAAGAACGGCTTAAGTTGCGGCTGCGCAAAGAAGGGAAGAAGAAGTGGGAGCGCCAGTTTGTTCAGGACGCAGTGGTCCTTAACATCTCAATGTGGAACCGCCGATTCTCCTATCAAGCAGACCGGCGAATATCTTAGAAGAACTCGGAACGATCTCGCCATCTAATAGAACGACGAATTTGGGGTCTATAGGCTTTGATATGTGGTGGGGCGTATTTCAATTCCCCATGACGTCATTTGTTCCCAGCCGCCCGTCTTCGACCCCCAGCAGTTCTTCTTGCAACTCTCCGCGGGTTTCCCTTCACGTGCTTTCCTTCGCTCGTGACGTCTGAGGTTCCTCGGTGGGCTGGAGCGATCACCCCAGCTTGGAGCGATGTCTTCCACATTGCCTGCGCTGCGGAAGTGTCCACAGCGAATGGAGCGTAGCCCCGCGCGTCGCCCAGCGCTTCCTTTAAGTACAGGCCTGTGTACGATCCCGGATTTTGAGCGATCTCTTCCGGCGAGCCCGTGGCGATCACTCGGCCTCCTTCGTCTCCTCCTTCAGGCCCCAGGTCTATAATATGATCGGCCACCTTGATGACATCCAGGTTGTGCTCGATTACCACCACGGTATTACCCTGGTCTACGAGGCTCCGGAGCACCTCCAGGAGCTGGCGTATGTCCGCGAAGTGGAGCCCTGTGGTCGGCTCGTCGAGTATGTAGAGCGTCCTCCCCGTGCTGCGCTTGGAAAGCTCCCGGGAAAGCTTGATCCGCTGCGCTTCGCCTCCGGAAAGAGTGGTTGCAGGCTGCCCCAGCTTGATGTACCCCAAACCGACCCGTTGGAGCGTCCGCAGCTTGTTTGCTACAGAAGGGACATTTTCCATGAATTCAGCCGCCTGGTTCACGGTCATGTCCAGGATGTCCGCTATTGTCTTTCCCTTGTATCGAATGTCCAGCGTCTCACGGTTGTATCGCTTTCCGTGACACACATCGCACTTTACATACACGTCAGGGAGGAAGTGCATCTCAATCTTGATGATGCCGTCGCCGGAACATGCCTCACATCGACCTCCCTTCACGTTGAAGCTGTATCGTCCCGGCTTGTATCCGCGCATTCGAGATTCAGGAAGACCGGCAAACAGATCTCGGATGAATGTGAAGACCTGCGTGTACGTCGCGGGATTGGAGCGCGGGGTGCGGCCGATTGGGCTCTGGTCAATGTCAATGACCTTGTCGATGAATCCAACGCCGTCAATCTGGTCGAACTCCGCCGCCCTCGCTCGACCGCCGTACAGGCGCTGAGCAAGAGCGCTCAGAAGCGTATCGACGATCAGGCTGCTCTTGCCCGATCCGGACACCCCTGTGACACAGGTGAATACCCCCAGGGGAATGGCCACATCAATTCCTTTGAGATTGTTCGCTCGCGCCCCTCGTATGACAAGCTTCTTCTTACCGGGCTTGCGGCGTTTCTCAGGCGCCGGGATATGCTCTTTCCCTGACAGGAACGCCCCTGTAAGCGATTCCTTCGATCGGAGCAATTCCGAAGGAGCGCCTTGGAAAACGACCTCTCCTCCCATGCGCCCGGCCCCAGGTCCCATGTCTATGACGTGATCCGCGCTGAGGATCGTTTCCGGGTCGTGTTCCACCACCAGGACCGTGTTCCCTTGGTCCCTGAGATCCTTCAAAGTCGCCAGAAGCCTCTGATTGTCTCTCTGATGCAGTCCGATGCTCGGCTCATCGAGGATATAGAGCACGCCAACCAGGGAAGATCCCACCTGCGTGGCGAGACGTATCCGCTGGGACTCACCGCCGGAGAGGGTGGCGGAGGCCCGGTCAAGGGTGAGGTAGTCCAAGCCCACTTTTTCCAAGAAACCGAGACGGTCGCCGATCTCCTTGATCACCCGGCGGCCGATCTCCAGCCTTCGCTCGTCCAAGCGAAGCTCTTGCATGAATCGAGACGCGTCCCGCACCGACATCGCCGTCAGTTCGTGGATCGGCAGGTCCCCCACCAGCACGTGACGAGCCTCACGTTTGAGCCGCGCTCCGCCGCAAGAGGGGCACGGGATTGCGCTCATGAAACGTCCCAGCTCGTCGTTGACCTCTTCTTGCTCGGGGTTCCGATACCGTCTTTCCAGATTGGGAATGATCCCTTCAAAAGGCTTGCGAAAATAGTGCCTTCTGCCGTGCCGTTCAAAATAGAAATGAACCTCCTCAGAACCGGAACCGTACAGGAGGGCCTGCTGAACCCGCTCGGGCAGGTCCCGAAAAGGAGTGTCCACGTCAAACCCATAATGATTCGTGAGGGCATCAATCATCTGGTCCAGAAAGACGGAATTGCGGTTGCCCCAGGGAGCGAGCGCTCCTTCGCTTATTGACAGATCCGGGTTAGGCACTATCAGATCGGGATCGAAGCGCACCTGGGCCCCAAGGCCCCCGCAGGTCTCGCACGCTCCGAACGGGTTGTTGAACGAGAAGAGCCGCGGCGCAATTTCGCCGAACGATATGCCATGCTCCGGACATGCAAACTTTTCGCTGAATAGGAGGACCTGACCATCCTGAACTTCCGCCATCGCAGTTCCGTCCCCCATACGCACCGCTGTTTCCATGGAATCCGCGAGCCGCTTCTCTAGGCCGGATTTCACCACAAGCCTGTCAACCACAACCTGGATAGTGTGCTTCTTGTTCTTGTCCAAGGGGATCTCTTCGGATAGATCCCGCATCTCGCCGTCGATCTTCACCCGGACAAATCCGTCTCTGGCCAGGCGATGAAGCTCTTTCTGATACTCACCCTTACGCCCCATCACGATGGGCGCCATGAGCACAATGCGCGTGCCTTCAGGAAGCTCCATCACCTGGTCAACCATCTGCTGGATAGTCATGGAGCTGATCGGTTTGCCGCATTCCCAGCAATGGGGAATGCCGACCCGCGCGTACAGGAGCCGCAGATAATCGTAAATTTCCGTGACGGTCCCGACGGTGGAACGAGGGTTCTTTGAGGTGGTCTTCTGCTCGATGCTGATGGCCGGCGAAAGTCCTTCGATCAGGTCCACATCCGGCTTTTCCATCATCTCCAGGAACTGCCGAGCGTATGCGGAGAGCGACTCCACATACCGACGCTGCCCCTCCGCGTAAATAGTGTCGAACGCAAGGCTCGACTTTCCCGATCCGGAGAGGCCCGTGATCACCGCCAACTTATCACGAGGTATGTTGAGGTTGATGTCCTTGAGGTTGTGCTCTCTGGCGCCTCTTATGATGATTTCTTTGCTTCCCACTTGATTTCCTTGCGTTAGCCCTCGTATCCCCGCGAGGAGTCCCGCCGATTCAACCGGGGTTCGAGAATTCTCCCGCGCCCCCCTGCCGACTAGATTGCCATCTTCTCAGCCGAACGCAAGCTTTCTTCCCAAGGCCGCCCGCTGTACGCGGCGGCGGCGCGCGGTCGGTCCCGGGCTCGTGAGTAATTTGAGGAGCGCATACGTAAATTTCTTAAGTGGAAAGAGACGCGCGAAGGTTCCGGATTGGGGAAAAACCACCGCGCGATACACGCTATCCCCTTGGGATAATTCCACATACATGTCATGCGCGTATTCATTCCTTTCGTCAATATGATAGATAAAAATCATCAACCTTTTTCTTGACTCCCCGGAAGGGCCGTGGTATCTCGCCCGTGTTTTCGGGGAGCGGGCGTGTCGGACCCCTCTCCTGTTGCACATTTTGTTCAGGAGGTATGGTATGTTATTTCCGTATTCCGATCCGGCCAAACCGGTTTCCGAACCTCCCGGAGATTTCTCAAACAACTACAAGTACTTGAAGAGACTGGTCAATCGAGCGCTCAAAGAGGGGACTCCCATTGAGGATCTCCACCTCATTGACAAGCACTCGGCCTCTCGCAAACCCAAACCCCTCTCCCGCGAAGATCTGATCAAGCTCCTCCATACCCTCAGACGCATCAGAACTCGATACCAAAGGCTCCTGGAGCCGCCGGTTCCAAGAGAGCTGGAGCGCGATATCCTTGCAAAGGCGCCTGAGGAGCGCCTCCCTTGGGAGGAAGAAGCCCTGGGGAAGATTGAACAGTGGCGCAGGGACGTGCGCGCGGTGCGCAATCAGGTCAGGCGCGAGCTCAATGAGCACCTCAAGAAGCGGTTGTTCAAAGGCATCTGATCCAGCCGCGTGAATCGTCAGTCAGGGTACTGATCGAAGAGCCTTCCCCACTTGCTGGTCTTCTTGAAAGCTTCTATCTGAGGTTTTGCCTTGAGGGGCCAGTACACGAAGTCGTGGTAGAAAAAGGACGCGAAGACAAAGACGTAAACCAGGGGGGTGCGGAAGAAAAGTTTCTCCAAGGGCCTGAGCGGCCCGAACCAGATGAACTTGCCCACTGCCGAAGCCGTATTGTTTCCCACGCTGAACCCCCAGTTTTCGTGGGAGATGTCTTTTCCTTTCACCTCGATCTCTTCCATGCGGCCCTTGCCCAGGCCGGATTCGTGGGCAATGCGGATGTACTTGATGCTCAGGGGATCGAATCCCATCATATTGGCTGCTACCGCATCAATGGCCGCGCTATCTCCGGAAGCGAGGATCACGTCCTTCTCGACCGGAATCATGGTTCGCGGCCCCGGGCCGTTCCCGCAGACCGTCCCGTCCATCACCGTGAAAATTCCCGCATGAATCTCTTTCTGTATGTCCAGCAGATCGTTCAAGGTCTCGTGGATCGTGGAGTGTGTGTAATGCCTGCGGGAAGTAAGCAGCCCGCCGAACGCGTTCTTCATGGAGCCGGTCGTGCCCGTGTAGATATGGCATTTTACCGTGGGCAGATGCACCACATTCTTGCCGATGAAGTACTCCGGGATCTTCATCCCGCCCGGGAAAACCTTATGCAGCGCGCGCATTTCGGCCCGCGGGGTAAAGGGAATCCAGCGGATGTCGGATGGCTTGAAATTGTACAGCACCGGGATCTTGTATTTTTCAAAGACCGCAACATACTTATTGAGGCGCTCCCCTTTGTGCGCATTGGTAACCACTGTCTCGTTCTGGACACAAACCACGTCATGATAACCCGCGTCTTTCAACGCGAGTATGACCCCTTCGAGCTGCCACGGGGTGGTGTTGGCCCCAAGGAACGGGAAATGCCACGAGATATTGTCCTTGAGTATGACGGTGGCCGACGGATCGAGGAATTCCGTGAATCGAGCGTCGCTCATCGCGGCCCTGATGTCGTCCAGGACCGTTTCGGGCCTTGTTTCTCTCACTGCAACAATTGATCTCTCATTCATGCGGTTCCACTCTAGGTTCCTATTTCCTGAACAGATTCGCGATACCGGTTATCAAGTCGGCAAGGTCTACGGCCACGTTGGTCGAGCCTGCGTCATCAGAGAGCAGCAAGCCGCCTCCTGATTCGTATCTCATCCTCTCTCGCCGGAGCTTCTGTTGGAGTTCCTCGTCCTTTTCGATTTCCCTCTCAGCTTCCCGCGCTTTTCGCAGGCCGCCCCGCGCCATGAAGTCCATGATCTTCTCCATCTCGCCGGCATCGAACCAGATGCCATGAGGCCGACACACATCAACGATCACGCCGGACACGCGAACGAAGTTCTTGCGATTCATGATGGTCCGGCAGACCGGGCAACGCAGGTACTGGACCTTTGCCTCCAGGACGCTTTCGCTTTGCTTCGATCCGCCGAGGGCCTCAACTACCCTCGTGGACGCGTCCTGCATCATCTCGAAGGTCTGGTGGGGGATGAAAAGGCCGCCGCACGAACCGCACGCGACCACCTTAAAGTCCCCGATGTTCTTCTCGCGCATGGGCAAATCGCAGCGGGGGCACCGATGGCTTGCCAGAGCCGCTCCTTCTGCCTGCGGAGGCTGGATGGGCCGCGCACACACCGCGCAGAACCTGCTCTCCGCCGGGATCCTCTGGTAGCAGTGTGGACAGTGCGAGGTCTTGCCTTTGAGTGAAAAATCCAGGTGGGCTCGGCAGTATTCGCAACGTTCAAACCCACGCTTCACCGTGGCGCCACACGACGGGCAATGAAGAACCAGACCCGTGTCAAGGTCTACCGCGACCTTCGTATCGGCCGGTGACGCGTCCGTCTTCTGCTCTCCGAAACGAACCCTGACGTTCTCTTTCCGTCGAGCGATCGTCTCCGCGGTGAGCTTGCCATCCTGCCTGAGCAGGCCCACGACGCGGACGAGCCGGGAATGATCCAGGCCGTACGTTGCCTTGAGCTCCTCTTCGGGTGTTCCACTCTCAAAATCCTTGAGGAACGCTGCTGCATTAACTCTGATCTTCTTACGCTCCGAGTCCACGGCAGGTCTCCTCGCCCGTGTTGCGTGCGCAATTATCATACCGGCCTAGCGGCTACACTTCAAGAGGTGGGGCCTTGACAACCCCGCAGTGGTGAGGTTAAAGTGCCGTCTTGACCGGGCCGTTAGCTCAATTGGTAGAGCAACTGACTCTTAATCAGTAGGTTCGGGGTTCGATCCCCTGACGGCCCACCAGAAGGAACTCCGTGATGCCGCCTGGCTAGCCTGATGCGACGAGGCGGATATTTTTTTCTCGCCAAAAGCGTTACGCCGGATTTGTGACAATCCTCCGTGCAGACCGCATTGGCAGCGATAATGAGTTGCATGTAATGCCAATGCGCTGTTAGATGACTGAAATGGTCATTGCGGCGGCCTGGGATCTCCTAAACGAAGGTCCGACGGCCTTGCGTCGTCCGAAGAGAAGGAGATCCCCGGTTCGCCGCCCACCGGTAACTTGTTTGATCGCGCATTGGTACAAGAAAAACGCCTGCTTCCGTGCGCTCAATCCTGTGTCAGACTCAACCCGATGCGTGAAATCCTTCTTCCGCCCTTCTCAAATCCGTGATGTCCCGGCGCCTGAACAGCGTGGTCCCGCCCTTGATGGATACCCGTTTCACATTGATCAACAACACGTGCTCGGCGCCGGCCTTGTCCGTGATAGTGCGCTCAATGTTCGGGATTTCCTCCCGGCGGCTGAATTCGGAGCGATCGAACAAATCAGGGCCGAGGAGCCGGCTCACCGTGCCGAACGATCCCACCTCTTCCTTGGAATAGCCGAAGATCACATGAACATTGGGACATATGTACGTGAACGCATCGTTGTCGTCGGTGATCACAACCGTATCGGATATGCTGGACAGGGTAATACGGTGCAGTTCTTCCGACTCACGGAGCGCTTCTTCCGCGCGCTTGAGGTCGGTGATGTCGTCCACGACGATGCGACAACGGGTGAAATATCCGTTGGCATCCCTTACCGCCACGCTGTCGAGCCTCGCGGGGAAAGAGTCGTCGGCTCGCTCCAATTGCATTTCGCAGGTCTGCTTCGTCCGTGTGGCGAATACTCGCTCTATATGCTCGTAGTAGGCATTATACGAGCGCTTGGAGACACAACAGGAGAACAGCGTGCCTATAAGGCCTTCTCGTGATCGTCCCAGTAGATGACCTGCCGTTGTGTTCGCCTCCAGAATCCTTGATTCCGCGTTGACCGTGAAATAGCCTACCGGAGCGGAATCATACAGTCCGGAATACCTGTCCCTTGATTGTTCGAGCTGTTCCTGGACCCGCTTGAGTTCGTCGTTCCGCATCTTGGCTTCGATCTGGGCAACTTGCAGCTCCCGGATCAGTCGCGCGGCATTCTCCTGGGACAATTGGGAAATGTCTCCAACGCTGAGCGCCCTGAGCTGCACGGCCCGCTCGGACCACCGCTGGAAATCCAACACCTTTCCGGCGGAGGTTTCCCGTTCCAGCCATCCGAGTGCGCTGGTGCAACCCTGTATGACCTTCTGGAGCGCCTCCTCCAAATCGGCCACCCGGCGCCTCATCCCGGTCAACTGCTTGATGAGCTGCTCTGTAGTCTGGTCGGTCATGGTGACGCCTGCCCGGTGTGTGATCGATGAAGATGCAAAGCGCCGCGAACGCGTGGACGCTTCCCTTAGGTCACCAAGAGATCTCTCAACTCATACGAAGAAAAAGACTCTTCCCTTTCTGTTCCTGAGCGTACGTCACCGCACGCCCCCCGGTCAATGATGATATTCGCTATTGTCCCTCGATCAGACATGGTTCGGTATCTTCAGAGGCAAGTGAAGGGCCACTCTTCAGCAATCAATCATGGTGAAACGCCTTAGTCGCCTGAGCCGACTATACAACCACGCCTTGAAAATGGACCTGGCGGGCATGTCCCGTCAATAAGGATCGACGAGAAATCGTAGAGGAGCAATTCATTACGCCCATACGAGGGCGTGATGAAACACGCCCCTACAGTCAAGTCCGATCCGTTGTCTCTGCGGTGCCTTTGGCTGAAGCAAGCTGCGAAAGGGTGGATGAAATGCGAGTGTGTGTAGAATTCCTGGACCAAGGACGTAATCGAGGCCACCATTCCCACCGCCGTACAAACGAAGATCTTCACAAGACTTGCCGACAATGCGCCGAGCCCCACCGGTCGTGATTTTGCGGCGAGACCCCAGGCTTCCCCGCCCATCTTGGGAGGAGGGAGGGGCCCCAGCCGTTCCGCTCTCATCCCCTGTATTCGTTGCCCTGATTGGCCGCCTAATCTCAGTCCAAATCATACTGAATGCTTACCGTCGGCGAAAAGAAAACGATAAATTGGACAACAGCGAGAAAACGCGCTTGACCAACGAGACAAGACTAAAGTACAGTTGTTAAGGGGAAAATGCCTCTTTCATGTACGTTGAGGACGACCTTCTCTCCACGACGTTTCATCCACGCCAAGGCATGAACCATTCTAGGAGCCAACAATCATCTACGGCTCAATCGGAAGCGCAACGACCAAGAAGAGCGGCAATAGAACGACATCATTCAGGCTATACGACGGTGGAACAATCTGACTGAACCGCGGAATGGGTGACATCGAGCGCCCTGGGAGCGACGCGGAACGCCATCACCCGACCCGTCATGAGGCCGACCAAGCCCAAGAGGGGGGGCCTAGCGACTCGGGCTGTAAAGAAAGGGAGGGCCATGATTTCCAGAAGGGAAATGCTTGCAGGCTTCAGCGGATTGGTTGTCGGAGGCGCGGCCAACGCCATTCTATTGAGCGCCAAAGGAAATGCAAGTAGCTCGGCCCCTCATTTCTGGCCGCCAAGAAGGCTGGACCCTTTGGAATGCGCCAGGGTTGCATACCAGGGATACTGGGAGGAGAACGGGGGCTGCGGGTTTGCTGTGTTCAAGGGTATGATCGGGATGATGGGAATCAAGTATGGCGCTCCCTACGACACTTTTCCTTTATGGATGATGTCTTATGCGGCGGGAGGGATAGCCAGTTGGGGGACAGTGTGCGGCGCTTTGAACTGCGCGGCTGCCGCCTACGGGCTTTTCTATGGTAAGAAACAACAACAGCCCTTGATTGACAGCCTTTTCAGTTGGTACGAAAAGGAGGAATTACCGCAATTCGTTCCTGAGGAGCCTGTCGTTACTATGGATTTGAAACGCACTGTGACCAAATCGGTGTTGTGTCACGCCTCGCTTAGCTGCTGGAGCTATGAAACCGGTCATAAGGTGAGCAGCAAGGAGTGCAGAGAGCGTTGCTCCAGGGTTGCTGCGGACGTGACCCACAGGGCCGTGGAGATACTGAACGCCGTGATTCGAGGGGAACCCCCTCAAGTAACCCTCTCACAAGCCCAACAAGGCTGCGCACAGTGCCACTCAAGCGGCAAGGAGGCAGATTGTTCCAGAACCAAGATGGATTGCAACTTCTGTCATCAAGGGACTCTGAGCAATAAATCGGTCAATCACCCGAAGTGACCCCAAAAGGGCTTTAGTATGCTATTCGGTTTTTCCTTTTTGTCCGCGATCTCTATGAGACTTCAAAAAACTCTACCCACTGCGGTGCGACGATAGTGACATTGCGCCGGAAGGCCACGCCCTCAACTCCACGGAACTGAGAATACCGGAGGGCCCTACGGGCCCATACCCCATTAAATGGTGTGGTTACCCAGGTCACCCTCTTGGGCCGAGGCCGATTTTTCCCGGATGTCTACTTACCACCTCACAGAGCTTTCCCGCGGTTCCGCATTCTATTCGACGCCGGCCCCTCATGCAGGAAGACACGAGCCTTATGGCGCGTTTGGCTTTGGCCTATAACTCTTGTGTCCTTTCATACGCTGGGCAATTCGCGTCTTGTGGTTCAATTCAGCCGCTTGTAATTGTTTCAGCGCGTCCGAGTACTTCTGATTCCGTGTTGCAATTACTTCAGTATATTTCTCCTCGATAAACGTGCTTTCTATGTGGAACGCAGTGGATATCGCTCCGGCAGCGCCATGTCAAGCGGTGAGGGTCTATGACAACCCAGGGGCGGTGCGCCGATTGACAGCCATCTATCCGCGTCTTGCGTTTTGCGCGTTGCGCCGTCGGAATGCAAAGCGGAATGCTATGGCTGTTTTGGGGAAGAAATCATCGCGAGCATGGTTTGGACGAGGAGATTGAGGAAGTCCGCGCATTCCTCGCTCGTAAGTATGTCCGCAGACGACGTGAGCACAAGGTTGAGGCGGCGCTGATATATGTACGCGGCAAGATTCACATCCACGTTTCCTGCCAGCTTGTACCCGGTGCCGTGAGTTTCAAACAGATCCAGGTCACCGATCTTTGCCAGCGCGGAATCGCCGGTTGGGCGTCCATTCTCATACTGTGGCCACACGAGCCCAAGAAATGCCACTGCAATGGAATACCGCTGTTGATCCATGAAGAAACTCGCAACGCGTCTCCTCATACGAAATGGGAGCATGCGGAAAAAACGGGCGCCTCGTTCCAGTGACTTGCGAACATGGAGATCCACCTGGGCTTCAAACTGCCGCACTCGCGCTTCAGCCACTGATCGAGCAAGGGTCGCGTAATCGACTCTTGTTTCAGGGGTAGATCGGACGAAAATGGTGGAGCTGTAATTTTTCTCTTCAGCGCCTCCAAACCGCTCCCTCATGTTAACCGTAATTACGCTGCTTATCAGCCCTGTCTCCCGGCCGTGAATTTGATTCCAGTTGGCCATCGCCATATTTGCGCAAGCCACCAGGTGATCGACCACGTGGACTCCTTGGGGGTGGAAGCCGTGGAGTATTAGTTCGGTCTCCTCAGGGGAGAAAACGTGCTTCATATGCCATTCGGTCAGATCGTTCTTCTTGCCATGCCCGTAGAGTCGTGCAGGCTTGACTTTGCGGTGAGCCAGGTCTCGCTTCAACTGTGAAAAAAACGCCGTCCACCCTGCCTTTACCGCTACTGAGGCCTGCTTCTTCCCTGTGCTGAAGGAATAAGGGCTGTCCATCCACTCGGGTCGTTTGCCCGTAACGATCGCGTCGTATCGAGCCAGAGTCGATCCGAATACTCTAAGCGTCATGGCCGCGTCTCCCGCGGAATGGTGCCACAGAACCGCCGCTATTGCGCCCTTTCCCTTCCTTAGAACGTGGAATTCCACCGGTGGCTCCCTCATGAGGTTCCACGTGCGTTCCAGACGAGGTCTCAAATGTTGAACTAACAAATCGAAGCTTGATCTTGAAGGTTCTTCCGATTTCAGCTCACCGGAGAATACCGGAATTTGGATCTCAGGATGATGCTCTCGCACAAGGAAGAACCTGGCGCCTTTCCGCTTTTCATTGAGCACGCTCTGGACCGCGGGATACTGGTCCGCCGTCTCATGCGCTGCGGCGCGGAACAGCTCCGCGTCGAGCGACCCTCGGCCTTCCGCCGCCATCATGATGACGTTTCTGGTGTTCGCCCTGCTGGTCAGGGCCATCACCTCAGAGATGATATCCAGTTCCGGAGCTCGCGGCATCACGATTCTTCCACCCTCTGCCGATCATAAGGACCTTGCTATTACAGCAGAGAGTTGCAGTCACGTATAGTCGAAAATGCTTTGCACAGTATCTCTTCAATTGTCTGAGGGAAAATCCCCTCGCGCCCCCCTTTTAGGAAAGGGGGTATGTAGCTCTCTTCCCCCTTTGCTAAAGGAGGATATAGGCGGATTTTCGAAGCGCCGAAACCCAGCGGGGCTTCGTCTACGCGGGTAAGCCTCTGTAATAACAACGCACAGGGAGATTGCTCCCTACGGCAATGAGACACCTGTTACAACTCGTGCAGGAGGCGGATTTCGTCTTCCCTTCTCCAAATCTTCTCACGAGAGAAGGCTCCCTGATAAGAGGCCGGCATAAAGGAATGAGGTCCGTGCCTCCTTCAACAATGGCCTGCTCCATTGCAGGAAGATTGCGCCATCCTCCCACAGCGAACAACGGAATCCGCCCCATTACAGGTCTCATCATGCTGGCGGCTTCCACATTATATCCTTCTTCGAGTGTGCAATTTTCTCTCATCTTTTCAAGCAATTGTTGCACCTTGAGTTTCCGTGACTCGGGGACATGCTTCATTATCTCCTGCACAGGGATATCGCCCCGGCACATCTTCCAGGGAGAAAGGGAAGAAGTCCCACAGCTCACTTCCAATCCGTCTATCTCCAGCTCTGCCAAACGTTTCGCATAATTCACGGCCAGACCAGGTGTGATGCCTTCTTGCTTAGTGAAATCATGGGCGTTGAGCTTAACCAACAGCGCCATTCTCTCCGGCAGCGCCTTCTTGACTGCCGCCATGATCTCTCTCAAGAGGCGAAATCGGTTTTCTTCCGAACCGCCCCAGGCATCATCGCGGTGATTGAAAAAGGGTGAAAGGAATTCGTTGATCAGATATCCGTGCGCCGCGTGAAGCTGAATGCCGTCCGCTCCTGCTTCAACCGCACGCTCCGCGGCTTTACCAAAAGCGTTTATTACTTCGGCGATAGAGTCGTCTCCCATCGGGCTCTCGTCTGTCGATGGCCCCATCGGTGATCTGCCTATCACATCCCGCGACGCACTCAAGCCGGCATGACCCAATTGGAACACGATCTTGCCCGATTCCTTGTGGACAGACTCAACGATCTTGCGCTGCCCTGGGATCATGGAATCGCTCCAAATCCCCAACTGATACTTCCTCGTTCGTCCCCAAGGATGGACAGAGAGATGGCTCGATATGATTAAACCGACCTGTCCCTTGGCCAGTCTGTGGTACTTGCGCACGATCGCATCGGTGAGCAATGCGTCTTCGGTGGCCAGGTTGTCCTCGCAGGCTGACGCAACGAACCGATTCTTGATCTCAACACCACCAATGGTCAACGGACTGAAAAGCATGGATATATGGCCCTCACAGCCGCAATGGCTCTCGATCCGCTATCGCTCGCTGCAAAGCTTCGGATATTTTCGCGGGGGCGACCTTTTAATGCCCCAGGATTTCTTGTGCTCGCGCTGGAGGTTAACTCGCTCTTGCCAGTCCGGTCAATGGCATTGCCGCAATCGGCCTTTACTCGAATGATCAGCGAAGCTACTAAATACCTGGATAGCCACTTACGCGGGAATAACGGGTAAGGTTCTCGAATGGTTGGGTGCTTCTCGGAGAGGTGACGTGTACCGCAATCATGACTGAGTACGGGTAATTCAATTATGCAAGCCTGGATAAGACGCGGCGCTTCCGCATCTCGGGAGGCAAGCGCATCGCACTCTCGGTCTCTATGCCCTCACAACAGGTTCTTCAATGGCCGCTTCTGCGCTCCCTCATGCCTCGGACGTTCTCTTCCAGGGCTACGCTGCGGATCCGCTCCACGATTTCGTGCAGGCCGGTGCGGATGTCAGATTCCGGAAGAGCAATTACAATCCAGCCCTGCTTACGAAGTAGCTTGGCCTTCTCGTCTTCCGGGGTTCTCGTATCCTCGACGTCGCCGCAATTGCATTCTATGGCGATCTTATGGTGTCCACCCCCGTAGGCCCGCGGCCAGAAAAGCGCAAAATCCACCGCGCCGACTTCCGCTCCCGACTCCTCGTCTACCAATGGATACTGTGGAATTAATCGACAGGATTGGCCTGCCTCTTGCCCGAACACTTTTGCGTGAGCCCACCAACAGAGCCAAACCAGCCCGATGGGCTGTGTCAGATCCTGCGCGAGTGATTTTCTTGACACATGAAGAGGCCGCGCGCATGCATTGGCCCCGGGGCCCGGAAGCTTGCCCAGGTTTGGATCCATATTTTGCCAGGTTATCTGGGCCCCTGGGAGTTTCATGAATTCGAGCAAAAGCAATCTTTCAGCGGGAGAGCTGCACAAAGCGAGATAACGACGCGCCTGTTGTTCAAAGCTTTCCATGAAATCCCGCAGATGATCTTCCACCATCTGTTCGTGCATGACCACCTCCGCTAAATCCCGTCTATATGAACACCCTAAGTCCCTTACCCCGCCCGTGATCCGCCCTGGACTTCACCCACACGGTAATCCATGGAAGCGCGGCGGAAAGGGGGCCGCGTTTTCTGTCTGGGCCTCCCTCGGAGAGACTGGGTGACTCGGCTGAAACGCGCCGGTCACCCCATCATCGACCTCAAGAACGCGTCCTTCCGTGCGCGTCAGGGAACTGCTTTCTTCATCACGGTCGGAACGTCACCCAGGATGCTGTTGATCTCTTCCATGTCAGACTCCATCACGTAAGGAATGCCCGAAATGGAGGCCGCTTCCCTGGTAAGCGAAACCAAATCGTTCCGATCGATGTATTGCACCGCGAACTTGCGAGCGCCGGCCATGAGCTGCTGCAAGCCTTGTTTGAGTCGGCTGACGTATGAGTAGATGCCTATCGCTCCGGGCGGAATTTCGCGAAATCGGTTTCCAAATCGCTCCTTGAGCTCCGCGCCCACCGCGAACGTGGCTATCAACTCGCCCTCCAGACCTTTGGACACCTCGCTCTCTACGCCTTCTTTCCCCACGCTTTCACGAACCTTATTTCCCTGAGTCTTTCCGACCATGGCCGCGGCCATGAGAGCGCGCCCAAGACAGATCGCCTTCACATAAGGAGCGCCCAGAGCAATGGCCTTGAAGAGATGATCCTCCAGGGATAATCCGCCAGCTATTGCCAGCGGCGGGACATATGCTCCCTGGAGCCGAAGACGCTCGCACATCTCGTACGCAAGGCATTCAAGGTATACGGTGGGGATCCCCCACTCATTCATCATTCGCCATGGACTCATTCCGGTTCCGCCGCCGGCGCCGTCGATGGTGAGCAAGTCGATCTTCGCATTCGAGGAAAATTTGATGGCGCGGGCCAGATCCGCGGGCCTGTATGCGCCCGTCTTGAGGGTAACGTACTTCGCTCCGAGTTTCCGGAGATGCTCGACAGACTGATAGAAGCCTTGCTCATCAACCATGCCTAATCGTGAGTGGCGCTCAAACTCTTTGATCCCACCGGCTTTGAACGCCGCCTGCGCAGAATCCGTCGTCGGATCGGGAAGCACCAGGTAGCCGCGTTCCTTGAGCTGCATTGCGCGCTCAATGCTCCCCAACTTGACTTCACCGCCGATGTCTTTCGCGCCTTGACCCCACTTGAGTTCGAAGATTTCCACTCCGAGCTTTTGAATCACGTATTCCGGGACGCCCAGATAGGTGTCTTCCACATTCGCCTGAACCACGATGCCGCCTGTGCCGTCGAACCACTTCTTAAAGGTGTTCACGCGACGCTCCATCTCCGGAGATCGCACGACCCGACCGTTCTTGAATTCCGCGTCCCGGTCCATGCCGCAGATGTTCTCGCCCGCGATAACCAAGATCCCGGATATTGCGGCGCCGACAGCCATCTCTTCCCAGTTCGACCGCGCGATAAAGGTGGAACCCACCGCGCCGGTAAAAACGGGAAACGAGAGCTTTATGCTTTTGTCCGAGCCCAGCTCGGTGGTAGTGTCTACCAGAGGGAACAGGGCTTTGTCCGAGTCCGCGGGCACGCCGACTGCGCCCACGCACGTGCCCTGAATGTTGAAATGAGAGTAGTCGACAGGGTAGTCCTTGTCCGCGCCGGCCGTTATCTTTCCATAGGGTTGGGGATAAATGACCTCACGGCCCTTTATCGCGGACTGCCCGATTTCGCACGGCCCGGGGCACCCATCGAGACAGGTGACGCACATGCCTGAAATCGGAGCGGGTTCCACGCGGTTCTTGGTCCTCGTGGCGGAACTACGATTGGGTTTGCTGAACGACATGGGAAAATCCTCCTTGGATGGATCGATTGGCGCGCTCCCGGTAGTCTCGGACCTGGGCGGGCTACGCGCGGTCAGCCACGTTGCTTAGTTCTAATCACCGCAACGAATAACTATATAGTACTGCTAATAGCCGTATCAAGCTCTTTCTCATCCCTTTCGGTCTCTGTGCGAAAGTCGAAGAGCGCGCCTTGTCCTACAGGCTACGCAGCCGGCCCACTTCAAAGACAGCCCCGCGCCAAGAGCTTCACTCAAATCACAAATACGTTCGTTAGGATAGATGGGCTCTCATAACCTTGCTCGTTCCCATTGATTTCTCGTGTGGTTTCCGTCACAGTAGCGCATCTGGAGAAAGTGACCATGCCGAAAGGGGAATGGCGGTCTTTTCCCAGGCGGAATCTACAGGGTCGGCATGAGAACGGGATCCGAAGCGGACTGCGGGCCCTGTTCCGGGCCCGGTCTTACTGCGTGGCGATAGATTTCGGAACAGGATGTGAATCGCGCGAGGGGTGACTATGACCATGGTTCTTGGCTTGAGTGAGCTCGCATCACGTGTGCTGGACGAAGGGCTCTGCGCGGCGTGTGGCTCATGCGTGGGCAGGTGTCCGTATCTCGCAAAATTTCGCGGCAAGACGGTGCGGCTGGATAGTTGTACGGTCGAGCAGGGGAGATGCCACGCGTATTGCCCCATGACTTTTTTTGACGAGGATGCCGTCAGTCGCCGCATCTTTGGCGAGCCTCACGATCGGAACGGCCTCGGCGCGTTCTTGGAGGTGAAGGCTTCACGATCGGCTCTCCCTGAAGTTCTGAGCAAGGGACAAGGGGGGGGAACGGTCACCACTCTCTTACTAGCCGCGCTACGGCAAGGCGCCATTGATTCCGCCGTGCTCACCGCGTCCGCGGGAGAGGATGGCCTTCCTCACGGCGTCGTGGCTGTCAACGAGGAGCAGATCCAACAGTGCTCGGGGTCGAAGTTCGTGGGCGCGCATTCGCTGGAAGGGCTCCGCGCCGCGCTCGACCGTGGATTCAAAAAGATAGGCGTCGTAGGATTGCCCTGTCAGGTGAGGTCGGCCCGGAAGATGGCGATGTACGACCTTAAGGAGGAAGGGATTCAGGATAGGATCACGCTGGTGGTGGGACTGTTCTGCAACTGGGCGTTCGATTGTCGCGAGTTCTTGGCCGCGCTGCGCAATCGCACGCAAGGAAGAACGATTCGCAGGTTTGACATACCTCCGCCGCCCGCGAATGTCCTTGAGATCGAAACCGACCAGGGCGTAGAAACAGTAAGTCTGGACGAATTGAGGCCGATTATCCAACGCTCGTGCGGTTCGTGTTCCGACATGGTAAGTGAATTCGCGGACCTCTCTCTCGGCATGTTTGAGGGGCGCCCCAAATGGAACACCTTGATCGTCAGGACAGCCGCGGGGCGTAACCTGGTGGAAGTCGCCGAGAAGACCGCCATGATCGAGACCGAGCCGTTTCCTGCGGAGAATTTGGAACATCTGAGGTCGGCCTGCCTCAGGAAGAAGAGCCGGATCGTGGAGGTCAGCGGTTAACTCGGGGGAGTTCTTCCTCATGATGTGGCTCGGTTCGGGAGCCGCGGCAAGTTCAACCGACGAATATAGGGACAACGGCATGGACCCGGCAATCAAACGGGAGCTGGAGAAGATCGTGGGAAAGAACCGGCTCACGGACTCCCCGGAAGCCCTGGTGGCGTACTCCTACGATGCGTACACGGAAGAGCATTTGCCGGAAGCGGTGCTCTTTCCGGTTACGACCGAAGAGGTGTCCGCGATCATGAAGGTGGCTCATCGCCAGAAGATCCCTGTGACGCCCCGTGGAGCGGGAACGAATTTGGCCGGTGAGACGATTCCGGTCCGAGGTGGGATCGTCCTGTGCATGACCACCATGGATAAGATCGTCTCAGTGGATCCGGGCAACCTGATCGCCATTGTGCAGCCCGGGGTCATCAACCTCGACCTGCAAAAAGAAGCGGAAAAACTGGGTATGATGTATCCTCCTGACCCAGCCTCCTGGGCTGTGGCCACCATCGGCGGGAATGTAGCGACCAACGCGGGGGGACCGCGCACCCTCAAGTACGGGGTAACGAAAGATTACCTACTGGGCCTCACCGTGGTGCTCGCCAATGGTGACGTGCTTCATACGGGAAGCCGAACCCTGAAGAACTCGAGCGGGTACAACTTTACCGCGCTCTTCTGCGGTTCCGAGGGGACCCTGGGGATAATCACCGAGATCATTGTGCGTCTGATTCCCAAACCGCGTGCGAGCCGGACTCTCCGAGTGGACTTCAATCGGCTGGAGGACTGTTCGGACGCGGTTTCGGCCGTTATGGCCTCGGGCATTATTCCAGCGGCCCTGGAACTCATGAATCAGTTCGCGGTCCAGGCTGTGGAGACCCACTTTGGGCTGGGCCTGCCCACGGACATAGAGGGATTGCTGCTCATCCAGGTCGATGGTCACGATGCGACGCTCGATGCGGAAGTGAAGCAAATCGACGAGATCGTCCGCTCCAAGAAGGCCCGTAACATTGTGGTAGCGAACAACGCGGCGGAAGCGGAAAGACTGTGGACCATTCGACGAGCCGCCGGCCCGGCGCTCGTGCGGATGAGGCCCAACAAAGTGACCGAAGACGTGACCGTGCCCGTGGCTAGTCTCACCGCCATGATAAAGAAAGTTGTTGAGGCGTGTGAACGGTATCGCCTGCCGGTCGGGGTCCTGGCGCACGCGGGAGACGGTAACCTGCATCCATGCGTCATGTTCGACAAACGGGACCCGGACGAACATGCCCGTGTGGAAGCCGCGTTCGATGATATGGTCAAGGAAGCGCTCGCGCTGGGCGGGACACTCTCCGGCGAGCACGGCATCGGTTTGTCCAAGTCACGCTTCATGCCCTTGGAATTCGACGCGGTGGCCATGAAGCTCATGAAGGGAGTCAAAGATTACTTCGATCCGCTTTTGATCCTCAATCCGGGGAAGTTCGTGTAGCGCCGATCGGTGAGCGCTTTAGCAAGCCGCTGCGTCCGAGGAAGCGGTCACGGACGCCTCTATTCCTTTGAAAGAAGCCACCACGTCGCCGCCCGCCTGATGCAGGGTCTTCAATAAGCTCACATCGCCGGTTCGCGCGGGGTGTATGATCCGCGCATACATGGACTGCTTCTTTGCGAAGAAAGTCTCCTGGATCGACTTATACCGTCAAGGCCGGCCGGCGTGAATCTCCCATGAGCAGGAACGCCTTTCCACCGGTAATCAACTGGGTCCCGGGCGTCTTCGACCACATGCACGTGAAGTATTGTGTGAGCACTGTCGCGGGCGGCGCCTGCAACTAAGGGCGCAGCAACGCTTGTGTTCAGGGCGGTCGTGTGGTAGTATACTTGCCGTTCAGTGCGTGCTCTCCCCAAATCACACGTAGGAGGGGCAACCCGATCGAGGCGCAGACCGAAGTGTAACGCGCGGCGCGCGTCTGTGGAGGCCGGGCAAGCATTGATCGCGTTGATGCGGACATGAAGCATTCATTGGACGTGGAGCGATCTTCCGACTTGCGGCGCGTATGTGACCACGTGCGTGGCCTCGTCAATGATCTTAATTCAACATGGATAGGGGTGGAAACGTGGTAAAAAGAGGCATGGCAAACGAGCTGGATGAACAGATCTATCGGAAGCTTTTCGACAATCAGGCCACTGGGATGTGCGTATTCGATATCCGAGGCAAATTCACGCTGGCCAACGCCAAGTTCAAGGAACTCCTCGGTTACCCACGGAACCGCTCGCTGCCCGGCGCTGCTTGGAAGAGCCTGATACCGGATAAGTGGAAAGCTCGCAAACCCCTCGCGTGGAAGCGGGTTCGCGCAGGGGAATCGTTCACAGGTCATGCAGTCGTCATGCCGGGGAAAAAGGGGAAAAGCGTAACCCTTCTCGTAAACGGGACAGTGCTGGACAAAGGCGTGGCCGGTAATCCGCTCGTGATGCTGACCGTCACGGACGTCACCGAACGGAAAAAGGAGGAAACGCAGCGTGGCGCCGCCTCGGAAAAGCTGAACGCGCAATTGAAGCTCCTGCAAAAGAAGTTAGCTCTGGGAAAGAAAGAAGTGGAAGCCGCGAGAGCAGAATCCGCTCGAAGCGCTAGGAGCGTCCGAAGGCTGAATGACGCAATGAAGGCGCTCCTAACCCAGCTTCAGGAAGAGAAGAAGGATCTGGAGGATAGGATCCTCAACAACTTCAGGCTTACGGTAGAGCCCATTATCGAGCACCTCAGAGCCTCCAACCTTCCCGATGTTCAGCGACACCTCTTGGAAACCCTGGACTTCGGCCTCAGGAACATAACCTCATACTTCGGGATCAACATTTCGCGTTACGGATCTAACCTGAGCCCCCGTGAAGTGCATATTTGCCAAATGATTAGAGAAGGGAAGGGTTCGCGAGCAATAGCCGAGGCCATGGGATTAGCTTACCAGACGGTGATCGTGCATCGGAAGAACATTCGGAGGAAGCTGGGTCTGAAGAGGCAGAAGAAAAACCTGGCCACGTATCTTCGACAAATGTGACTCGCGCGCCGGTTTGGGATTGGCGGAGCCTTCTCCTTCGTTCGATAAGGAGTGGCGCCGGGAGCGGTGTTGACAAAGCCGGATGTGTGAGAGAAAATCAATTCCTGTTCCGCCTGTCAAGCCATCGCAAGACATCATTAAGAAGTTTACGCCTTTCCGCGGTCGTTGGCCCGGTCTAGGGCCCGGTTTGGAGACCTCGCAGCAAGGCCGTCATCCATATGGTGTGTTGGCGGCGATGCCCAAACCGAACAGAACAGGCGCTTTCTTGCGAATCTTGACCTTGGCTTGACTGAGACCAGATAGCAAAGGGAGGTAGTCCATGAGTGACGCACAACGCAAAGTCCTCGTGGTCGGAGGTGGCATCAGTGGAATGACCACTGCCATCGAGGCTACCGAGGCAGGCGCAGAGGTCGTCATAGTTGAACGCAATCCGTACCTGGGCGGCCGAGTGGTCCAGCTCAATCAATATTTCCCTAAACTGTGTCCTCCTGCGTGCGGTCTTGAGATCAATTTTCGGCGTATCAAACAGTCGGCCGGTGTCACGGCGTATACGCTTGCGCAAGTGACGTCCATCGCCGGCGCCGCGGGCGGCTACGACGTCACGATCACCGTGCAGCCCCGCTACGTGAACGACAATTGCACGGGATGCGGGAAGTGTGCGGAAGTCTGCGAGACGGAGATTCCCGACCCGCTCAATTTCGGGATGAACACGGTGAAAGCCGCGTATTTGCCACATCCTATGGCTTATCCGTTCAAGTACGTGCTGGACCCTTCCATCATCGGAACCGACGAGGCCAAAAAATGCAAGGAAGCCTGCCCGTACAACGCCATTGACCTGGAGATGCAACCGACAACCGTTTCTCTTCAGGTTGGAGCGGTGGTCTGGGCCACAGGCTGGGACCCATACGACGCGACGAAAGTGGACTATTTGGGATTCGGCTCCCTTCCGGACGTGATTACCAGCGTGATGTTCGAGCGGCTCGCGGCGCCGACCGGACCCACCGGTGGGAAGATCCTAAGGCCCTCGGACGGGAAAGAGGTCCGGAGCGTGGCTTTTGTCCAATGCGCCGGTTCACGGGACGAAAACCATCTGCCGTACTGCTCCGGCGTCTGTTGCCTCGCTTCTTTGAAGCAGGCTTCGTACATTCGAGAGCGGAATCCGGACTCAAAGGCGTTCATTTTCTACATAGATGTGCGCGCGATGGGCAAGTACGAAGACTTCTATACGAAGATAGAGCAAGACGAAAACGTCACACTGACTAAGAGCAAGATCGCTCGGGTTTCGAAGGACCCGGAGACCGGGAGCCCGCTGGTTGAGGGCGAAGACATCTCGCAAGGCGCCAAAGTCAAGCAGACAGTAGACCTGGTGGTATTGGCCGTGGGTATGGCGCCCGGGACCGCCTCGGTCAAGCCGGACCTGGAGATGGGTTACGACGATTTCGGCTTTGTCACGTCGCCCGGCGACTCGGGTATTGTTCCTGCCGGCTGTGTGAAGGCGCCCATGGAAGTGGCCGCTTCGATTCAGGATGCCACCGGCGCAGCCCTCAAAGCCATTCATCGCACGCTGGGGAGGTAGGTTGAGATGGATCAGAAGATCGGTGTATACATTTGTTCGGGTTGCGGAATCGGGGAATCAATCGACTTGGACGCCCTCTCCGCGGTGGCCGATGAGGAATTCCAACCAGCGAAGCGTGTGGTCCACCCGGCGTTTTGTGGCGAGGAAGGCGCGGGACTCATCAGGAGCGACGTTGACGCAGGCGATATTAATACAGTCGTTGTCGCGGCCTGTTCGGGTCGAGTGAAAACCGATGTGTTCGTGTTCGATCCCATGACTACGATCCTGGAACGGGTGAACATCAGAGAGCATGTGGCTTGGTGCCAGCCTGCGGGAGAAGACGACACTCGGATGCTTGCCGAAGATTATCTGCGCATGGGCATTATCAGGGCCCAGAAGACCAAGCTTCCCGCGCCGTATCAGGAGGAGATCGACAAGACCATTCTGGTGGTGGGCGGAGGCGCGGCCGGATTGCAGGCGGCCAATGACGCGGCTGCGGCAGGTTACTCGGTCCTGCTCGTGGAAAAAGAACCCGAAATGGGCGGCCACATGGCGAAGTGGAACAAGAGTTCGCCCACGAAACCGCCTTACCAAGAACTGGAAGAGATTACGATCAACGAGCTGATCGACCAAGCCAAGGCGGACGAGCGGATCACGATCTTCACCTCCGCAACCATCGAGAAGATCGCGGGCGCTCCGGGCATGTTTGACGTCACTCTCAATAACGGCGGCGGAACCCATCGGGTCGGCGCCATAGTGCTTGCCGCGGGTTGGAAACCTTACGATGCGACAAAGTTGGAGCGCTTCTCATACGGCACACTCCCTGATGTGATCACAAGCGTGCAAATGGAAGAGATGGCCAAGGCCGGGAAGATCACCTGTCCTTCCGATGGCTCCGAGCCGTCGGTTGTCGCTTTCATTCAGTGCGCAGGATCGAGGGATGCCGATCACCTTCCCTATTGCAGCGCAGTTTGCTGCCGGGCTTCTCTCAAGCAGTCCGTGTATGTGAAGGAGCAGAATCCCGAGAATAAGGTTTTCATCTTTTACAAAGATATACGGACGCCCGAGCAGAGTGAGGAGTTCTACAAAAAGGTCCAGAAGGACGGCACGGTCTTCATCAAGACCGACACCGCGCAGATCGCCATCGGCCAGGGTTCCGAGCGCAAGTTGAGCATCGAGGCCGTGGATCAGCTCATGGGCGAGCCGGTGCTCGTGGAAGCCGATCTGGTGGTCCTTGCGGTGGGGATGCAGCCCGCGGTGTTGGACGACCCGATTCTCAACCTTCAGTATCGACAGGGTCCGGCCCTCCCGGAATTGAAGTACGGCTTCCCTGATTCCCATTTTATCTGTTTCCCTTACGAAACCAGACGCACAGGTATCTATACCGCGGGGTGCGTGAGGCAGCCCATGATGTCCAGCAGAGCCGGCTCTGACGGGACAGGCGCCGCGCTCAAAGCCATTCAGGCGGTCGAACTCACGGCAAAAGGCAAGGCGGTGCATCCGCGGGCCGGGGACGTCTCCTATCCGGAGCTCTTCCTCCAGCGGTGCACTCAGTGCAAGCGCTGCACTGAAGAATGCCCCTTTGGTATGTATAATGAGGACGAGAAGGGAACCCCCCTGCCCCATCCGACCCGATGCCGGCGGTGCGCAATCTGTATGGGCTCCTGCCCGGAACGCATCATCTCTTTCAGCAACTATTCCGTGGACATGATCGGTTCCATGATCAAAGGCATCAACGTGCCCGACGAATATGAGGAAAAACCGCGTATCGTGGGCCTGATTTGCGAAAACGACTCGTATCCGGGGCTCGACATGGTGGGTCTCCGCAAGCTCCAGTATGCGCCGTGGGTCAGGTTTATTCCGTTGCGGTGCCTTGGGTCGGTGAATCTGGTCTGGATAGCCGACGCCCTGTCAAAGGGAATCGACGGAATCCTTTTATTCGGATGCCGTTACGGCGATGATTATCAGTGCCACTTTGTGCATGGCAGCGAACTGGCGAACACTCGCATGACAAAAATCCAGGAGACCCTCGATCGGCTCATGCTTGAATCGGACCGTATCCGGCTCGAACAAATGGCTATCGACGATTACGAGAAGATTCCCAAGATCATCGAGGAGTTTACCGCGAGGCTCCAGGAGTTGGGGCCGAACCCGTACAAAGGCTTCTGATAGCAGAAGACGACATAAGAGGAAACGATATGGAAGCGAGAATACCCTTTCTGGAAGTGAGCGACGCCATTATCTATTCCGGCGCGGAAACCCTCTACTGGTGCATGCAGTGCGGCTTGTGCACCGGGACATGCCCATACCGGCTGGTTCCGGGACCTGCGTCGGAGGAGTTCAATATACGGCTGGTGCAGCATTTGGGTCAGCTCGGGCTGGAAGGTTTTGAATCCGAGAATTGTCTTTTCGCATGCACCACGTGCCGAGCTTGCGTGGACGTTTGTCCCCGCGGGGTTGAAATCATCAACAATGTGGTTGGAATGCGCCGCATGTTGGCCGAAGTGGGCACCATTCCGCCAAGCCTCAAAACTATCGCGGGCAGCCTGCATTCACAGGGTAATCCCTGGTCCGGCCCACGGGATCAGCGCACCGCATGGATCAAGGATGTGGAGATCCCGACCTTCTCCGAGCAGACCGAATACTTCCTCTTTGTCTGCTGCACGTCTTGTTTTGACGCCAGGAGCCAGAATATCGCCCGCTCCGTGGCAAAAGCCTTGACCGCCGCAGGGATCAGCTTCGGGATCATCGGTAACGAAGAGAGCTGTTGTGGGGAGACTATCCGCAAGGTCGGCGACGAGCAGCTCTTCCAGAATCTGGCTCAAGCGAACATACAACTGTACAACGGCAAGGGCGTGAAGAAGATCATCGTCACGTCACCTCACTGTCTGTACACATTCAAGAACGAGTATCCCGAGTTCGGCGGCGAATGGGAAGTCTTCCATTACAGTGAAATTCTGGCGTCAGCGTTGTCCGAAGGAAAGCTCAAGCTCTCCGGGAGCAACGCAGGAGCCGTGACGTTTCACGATCCTTGTTATCTGGGTCGTCATACTAAGCTGTACGACCCGCCGCGTGAGCTGCTCCGAAACCTTCCCGGCGCGGAGCTCATGGAGTTGGCACGAACCAAGAACAAGAGTGTTTGCTGCCAAGGCGGCGGAGGCCGAGTCTGGATGGAAACCGCGGCAGGCGAACGATTTGCGGAGCTGAGGATCCACGAAGCGGTGGCGTCCGGCGCAAAGACCTTGGTGACCGCGTGCCCGTACTGCATCACCATGCTGGAGGACTCGCTGAAGGTCCTGGGCAAACAGGATGAGCTGGCTGTGAAGGAATTGTCCGAGCTGGTGGCGGAGAGGACATGAGGCCCTCATAGCGTGTGCAACATTTACACGTGTTGTGGGTGTTTCGCACAAGCGTACGCACTTAAACCGAGCACGCTTCGCAACGTCCGCGTCTCCTGTACGGGTGGGGTTCCTTCCCGCCCGTACCGACGTAAGCGTCTCCCGGCGACTCACGCATAGCTTAACCCCCGCGAAACCGCGTGGTAGCGCCGCTTTCTTCCGATAATGCCTGTGCTCCAGACAACCACTGGGCGCCTCGTATGATTGGCCGTGTGCTAGAAAGCTCTCCTTACACAGAATCATGAATGCCTCGCCTTTGTCACATCCGAAAGGTTTCGGCCACCTATCTCGTATCTCCCGCGTGTGGCTGAAGTAAAGTCCAGTATGCTCCGGAAAGACGTTTCGCACTTGAAAATAGTGTTTCTATGGACTAGACATGGGAACGAGAATGCCGCTCAGCTTGAAAGGCGTTCCACCTGAGGGATTCCCAGGGTAAGGGCCAGATCCGGATCACGCGCGCATTGAATTTTGCTAAGAGGGTGGTGCGATGGCAAAGTCAAGAACGGAAGCGACCCATCGAAGTAGGTTCGTCGGTCCGGCACGGATTGAGGCGTTGCGCGTCCAAAACTATAGGGCTCTACGCGAAGTGGAGTTCAAGGAAATCACCCCTCTAATGGTCCTTCTCGGCCCGAATGGCAGCGGTAAATCGACAGTATTTGACGTTTTTGACTTTCTTTCGGAGTGCTTTCGCTACGGCTTACGTCACGCCTGGGATCGGCGAGGAAGAGCGAGGGAGCTCAAGACCCGCGGGCAGTCCGGCCCCATAGTTATTGAGATCCGATACAGAGAGAAGCCGCGACAGCCGATAATCGCATACCATCTGGCCATTGACGAGAAGGGCAAGACACCCGCGGTCGTTGAAGAGTGGCTGCAGTGGCGGAGAGGCCACAAGGGAAGGCCATTCCGTTTTCTCGAGTACCGAGAAGGGCAAGGGAGGGCGGTCAGCGGCGAGATGCCAGACGAAGAGGACGACCGAGTAGACATCCCTCTGCGCTCAGGCGATCTTATCGCGGTCAACACTCTTGGTCAGTTCGCTGACCACCCGCGAGTGGCTGCGCTGCGTGAGTTTATTACTGACTGGTACGTCTCCTATCTCTCCATAGACGACACGCGTCTTCAGCCGGAGGCAGGACCGCAGGAGAGGCTCAGTAAAACGGGAGACAACCTTGCCAATGTCATCCAGTACCTCAAGGAACAACATAACGAAAGGCTGGAAGAGATCATAGAAGTGCTGCGACGCCGGGTGCCACGCCTGGAGCGGGTGGAAGCTGAAGCTATGCCGGATGGACGACTGCTGCTTCAAATTAAGGACGCGCCTTTCGAGCAGCCGGTCCTCTCCCGCTTCGCCTCGGATGGAACGCTGAAGATGCTCTCCTATCTGACGGTGCTCTACGATCCGGCTCCACCACAATTCATAGGCATCGAAGAACCGGAAAACTTTTTTCACCCGCGGCTACTTCCTGAACTTGCAGAAGAATGTCGAATGGCGACTGAGCGCTCTCAGCTACTGGTCACGACCCATTCGCCTTTCTTTCTGAACTCCATGAAGCCGGAAGAGGTTCGTGTTCTTTACCGGGACGAGAGCGGCTTCACACAGGCTGTGCGGGCTTCTGATATTAGGGGAATCCCCGAATTCGTCTCAGCCGGCGCATCCATGGGGCATCTTTGGCTGGAAGGGCACCTCGGAATTGGCGATCCGCTTGGCAGCCGAGCGAGCGTTCCCAGAAGAGGCCAGCGTGATGAGCGTTGAACACGTCGAGGTGCTAGCTGAAGAACCTTCCATGGCAGCCGCTCTTGAGGTGCTGCTGCCAAGAATCCACAGGGGGATTACCTTTGAGATTCATCCTTTTCAGTGTAAGACAGAGCTCTTAGCTTACCTGCCAGACCGATTGCGAGGGTATCGACATTGGCTTCCCGGGAATTGGAGGATCTTGGTGGTCGTTGACCAAGATACCGACAACTGTTTCGATCTCAAGCAGTCTCTTGAAAAAATGGCGCAATATGCAGGTTTCATTACCAAGTCTGGCGCGTCTAGAAAGCCGTACACGGTTGTCAACCGCCTTGCGATTGAAGAACTCGAGGCATGGTTTTTCGGAGACTGGGAAGCGGTTCGGGCCGCCTATCCCAGAGTGATTGCTACAATTCCTCAAAAAAGAGGATATCGAAATCCTGATGCGATACAAGGGGGCACATGCGAAGCGTTTGAGAAGGTACTTCGAAAGGCCGGCTATTTCAAGGGTGGCCTCCGCAAGGTCGAGGCAGCGCGCACCATTGGTCGGCACATGGACCCCAAACGTAACCTCTCGCGGAGCTTTCAAGTGCTTTGTGAAGCCGTCAGGGAAATGGCGGCGCTGTGAGCGCCATCACGAGCTTTCTTCGTACCGGCCCATTCTTGGTCCGTCATGTCCGTATACGACGTTTTCTCGTTAGTCTCTGGCTTACGTTGCGGCGGCAGGAGGAGGGTTGAGCACATACCGCCGGAAATGCGCAGCCTTTCAAAGTGCGCGGATGCGTTTGGCGGTACGGCTGGGAAACCAACTCTGTGGAAACGCGTTCACGTTTCGTCATGGCGTTTCTCGCCGCAGGACTTTGTATAGGGCCGCGTAGACGAAGAAAGTTTGGCTTGAGGAAAGTCGAATCTATTATTAATATTGCTGAGATGGAAGTGTATTGGCACAAGATAAGATAACCGTTCGAGCATGGCATACGAGGCTAGTGCTCCGAGCGCTTATAGAGGCTTGTAGAGACATGACCTCCCGCAACGTGACAAACGGGCCTGCTATCGGGTGGTGTCTCGCGGCGTAGCCGGTGATCACGCTTGTCACGTGGGGCATTGTGGCCCTCCTCGCTCTCATTTTGATCCCGGATCTACTCGCACGTAGTCTTGTGCCCGCGCCGATCCTTCTCGCGTTGGCGGGAATTCCCGTTTGCTTGTCCATTATTCCGGTGATGTTTCTGTTATACTTTGCGTGTAAATGGATTGGTCTCGGCTGACCGGAATCGTGCCGCATGTTGATACTAATGGGTACCGCCGCCTTGACTCTCGTGGTTCTATGGCTCTTCAGCCTCGTAGTTGGCGGGGCTGATTTCTTCATACCGAGGCTTTCAAGCTGACCGTCACAATCCGGAAGAGCAGGCGCTTGTTGAAGTCTCCGGCATCGAACACACGGTCTCCCAAAGAGTGGAGGCGATTCTTCGTGGATTGGGAAGCCGATTGTCCGGCGCTGTTATCATGTCGCGCTTTTTGCCGAAGGAGGCCGCTGGGACGCCATTCAAACCACAGGGCCGGATATGCCAATTTGTTTACGCCTATGCTCGTCGTGCTGGTCATGGCTGTTTCGGGCTGCTCGTACATGACCCTCGGCCCAGAGATCTCCTTATCTTCAGACAGTACTTTGGCCGCGTATCTATGCGCTCGGCAGTGGGACCTGCCATTGCCGCCGGAATGTCCTACGGTCCGATCCAAGGTCTGGGTCCGGTGGTGCGCGCTGGATCGGCCGCAAGACTACCAGGAGGTTGAAATTGGGGATTACGGCAAAGACTGGGGCGGATGGTTTGTGACCAACAGAATTCATTATGCGTTTTCTCCTGATGGCGTGCGCCTTGCCGTGGCATCTCCCCGCGACCTCCGTGTGATCCACTGCGCGACCGGGACCTGGCGGACCTTGACCGGTCCTGACGAAGTCGTGACCTCCTTCATATGGCTCGATAATGAGCAGTTGGCATACGCTTCGTGCCAAATAGGAACCGATAAGCAACGGAAGTCGAACACATACTTTTACCGGCAGAGGATCGATCAATCCTCGCACGAGCGGCGCCTCATCTTTGCGGAGGATGCGGGAAGCTTCCCGGAGAAAGGTCTAGGCGCTACCGAGTGGCCCAGAGAACGATGGTCGCCTAACGGCGTATACGTTCTTTATAGGACCGAGGGTTTTCGAGGGGATCTGAAGCTACTCGACGTAGTCGCAAAGACGGCGACGGTCATTGCCCCACGTGATTACAACTTCGAAGGCATAGCTTGGAAGTCCGATAGTTCGGAAGCGGTGTGCGTGGGTTCGAAACATGGCCTTCCTGCACGAGCTTTTCTCATCAACGCGCGCACTCTTGAAAGGCACGATTTCAACGAAGAATTCAATGCTTATTTTGCCACGGATTCCAAGTATTACGCTCCACGGATTGTTTCCGACTGGACTCCGGGGGACCTGTACATCATAGCGAACGACGGCAAGAAGGGCGGCTGCCTTGTAAATCCGCGGCCCTGGAAAGTCATCCCGATAGCCCGGGTCTTAATCGATCGGATTGTTCGAGAAGGGACGCTGGTCCTGCCGGAAGACCAAACCGTCAGATTGCCGTGGATTTCGTGGCAGCCGGCAAAGGGCTGGGTAACGTCATCGGTGGCGTTCCTGGATAAAGGATATCCTCGGGCAATGGACTTCCTGGTGGATTATTCGGGCCGGTTCTTCGTCACCTTGAATGAATCCTCGATGCCCGGAGGCGGATGGAAGATCACCCCTGACGGAAAACGCGCGGTCATGCTCACAAGTCCGGACAGACTGATCGTGCGGGAATTGTCTTTGCCGGCTCTCGACACGCAGTGAGGACCGGCAGCCAAACCGACTCGCGGTAGTCCGCGTTCCAGGATTTGGCGCTGCAATACCGGCCCTCAAGACAGATCTCCCTCTCCCCAATTACGCCGGCGCTCCGCACTCGGACTTAGCGATCCTAGTCTTTTGTCACGCGCCCATCGCCCCCTACCATAAGCTCCTCGCGCGTCCGTCTCATCTTTGACCGTCATGTCCGTAGCCGCGAGATCGGGCGCGCTCGTTTCAGCTAAACGCACGGCATCTTCCCCCTGGAGACCGCGCCGGGAATCCCCTATCCCACGCTCATCAGACCTTGGACCGACTTCGCGGATAAGATCGTTTCAACTTCAACTATGAGAACGCGAGTCTCCGGCGACATGCTTAGCCTACACGGCGGATTCTATTTGTGGGTTCTCAAATTCGATCGACGCGGACGTCCCATTATTTCCGCTGATATGAAATTCGCCTCCAAGTTGCTCCACGAAGATGCGCACCAGCCGGAGCCCCACAGTATCGGGGTCTGTCACGTCTATGTGTTGGGGCAGCCCTATACCGTTGTCCCTCACTTTCAACTCAATTCGGTCGTTACCCAAAGCTCGAAAAGATATATCAATTCGGCCTTTTCCATCATTGGGGAACGCGTGCTTCAGGGAGTTGGAAACAAGCTCCGTCATAATGAGTCCTAGTGAAATTGCGGAATCGGTATTGAGTGTCAGGTCGTCCAGATCCGTGCTCACCTCTATTCCCGTTCCTATGGATTCATATGTGGCCTGAATATGCCGCACCACTGAATTGAGATAATCTCGGGCGTTGAGTTCGGAGAGGTTGCGGGACTGGTAGAGCTTTTCGTAAACCGTGGCCATAGACCTGATGCGGTTTTCAGATTCCTGAAACATCTCAGCGTGTTGGTCGTTGTCCAGAGATCGTTTTTGCACTCTGAGCAGGCTGCAAATGACTTGTAGATTGTTCTTGACGCGGTGGTGTATTTCGCGCAGCAATATTTCCTTTTCCTGAAGGGAGGCTGCCAATTGCCTTTGAGCGGATTTTAGCTCCGAAACATCGACCCCCACCCCGCGAACGCCTACAACTTTGCCTTTTCGGGTAATAGGATTTGCATAGAGGACGACGGGGATGCTCGATCCGTCACCTCTCGTGATCTTGTATTCTGCCCCGACCAGGCTCTTTCCCTCGAAGACCTCTTCAAATTCTCGTTGCGCCCGCTCCCAGTCCTCCGGAGAACAGACTTCGGCAGGGGCCAATCCCTTGGCAAGGTCATTCGACGTGCGGCCCATCATTTCGAGACCGGCTCGATTGACGAAGGCAAAATTGCCCTCTAAATCCAGTTCAAACGCGAGCTGGGGCAGCAGTTCCGCAAGTTCTCGAAAACGAGCCTCGCTTTCAACCAGCCCTTGCTGCGCTTTCCTCCGTTCTTCAATTTGCGATATGAGCTCTTTGTTGAGCTGATCTGATTGCTTCTGCTGCTCCAGAACGGACTTGAGGAGTTCGGTTTTTTCGAATCCCAACTTCAGTGAATTTTCGTTGACCGCATGCATGTACCTCCCGGTGAGGACAAGGACCGTTCCAAACGCCAGCATTATGGTTCCAATGATCACGTGCAAATAGTCGAGTTCGTATAAGCATCGGAGGGCAATGGGAAGGATTTCCGGGGTGACAGTAGGCAGATTACATGATTTCAAAGGCGCGTACACAACCGCGGCCGCGGCGGAGAGGCCCGCGAGGAAGAGCGCGAGAATGAACTGGTGTAGAATCGAATTCGCGGGAAAGAGGAATACACCAGCCGAGCCCCAGACAAGCCCGCTGGCAACCGTTACCCATACAAAGCGCGGGCCCCAAGGAATCGCTTTTTCCCCGGAAGGTGACACTCGACGAAACTGCCATACAAGCAGGTTTCGTATCACTTGCAAAACGAAATATGCCGCCAGCCAAACGAGGAGCTGCCAATGGGGCACGGTGCGCCACAGAACGGCCATTAAGAGCAGGGCGCTCAACTGAGCCGCGATCAGCCCCGGCACTGACTGAGAATAAACCTGCCGCACTTGTGCAGCGTACAACTCAGCGGCCTGAGCATCGGTCGTGCGCTCGCCCGGGCCCGGCTTTCGGTCCGACTGCGATTTCATCTGCAATTCCCGGAGTCACGGATCAACTGTCGTCTCTCGGGACGATCTCTCGGACCCAAAGAAGCCCTTCACTCACACAGCCCCTCTCTCAGACGACAACAATGTCCGGCAATGAGTGAAATGAACGGCTTCTCGCGTCATCACGAGAATAACGCTCTCCAGGTCCTCCGGTCAACGCCGATGACGCGCGGGGCCGCTTGCCTTATCACGGAAAGGGGCCGCGAAAGGCCATTGCGGACCCGAGGCGCGCATACGCACACCGCCATGCAAGCGATCTTCGAAAGGAGGGGACGTTGAGGACCGCGAAAAGAGATCTCCGCGTCCGGCGCCTCATCGCGTGGACGCCACCGCAAGGGGGATCCGGTATGCGCAATGATATGACGCCACCTCGCGTCCCGCGGTATTCCGGAACGTCACGGAGAGGCGGATTTCATCCTCAATGCCGCGGTCAGGCTCCATGCGCTCCGTAATGTCCTCGATTCGGAGAAGGCCCACGATTTCCTGCGCAATGGGGGGATCTTCGAAAAGCTGCGCCTCTTCCATGATCAAATGCAGTTCCAGAGGATTGACGCCCGCGTCTTCCCACACCTGTGCGAAACCCGCGGACCCGCGCAGAGCGAGAAACCCCGGCCAGACCGAGGGGCGCAATGGCGGTTCCTCACTGTCCCTCAGCCACGGCCGCACCAGTTCACGAAGGTCATGGAGGAGTTCGGCGGAGAGGATCACTCTAAAGAGAGGATAATCTTTTCCCACAAGGTGTCTGTCGATCACGTCCCCACACCGTTTCCGGCGCGTCTCTTTCGGCAGGAGCGAGGCCGGCTCTTGTGGAAGCCGGAATCATCCTGCGTGGGCTACCAGCCTGGGGTTGACAGCCTCGGGCGCCGGTGTTTCAAAGAGAAGACGCATACGTTCCAATCTTTCGGGCGCGAACTGCGGTATCCGGCGAAAAGCAGGGTCCAGAGTCTGCACGTTCCGGAATCCCTGAATCGTGAAGCGCGGAACTTCTCCGAGAGATTGCCGGATTCGACGGAGCTGGGGCTCCTCAACAATGCCGGGAATGGCCGTGGTGCGAAAGACGACCTCTAGGCCGGAGGCCTTAAGTATCTCCACGCTCCGGAAGATAAGTCCTATATCCACCTGGACTCCGGCAAGTTTCGAATATTCTTCTTCGGTGAATGGCGCTTTCACGTCCATTGCCACCGCGTCCACCAGGCCCTCCGAGAGGAGCGCCTCGATCATTCCTGGATGCGACCCGTTCGTGTCGAGCTTGATCAGCACGCCCTGCGCCCTAATGGTTCGGAGGAGTTGCGGCAGGTTATCATGAATGGTGGGTTCGCCCCCAGTCACGGTGACACCGTCGATCCAGTTCTTACGCCGCTCCAGATGACTCAGGACTCCCGCGAGGGATTCGTCGCGCAGCGACCCCTGTCGTATCACCAGGTCTCCGTTGTGGCACGCGGGGCAACGGAAGCTACACCCTGCCAGGAATACGATGGAACAGACCTTGCCGGGCCAGTCCAGCATGGAGACCGGTATGAAACCCTTAATGTGAAAATCCTGCGTCATTGGTGCTCCGAGGAAGCTGCCTGCAAACACTATTGTTCTTGGAAATGAGGTCCGGGAGGCAGGGAAAAAGCACCTCCCGAACTTGCATGTCCGTTGATACATGCAAGGGCAGATAATCAGCCCCCCACTTTGTCCAAAAAGCTCCTTACCTCAATCGCGCCGGTGAGGACTTCACCTGCATCGGAAACCAGAATAGGCAGTTTCTTTTCCGCGAGGGTCACGCACTCGAAATAAGCCAGCATAGCCAATGCTTCGGGATTTTCACCATCAAGGTTGAGCACCTGCACATCCGGCCTCTTTTCCAGTTCCACGTGACTCTTGACCCAATCACACTTACCGCAACCCGGTTTTGTAAAGAGATACGTCATAGCTAACCTCCAATTGAATGCCAAACCTTGTCACTTCCTTGCACGAAAGCGAATTGTACGGCCGAGCTTTGGGAAGCCGCCTTGCCCTTGCGCACGACTTCCCTGACTTCTCGGCATGGCGCATCCACGCCGCATTGTCCTACGATCAGCCGATTGCCCGGTTTCGGAACCGGTCTTTCAGCTCGCCGATCTTGCCCTTGTTCCAACTGGCAACCTTGGTGAAATACCCGGTGATCCTGGTAATCTGTTCGACTCTATCCGAACCGCAGAAGAGGCACGCGTCATGCAGCCCCCTGGCGGTGCGCCCGCACACGACGCACGTGGTCAATTCAGGAGAGAATGCGATCTGATCGTTCTGGGTCAACTGAAAGGTCTTGACCACGAAGTTCGCCAATGATTCCGCGCTGGGCCTGCTCTCCCCGAGCCAGATATGGGTCAGCGAACCCGCCTCGATGAGCGGGTGGAACAAGCCTTCCTTCTTGACCCGCTCGATCGCGTCCACCTGCGAACCCACATTGAAGAGGGTGGAATTGGTGTAATAGATCTCCTCCAGGTTGATCGCGCCTTTTACCACGCGTTGCGTTTGCGGGAAGAGCTTCATGTCCATCTTGGCGAACCGGTACGCGGTGCTTTCGGCCGGCGTTTGTTCCAGCACGAAGCGCATATTATGCTTCTTCCCCAGTCTGGCCGCGACCAGGTTCATGTGCGCGATTACCCTGAGACCGAACTTGAGCGCCTCCGAGCTCTCGTGCATCTGCTGCCCGGTATGATACTGGACCAGCTCGTTCAAGCCCACCATGCCGACCAGGTACGTGACCCGGTGCATTCTGAGGTACGGTTCGCCGTCCTTGTCCATGGTCAGCAAGGCCAGAGGCCCTGATTCACCGAGCGCCAGCAAGCGTTCGATAAACTGCTTCTTCTGGAGATGCGCTTCGGCCGCAAGGTTGATCCGGTCGGTGATAATGGAGAAGAGCTTCGTATCGTCTCCGCCCGCCTCGTAGGCAATTCGGGGCAGATTGACGGTGACGTTCTGCATGGCTGAGTAGCGCATTTTCCAGGGACGCGTCGCGTCGGCCAGGTCACTCTTGTCCAGCTTGAAGGCAAGCCTGCAACACTCTGATATTTTGGCTGTTTCTCCTCTATCGAAGACGAAGTACGAGTTCCCCTTCTCCGACGCCACATCGCAGATGTGATGCAGAAACTTCTCATGCCCGGGGGTCTGGAAGAACTTCTCCGTAATGTGGACCAGGGGCTTGGGGAAAAAGAAGGGTCTCCCCACTCCGTCCCCTTCACGATAAATATCGAAGAGGGTCCAGACGAAGTTCTGCGCTTCGGGCAAATAATCGGAATACGTGCTTCCCGTGAATTCGCCCCCCGGGCCGATGGCCGGGACCTCTTCGAAATGCTTTGGAATCTCCCAGTACAGGTTGATGTCCGTGAAAATAGCCTGGCCGCCCCGCGCGACAGCCTGTTGGGAGAATTCAAAGATCAGCATCTGAGCGAGCTGACGAACCTCCCGCTGAGGCAGTCCACGAAGGTACGGGGCGAAGAAGAGGTTCACCGCGTCCCAACCGATTGCGCCTGCAAAGTGACTTTGAAGCGCGGCAGCGAATTTCACCATGTGGGCGAGCAGGACCTCCGGATGCTTGGCCGGCTTAGCCATGGCGAGGGAATTGGGAAGATTCAGACCGAATTTCTTGATGTACTCCAGAGATTGGCCCGAACAGTACGGCCGATCGATGAACCCCAGGTCGTGGAGATGCAAGTCACCGCGCATGTGACCGTCGGCCACGTGCTGGTCGAATACGTTCAGAAGCGCGTACTCTTTCTTGATATTCTCCGCTAGGGTCAGGTTTGTGGCCTCCGGCCCGTGGGGAACATTCGCGTTCTCCTTGTTGGGCCGAGTGATCAGTTGATCCACGTCGTACAAGGGCACGCCGAGGCGCGTGTGCAAACGCCGATCGCCTTCCAGCCCTCTCTCCAGGAGCTTGGCGTTTACCATCTCCCGCACGAGGGGCGCTGTGATCACCTTGATACCACTGCGCTTGATGTCGTTTTCGACCTCAAGGCTGATGTCCTCGGCAGTCCCCTCATCGACAAAGGTCTCCCTCAACAGCGCGTCCACGATACGGCCGCGATCCCAGCCGTCCATGGCCTCGCTCGAGGTCCTGACGAAGAGAGCCATATCCGTTGTCTCGGATGCCAGGACTTCTTTCTCTCTGTACTTGCTGATTTCAGTTACGCTAGCCATTGCAGTCCTCCTGGGCGGTGTGAAATGTTGATTTTTTTGAGCAATTCAGCAGGAGCGCTCCGTTCCCCTGACGATCACCTCGCTGCAAACCGCGCCGATCCTCCCTCCGGAATTCCCGCGGGTAAGAATAGGGAGACCAATAACCACAAGAAGCGCTCTTCTGTCAGGCTCAGGCTCAAGGACACACCATTAGTGTTCAGACCATTCATAAAGGTCCTCCAACAGGCCCCTGTCGTGAGAGCGCTTTACATTTGGGCTTGCCAACCGAAGGCTCGGCGGCGTTCGCTCGGTTTGCCGTCAGCGCCTTGCGGCGGGCGGGGATGGTCCATCTGGTGACGGATCATCTTGTGGTGAGGAGCAGTAATCATACAAGATGTAGTATGTCAAGCGCGTTTTTTTCCCGTCAAGGTAGGGGTTTGATATATCGTAGGAACTTTTTTTGTTACATGATATTACCATATTATAACTAACTCTTCGAATATTTTCGAGGGCACGTAACCCTCCCCGGCTGACCCGAGCTTCTTGGTCGGTCCTCCGGGCCCCCCGCGCCACGGGGGGAAGAAACCGGGATCGTCCAGTTGCGGCTAACTACAGGCGGAATCCTTGGTCCCCAGCCGTCTCCTTGCCCTTCCCGCCCCACCTTGGGGACCCCGAGATGGGCTTCTTGGAAACCCCTAAGCCTGACTCGTCGCATCGGGGCGCGCCCCTGCGCGGATCATTGGGTCCCCGGAGCTACGGCAGCGTCTTTCCGACGAACGAGGAAATCCGATCTGTTGCATCCCGCGGTCAGCGCTGCGCATCTAAGAGCCAAACGTGACGTAGTGCGACTTACTCACCAGGATGTAGAGGAACTCCTCTTTCGTGTACGGAGTTGAAGGGAACGGCCTGTTCCAGTATTTCTCCACTTCGACACAGAGCTTCTTCAGCTCCATGGCGCCCCCCGCGTCAGCGAGCACCGCTTCGATGATGCTCATCACGGGCGGCCGCGTCGCGCCCGGGCCGGTCATCTTTTTTATTTCTTCGAGAGAGAGCCCCGCGGGAGCGTCCTTGAGCAGCGCGATCTTAAGGCTGCCGAGCGGTCCTTTGGGCGGCGCGCCAAGCCGTGAGCTCGGCGGGGGTATGTCCTTCGCAGTGGCAATGACAGCCTCTTCTTCCTCGCCGATCTGTTCCACCGGCGCCCCCGGGGTGTCGCGGATCTCCACTCGATCTTCGGCCTTACGTTCAGCCGCCTTGGGTTTAGCCTTTTTCGGTTTGGTCATGCCTCTCTCCTTGAGTTTCTCCCCTAGGAGGCGCCCGCTTCGTGGTCGAGAACGAGATGACTCGCCTCACCCCCTCTTCCCCACCCCAACGCGGAACGCGACACTGAAAGCGTCAGGGTGGATAGCAGCTTTGACCTCTACTTGATGGGCGTGTGGATCGTAGTGTCACCCCGCGACGTTGTCAATCCTTTTGTGCCCGAACCGCTTCACCGAGCAAACGGGTTCGGAAAGACGGAAAAACCTCGCGAGCCCGTTGTTCGGCTCGGGCGCGGGAATTGAGGAAATCCGTTGACCGTCAGGATGACCCACCCCAGGGGAGCCGCGCCCCAGTTTCTTAATAAATTACTTTAATATTTTTCTATAACATTCCGTTTGACATGAGGGGTTTTATGTGGTATCTCCCCGCCCGTGTGAGGGAAGGAGGGATGGCTCATCACCCGCCCCCATGCGCCCCGCAAACGAAAGAATAGCCCCCTGTGGGGTACGGTTGCCGAAAGGAGACCTATTATGGGACGAATTCATTGCATAATCGCGGCATTCCTGCTGTTGAGCGCATCATGGGCTTCAGCCGCGACCTTTGAAGCGCTGGCCGAGTCAGTGGCTGCGCCAAATCCCGCGCCTCTCCTGGCAAAGCCCGGCGCGGTGGTCAAGGCCGAATTCAAGGCTTCCGTAGGGGAGCGTTCTGATTTGACTCTGGAATCGGACGCTCTACTCTCCGACGAGAGCGCCGGGCCCGCGCGTCCTCAGGTTTTGCCTAAGCCCGCGGTCGCGTTCAAGAAGAAGGGGTCGAGAGCCATGGCGCCCCCCCCTGATCCTGCCCCCAGAGTTGCGGCTCAGGCAAAAGAGCCCAACGACGACTTGGAAATGGATTTGGAAAAGGACCTGGTGATTTCGCCGCCTCCGGCAAAGACCGAGGAGGCCCCCAAAGTGGCCCCCAAACCATCCGTGGAGATACCCGTGGCGCCGCGGGAGGACAAAGTCTCGGACAAGAAGCTCAAGCGTCCGGTTCCCGCGCCCCAGGTCAAGCAGGTCGCGCCCGTGAAGACTCGCCCGTTCTCCACCTCCCTGAGCCCTATTCAGAAGGTGCGTCCTGTGACATCGAACCCTTGGCTCACCCCTGCGGGCTCGCCCAGACCGAGCGCCTGTCCTGTCCCGCCGGTGACTAGAATCACCTATCCGCCCCAGGAGCCTGCAATCCAGCAGCAGGCATCGCAGGCGCAAGAACGGACTTATGTGAGAGATGGAGTGACCGTTAAGCTCGCGGCGCCCCCACAGCCCGCGCAACCTGTGCCCGCAACCTATCAGGGAAGAGAGGAGTCATTCGTCGGGTCCGACCTCCTCAACGCGGCCGCGGACATCATCAGTTTGCCTTTTGCTTTCATCAGCTCGCTCTTCTGAGGTCCCCCCTCAAGTGCGCCAAAGTCCGCGCTCTTTGCCGAGCGCGGGCTTTGGCATTTCTCCGAACCACGTCCTGTCATGAATGCTCTCAGATTCTCCGCTGCGCGGTCAGTTCCAGAGACTTGACAAGCAGCCCCAGGGTTCGATTTACCGTCGCGTCAATTCCCAGCGCCTCCGCTTCTCGCGCCACCGCGGTATTGATGAAATCGATCTCAGTGCGACGTCCCGCAAGGATATCCTGGAGCATAGAGTTGAGATTGCCCGACGTTGCTTCGCACACCTGCGCGACCTGAGCTTCAGGGTCCTCAAAGATCAACGAGATCCCTTTTGCCATGACCACTGCCAGACATTCCCGCACGACGCGGTGGATAAGTTCTCGCCCCGAATCCGTTTGCGTCAGGTCCCCATTCCGGATCCTCAGGAGCGTGGCCGGCGCGTTGATGGCTGCATTTATCACGAGCTTGGACCAGACGCTCCCCAGAGCGTTCTCGGACACGTGCGCCGGACCGCTGCCCATCTTCTCGAGGATTGACCCCACTGAGCGAGCCCGTGGGGTGACTGTCCCGTCAGGTTCGCCGAGGTAAGTCTGTCCGTAGCCCGTATGTCGGAACTTGCCTTTTTCGAGAGCGAGCGCGCCGATGGTAGTAATGCCGAGCAAAACTCGCCCCGGGAAGGCGCTTTGAAGGCTCTCGAAATTCCCGATACCGTTCTGGAGAGTTAGGATCACCCCGTCGTCCGCGAGCACGGCCGCGGCCGTATCGAGCGCGGTCACGGTATCGTAAGATTTGACGAGGAAGAGCGCGAGGTCAACCTTTCCGGCCTCGCCCGGATCCGCAACAATCCGCGGCCGCAAAAGGCGCTCACCCGACACGCCTTCAAGCCAGAGGCCGTGCTCCTGGATATGATGCGCCTGATCTCGGTTACGACGGATGAGAACCACGTCAACGCCGGCCTCGAACAGGAGGCTCCCTAACACAGATCCCAGCGCGCCCGCGCCTACCACGCCGACTCTCATGTCGCCTCCTCGGCCACTCTCCCGAAAGCTCTTAACTTCTTCACCCGCTTCTACTCAGGGTAACGTTGCTTCAATTCCGCGGCCACGTCTTCCGGCATGGGGTAGCAATGTTCCGGAGCAGGGAATTTCCCTTCCACAACTTCCTTCTTGAATTCCTCGAGCGCCCGCAGGATCTGCGCGCCCGTTTCCGCGTATTTTTTGACGAACTTCGCCAGCTTTCGGTCGAACATTCCAATCATGTCGTGGATCACGAGAACCTGGCCATCGCAGTGAGGTCCGGCCCCGATACCAAAGGTAGGTATGGAAGCCCGTCGTGTTATGACGGCAGCCACTTCGGCCGGGACGGCCTCCATGAGAATGCTTGACGCGCCGGCTTCTTCCAAAATCTTGGCGTCTTCAATCAGTCGGACGGCCGCGGCCAGATCTCTTCCCTGGGCTTTGTACCCGCCGAGCTGAGCCGCAGCTTGGGGTGTCAGGCCGATATGACCCATCACCGGTATAGTCGCCTTTGCCATCGCGGTCACTACGTCGGCCACCTCCCGGCCGCCTTCTAACTTGACCGCGTCGCACCCGCCCTCAGCCATGAATCTCCCGCCGTTGCGGATGGCCTCGGGAATGGAGGGTTGGTAACTCATGTACGGCATGTCACCGACCAGATACGCGTCAGGCGCGCCCAGCCGAACCGCCTTCACGGCCGGCATCATCAGATCCATGGTCACCGGTAGCGTGGAGCTGTAGCCATAGACGACCATTCCCATGGAATCTCCCACAAGAATCACGTCGATCCCCGCCTTCTGTTCGAGAAGAGCGAACGGATAGTCGTACGCGGTAAGGAAGGTCCCCGGCTCTTTGCGAGCCTTCTTGTCTCTCAAGGTCTGGATGGTCACTTTCGGCATCTTTCCTCCATGCGTTTCACGGCTCTCGCGCCAAGACAGCGCGCGCCCGGATGATTTGTGCCCGAAACCTGCCGAGGACACTCTCTTGAAGCCCATTTTGCCGAGTTTCCGGGATCGCTTGTTTGCCGGAAAGAGCCGGCGGACTCTCGGCGGCGCAGGAGAGACAGCCCAAACAAAAAAGCCTTCCGTGAGGAAGGCGCGCGTCGTCTCCGTTGTTCGGTCCTTCCGTCCCAGTCACGAGGATCCAGGCGGTCTATATTGGGCGCAATAAGTCATGAGTTCCGGGTCACTGAAGACTCCAGACTCCGGAGCTTATATTGACGGACAACGAGCGCGGCCGTCAAGGATTAAAGAAAGGACGCAGTATCTTTTTGGGAGGGCAAAGGAGGCGCAACCCCGGTCGCTCGAACCGGCTTGAATTCGCGCCGGCCCCGGGCTTCGCTCCTACCACCATGTAGGAGCCAAGGAAGGAATGGGGTGCAGATTTCTGCTTTCAGCGCCGCGCGTATCACTTCTTCAGGTGAGTGCGAATATATGAGACGATATCTTTTT
>Ga0194127_10000856_pt1 | contig 47231 bp, 38 predicted proteins | sample TA2KigC100mmetaG_FD_148624 | JGI IMG/M metagenome (GOLD analysis project Ga0194127, IMG submission 148624) | Freshwater microbial communities from Lake Tanganyika, Tanzania - TA2015036 Kigoma Deep Cast 100m | ecosystem: Environmental > Aquatic > Freshwater > Lake | place: Tanzania: Lake...
CCGACCGCGACTCCACCGACTACAAGCAGGGCTGGGCGGCCTTCCTCTGCCTGCTCAAGCTCTACATCGAGCGCGGCCTGCGCTGGGACTAGCCCGCCCCCGGGGGCGAGTGGCGCCAGAAACGAAACACTGACAATCGCTTGCAGTTCTTGGTGGGCTTCTGCGCCGGCCCCTTGACGGCGCTCTCCCTTCGATCTATATTTGCACAGCTATGCAAGCGAATTTGGAACCTCGCGACACCCTGGACGGCCTGCTCAGCCCGGCACTCTTCAAGGCGCTCGGCGACCCGAACCGTCTCGCCCTGCTGCTGCGCCTCGCCGCGGCCGGCGGGCCGGCCACGGTGAGCGCGCTGCGCGGCTGCTGCGAGCGGGACCTCTCCGTGGTCTCGCGGCACCTCGCGCGCCTGCGCGAGGCGGGCATCGTCGTCGCCGAGCGCCGCGGCCGCGAAGTGCACTACCAGCTCACCAGCGACCTGGCGAGCACCCTGCGCGCCATCGCCGACGCCCTCGACGCCTGCTGTCCGCCCGCCGCCTGCGCGCCGGGAGCCTGCTGCCCGCCGGGCACCTGCGGTATGGACCCCAAAGAAGGAGAGACATGAGCACTCACGACTCCACCCGCGAGCGCATTTCCCGGGACTACGCCGCCGCCATCAAGCAGGGGGGCTCCTGCTGCGGCGACAAGGCCGTGGCGCCCACGGTGGCCGCCCTGGCTGGCTACAGTGCCGAGGACGTCGCCGGCCTGCCGGGCGACATCCTCGCCAGCAGCTTCGGCTGCGGCAACCCCCTGGCCTTCAGCGAGGTGGCCCCCGGCGAGACCGTGCTGGACCTGGGCAGCGGCGCCGGGCTCGACCTCATCCTCGCCGCGCGCAAGGTGGGGCCGACGGGCCGCGTGATCGGCGTCGACATGACCGAGGCCATGCTCGAGGCTGCCCGCGCGAACATCGCCGCCGCAGGCCTGACCAATGTCGAGCTGCGCAAGGGGCTGGTCGAAGCGCTCCCCGTGGCTGACGCCTCCGTGGACTGGGTCATCTCCAACTGCGTGATCAACCTGTCGCCCGAGAAGGAGCGCGTCTTCGCGGAGATCGCGCGGGTCTTGCGGCCCGGCGGCCGCCTGCGCGTGAGCGACATCGTCGCCGAGGATCTGCCCGCGGCCCTGCGCGAGAACGCGCAGGTGAGGAGCGCCTGCCTGGGCGGCGCAATCAGCGAGCCCGAGTACTGCGCGGGCCTGCGTGCGGCGGGACTCGTGGACGTGGAGGTGCCCGAGAGGCTCGTCTACGAGGCGAGCCAGCTCGCGGACATGGTCTGCGAGCTGGGCGAGGAAGGCGCGCCGGCGACCGGCTGCGGCTGCGGCTGCGAGGGCGGCGGTGGCCTGGATCGCAAGGCCGCGGGCCGCGTGGCCGAGGCCCTGGCGGGCAAGGTCTGGAGCGCACGCTTCAGCGCGCGGAAACCGGAGTAGCCGTGCGGCGCGAGAACTTCGGCAGCGGCGCGCCCTGGGAGGCGGTCGTCGGTTACTCGCGCGTGGTGCGCGCCGGCCGGCGGCTCTACGTGACGGGCACCGTGGGCGAAGGCGCGGACGCCTACGCCCAGGCGAAGAGCGCGCTCGAGAGAATCGCCGCCGCGCTGGCGCGAGCGGGCGGCAGCCTGGCCGATGTGGTGCGCACGCGCATCTTCGTCACCGACATCGCGCGGGACTGGGAGGCCGTGGGCCGCGCGCACCGCGAGGCGCTCGGCGACGTGATGCCGGCCACGAGCATGGTGCAGGTGGCCGCGCTCATCGAGCCGCGCTATCTGGTGGAGATCGAGGCCGACGCCGAGCTCGGGCTCCTGCCGGCCGCCGCGGCGACGATCGAGCCTGCAGCCTACAACGACGCCGCCGTGGCAGCGCTGCTCACCGCTGCGGGCCTGCCCGTGCCCGGCCCCGAAGACGCCCCCGTGCAGATGCGCGTGCTCCGCGAGGCCGACCGCGTGCTCGCCTGCGCGGGCACCGAGCGCCACGGCGAGGCGGCGCTGCTGCGCTCGGTGGCCGTCGCCGCCGAAGCCCGCGGGCGGGGGCTGGGCCGCGCGCTCGTGGCGGCGGTGCTCGCGGAGCTGGAGGCGCAGGGGGCGCGGGAGGTCTACCTGCTCACGCTCAGCGCCGCAGGCTTCTTCGCGCGGCTGGGCTTTGTGCCGGTCGCGCGGGGTGAGGTGCCGGCGCCCGTGCTCGCCGCGCGGGAGTTCTCCATCCACTGCTGCGACCGCGCCCAGGTGATGCGGCGGCCGCTCTGAAGCCGGCGCGCAACGCCCTGCCCTTGACTTCGTAGGCGTGCTAGACTGCGGTGCCCGCCCTCGGCGGGTCGATCCGCGGCTTCCCCCCGCCCCGATTCCAGGAGGAACTCCATGCGCGCACAACGCGCCCGACTCGCGCTCGCGCTGCTCGCCGTCGCCGCCCTCGCGACCACGGCCAGCGCCCTGAGCTATCCGCCTTCGCGCACCGTCGACCAGGTCGACGACTATCACGGCACGAAAGTCGCCGATCCCTACCGCTGGCTCGAGGACATCGGCAGCGACGAGGTGAAGGCCTGGGTGGAGGCCCAGAACGCTCTCACCTTCGGCCAGCTCGAGAGAATCGACGGCCGCGACCGCCTCCTCGCCCGCTTCAAGCAGCTCAGCAACTACCCGCGCTACTCGATGCCCTACAAAAAGGCCGGGCGGTATTTCTACGCCAAGAACGACGGCCTTCAAAACCAATGGGTGCACTACTGGTCGGAGAGCCTGGACGGCACGCCCAAGGTGCTCTTCGACCCCAACACCTGGAGCGCGGATGCCACCATCGCGCTGGCGGGCATGGACGTCAGCGAAGACGGCAAGCGCGTCGTCTTCGGCAAGAGCGCCAGCGGCAGCGACTGGTCCGAGTGGCAGGTGATGGACATCGCCAGCGGCAAGGTCCGCAAGGACCTCATCAAGTGGAGCAAGGGCGGCGCGCAGTGGGACGCGGCCGGCGCCGGCTTCTACTACGAGCGCTTCCCCGAGCCCAAGCCCGGCGAGGAGACCCTCGCCACGGCCGAGAACGGCGCCATCTGGTACCACAAGCTGGGCGACCCGCAGAGCAAGGACAAGCTGATCTTCTCGCTGCCCGAGCACCCGGACTGGCTGGTCGGCCTCGCCCTCAACGAGGAGCGCGACCTCGGCCTGCTCTACGCGACGCCCCGCGGCGCCATGCACAGCAAGATCTACCTGCTCGACGTGAAGAAGCCCGGCGCCAAGCCCACGCTCCTCATCGACGACCACGAGAACGAGTACAGCTTCATCAACAACGAGGGCGACCGGCTCTGGTTCAGCACCACGAAGGACTCGCCGCGGGGCCGCATCATCGTCATCGACCGCAAGCGCCCCGAGGAAAGCGCCTGGCAGACCGTGATCCCCGAGGGCCGCTTCGCGCTGCAGTGGGCGAGCTACACGGGCGGGGAGCTTTTCGTCTCCTACCTCAAGGACGCGCGCACGCAGATCCTGCGCTACACGCTGGAGGGCAGGCGCCTCGGCGAGGTGGCGCTGCCGGGCCGCGGCACCGCTTACGGCTTCGGCGGCCGCAAGACCGACACCGAGACCTTCTTCAGCTACGTCGACTTCGTCACCCCGACGACGATGTTCCGCTACGACATCGCCAGCGGCGCGATCAAGCCCTACCGGAAGTACGAGGTGCCGATCGACACCAGCCAGTACGAGTCCAAGCAGGTCTTCTGCCGCAGCGTGGACGGCGCGGCGATCCCCATCTTCCTCGTCTACAAGAAGGGCCTCGAACTCGACGGCACGAACCCGACCGTGCTCTACGGCTACGGCGGCTTCTCCGGCTCCCAGCAGCCCTTCTTCTCGACGACCCAGACGGCCTGGTACGACATGGGCGGCATCTGGGCCACCGCCTGCATCCGCGGCGGCGGCGAGTACGGCGAGGAGTGGCACCTCGCCGGTTCGCGCGAGGGGCGCCTGCTCAGCTTCCAGGACATGATCGCCTGCGCCGAGTGGCTCATCGACGAGGGCTACACGCAGCCCGCGCGGCTCGCCCTGATGGGCGGTAGCCAGGGCGGCATGATGGTGGGGGCGGTCGTCAACGCGCGGCCGAATCTCTTCGGCGTCTCGCTGCCGATGGTCGGCGTCATGGACATGCTGCGCTTCAACCAGTGGGGCTTCGGCGCCTACTGGGAGGGCGACTACGGCAGCCCGCAGGACCCCGAGATGTTCCCCGTGCTCCACAGCTACTCGCCCTACCACAACCTGAAGAAGGGCGTGCGCTACCCGGCCACCCTGATCACCACGGCCGACACGGACGACCGCGTGATGCCGGCCCACAGCTTCAAGTACGCGGCGGCCATCCAGGCAGCCCAGGCCCCGGACAGCCCGCCGGTACTGCTGCGGGTGGAGACCCGGGCCGGCCACGGGGGCGGCAAGCCCCTCGACAAGGCCCTGGCCGAGTATGCGGACATGTACGCCTTCACCGCGAATGCCATGGGCATCGCCGTTCCTCGCTGGTAATGGAGCCATGCAAGTGATTTGTCGACAGGAGCTCTTGACTTTGTCAGGTTGTTCGGTAAAATGAGCGATAACTCACTGAGCGCATGCTCAGTCTGGCGGTCGCTTTGCCGAGCAGGAGGGACGAGAGAAGGGCCCGCAGCCGCGAGGCCATCCTGTCGACCGCCCGCGAGTTGATCGCCGCGGGGGGCCTGGCGGCCACGAGCACCCAGAAGGTGGCTCTGGCCGCCGGGCTCTCCCACGGCGCGCTCTTCGTCCACTTCCCCCGCCGGGAAGACCTGCTTGCCGCTCTTGTCGGCGGTCTTGCCGCCCACTTCGAAGCCGGGCTGGGTCCGCCCCCTTCCAGCCTCGCGACCGAGCTGGCCCTGCAGCTGGAGCGCCTGGCGGCCCAGGAGAAGCTCTACGCCCGCCTGCTCGCCGAGGAGACGGCGCTGCCCGCCTCGGCCCGCGAGTCCCTGCGCGCCCTGGAGCGCGTCCTCAGTGCCCGGGTCGCCGCCGCCTTCGCCGCGGACCGGCCGCGCCTGGGCCTGCGCCCCCTCTCGCCGCGACTCGTCGCCGCGGCCTGGCTGGCCATGCTGCAGCGCGCGCTACTGCGCGGCGAGACCGGTGCCGCCCTGCCCGAGTGGGGCGGGGAGATCCGTCGCTTCCTGCTCGAACTCGTCGCCGCCTAGGCTGGCGGCCGCCGCGCCAGGCGAGCGCGCCGCGGGCACCCGGTCGGCGTTGCCGCGTAGCTGCCTGCCTGCTAGCTTCCCGCTACCCCTCTTCGGACGGTGCCCGTGGGCTTCCTCAACGCCGTGCTGCTCTTCGGCCTCCTGGGCAGCCTCGTGCCGCTCGTCATCCACCTGCTCGAGCGGCGGCGCCTGCCCACCCTGCAGGTGCCGAGCCTGCGCTTCCTGCGCGAGCTGAACCGCCGGCAGATGCGCCGCCTCGAGTTGCGGCGGCTGCTGATTCTCATCGTGCGCATGCTGCTCGTCGCGCTCATCGCCTTCGCGCTCGCCAGGCCCACGCTCACGGGGCCCATTGCCGCCATCTTCCCCGAGGACGCGCCGCGCGCCATCGCACTGCTCATCGACAACAGCGCCAGCATGCAGCTCGAGACCGAGCGCGGCAGCCTCGCACAGCTCGCCCGCACGCGGGCGCGGGACCTGCTCGCCGACCTCGCGCCCAAGGACGAAGTGCTCGTCTATGCCCTGGAAGCCGAGCCGCGCGACCTCGGCGGCGGCCCGCTGAGCCCGGCTCTCGCGGCGGCCCTGCTCGAGGAGTGGCCGCAGGCCGACGGCGGCGCCGCGCTGCGCGCCGGCCTCGCCCGCGCGATGGTCGATCTCGCCCAGCGCCCCCAGCCCCAGCGCGAGCTCTACCTGCTCAGCGACTTCGCGGGCGCCACCCTCGCCGCCGACAGCACGACCCTGCCGCCCGCGGGCGAGCTGCGCCTCTTCGCCCTGCCGCTCTCGCAGAGCCCGCCCCCCAATGCCGGCCTCGTCGGCCTGCGCCTGCCCGTGCGGCCCCTGCTGCCGGGCCAGCCCTTCGAGTTGGGAGTGGCCGCGCGGACGACGGGCGCGCAGCGCGGCGAGGCCTATCCGGTCGAGCTGGAGCTGGCCGGCGAGCACCGCGGCGGCTTCAGCGTCGAACCCGCAACGGCCGGCGAGCTCCAGTGGCGCAGTCTCGCCGTCACGCTGCCGGCCGGCGGCGAGCGCGGCGTGACGGGCCTCTGGCGCAAGCAGCGCGACCGCTTCGCTCCCGACGACGCCCTGCCCTTCACGCTGAGCGTGGCCGCGCGCCTGCGCGTGCTGCTCGTCGCCTCGCCGAGTGCGGCCGGCGAGCGCGGCGCCCGGCTCTCGCCGGCCGATCACCTGGCGCGCGCCCTCGATCCCTACCGGGGACAGCGGCCGGAGGCGATCGCGCTGGATCTCGAGCAGCGTGGCGTCTCGGCCCTCGCCAGCGACTTGCTCGCGGACCGTCATCTCGTCGTGCTCAGCGGCGGCGACGGCCTCGACGCGACTCGCGGCCAGCTCCTCGCCGACTTCGTCGACGCGGGCGGGGGGCTCGTCGTCGCGCCCAGCGCCGCCGGCGCCGGCGACCTCGCCCGCTACCTGCTGCCGCGCCTCGGCGGTCCGGCCGAGCTGGAGGCGGCTCAGGGCGGCCGCGAGACGCTCGCTCAGCTCGAACCGGAGCATCCGCTCTTCGCCGATTTCTCGGCCGAACACCGGCGCGTTCTGGCCGAGCAGCCCCTCTGGACGAGCTTCCGCACGCGCCCGGGCGAGCGCGAGATCCTCGCGCGCTTCGCCTCCGGCGGCCCGGCGCTGCTCGGCTGGGAGCACGGTCGCGGCCGCGTCCGCTTTCTCCTCTTCGAGGTCGGGCCCGAGGGGGGCGAGCTGCCCTACTCCTCGATGTTCCTGCCCCTGCTGCAGGAGCTGGCCCAGGAAGCGGCCGGTGCCGGGCAACCGCAGCTCGTCGAGGCCGGGCAGGCCCTGAGCTGGCCGCTCGCGGGCACCTCCGCTGGAACCGACCCCGGGCAGGCTGCGCAGGGCCTCGAGCTGATCGGCCCCGACGGCAAAGCGCAGCCGCTGCAGCTCGACGAGACCAGCTTCCCGCCCCGCGTGCGCGCCCTCGCGCGGCAGGCCGGGATCTACCGCCTGCAGACGCGTGGCGAAACGGCGGCGCGCACCCTCGGCCTCGCCGCCGTGAGCGCGCCTCCCGCCGAAGGCCTGCTCGCGCCGCTGCCGGTCGACAGCATCCCGATCCGTCTCGGCCTCCCCGGATTGCAGGTCGTCGATGCCGGCCAGCCGCTAGCGACGGCGCTGCACGCCGGTCGCTACGGCAAGGAGCTGGCGCGCAGCCTCCTCATCCTCGCGGCCCTCCTCCTCGCCCTGGAGCTGTGGCTCGCCCAGCGGGCAGAGGCCAGCTGAGGGCTTGACGCGCCTGCGGCTGCCTGCCACGCTGGCCGCATGACGCCGGCCCGCCTCTACCTCTTCTCCCTCCTGGCGCTGGTCCTGGCTGGCATCCTCCTCTTCGGTGGCCGGGACAGCATCGCCACCAACAGCGTCGCCGCCGTGGCGGTCATCCTCGCGCTGGTTGCCTATTTGCTCGGGATCTACCTCGCCCGGGTCGGCCGCCGCGGCGAGGAGGCCCTCAGCGCCCTGCGCTCGCGCATCGCCAGCGTCAGCGAGGAGGCGATCGGCGCCGAGTACCGGACCTACCACCTCGGAGGACTGGACGAGCTGGCCGCCGGCGATCTGCTCGTGCTCTACGCCACCCGCGACGGCTGGCTGCTCGTCCCCCTGCTGGACGAGCTGGCCTGGTTCAAGGTGCCGGGGGACGGCGTCGGGCCCGTGAGTCTGGAGCGCGAAGGGGGGCTCCACCTGCGGGCGGAGCTGAAGAGCGACAACGGGCGCGCGCTGAACCTGCGCCTGGCCTCGACCCTCGCCGATCCGCGCAGCGAGGACTCCGCCGCGCTGCGGGACCTCGAGACCCTGCAGAGCGCCCTGCGCGGCCGCGCCGCGAGCGCCTAGGGACGACCTGCGCCCAGGCTGCCCGCTCCCGGCCTGCTCATCCTACTGGTACTCCCGGCCCAGGATCACGCTGACGATGATCGCGCCCACGGCCAGCGGCGCCGCGAAGCGGATCGCGAAGCGCCAGGCGCCGTAGCTGGCCATTCGCCCGTGCCCCTGCGATGTAGCGCGGGGTCCAGCCCGCGACCACGCTGTAATTAGGAGAGGATCACGAAACCCGTGATGACGCCGAGCACGCCAACGCCCGGCCAGAGACCGGCGCTCCGCTTGCCCGCCGAGAGCGCGCGGAAGCTGCCCACCGGGTCCTTCTCGGCGCGGCGGCCCATGAGGATCTCGGCGACCATGATCGGCGCGCCGACCAGGATGACGGCCGCGAGGTAGATCAGCACGAAGGCGCCGCCGTGGTTCTCCATTGCGATGTAGGGGAACTTCCAGGGATTGCCCAGACCGACGGCGCTGCCCGCCGCCGCCAGGGTGAAGCCCAGGCGGCCCGTCCACTGGCCGCGCTGGCCGCTCGCCGGCTTGCTCATCCGCATCCTCCCGCGTCGTGGCTGGCGCGACCCTAGCGAGGCCGGCGGCGCAGGGTCAAGCAGGGCCTCGCGGCCCCGCGGCCGGCGGCTCCGCTCCCCCGGCTGGCGGCGATTCCGGACGATTTGCTATTCTTTAGCCGGCGGTCGGCCGTCCGGCCTGTGATTTCCCGGGAGGCGAGGTGTCTCTGGCAGCGGAGAGGCGTGCAACAGCGGGGCTCAGCGACGAGCAGCTCTGGGCGCTGACCCAGGGCGAGCCCTCGCCGCTGGCGCGCCGGGCGGCCACCGCTCTGCTCGGTCGCTACCAGGAGCGCGTCTATCGCTGGTGCTACGGGCGGGTTGGCGAACACGAACTGGCCAGGGATCTCGCGCAGGACGTGCTCGTCAACGCCTACCGCGGCCTCGCCGGTTTCGACGGCCGCGCGCGCTTCTCCACCTGGCTCTTCGCGATCGCCAGGAACCGGTGTTTGAATGCGCTCCGGAGCCCGGCGCTCTTTGAGGAGGGCCTCGATCTCGATGCCCTGCCCGCTGCCCAGGGTGGTCAGGACGACGAGTTCTCCGGGCGCGAGGAGGAGGAGCGCCTCCTGGCGCTCATCCGCTCGGCGCTGCCGCCGCTGGACCAGCAGGTGCTGTGGCTGCGCTGCGTCGAGAAGATGCCGGTGGACGGCATCACGCGCCTGCTGGCGATCGAGGAAGCCAGCGGAGCGCGGGCAGTCCTGCAGCGCGCCCGGCGCCGCCTCCGCGCGGCGCTGGCGGCCGAGGAAGGAGACGAGGTCCGTGGTTGACCGCTGCCCATTGCCCGAACTGCTCCCCGAGCTGGCCGAACTACCGGCGACGGACCCGCGGCGCCGGCACCTGGACGCTTGCCCCGCCTGCCAGGCGCGCCTGGCCGACTACCGCGATTTCATGGCCGGGGCGGCGCCCTGTCCGCCCCGGGAGCTGAAGCCGGCGCTCGCCGCACTGGACGCCGGGCTGCGCGCGGCAATCGCGGAGAGCGAGGGGGCGGCAGCGAGGCCGCGGGTTCGCCGGCTGTCTCTCGAGCATCCGGCGGCACGGCTGGGCCTCGCCCTCGCCGCGGTCCTGTTGCTACTGGTCGCGCTGAATGCGCTGCCGCGAGGCACGCGAGAGCGGGAGATCCGGCTGCGCGTCGACGAGGAGCTGCCGGATGCCGGCCAGGGGCTGCGCCTGCGTCCGGCGCGCCTGCTGGCGGACGGCGGCCTCGCGCTCGCCTGGGAGCCGGTGGCGGGCGCGGACGCTTACTCGGTGCGGCTGCTGGCACCGGATCTCTCGCTGCTGGCCGAGCGCTCGAGCGGGGGCGCCACGGAGCTGCGCCTGGAGGCTCGCGAGCTGCGCGCACTGCTGGCCGGTGCGCGCATCCTGGTCTGGCAGGTCCAGGCGCGCGCGGGTGGGGATCCGCTCGTCCAGTCGTCGCCGGCGACCTTCGCCCTGCCCGCGGCGCCCTGAGCCCGGCATGCGTTTTCGCGCCCGGCATGTCGTCCCGCTCGCCGTCCTCTTCGCGCTGCTCGCGGCCCCGCCGGCGCGGCCCGCGCCGGTTGGCGCGACCGGAGCGGCGGCGTGGCCCGCGCTGGCGCGGCTGGACTCGCTGCGCCTCGCCTGGCGCGGTGCCGAGGCGCTCGCCCTCATCGACACCCTCCTGCCCGCCGCGCGCGCAGCGCGCGACAGCGCCCGGCTCGCGGGACTGCTCGTCCGCCAGGGCGAGCTGCTGACGTCGCTGGGCAGCGCGGGCCTCGCCGAGGCGCCGCTGCGCGAAGCGCTCGCGCTGGGCGCGGCGCGAGGGGACACGCGCACCCGGCTCAACGCGCTGCGCTGGCTCGGTCTCGCGCTCGAGGGCCAGGGCCGCGCCGCCGAGGCGACGCAGCGCTACCTCGAGCTGCAGAACCTGGCCGCGGCCGCCGGTGACGCCAGGCACCAGGGCTGGGCGCAGGTGGGGCTGGCCTGGCAGGACTACCAGGCCGGCCAGAGCGCGCGCAGCGCCGAGCGCTACCGCCAGGCGATCGCGCACTTCGCCGCCACCGACGAGCGCCGCGGCGAGATCTGGGCCTGGAACGGTCTCGGCGGCGCGCTCGCCAGTCTCGGCGACTATCGCGCGGCGATGGACTGCTACCGGCGCGCGGCCGCGGGTGCGCGCGCCGGCGGCGATCCGACGGTCGAAGCGATGGCACTCAACAACCTGGGCGGCCTCGCCTTCGACCTCGGCGATCCCGGCGATGCGATCGGGCACTTCGACCGCGCCCGCCAGATCGAGATCGCTGAGCACTACCCCAAGGGCGCCTTCCTGCCCGCGCTCAACATCAGCCGTTGCGAGCAAGAGCTGGGGCGGCTCGCGGCGGCATCAGCGCTCCTCGACTCCCTGCTCGGCGCGAGTCGCGCCGGCGGCTGGCCCGATCTGGAAGCCCGGGCCCAACTCGGCCGCGCCGAGCTGGCGATGCGCCGCGCGCGCCCGCGCCAGGCGGCGGGGATCTACCGCGAGGTGCTGGCCATGGGCGCGCGCCTGCCCGAGCGCAGTGCGCTGGACGCCCGTCTCGGCCTCGCCCGCGCCCTGGCCCGCTGCGAGGGCGATGCGGCCGCGCTCGCCGCGCTCTCCTTCGGCGATGCGCCGCTCGAGGACCGCCAGCTCGCAACGGCGATCGCTGCTGAGACCGGTCGCCGGCTGCTTGCGCTCGGCCGGCCGGCAGAGGCGCTGCCGCGCTACCGCGCCGCCGCCGCCGAGGCCGCCCAGCTGGGCCTGGGCGGCCTGCGCGTGCAGGCGCTGGCCGGCCTCGCCGCTGCACAGCGCGCGCTGGGGCACGCCGACAGCGCCCTCGTTCTCCTGCGCGAGGGCGCACGGATCTGGGAAGCCGAACGCAGCCTGCCGCGCGACCCCGAGTGGCGTGAGCAGCGCGGGGCGGCCGGTCATCTCCTCTACAGCGAACTTGCGCTCGCCCTGCTCGCGCCGCGCGCCGGCCTCAAGGAGGCTGCGCGCACGCGCCCCGCCTTCGACCAGCTCCAGCGCTTCAAGGCGCGCACGCTGCAGGAGCGCATGCTCGGGCCTGGCGCCCCCGCGGGCGAGTCCGCCTGGGCAACGGCCAACCTGGATCGATTGCAGCGCGAGACCCTGCGCGACGGCGAATTGCTGCTCGACCTCTATCTCGGCCCGGAGCGCTCGCTGCTCTTCGCGGTGACGCGCGCGCACTGCTACGCCCTGTTGTTGCCGGCCGAGGAACTGATCAGCGGCCGCCTGCGCGCATTGCATGGTCTGCTCGCCGCGCCGCCGGACCGGGCCGCACCGGCCGCCGCGCGAGAGGCCGAGCAGGCGGTGATCGCGGCGGCGGCCGCCGCCCTGCGCGGCCAGCTCTTCGGGGGGATCGAGGACCTCCTGGTGGCGAGCCGGCGCGTGGTGCTCGTCCCCGACGGCGTGCTCAACCTGTTCGCTCCCGCCCTGCTCGACCTTGCCGGGGGCCGGGAGTGGATCCGCGTCCCCGCCGCCGCCGTGCTCGTCGGACTGCGCGCGGGCGGTGGGGCACCGGCGCCACTGCGGCCGCTGCGCGCGCTCGCCCTTGCGGGCGACGGTGAGCGCGTCGCCCTGCCGGGCGCACGCCGCGAAGCCGCGGCCCTGGCGCGGGGTTATCGGGGCGTCGAGCGCTTGCTCCTGCCGGGGGCGGTCGGCGGCGACATCTCCCTCGAGCGCCTGCGCGGCTACGACCTGCTGCACATCGCCGCCCACGCCGAGCTGAACGACCAGAGCCCCTGGCAGTCCGCGCTGCTGCTCGGCGGCAAGCGGCTCAGCGCGGCCGAGATCGCCCGCGGCCGGCTCGACGCGCGCCTCGCCGTGCTGGCGGCCTGCGCCTCGGCGGACGGCCGCCGGCTCTCGGGCGAGGGCGTCCTCGGCCTGGCGAGCGCCTTCCTCGGCGCCGGCGCGCCGGCCGTGATCGCGACACTCTGGCCCGTCGACGATGCGGCGACCGCCGCGCTGATGGAGCGCTTCTACGCCGAGCTGGCCGCCGGGCGGAGCGCGGCCGCCGCCCTGGCCGGCGCCCAGGCGGCCCTGCGCACCAGGGAGTCCACCGCCCATCCCTTCTTCTGGGCCGGCGTCGTGCTGGTGGGGGACGGGGAGGCCGGTCTGCCCCTGCGCCAGCGGCCCTTCCTCGCCCGTCACGGCCTCCGCCTCCTGGCCGGCCTGGCCGGGCTTCTCCTGCTCTCGGTCGCCCTGCGGCCCGCCCGAAAAATGCGCGCCTCCTTGTGATCCCCGCACGCCTCCCGGTTCTCAGAAGCCGACCACTTCGCCGGGAGGCCGACCATGCCGCGCACCGCCGTCCGCAGCACTTCCATCCTTCGCCTTGCCGCCGCGCTCACCCTCCTCGCTGTCGCCCTCGGCCTGCCGCTCCGCACGGCGGCGCCGCCCCGCGCAGGCGCGCCGGCCGCCGCGCTGCCGGCCGGCATCGATGCGGGCTGGTGGGACGCCGTGCGCCAGGACCTGAGCGCGCGCGAATACGCCTTCGACTTCACGCCAGCGGGCGGCCTCGCCGCCCCCAACCGCGCGCAGGGCCTGCGCCTCGACTTCACGGCGGCGGGCTTGAAGGTCGAGCCGCGCCGCGGCAGCGCCGCGGACTGGAACTGGACCTGGCGCACGGCCGCCTGGGGCCGCCCCGGCGCGCTGCAGGCTCTGCCCGCCGTGGCGCCGCAGGCCGAGGTGCAGCGGGTGGAGTACGCCTACGCCGGCCTGCGCGAGTGGTACGAGAACCGCGAGGCGGGGCTCGAGCAGGGCTTCACCGTCGGCGCGCCGCCCGCCGGCGAGGGTCCGCTCGCGGTGCTGGGCGCGCTGGACGGCACCCTGAGCGCACGCCGTGCGGGCGAGGGCCTGGTCTTCGTCGACGCGCAGGGACGCGAGCGCCTGCGCTATGGCGAGCTGGCGGCCTGGGACGCGACCGGTCGCGACCTGCCCTGCCGGCTCGAAATCGCGGACGGCGGCCTGCGGCTGCTCGTCGACGACATGGGTGCGCAGTATCCGGTGGTCATCGATCCCCTGCTCACCACGCCCGACTGGGAGGTGCACGGCGCCATCGCCAACGCCGCGATGGGCTATCGCGTGGCGACGGCGGGCGACGTCAACGGCGATGGCTACAGCGACGTGATCGCCGGCTCGCCGGACTACACGACGAACGGCGTCACCCATTACGGCCGTGCCTGGGTGTTCCTCGGCGGCGCCGGCGGGCGACGTCAACGGCGATGGCTACAGCGACGTGATCGCCGGCTCGCCGGACTACACGACGAACGGCGTCACCCATTACGGCCGTGCCTGGGTGTTCCTCGGCGGCGCCGGCGGCCTCGCGGCCACGCCGCACTGGGAAGTCACGACCACTCAGGACGACTGCCGCTTCGGCTACAGCGTGGCGACGGCTGGGGACGTCAACGGCGACGGCTACGACGACGTGCTCGTCGGCGCGCCCGACTACACGCTGAGCAGCCAGGAGAACGGCTGCGCCTTTCTCTACCTCGGATCGGCGAGCGGCCTCGACACCAGCGCCGACTGGCGCGAGGACGGCAGCAACACCTACGTCTCCTTCGGCTACAGCGTGTCGACGGCGGGCGACGTCAACGGCGACGGCTACGACGACATCATCATCGGCGATCCCTACTTCGGCACCACGGGGCGCGCGACGATCTACCTGGGCGGCGCCTCCGGCCCCGACCACACCTACGATTGGTTCGTGAACCTGACCGGCCGCACCGGCCACTGCGTGGCGGGCGCGGGCGACGTCAACGGCGACGGCTATGCGGACGTGATCGTCGGCTCGCCCTGGCGCTCGAACGGGCTGGGCGCGGAGGGTGCGTTCTACGTCTTCCACGGCGGATCCGGCGGGCCGGACACCACCGCGGATCGCACGGTCTTCGGGGACGAGGTCGCGCAGTACCTGGGCTACTGCGTGGCGCGCGCCGGGGACACCAACGGCGACGGCTACGGCGACGTGCTCGTGGGCGGCGTGGCGCTGGACGGCTTCTACGCCACGACCTCGAAAGTGCAGCTCTACACGGGCGGCGCGAGCGGCGTGGGCGCCACGCCGGTCTGGGAGAAGGAGCAGGCCGACGACCTGCAGCCGCTGGGCTACGACCTCGCCACGGCGGGAGACGTGAACGGCGACGGCCTGGCCGACGTGCTCGTCGGCTGCCGGCAGAGCGATCTCGGCGGCGCCGACGCGGGCACGGCCTGGCTCTACTTCGGCTCGCTCCAGGGCCTGGCGACCACCGCGGCCTGGACCGTGGACGGCGAGGCGGCCGGCGACCTGCTCGGCCCCGTCGGCACGGCGGGCGACGTGGACGGCGATGGCTTCAGCGACATCCTGCTCGGCGCCACCGGCAGCGACGTCGGCCACGCCGCCGCCGGTGGACTCTACTGCTACTCGGGCGCCGGCGACCTGCCCAAGACGACGAGCGGCTGGTACGCCCAGGGCGACCAGGTCGATGGCACCTTCGCCTACCGCCTGGCCTGCGCGGGCGACGTCAACGGCGACGGCTACGACGACCTCTGGGTCGGCGCGCCCTGGTACGACAACGGCCAGGTCGACGAAGGCGCCGTCTTCCTCTACTTGGGCGGCCAGCTCGGCCTGGCCTACGCGCCGGGCTGGTGGGCCGAGGGCGATCAGACGGATTGCCACTTCGGCTTCGGGCTCGACAGCGCGGGCGATGTGAACGGGGACGGCCTCGCGGACGTCATCGTCGGCGCTTCCTGGTACGACGGCAGCGCCGGCTCCAGTGGCGCTGCCTTCCTCTGGTACGGCACGGCGGGCGGTGCCCCCTCCGGCAATCCCGCGAATGCGGACTGGAGCGCCATCGGCGCCCAGGCCGGGGCAATGCTGGGCGCCGGCGTCTGCGGGGCCGGCGACGTCAACGGCGACGGCTACGGCGACGTGGTGATCGGCGCGCCCTTCTACGACAATCCGACGACCAACGAAGGCGCGGTCTGGGGCTACTACGGCGGTCCGACCGGGCTGCCGGCCGCGCACGACTGGTTCCACGACACGGGCAGCGCGGAATCCGGCTACGGGCTGCGTCTGGCCTCCGCCGGCGACATGAACGGCGACGGCTACAGCGATCTGCTCGTGGCCGCGCCGCTGTACAACCACGGCAGCACGGACGAGGGCCTGATCTTCGTCTACATCGGCGGCGAGGACGGGCTGCAGACCGGCGCACCCTGGTGGTTCGCCGAGAGCAACGAGGCGGACGCCGAGCTCGGCCTGTCCATCGCCTGCGCCGGGGACGTCAACGCCGACGGCTACAGCGACATCATCGCCGGCGCGCCCTACATGGACTCACCGGCCACGGACGTCGGCCACGCGCTGGTCTGGCTGGGCGCGGCCACGGCGCCGCCGACCGGCACGCCGGCCAACGCCGAGCTGAACGTCGGCATCAGCGACAGCTATGCGCACCTCGGCAGCGCGGTGGGCGGCGCCGGCGACGTCGACGGCGACGGCTACAGCGACGTGATCATCGGCGCCCCGCACTACACGACGGCTGCCGGCACCGCCGCCGGCCTCGCCTTCATCTACCGCGGCGGCCCGGACGGCATCGTCCACGGCGCGGCGCCCTGGTTGATCGACGGCATCCAGGAAGAGAGCTGGTTCGGCAACGCCACCTGCAGCGGAGACTTCAACGGCGACGGCTTCAGCGACGTCGTCGTCGGCGCGGAGCAGTACAGCAACGGTCAGAACCAGGAGGGCCTCGCCTTCCTCTTCTATGGCAACGGCGGCCGCGGCCTCGCCCGCACGCCGCGCCAGTGGAAGACGGACACCGTGACCCGTCTTGCGCCCCTGGGCCGCAGCGACGCCCTCGACGCCGTCGCCCTCAGCGCGCGGGGTCGCACGCCGGGCGGCCGCGGCACAGTGCGCTTCGTGGCCGAGGTCGAGCCGCTGGGCACGGACTTCGACGGCGCGGGCACGGTGGCCGGCAATTGGACCGACACCGGCGCTCCCGCGGCGGGTGCGGGCAGCGCGGTCGCGCTCGCGCCGGCGCTCGCCGGCGGCCTCGCCGACGACACGGCGCAGCACTGGCGCCTGCGCCTCGAGACCGGCGATCCTTACTTCCCGCGCACGCCCTGGCTCAGCCTGTCCGCGAACGCGATCACGATGACGGACTTCCGCACGCGCGGCGCAGGCACGGGGGCGGGCGAGACGCCGCCGGCGAGCCTGCTGGCGCTGGAGAGCTACCCGAATCCCTTCAATCCCGCGACCACGCTGAGTTACACGCTGCCCGCCGCCGGACATGTGCAGCTGGATGTCTACGACGCTGCCGGACGCCACCTGCGGCAGCTCGTCTCGACGACACAGGCGGCCGGCCCTCACACGGCGGTGTGGAACGGGTGTGATGGGGAGGGCCGGCCCCTGGTTTCCGGGCTCTACTTCGCCCGCCTGCAGGCGGCGGGTGCCGCAGAGAGCCGGAAGCTCGTGCTCGTGAAATGAGGCGCTAGCGCGACAGGGACGCCGCGCGGCGTTCTCGACCCGGGTCGCCCCCCTGCGGCCCGGGTTTTCATTGCGCCCCTGCGGGTCCCGCCGACCGCCGCTTCACAGGCGTTCGGCAGAACCCGCAGGGGCGCTTCCCTGGCAGCGCGCGAGCCGGACGGGCACGCGCGCGCCGTCGGCACAGGGCGCGCGACCCGGACGAGCGCTCGCTCGCGCGATTGACCACGGAACGCGGCATTGCTACTTTGCGCGCGGCGCCGGCAGCGGCGCCCCCCAACCCAGCGAAAGCCCCCCGGTTGCGGCCGGCCGGGGCTAGGTCTGCTTGCCGCAAGGAGCCCCCATGGCCCTCGTCGACGAGCTGCCCTCCCTGGCCGGCGCCGGAGCCGCGCTGCGCGCCGCCCTGGCGGCGGGGCCGCTGCGCCGCGTGCTCGCCGGCCTCACGGGCTCGAGCCTGCCGCTCCTGCTCGCGCGCCTGGAGCGCGAGTTGCCGCCGGACGGCAGGCCCTGGGTGATCCTGACCGCGCAGAGCGCGGAGGCCGAAGGCATCGCCGAGGACCTGCGCACCTGCGGCGCCCAGGGCGTCGCGCACCTGCCCGAGCTGGAGGTGCTGCCCTTCGACCGCCACGGTGCGGACCGCAATCTCGTCGCGCGGCGGCTGGAGGTGCTCGATGCCCTGGAGCGCAGCCGCGTGCGCTTCCTCTGCACGAGCGTGGGCGCCTGGCTGACCAAGGTGCTGCCGCCGGCCCTGCTCGCCGAGCGGCGCTTCACGCTCCAGCCGGGCATGGAGATCGACCTGGAGACTCTCGCCGAGCAACTCGCCGCGCTCGGTTATCGCCGTGTCGGGCTCGTGAGCGAACCGGGCGACTTCGCGGTCAGGGGCGGCATCGTCGACCTCTTCGCCCCGAGTCCGGACAGCGAGGAGCCGGTGCGCCTCGAGCTGGCCGGCGACACGCTCGAGAGCCTGCGCGGCTTCGATCCGGCGACACAGGTTTCCACGCGCGCGCTCGCGGAGACGAGGGTCCTGCCCTGCGGGCCTGTGCTGCTGGCCGAGAGCGACCGCCTGCGCGCCGTGCGCGAGCTGCAGAAGCTCTACCCGGCCGAGTCGGTGCTGGTCGAGGATCTGGCCGCCAGTTTCCTCGCGGGCCTGCCCTTCGAGGGCATCGACCGTTACAGCGCCTACTTCGTGCCCGAGGTGCCGCTGGACCACTACCTCGCCGGCGGCTATCGGCCCCTGATCGTGGACGCGGAGGCCGTCCTCTCGCGCTGGACACAGCTCGCAGCCGAGGTCGAGAGCCGGCGCGCGAAGGCGGGGGCCAATGACGAGCTGCCGCCGGCCGCGAGCGCGGCCTACCTGGACGCCGCGGCGCTGCAGGCCCTGCTCGACGGCCCCGAGCTGCTCTGCGTGGAGGACGAGCTGGCCGAGGCGATGGCCAGCCCGCGCGCGCCGGTGGTCAAGTTCACGAGCAAGAGCCAGCCCTCCTTCGGCAGCAGCGTCAAGGCCCTGCGCGAGGACCTCGGCGCCCTGGCCGCAGCGGGCTACCGGATCAGCGTCTACTGCGACAACCAGGGCCAGGCCGATCGCCTGGCCGAGATCCTCGCCGAGCACGAGGAGTCCCTGCACCTGCCCGTCGGCGATCTCCAGCACGGGTTCCTGCTGCCGGACGAGAAGCTCGCCGTCTACACCGACCACGAGATCTTCGATCGCTACAAGCGCATCCGGCGTCGGCGCCGGCTCTATCGCGGCACGCCCGTGCGCGATCGCGCCTCCTTGCGGCCGGGCGACTACGTCGTGCACATCGAGCACGGCATTGCCCGCTACCAGGGGATGAAGAAGCTGACCGTGCTCGGCGAAGAGCGGGAGGTGCTTCACCTCAGCTACGCCGAGGAGCAGCAGCTCTACGTCCCGATCGAGCAGATCCACCTCGTCGAGAAGTACAGCAATCAGGAAGACGGCACGCCGCGCCTGAACCGCCTGGGCGAGAAGGCCTGGCTGCGCACGCGGAAGCGGGCCGAGAAGGCCGTGCGCGAGATGGCCACCGACCTGCTCGCGCTCTACGCGCGCCGCCAGGCCAGCCCCGGCTTCGCCTGCGGGTCGGACACGCCGTGGCAGAATGAGTTGGAGGCGAGCTTCCTCTACCAGGACACGCCCGACCAGGCGCGGGCGGCCGCCGAGACCAAGGCCGACATGGAGCGCGCGCGGCCGATGGACCGCCTCGTCTGCGGCGACGTCGGCTTCGGCAAGACGGAGGTCGCCATCCGCGCCGCCTTCAAGGCCGCGCAGGCGGGCAAGCAGGTGGCGGTGCTCGTGCCGACCACCATCCTCGCTCAGCAGCATCTGCAGACCTTCACCGAGCGCCTGCGGGAGTACCCACTGCGCATCGAGATGGTCAGCCGCTTCCGCAGCAGCGCGCAGATCAAGGAGACCCTGAAACGGCTGGCGGCGGGCGAGCTCGACGTCGTCATCGGCACGCACCGCCTGCTCTCGGCGGACGTCGCCTTCAAGGACCTCGGCCTGCTCGTCATCGACGAAGAGCACCGTTTCGGGGTGGCGCACAAGGAGAAGCTCAAGCGGGCGCGCGCAGCCGTGGACGTGCTCACGCTGACGGCGACGCCGATCCCGCGCACCTTGCACATGGCCCTCGGCGGGATTCGCGACGTCTCGCTGATCCGGACACCGCCGCTGGACCGCCTGCCCGTGCACACCGAGATCGCCGCCTTCGACGACGAGATCATGAAGGAGGCCATCCTGCGGGAGATGGACCGCGGCGGGCAGGTCTACTTCGTCCACAACCGCGTGGAGACGATCGACGCGATGGCGACCTACCTCGGCGAACTGCTGCCGGACCTGCGCATCGCCGTTGGCCACGGCCAGATGAGCGAGCACCAGCTCGAACGCGTGATGGTGGACTTCATCGAGGGCGAGTACGACGTGCTCGTGAGCACGCTGATCATCGAGTCGGGCCTGGACATCCCGCGCGTGAACACGATCCTCATCAACCGCGCGGATCGCTTCGGGCTCGCGCAGCTCCACCAGCTGCGGGGGCGTGTCGGCCGCAGCCGTCAACGCGCCTACTGCCTGCTGATGATCCCGCGCGACCGCGACATCAGCGAGGACAGCCGCCGGCGCCTGGAAGCGCTCGTCGAACACGACGAGCTGGGCGCCGGCTACAGGCTGGCCCTGCGCGATCTCGAGATCCGCGGCGCCGGCAACATGCTCGGGGCCGAGCAGCACGGGCACCTCGCCGCGATCGGCTTCGACCTCTACCTGCGCCTCGTCGCCCAGGCCGTGCGCGAGCTCCGCGAGGGCAAGAGCTACGTGCAGGACGTGCGCGTGGAATCCCGCCTGGATGCCCGCCTGCCCGACGACTACGTCCCCGACGCCGAGCAGAAGATGCTCCTCTACCAGAGGATGGGCCACATCGATCGGCTCGAGGAGGCCGCGACGCTGCGGCGGGAGATCCGCGACCGCTTCGGAGCGCTGCCGGGCTCGGTGGAGAACCTCTTCCTGCTCCTCGAGATCAAAGTGCTCGCGATGGCGGCCGGGGTTGCACGCGTGGAGCTGGGCGAGCGCACGCGGCTCGAGCTGCAGCCGGGCGCCGGTCTTGCGCCGGCCGGCGCGGCGGACTTGGCGCGGAACTTCGGACGCGATATACTCTTCATGGGCAAGGACCCTCTGGTCCTGGAGCTGCGCGCCGGTCCCGGCGAGCGTTTCGAGTCCGTGCGAATCCTGTTGAAGTCGATGGAGGGCTGTGCTACTCCCTTAGCTTCTAATGCCTGATAACAACGGGCTTTAGCCGGTCGCGCGCGGCGCGCCGGCGGCGGTGGGCGCCTTCGGCGCCGCCGAGTCGCCCTCAGCTTTTCCGATTCCAAGCGAGGTGAACGATGGCCATGGCGACGCTGCGGGCGGCCTGCGCCCTAGGCTTGCTCCTGACGGTGCTGCTCGGCGGTTGCGGCGGCAAGAAACCAGACAGCGTGGTGGCGACCGTCAACGGCGTGCCCATCACCGTGGGCTATCTCGAGGCGAAGTGGGCGAAGCTCGCCGCCACCAACAAGAGCTTCGTCCCGACGGCGACGAACAAGGACTCCCTGCAGACGGCCGTGCTCGACGTCATCATCAACAAGGAGCTGATGGTGGACAAGGCCAAGCAGGAGAAGATGGTCGAGGATGCCGTCTACAAGGAGGCCTACGAGAACCAGCTGAACTACCGCCTGATCGAGCTGCTGAAGAACAAGGAGGTCGTGGACAAGCTGCCGGAATTCACCGAGGACGACCTGCTCGCCCACTACAAGTACGTAGGCCTGACGGTCAACGCCCGCCACATCGACATGGACACCGAGGAGGCGGCCAAGAAGGTCGTCGGCGAGCTGCGCAAGGGCGAGATCAGCTTCGCCGACGCCGTGGCCAAGTACTCGACCGCCCAGGATAAGGACCGCGGCGGCGATCTCGGCCAGGTCAAGTTCGGCTCGAACATCAAGCCGGTGGAGGACGCCCTCTTCAACATGAAGGAAGGCGAGATCACGGATCCCATCGCCACTCCGTACGGCTGGAGCATCTTCATCGTCGACAAGAGCAAGGAGACGAAGGCCGACGAGTACGCATCCGTGCGCGAAAGCATCAAGCATCGCCTCGAAATGCGGGCCCTGCGCGAGCTGGGCGGCAAACACGCCGAGAACGTGCTCAAGAAGTACGGCTTCAAGTTCCACTGGGATACTGCCGAGGCGATCCTGGCGCGCATGCCGGAAGACATGACACCCGAGCAGGCATCCCAGTCCCGCACGACGACCGCGGAGAAGCCCATCCTCAAGTTCGCGCCGGATGAGCTGGGGATGAAGCTCTACGAGCTGGAGGGCAAGACGTACACGCTGAAGGAGTTCTCCGACGAGTACGATCGCCTGCATCCCTTCGCCCGACCGCAGAAGGGAAACCGCCTGCAGGGCATCTACAACTACGTGCAGAAGGAAGTCGTCGGCATCGTGATGCCGAAGGAGGCGCGCTCGATCGGTCTCGACCAGGATCCGGACCTGATCGTGGCGATGAAGGAGTTCGAGGAGCAGTCCTGCATCGGCGCCGTGCGGCGAGTCTTCATCGAGCGCGACCTGAGCCTCGATTCGACCGAGGTGCGCAAGTTCTACACCGACAACCCACGCTACTACACGCTCAAGCCGCAGCTGCGCTGCAAGCAGCTCATCACGCAGGACGAGGCGAAGATCCAGGAGGCCCAGCGCCGCCTGCAGGCCGGCGAGAGCTTCGACGCCGTGGGCAAGGACATCTCGATCGTTTTCACGCGGCAGTGGATCACCGACTGGTTCACGCCGGACTCGATCGCCAACCCGGAGAACGAAGCGATCCGGCAGATCGCCCGCCTCAAGGCGCCGGGCGAGATGACGCCGCCCTTCAACTACCAGGGCTACTGGGGGATCATGCAGATCTTCGAGACCCGCGGGGAGCGTCTGATGCCCTTCGAAGAGGCGCGGGGCCGCGTCGAGCAGGACGCGCGCGAGGTGAAGGCCAGCGCCAAGCTGGACTCGCTGCTCGTCGTCTGGCGCGGCGAGGCCGACGTCGAGATCAACAAGCGCCTGCTCACGAAGGCGGAGAAGGGACCCGATCCCAATCCCAACCGGGAACGCTTCTAGCATGCCGCGCGTCCGCGCGCTGACGATCCTGCTCGCGCTCGGGGCCGCGCTGGCGCTCCCGGGCTGCGGCGGTGAGCGGGAGACGCCACCGGTCGGCCGTCAGGCCGGCGACGTGGGCACGGTCGCGGGCGAGCGTCTCGACTACCTCGTGCGCGTCGGCAACTCCGCCCTCAGCGAGGACGGTTTCTTCGCCAGCCTGCCGGAGGAGTTCCGCACGCTGTTGAGTGCGGAGGAGAAGCGCGCCTACCTCGACCGCTGGGTGGACACCGAACTGCTCTACCTCGCCGCGCTCGATCGCGGCCTGCTCGAGAACGCCGAGCTCGAGCGGCGCCTGGAGCAGCAGCGCCGCGAGTTCATCGCCAACCAGCTGCTGCAGGCCGTCCTCGCCGAGCGAGTCCAGGTGAGTGAGGGCGAGATCGCCGACTACTACGCCGCGCATCTCGAGGAGTACGGCTCCGAGTACCGCTACCGCGAGCTCGTCGTCGCCAGCCAGGCCGAGGCCGCGGACCTCCATCGTCGGCTGCTCGCCAATCCGGCCGGATTCGCGCGCCTGGCCGAGCAGCACTCGCTGGCCGGGACGGCGCGCCAGGGGGGCGAGCTGGACTGGCTGGCGAAGGGCACGATGCCGCCCGAGGTGGAAGAGCGCCTCGTCAAGCTGGCGCCGCAGGAGATCTCGCAGCCCTTCGAGACGGCCTGGGGTTGGACGATCATCCAGCTGCGTGAGCGCCGGAGCAGCGGCCGGACGGTCGCCCTCCCGGAGGTGCGCGAGGAGATCCTCCGCCGCCTGACGATGGAGCGTCGCCGCGCGGTCTATGCGGAGTTCCTGGAGGAAGTTCAGCAGAGCTACGCCGTCCGCTACCATCCCGACCTCGATCTGCGTCTGCGCAGCGACGAGTTCCGGCCGGGCGGACGCGCACAGGAGGAGTAGGCATGATGCGCAGCGCTCGGCACTGGGTGGCGATCGCCTGCGGTTTCCTCGCGGCAGCCGCAGCAGCGCTCGCGCAGCCGGCGCCAGCCGACACGCCGGTGATGCTCGAGCAGATCGTCGCCGCGGTCGACGACGAGGTCGTCCTGCTCAGCGAGATCGTGGCCGACCTTCAGTTCCACGCGCTCCAGGCCGGCGGCATGCCGCCGGCCGCGGAGCAGCGGACGCTGCTCGAACAGGCTCGGGAAGCCCGGATCCAGGAGAAGCTGCTGGTCGCCAAGGCGCGCCGTGACCAGATCCAGATCGGCGACGAGGAGTTGGAGCAGGCGCTGGACAACCATATCGCGAACCTCCGCAAGCAGGCGGGCAGCGAAAGCCGCTTCCAGGCCGAGCTGGCGCGAGAGGGGTTCAGCGAGCGCGACCTGCGCAAGACCCTGCGCGAGCCGCTGCGCGAGCAGATGCTCGCGCAGCGGGTCGTCGAGCGCGTCGCCCTCGAGCAGGCGGTCAGCGCCGAGGAATTGCGCCGCTACTACGATGAGAGCCGCGACGACCCTGCGCGCATCCCCCTGCGCCCCCGCGCCGTGGAGCTGTCGCACCTCGTGGTGATCCCGCAGGCGGCGCCGGAGCAAGAGGCGGCGCTGCGCGCCAGGCTCGGCGAGGCGCAGCGGCGGCTGGCGGCCGGCGAGGAGTTCGCCGTCGTGGCGACCGCGCTCTCCGAGGATCCGGCCGCGGCCCGCGGCGGCGACCTCGGCTGGTGGGCGCTCAAGGACATCGCGCTGCCCGAGCTGGCGCTCGCCCTCGCCGAGCTGGCGCCCGGGCAGACCGCCGAGGAAGTGCGCAGCGAGCGCGGGTACCACATCCTCAAGATGGAGGAGCGCGACGGCCAGCGCGTGCGCTTCCGCCAGATCTTCTTCGCGCTGCCGCTCAGCGAGGCCGACCGCCAGGCGGCTCGCGATCGCGCGCGCGAGGCCTGGCAGAAGCTCCAGGCCGGCGCGGACTGGCAGGCCGTCGTCGGGGAGTACAGCGACGACGCGCCGACCCGCGATCAGGGTGGCCGTCTGCCGCGCATCCCCGAGGAGCAGCTCGACGATCGCTACCGCACTGTCGTCGAGGCCCTGGAGCCGGGCGAGTACTCCGGGGTCTTCCCTGGCCGTCACGGGTACCAGATTCTGCGCCTGGAGACCCGCGACGCGGCCAGGCCCTACGCGTTCGAGGAGGTGGCCGATCGCCTGCGCGCCGAGCTCGTCGGTCGCAAGCGCAACGAGGCGATCGAGCAGTATCTGGCCACGCTCGAGAAGGAGATCGTCGTCAGCCGCGCCGAACTGCCGCCGGTGGAGGAGATCGCCGGACTCACGGAGGCGGAGTGAGGCTGGACGTCTGGCTGCACAGGGTCTGCCTGCTCAAGAGTCGCAATCAGGCCAAGCAGGGCTGCCAGAGCGGGCACATCCTTCTCGATGGCCAACCGGTGAAGGAGAGCCGGGAACTGCGCGGCGACGAGGAGCTGACACTGCGCTTTCCGCGTCGCGAACTGCGCGTGCGCGTGCTCGCGATCCCGACCGGGAATCTCGCCAAACGCGATGCCGCCGCCTGTTACGCCCTCCTCGAGGAGCGCGCGCTGCGCGACGAGATCTAGCCCCCGCTGGCGCCGGCGCAGCCGCGGGTTGCCCCGCGGCCGCCGCCCTCAGATGCTGTCTGCGTACTTGAGGCCGCGCGGCTCACCGCGCAGGATCGGCAGCTCGCCGGAACTGTCCAGCGAGCGGGGTGCAGAGGGCTCGGCGCCGCCGCGGCCACCTTCGCTCTCGCCGCCGCCCCGCCGCCGCCGGCGAGGCCGGCGACGGCGCTCGCTGGGCTCGCGGCCGGCATCGGCCCCCGCGGCTTCGCCGGGCGCTTCCGCGCTGCGGCGGCGCCCGCCGCTCCGGCCACCGCCGCGGCGCGCGCCCCGGCCTTCCCCACGCCCTTCCCCACCGCGCTTCTCACCGCGGCCCTCGCTGCTGCGATCCTCGCCGCCGCGGCCCCGGCCGCCGCGCCCGTCCCGCCGGCCGCGCTCGCCTTCGCCGCGGCCCTCCTCGCGACCGTCCTCGCGCGCCCGCTGGCGGTAGTACTCCTTCCTCCGCTCGCGCCGCTCGCTGGCGATGCGGCGCATCTCCTCCTCGGTGGCGCCCTCGTAGCCGTGGCTGCGGTTCAGCGACCACTTGAGCAGGGGCGGCGTTACGAGGGTGGTCAGGATCACCATGATGACGACCGCGCCGTAGGTCGCCTCGCTGACGATCGGCCGGCCGCCGGCCGTGAGACCGAGGCCGATGCTCGCGAAGATGAGTCCCACCTCCCCCCGCGGGATCATGCCGAGCCCCACCGAGAGGCGATCCAGCCCGCGCTCGACGACACCGAGCCCGCAGATCTGCTTGCCGATGATCCCGGCGAGGGTCAGGGCGCCCGCGAGCCCGAGCAGCTCGGGCCGCGCGAAGTAGGCGAGGTCCACCTTGTAACCCATGTGCACGAAGAAGATCGGGACGAAGAAGCCGAGCAGCGGCTGGAGCAGCTCCTCGAGACCGTGCTGCTCGCGCTGCTTGAGCTCGCTGTAGTGTAGCTCGTCGAGGATGAGGCCGGCCGCAAAGGCGCCCACGATCGTCGCCAGACCGATCTTGCCCGCGACGATGCTGAGGCCGAACAGCAACAGCAGGCTGGTCGGCAGGAGCAGATGACCGCCCCTCAGCCGGGCCGCCAGCCAGAACAGCCGGGGCGACAGCCACTGGCCCGCGACGAGCGCGACGACCAGGAAGAGCAGCGCCTTGCCGACGATCAGGCTGATCGCCGCCGCGCCGATCCCGGCGCTGCCGGTCTCGGCAGCGACGATGATCCCCGACACGACCGCCAGGATCACGAGCCCGACGATGTCGTCGATCACGGCGGCGCCCAGGATGATCCGGCTCTCGCGCAGGCCCGTCTTGCCGAGGTCCGTGAGCACGCGTGCGGTGATGCCGACGCTGGTGGCCGTGAGGATGGCCCCGAGAAAGACGTGCACGTAGCCCGACTGCTCGGGCAGTAGCCACTTGCCGACGCCCCAGCCGAGCGCGAAAGGCGCGGCGACGCCGAGCAGCGCGACCAGCAGGCTCGAGGTGCCCACGCTCAGCATCTGGCGAAGGTTGCTCTCCAGGCCGACCGCGAAGAGCAGCAGAATGACGCCGATCTCACCCAGAATCTCGATGACGCGTTCGACGGGCAGACCGCCGAAGAGTGGTGCCGCGAAGAGGGACTCGACTCCCTTGAACCCGACGAGGGCCAGGTTGCCGAGCAGGACGCCGGCCAGCAGTTCACCCAGCACGCTGGGCTGGCCAAGTCTCTCCAGGAGGGCGCCGCCGAGCTTGGCGGCGACGATCACGAGGAGCAGGACGGCGAGGACGGGCAGGACCGGACTCGCATGGCCGCCGCCTCCCCCGCCGTGAGCAGGGCTCCCCAGAGCGTCCTGACTGACAGCCGGCGCGCCCGAAGCCCCATGGCCTGCCAGGGCCTCGCCGGTGCTCTCCGCAGACGGCACCAGCGCGACAAGCCCATGATTATCCGCAGTTTGCGCGGATAGCGCGGCCTGTGGCTGGATGGCATCCAGCACACACGAGCCGGCCGCAGCGAGCGCGATCGCGAGGATCAGCGCCCGGCTGCCCAGGCAGAGTGTCCGCATGCCGTCTCCTTTGTCGGAACGGTCTAGGCCGGGCCCGTGGGCCTAAACCCTTTTCGGGTTTTCAGTTGCATTCTCGGGCCTCAGGCACAGCGTAAGCGCGACCCCGGGAGGCGTCAAGGAATGTCGCAAGGGCGCTTGAAACCGCGTTCCGCGGCCTGCCGTAGTGCCCGCAAGCTAGACCCAGCCTCCCGGATCTCGGTTCTGCAAGGGAGTGATGCCATGCGTACGAACACCGGCACCCTCGTGATCGCTCTCGGCCTCCTGACCTGCGCGGCCCTCGCTCGCGCCGAATCCGACTACAGCAAGGACATCGTCCGCCGCTTCGACGAGGGCAGCGTGAGCCACCTGCGCCTCGAGAACCTGGCCGGCCGTCTCCTGCTCGAGCGCGCGGACGGGAAGGCCCTCGAGCTGCGGGCGACCGTGCGCGCGGACGCCTTTGGTGACCTCGAGGCCCGCGACGTCGCGCAGCTGCTCGACCTGCGCATCGAGCGGGAGGGCGAGGGGATCCTCATCAAGGCCTCTTACCCGCTGGCGCGCTACGATCGCTATCGCTACGGCGACGCCGATGGCGGCTTCTTCTCCGGCACCACCCAGACCCGCGTCGACGGCCAGAAGGTGCGCATCAGCATGGGGCGCAAAGGTGATGGGCTGCCGCTGTGGGTGGACTTCCAGCTGCGGGTGCCGGCGGAGGTCGACTGCGACCTGCGGCATCTCGTCGGCAGCGTCAAGGCGCAGGCGCTGCGCGGCGACCTGCGCGTCGACTGCGCGAGCGCCGAGATCGCCATTGCCCGACACGAGGGGGCCGTCCTCGTCGACAGCGGGAGCGGGGACATCCGGGTGGAGGGCCAGCGCGGGACCCTGCGCCTGGACACGGGCAGCGGCGACATCAAGGTGGAGGACCTCGAGGGCGACTTCGCTGCGGACACGGGCAGCGGCGACATCGTCCTCAAGCGGGGCCGCGGCGAGCGCCTCGACGCTGACACGGGCAGCGGCGACGTCCTGCTCAGTGACGCCAGCTACCCGCAGCTCGCCATCGACACGGGTAGCGGCGACGTGCGCGTCGGCTCCATCCTGGGCGCGCTCCGGCGCTGGAAGGTGGACACGGGCAGCGGCGATGTCATCTTCCAGCTCCCCGGCGCGGGGAGTTCCTTCCGCCTGGAGGTCGACACGGCCAGCGGCGAAGTGGAGTGCACCTTCCCGAGCCGGGATCTTCGCCTCGAGCGGGGGCGCATCCGCGGGCTGACCGTGGGCGACGGCGCCGGCCTCATCATCGTGGACACGGGCAGCGGCGACGTCTCCCTGGTGGAGACGCACCCCTAGAGCCCGCCGCCCAGCGGCGCTCCGGTTCCTTTCCGACGCGGCGCTCCGGCGCCGCGTCTGCTTTCGAGGGGAGCTGGGGAAGGCGCCGCGAAGTCCGCGCTTGACAGGATCCCAACCGTCTCTAAGCTATTGTCCGACGGCTTGCAGGATGTTGGAGTCAAGATCCACTTTCGGCCGCCGGGAGAGGCCCGGCCGGCTGCGTGGGCTACGCTGCTGAAAAGGGCAGTCCCAGCATGCTTACGGCAAGCGAGTCGTCCGGCTTGGACGCGCGTCCGGCCCTTATCGAGGTGCGCGGCGAGGTCATCCTCGCCATCCTGGAGAGCACCCGCAGCCTCGGCGACGAGGCGCTGCGCATTCTCGGCCGCCACGGCATCACCGACATCGGCCAGGGCCGCTGGTACCCACTCTCGCGCCTGCTCGCGGCGCTCGGCGAGTTCGAGGCGACGATGACCGACACCACCCTCTACACGATCGGCCACAAGATCCACCGCAATGCGGTCCTGCCAGTGGAGTACGGGGACTTCCTGGAAGCCCTGGCCGGCATCGATGAGGCCTATCACCTGAATCACCAGGGCGGCGACATCGGTCACTACCGCTTCGAGCGGACGGGGCCGCGCCAGGCGCGGATCATCTCGACGAGCCTCTATCCCTGCGAGTTCGACCGCGGCGTCGTGCACGGCTTTGCCGGTCGCGGGCGGCCGGCCGAGTTCCAGCGACTCGGCGCGCGCCACGATCCGGAGGCGCCCTGCCGGCGGCTCGGCGGCGCGAGCTGCACCTACTGGATCGACTGGTAGGCCGCGTTGCGGGGCCCGACGCCCCGTGCTAGTCTGACCGCCATGGCCTGCGCCCTGCATTTCCCCGGCAATCCGCGCCTGCGCGCCCAGCTCGAACAGGCGCTGGCCTCCGGTCGCCTCGCCGGCAGCTACCTCTTCGAGGGAGCGGCGGGCGCCGGCCAAGAGCAGGCGGCCATCGAGGTGGCCGCCGCCGTCATCGCCGGCGACACCGATCTCGAGAACCCCGCGGCGCGCCGCGTGCGCCGCTACGCCCACCCCGATCTGCACTACGTGCTGCCGGTGCTGAAGCCGGGAAGCAAGTCCTGGAACGACATGAAGCCGGAGGAGATCTTCGAGCTGTTTCGCGAGGAGCAGGCGCGCAAGACCGAGGATCCCTACGCGCAGCCCGACTACAGCCGGCAACCGGTGATTCCGAAGAAGGCGCTGCGGGAGCTGCTCGGCATTCTCTGCACGAAGCCCTATGAAGGGCGCAGCAAGGCGCTGATCATCCGCGACGCCGACATCATCGATGGCGATGCCCAGGACACCCTGCTCAAGACCCTCGAGGAGCCGCCGCCGGGCCGCGTGATCATCCTCATCAGCGCCCGCCCGGAAGCGCTGCGCCCGACGATTCTCAGCCGCTGCCAGCGCCTGCCCTTCGACCCGCTGTCCCGGGAGGAGGTCCTCGCCATCCTCGCGCAGCGCGGGTTCAGCAGCCCGCGCGCGCAGTTGCTCGCCACCCTGGCCGACGGCAACATCGAGCGCGCGATTCAGCTCGCGGCCGCCGAACCCGAGGCGGCCGGCGAGGAGAACCCGCTGCTCGCCCGCCGCGAAGCCTGGCTCGAGCTGCTCGAGATCTGCGAACTCGGCAGCGAGCTGGACATGCTCGACGCCCTGCAGGCCTACGTCCGCGGGGGTGGCGAGAACGTCACCCGCGAGCGCGCCGAGTTCCTGGCCCTCGCAGTGAGCTGGTACCACGAGCTGCTCCGGCAGGCGGTGGGCGAGGCGCCGCGCTTGCACGTCGACCAGGGTGCTCGGCTCGCGCGCCAGGCCGGATTGGCGAGCGAGGCGCTCGTCGAGCGCATCCAGCGCTGCGACAAGGCCAGGGCGCAGTTGCTCGGCTACGCGAACGCGCAGCTCACTCTGCTCGCGCTCTTCTTCGGCTTTCGCCAGGGCCGCCTCGCTCGCCGGCCGGCCTGAGCTCACGCGAGGACGCCGCCGTGATCGACAGTCACGCCCATCTTCACCTGGCGGACTTCGACAGCGATCGGGACGAGGTGCTCGCTCGCCTGCGCGCGGCGGGGGTGCGCAAGGTGCTCGAGGTGGGCATCGACCGGCAGGGGGCGGAGCGATCGCTCGCCCTGACCGAGCGCACACCCGAGCTCCGCGTGGCCGTGGGTTGCCACCCCCACGAGGCGGCGAGCTGGAACGCGGAGTTCGCCGCGGCGATCCGCGACTGGGCGGGGCACCCGCGGGTGCTGGCGCTGGGGGAGTTGGGCCTGGATCACTACCGCAACTACGCGCCACGGCCCGTGCAGGCGGAGGTCTTCCGGGCGCAGCTCCGGCTCGCGCACGAGTTGGACATGCCCGTCGTCTTCCACGTGCGGGCCGCCGAGCTGGAGTTTCTGCGAGTGTTGAATGACGAGGGCGACCCCCGCCGCGCGGTCCTGCACGCCTTCAGCCACGGCGCCGACTTCGCCCGCGCCTGCCTGGCGCGCGGCTTCTGGCTGGGCATCGGCGGCATCCTCACCTACCCGCGCAGCACGCTGCCGGCGATCCTCGCCGCCGTTCCGATCGAGCGGGTGCTCCTGGAAACGGACTGCCCCTGGCTCTCGCCCGTTCCGGAGCGCGGCCGGCGCAACGAGCCCGCGCACCTCGTGCACGTCCTCGCGCGCCTGGCCGAGATCTACGGCCTCGCGCCGGCGGCGCTCGAGGCGCGCCTGGACGCCAACTTCGCGGCCTTCAGCGGCGAGGACTGAGGGATGACTCCCGCCGACGAGGAGGGCAGCCGGCCGCTGCGGCCCCGCAAGGCCCTCGGGCAGAACTTCCTGCGCGATCCGAACCTGATCCGCAAGATCGTCGCCGCCGTGGACCCGCAGCCCGGGGAGCTCATCCTCGAGTACGGCTGCGGCACGGGCGCGCTGACGCGGCCGCTGGTGGCCAGCGGCGCGCGCGTCGTCGGCGTCGAGGTGGACCGCGAACTGCTTGCGCGCCTGGCCGCGGATCCCGCCCTCGCCGGGCTCCTGCTGCGCGACGAGGGGCTCGAGCATCTGCCGCCCGCCGCCGTCGCCGCCGCCTACGGCGCCGCGCGCCTGAAGCTCGTGGGCAATCTGCCCTACCAGCTCAGCTCGACGGCGCTCTTCGCGGCCGTCGAGGACTGGCACTGCCTGGAGCGTGTGGTCTTCATGCTCCAGCGCGAGGTCGCGGAGCGCGTTCTCGAAGGACCGGGCAGCCGCCGCTACGGCATCCTGCCGGCCCTGCTCCAGGCCCGCTTCAGTGTCGAGAAGGTGCTGGATGCCGGGCCGCGCGCCTTCTTTCCGCCGCCGGAGGTGAAGAGCCGCGTGCTGCGCCTGACGCCCCTGCCTCGGCCTCAGGTCGCCGCCGCGGCCTGGCCGGCCTACCGCGAGCTGGTGAAGACGCTCTTCCGGGAACGGCGCAAGCAGCTCGGCAGCCTGCTCAGAAAGTACTACGCCGTCGACGAGGGCTTTCTGGTAGAACTGGAGCGCGGGGAGGGCCTCGGCCCGAGCCGCCGCCCCGAAACCCTCAGCATCGAGGAGCTGGTCCGGCTGGCCGGACGCTTGCGCCCGGTCCCGTCCTGACGATGATGAGCACCCGCCGCCTGCCCCATCTCCTGGCCGCCCTGCTGGCGCTCGCCGCCCTCGCCGCGGCCTGGCCCGGGCGCGCCCAGACCGGGGCGGGGGATGCCGCGGGGGGCGCCGTACCCGCCGACAGCCTGCGCGCGGCCATTCTGGCCGCTGCCGAGGCCGCCGGGCAGGTCCTCAGCGAGGCCCAGGTCGACAGTATCCTCGCGGCGAACAGCGGCAATCCCCCAGCCCAGCCGCCGGGAGGGCAGCCGGCGGAGATCCCCCTCGGCCTGCACCCCAGCTTCAAGAGCAGCACTGAGGCCCTGGACAGCCGGGTCGACGTTAAGAACGAACTGCGGATCAGCGCCGGCTTCCCCAGCACCTGGACGGTCGGCGGGCGGATCCTCTACGACCGGACGCTGCCGCGTGAGCTGAGCCGCGAGAGCCTGCGCACGGGCTTCGAGCTGAATACCGGCCGGCGCCTGCTCGGGGCGATCCCGCTGCTCGTGACCGCCGGACGCAACTACACGCTCGACGAGCAGAACAAGGGCGAGGCGACCTACCGCCGCGACGTCAGCGAGAGCGAGCGCGTGGGCGTGACGGCGAGCGGCCGCCGCCAGCTGGCATCCTGGCTGGCGGCCAGCCTGAGCAGCGGCGCCGGCGCCTCCGCGGCCGAGTCCCGCAACAACCAGAGCCTGGACCGCACGAGCCAGGACGTGAACCAGCAGCTCGCCGGCTACCTCGATCTGCAGCCGCTGCGCGGCCTCAGCCTCTCGACCGGCTACTCGGGTTCGGGCGTGCTCTCGGATGCCGAGCTGAACCGGATCAGCGACCAGATCCGCAGCACCCAGGACTCGCTCCAGCTTCGCCTCGAGTACAAGCCGAGCGCGAAGCTGAAGGTGGGCGTCGTGGGCGGGCGGCTCGAGAAGCTGACCGAGTCGCTGGACTTCGAGCGCAACGAGTACAACCTGGTCGAGGACAGCACGCGGGTCATCATCGACGAGACGCGCGAGACCGGTATCGGCGGGCGCGTCACCTTCGACCTGGCGCCCTGGGAGCGCCTCAGTTTCGCCGGCAGCATCAAGTCGCAGCGGGACGAGCGCCGGGTCAAGATCGGCGACAACAAGGACAAGGACGGCGAGCAGAGCGAATTTCAGCTCCAGACGAAGATCAAACCCTGGTCCGGCGCGAGCACCGACATCAGCTACAAGGAGAGCGAGATCCGCAGCGCGGACTTCACGGCGGACAAGCGGCAGCTCAACCAGGAGTTCTTCGTCAAGGGCGCGCAGGCCCTGAGCAAGACCTTCACGCTCGCGGGCGAGGCTTTCTTCCTGCTGACGCAGGAGCTCTACGTCGACGGCAAGCAGGACCGCGACAAGGCGCAGACGCGCCTGTCCGCGGTGGTCAGCGGACAGGCCACGCCCTGGCTGACGGCGAGCAGCACCGTCCAGTGGTTCCAGAACCAGGACGTGCTGATTCCCGCCGCCAACTCCATCGCCAGCAAGGACAAGAACTCCCTCGCCTGGAAGGGCGACCTCGACTACAGCTTCCGCGGCAAGTACAAGGTCTCGCAGCGCTGCGAGGTGAGCGTCATCGAGGAGGACTTCTACTTCACCAAGGACAAGAACTCGCTCAGCCGCGACTACCTGCTGCTCACCGGCTGCCTGATCCCGATCGCCGGCAAGCTGGCCCTCGACTTCGAGCACGAGTTCCGCAAGCGGGAGTCGGGCAGCTACCTGCCGGACCCGACCGAGCCCGGCAGCCCCAAGACCTTCTTCCGCGACTCGCGGACCAAGACCGAGATCCTCCGCCTGGGCGTGAGCTATGGTTTCCGGGAGTACCTCCGCGTGACCTGTGAGGAGGAGATCGGCCGCGACGTGGACTTCGACTACCGGGACCTGAGCCAGGAGATTTCCACGTACGGGACCTTGAATTTCGGGCTCAGCTTCACCCAGAAGTTCGGCCGGGGCGGCAGCATCGACGCCAAGCTGGCGCACCGGTCCCGCTTCGGCAGCTTCGTCCGGGAAAACCAGCGCAGCCTATGGCTTCCGACCCTAACGATCGGCTATACTTTCTGATGTGGTGCACAGCGCATGAGACGGCCCGCAGCGTGGGAGCCAGACGCCGCGTCCTGGCGCTCTTGAGTTGCATCGGCATGATCCTCGCATTCCTCGCCGGAGGCGGCTGTGTCTTCACGCCGCGCAGCCCGGAGACGCCCATCGACTCGGACGTGGAGTGGCTACCGCCGTTCGAGCCGGAGAACGTGCTGGCCAACATGGAGTCGGCCGTCGAGGGCCGCTATCTGACGAACTACAAGGACAGCCTGGGCGAGGAGTTCGTCTTCACGCCCTCGCCGCTGGACGTCGTGGAAGCGCCGCCCAGCTATTTCGACGGCTTCGGCAAGACGCGGGAACTCGCGGCTCTCGAGAAGCTGTTCACGCAGGTTACCAACCTGACGGTGAACTGGAACTACGGCGAGGAAGACATCACCGTCAGCGGCACGGAGGCCACCTTCACGCTGGAGAACTACGAGCTGGTTGTGACCTATGCCAATGGCGACGTCGTCAGCTACGCGGGCTACGCGGTGCTGACCCTGCTCAAGGCGGGCAGCCAGTGGCGCCTGGTGGAATGGGATGAATCGCCGAGTGCTTCGAACCTGTCCTGGGGGCGCCTGCGCGCCAACCTCGATGTCTGACGACCGCAAAGGCCTCTTTCAACCGATGGACCGCACCAGGAGACGAATCCGATGACGATGCGCAGCAAGAGCCTACCCCTGCTGCCTCTGCTCCTGAGCCTGCTGCTGGCAAGCGGCTGCCTCTTCAATACTCCGCCGGAACCGCCGCCGCCGCAGCCGCCGCCCAGCTACAAGCCCTACTACGACGCCGATCCCGTGACGGCGATGAACAACCTGGTCTACAACTTCGTGACCGCCTGGGAGCGCATGCACCTGGCCGAGTACCGCGACAGCATCCTCTACCAGGGCACGGAAGCGGCCACGGATGGCGAGATCTACGCAGCCTTCAAGTTCTACTACGACCGCAGCATCGATCCCTATCTGCCGGAGCTGGACCTCTACGACCGCGAGATCCAGCGGGCCACGAACATGTTCGGCGGGCAGCCGGGCAACAGCGTGCCGGGCATCAGGTCCATCAGTCTCGATCTGATGCCGAACGGGCAGTGGGCGAATCCGACCGATGTCACCGTCGATGGCGACAGCTATCCTCCCGGCACCAAGTGGCGCGCCCTCGAGACGGACATGTTGATCACGCTGAAATCGAACATCGGCAGTACGGACATCAACCAGTGGCTGGTGGAGGATCGCCTGATCTTCCACCTCATCCCGACCCGGGTCGAGAACACCGGTGCCCCCGGCACCTACCACACCCGCTACAAGCTCTGGAAGTGGCGGGACGTCATCCAGTAGCGTCCCGACCACCGCGCTTCTGACCGCGCCCCTCGCGCTTGACAGTGCGGGGGGCGCTTTCTAGTGTAGGCCGCCTGCCGCGGCGCCGCGCCGCGGCCAGTCCAGCGCCTCGCAAACCCCAGGTGCCCGTGCCCCGCAAACGCAGCCGCCCCCAGGTCCGCCGCCGCACGCTGGCCGCGCTCTTCATCCCGCTCAGCGCGCTGATCGTGCTGGTGGCGGTCGGCCTGCTCGCGCGCGAGCGCCTCAGCGAGCTGTGGTTCCGGGCCGCGGAGCCCGCGCTGAGCCCGCCGCGGCGCGGCCTGCGGCCGGCCGCCGAGCTGGAGGAGGCGATCGTCCTCGGCGCGCGCGAGCTGGGCGTGCCGCGCGGGCGCATCGGCCGCCGTCCCGGGCCCGATGGCTTCCCGCGCTTCGAGTTCCGCTGCCCCGACGCCCTGCACCCGATCACGGCCAATCGCTGGCTGAGCCGCATCTTCGCGGACACCGGCATCGAGATCCTCGACTGCAGCGAGGACGGCCCGCTGCCGCGCCCCCGCCTGGAGTACAAGCTCGCCGCCGGCGCCCGGCGCGAGGCGCGCGCCACGCTCACCCTGCTGCCGCCGACGGGCGAGCCGCCGCTCGCGGCGGCGCACCCGCGGCTCGCGATCCTCGTCGACGATCTCGGCAACAACTACGATCGCGTCACGCGCGGCCTCCTCGCCCTCGAGCAGCCCCTGACCGCCTCCATCCTGCCCGGGCTCAACTACAGCAAGCGCGTCGAGAAGGAGGCCCGCCGCCGCGGCCACGCCATCTTTCTCCACCTGCCGATGGAGCCGGCCGAGTATCCGGACAAGGATCCCGGCGACCTCGCCGTGCTGACCAGCATGAGCAGCGACTCGATCGTGGAGCTCCTCGTGGACATCCAGCGCGATTTCGCGCGCCTGGACGGCTTCAACAACCACATGGGCAGCAAGGCCGCCGCCGACGAGCGCGTCGTCGGCGCGGTGCTCGACTGGGCGGCGCGGGACCGCCTGCTGGTCGTCGACTCCTACACGGCTCCCGACAGCCGCATCTACGCGCTGGCCCGCAAGCGCGAGCTGCCCGTCCTGCGCGCGGACCTCTTCCTCGACGGCGCCGAGGAGGACGAGCTGGGGATCATGAGCAACCTGGCCGAGGCGACCGAGCTGGCCCGCAAGCGGGGCTGGGCCCTGGTCATCTGTCACCCGCGGCCGGAGACCCTGGCCGCGCTGACCGCCATGTTGCCCCGCCTCACCGACTACGGCCTGCGCTTCGTCACCGTGCCGCAGCTCTTCGCGGGCCTGTCCGGAAGCGACCCGGCCCCCGCCCCGCGGCAGCCCGGCCCGGGTTGATTTCCGCCGCCGGCTCTGCTATCTTCCTGACTTTCCGGCAGATCTGCCGCTCTCCGTCCAGGAGTCCCATGCGCTGCTCGCCCCTCTTCGCCCGTCGCGCCCTGATCGCGATCCTCCTTGCTGTGCCCGTCCTGCCGGCGCCGTCCGTGGCGCAGGTCGAAAGCTCCGGGCCCAAGGGCTCCGGCGTTCAGGTCGTCCCCAAAGAGGAGATGCTGCGGCCGAAGGAGGAGCTGAAGGTCTTCCCCTACCAGCTCGTCGATTATACCCGCGAGGCGCACGAGACCCGCATCCAGAACGCGCCGGTGATCGCCGTGGGGAAGGTGGAGTCCTACGAGGAGATCGCGGGCACCGAGAAGAACCGCAACTGGTCGATCTGGCTGCGCGTGGAGACGCTGCTGCGCACCGATCGCATGGGCCAGGAGCAGTCCGACCGCCTCTACTTCCGGCTGCTGCCTCCGCTGCCGCCGCACCAGCCGATCAAGGTCGGCGACCGCTGCCTCGTGCTGCTCGACCGCGACCTGCGCTACGACAATGCGCTCATCCTGCCCACGGAGATGAACTACTACCCGGTCTCCGCCGAGGGTGTGGTCAGCAAGTTCTGGAAGGACGCGCCGACGCGCGAGGCGCCGACCATTCGCGAGCAGGCTCTCTCCGCCTTCCTCGAGGAGATCCGCGCGCTCCTGCGCGCCGTCAGCCTCGAGGAGCAGGCGCGCGCCTGCGGCCTCGTGCTGACCGGCACCGTCACGGACAGCCGGCAGGGCGAGGAAGGCGCCAACGACTTCTACTTCGTGCAGGTCAAGCCCGAGAAGGTGTTCAAGGGTCAGCCCGAGGGCGACACCGTCACCTTCATCCAGCGGGGCAATCCCTACCGCTGGGCCGTCCAGGCCATGAACCGCGCGGCCTTCAAGAAGGGCGACCGCGTGCTCTGCTTCGGGAACAAGGACCCGACATTCTCCAAGCCGGGTGCCTGGAATCGCAAGGGAGAGCCGCTGTACGTCTTCCCCTACGAGAAGAACTCCTCGCTCTTCCTCGCCGGCGACACCGCCTGGCGGAGCGGCTTCCAGCCCATCCCCCTCGACGAGCTCTACGCGCAGCTCACGCGCTGGACCAAGGCCGCCCAGTAGCCGAGTCCCCGCGACCTGCGCTGCGCCGATGAAATCCCGCGTTCCCATTCCGGAGCGGGCCCCGGCCCGCTCCCGAGGTGAGGCATGTCTCGAAACCAGAAGATCAAGTTCTACAGCACCTTCGTCGTGCTGGCGCTGAGCCTCTGGCTCCTCTGGCCGAGCTTCTCCTTCTTCTCCAAGAGCAAGGCGGAGCTCAACAGCCTGCGCGTCAACGACGGCAAGGCCTACAATAAACTCCTCGACAAGTCGCTCAGCCTGGGGCTGGACCTCCAGGGCGGCACCTACCTGGTGCTCGAGGTCGACCTCGAGGGTGTCCCTGACGAGAAGCGCGCCGACACGGTGAACCAGGCGATCAAGGTGATCCGCAACCGCGTCGACCAGTTCGGCGTCTCCGAGCCGAGCATCACCAAGCAGGGCGACAGCCGCATCGTGGTCGAGCTGCCGGGCCTGCCGGACGTGGAGCGCGCCACCCGCCTGCTCAACACGACGGCCCTGCTCGAGCTGAAACTCGTCGCCCAGCAGGGGGAGACCTTCTCGGCTCTGCAGAAGCTCGACCAGGTGATCGCGAGCCGCGCGGCGATGCCCGGCGCCCCGGCCGCGGCACCCGCGCCGGTGGCGAGCGCGCCGGCCAGCGGTGACAGTGCCATCTCCTTCCTCGCCGAGACGACGACGCCCAGCGCGGCGGCGCCGGCCGAGGGCGAAGGCCTGCTCACCCTCATGCGCGGCTACGAGGGCGGCGGCATCTTCATCTACAAGGACGACATGGCGAAGGTGAAGGCCTACCTCGACGATCCCCTGGTCGCGGCGGCGGTGCCGCCCGGCTACGAGTTCATCTGGGGCGCCAAGGATATCGCCGACGCCAGCGGCCGGACGGCGCGCTTCCTCTACTACTGCTCGAGCCGCGTCGAGCTGGACGGCAAGAGCCTCACCGGCGCCGTGGCCGAGCCCGACAACGACCGGCCGGGCTTCCACCGCGTCGCCTTCACGCTCGACCGCGCCGGCGCCAACACCTTCGCGCGCACGACCGAGCGCAACGTCGGTCGCCAGCTGGCGACGATCCTCGACGACCAGGTCTTCCTGGCGCCGGTGATCGAGTCCCGCATCGGCGGCGGCTCGGGCGTCATCACCGGCCGCTTCACGGCCGATGAGGCGGCGGACAACGCGATCCTCCTGCGCGCAGGCGCCCTGCCGGCCACCATGCGCATCGAGGAGGAGCGCTCCGTCGGCCCGAGCCTGGGCCGCGACTCGATCACGATGGGCTTCCGCGCCGCGCTGATCGGCTTCATCGGCATCCTCATCTTCGTGCTGGTCATCTACCGCGGCAGCGGCCTGATCGCCATCGGGGCGCTCATCCTCAACCTGATCATCCTGCTCGCGGCGATGGCCTACCTGCACGCGACGCTGACCCTGCCGGGCATCGCGGGCATCATCCTCAGCATCGGCATGGCGGGGGACTCGCACGTGCTCATCTACGAGCGCATCCGCGAGGAACTGCGTGGCGGCAGCAAGGTGCGGCCGGCGATCGCGGCCGGCTTCGACCGCGCCTTCACGACCATCTTCGACTCGAACCTGACGACGCTGATCACGGCGCTCGTGCTCTACATCTTCGGCATCGGCCCGATCAAGGGCTTCGCTGTCACGCTCACGATCGGCATCATCGTGAGCATGTACACCGCGCTGCTGGTGAGCCGGTCCATCTTCGACCTCCTCACCTACAAGCGCCCGATGCAGTCCCTGAGCATCTGAGCGACGGAAAGACGAGGCATACCATGCTGGAACTACTCAAGGACACGAACTACCAGATCATCCCGCGGCGCTGGATCCTGATCTCGATCTCGGCCGTCGTCATCCTGGCCGGGCTGATCAGCCTGGTCGTCAGGGGCGGTCCGAACTACGGCATCGATTTCCAGGGCGGCTACAAGTTCATCGTCAAGTTCTCGGGCCCGGCCGAGCTGGCGCGCGTGCGCGAGGTCGTCAACGGCCTCGGCTACTCGCACAGCCAGGTCCAGGACTTCGGCAGCGAGCACGAGGTGGTGATCGTCCTGCCCTTGGAAGAGGAGATCGCCGCGACGGGCGGCACGGATCCCGTCCAGGCCCGTCTCGGCGAGGCCCTGCGGGCGAACTTCCCGGTGGCGGAGATCAGCCAGGAGAAGGTCGGGCCGAAGATCGGCAGCGAGCTGCGCACGCAGGCGCTCTGGTCGATCTTCTACTCGCTGCTCGGCCTGATCGTCTACATCACCTGGCGCTTCGAGTTCAGGTTCTCGATCGCCGCCATCGTCGCGCTGATCCACAACGTGATCATCATGATCGGCTTCTTCAGCCTCCTGAACAAGCAGATCGACCTCACGGTGCTCGGCGCCTTGCTCACCCTGGTCGGCTACTCGATCAACGACACGATCGTCGTGTTCGACCGCATCCGCGAGAACCTGCGCTCGCATCGGCGCGGCCAGTCCTACGCCGAGCTGGTGAACGCCAGCATCAACCAGACGCTCAGCCGCACGATCGTCACCGGCGGCTCGGTGCTGATCGTGGTGGCGATGCTCTTCCTGTTCGGCGGGGCGGTGATCCACGACTTCGCGTTCACGCTCTTCGTGGGCACGCTCGTGGGCACCTACAGCTCGATCTTCATCGCGAGCCCGATCCTCGTCGAGTGGCAGGCCGCCAGTCAGCGGCGGCGCGAGCGCCGTCTGGCCACGGCCTAGCCGCGCGCAGCGAGCCGCTCGTCTCCCTGGAGGGGGCGCCGCGAGGCGCCCCCTTTTTGCTGGCGCCGCCTGAGCCTGCTCCTTAGGATCGCGCCATGCGCCTGCGCCGCCTCCTGCCGCTCTGCGCGCCGCCGCTCGCCCTCGCGGTCCTCCTCGCGGCGATGGCGGGGGCGGTCACGCCCCCGGCGGCGCCGCCGAGGGCCGGCGCCGGCGAGGCGGGGCCGCGGCGCAGCGAGCTCTGGCGGCACAGCCTTGCCGGGGCCGAGGGCCTCGCGCCCGCCGTCGAGGGGCTGGCCGCCGCGCTGGTGGCGGGGAACGCGCGCGCGATCGTCGCCCAGAGCGGACCCGGGCGCCTGCGCTTGCAATCGCGCGGGCTCGGCCTGCCGCCGACCCTCTGCGGTCCCGCCCAGGCTCGCGTCCTGCTGCATAGCCAGCTCCAGCCGGCCGGGCGCGCCGAACTGCGCCTCGGCCCCGCGGCGCTGGACGGCACGGGTGAGCGAGCGCGCGTGGCCTTCGACCTCCTCGGCGGCGAGCTGGGGTCCGGCTCGCCGGCGCAGCGCCGTTTCATCGCCGTCTACCGGCGGGAGGCTCCGGCGGCCTGGCGGCTGGAGGCACTGCGGTGCCCTTGAGCCGCCGGCACTGGGGCCGAGCGCTGCTCGTCACCTTGCTGCTGGCGGGGCGGAGCGCCGCTGCTCAGACAGAGGCCTGGACCCGCCACAGCGAGAGCGCCCTGGCCGCCGCCGGCGAGGCGCTGACCGCGCAGATCGATCTCGCTCTGGCAGGCCTGGCCAAGCGCGGCGAGCGCCTGAGCCAGGCCGCGCCGGCGGCGTTGCCGGACGCGGCGAGCGCCTTCGCCTTCCTCGAGCGCAGTCTCGGGCCGGCGCCGACGCTGGCCGGCCTACCGCTCGGCGTGCAGCTGCTGCGCGGCGACGAGCCGCTGGCCTGGCTCGGCCATCCGATTCCCCCGGACGAGGAGCGGGCGACCGCGGGGCCGGCGCTCGGCAGCTTCGGGGTCTACCGCTTCCTCAGCCTGCGCGGGCCACTGGGCGGGACTGGGCTCGACTGGCTGCTCGACCTGCCCCTCGCGCCACGCCTGCCCGGCGGCGGCGGCGGTCTGCCGACGCTGCTGGCGGCGCCGGCGGGGCTCGACCTGCGCGTCCTGCCGCCGGAGTCGCCGCCGGCGAGCGCGCCCGGCGCGCCGGGCTGGCGCAGCGGGCCGAGCGAGTCGCCCGGCAGCCTGCAGGGGCCGCTCCAGCGCTGGACGCTCAGCGCGGGCGGCCGCGAGCTGCTCGAGATCCAGTTGCAGGCGCCCGCTGCCCCGAGCTTCGCGCGCGCCACGGCGGCGGCGCGGCGCGCTTGGCTGGGCCTCGTCGCGGCCTTGCTCATCGTCGCCGTGGGGCTGATCCTGCGCTGGCGGGGTCGACGCCTGCGCCCGGGCGGTCTCGACCTGCCGCTGCGCGCGCTCTTCCTCAGCCTCTGGGTGCTGGCGCTGCGGCTCGTCCTGCGCTGGGGAGAGCTGCCCGCCCTCTGGCTCGGAGGACGCTTCTGGAGCGCGCGCGACTTCGCCCTCGACGTCCCCGGCGGCGTCTTCGCAAGCCCGGGCGAGTTCCTGATCAGCGCCCTGGCCGCACTGCTGCTGCTCGTTCTCGTGCTCCGGCCCTACCTGCGGCCCGAGGCGGAGCGCGAGGGCGACGAGCCCGCGCGCACGAGCGCCGACGGCGCCGGTCCTCTCGCCCAGGCCTTCGCCCTGCTCGCGCCGCTGGCCGGCGTGCTCGCGGCCTGGCGCTTCGCGGCCTGGGTCTACGCGAACACGGCCCCGGCGCTGCTCGGCGCCGAGGGCCTGAGCAGCCTCCGGCTCGTCGGCTTCGACGTCGCCCTCTTCCTCGCCGAGGTTTTCCTGCTCTGCCTGTTCCTCGTGCCGGCCCACTTCGCCTGGCGGCGCCTGCCGGAGCGCCGGCTGCTGCGGCTGGGCGGCGGTCTGCTGCTCGTGCTCGCCGTCGGGGCCCTGGCGGGCCTCGCCGTCGCGCTCACCCTCGCGCTCATCCTGCCGGTCGCCTGGGGCTTTCGCCGGGCCGCCGCACGCCTGACGGGCCTGCTCGCGCACGCCGTTCTCGTCATCCTGGCCGCCACGCTCCTGATCGAAGGCGCGCAGGAGACCGCGCGCCGCGAACTGCGCGCCGATCTCGCCGTTCGCGGCGCCGGCGCGGCGGCGGGGCGCGAGTCCCTCTGGCTTCCGCAGCAGGTCGAGGAGACCCTGCTCGGTCTGGGGCGCGAGCCCGGACTGCGGCGCGATCTCCCGCGGGGGCGCGGCGGCGATGCCTGGCTCGCCCTCGCCGCCTGGCAGAGCGCGGACCTCGATGCGCTCGGCGAGCGCGGTGCCCTCGAGCTCTACGACGCGCGCGGCCGCCTGCGCAGCCGCTATCAGCGGGGCATCGAGCTGGCCGAGCCGCCGCGGAGGCCGTCGCTTTCCGGCGAGCGCGCCGACCTCTCGCTCAGCGTGCAGCCGGGGGTAACGGTCGTGGGCGCGGATTCCCTGCGCTTCGTCGAGGGCGAGCTGGCCCTCGTCGCGCCCGACGGTCGGCCCCTGGGCTGGGTCATGCTCCGCCTGCGCGAAGGGTGGCCGGCGGACGCCGCGCTGCTGGCCCCCGCGTCGACCGCCCAGCGTCTGCTGGCCGGGGCGCAGCGCCTCTTCCTGCATCTGCTGCTGCTGCTCGTCCTCGTCGGGCTGGATCTCGCCTTCTCGCGCGTGGAACCGGTGCGGCGGCGGCTGCCGTCGCTGCTGGGGCCGCACGGCCTCGGCTTCCAGCACAAGCTGCTGTTCTACTTCCTCATCGTCGCCATGCTGCCCGTCCTGCTCACCGGGCTGCTGGCCAGCCGGCAGCTGCGCGCGGAGCAGGACGGGGCCAGCCTGCGCACCAGCCTCGAGCGCGTGCGCGCGGCCCAGCGCTCGCTCGAAAACCGCGTGCGCCAGGAGGCGCGCGATCTGGCGGCGAGCGAGTACGTGCGCAACTTCATCGTGCCCGACTTCCCGACCACGGTGCGCGACATCGGCAGCCTCGAGCACAACCGGCTGATGATCTTCAACGGCGCCGGCGAGCTGCTCCTCGACGAGAGCCTGCGCAACTGGCAGCCCGCCCAGGTGGACTCCTTTCTCGCGGTCGTGCCGCCCGGGCGCGTGGTCTACGAGCGCGAGGGTCGCCGCGTGCACGCCGGCATCCTGTTGCCGATGGAGATCTGGCATCGCGAGCGGCGCATCGCCTTCACCGTCTACTATCGGCTCCAGGTGGACGCTTCCCTCCTCGACGGCCTCGGCGAGGTGGTGGGGGGAGGGCTGAACCTCTACAGCGCGGGCTCGCTGCTCTACGCCGATCGCCCGGAGCTCTTCGGCCTCGGCTATCAGTCGCCGATGCTGGATCCGGCCACGGTGCGCGCCCTCGCCGACGGCCGCGCCGGGGCGCGCCAGGATCTCGCGCATGCGGGCGGCCTGCGGCTGGGTCGGGCGACGCTGCCGCTCGCGGACGCCCGCGACCGACCGCTCGCCCTGCTGTCGAGCGTCGAAGTCGCCGGCCTCGCCGGGCCGGCGGTGGGACTCGGCGAGAGCGCATCGCTCATCTTCAGCATGATCGCGCTCCTGATGATCCTCGCCCTGCTGCTGGGCAGCTTCCTGGCCGGGCGGGTCTTCCTGCCCGTTCGCCGCCTGCAGCTCGCCGTGCGGCGACTGAGCGCCGGCGACCTGGCGGCGCGCCTGCCCGCCGGGGGCGCCGACGAGATCGGCGAGCTGATGACGAGCTTTAACCGCATGGCCGAGGGGCTCCAGGCCACGCGGAGCGAGCTTGAGCAGCGCCGGCGCTTCCTGGAGAGCGTGCTCGAGAACGTCGCCAGCGGCGTGCTCGCCCTCGACGGGGCCGGCCGCCTCGTCTCGGCCAATGCCGCCGCGCGGCGCCTGCTCGCGCTGGAGGACGAGCGGCTCGAGGGCCTGTCGCTCGCGGCGTTGGCCGCGCTCGCGCCCGCCGCGGACGGCCTCGACCGCGGCGCGCTCTTTCGGCATCTCGCCGCGCACCCGGGGGGCCTGCGCGGGCTGGCCTGCGAGCTGCGCCTGCAGGCCGCCGAAGGCGCGCGCACGCTGCGCCTGGCCGACGCCGATCCGACCGGCGAGCGCGTGGTGGTCTTCACGGACGTCAGCGAGCTGATCCGCAGCCAGAAGCTCGCCGCCTGGAGCGAGATGGCCCGCCAGGTGGCGCACGAGATCAAGAACCCGCTCACGCCGATCAAGCTCTCCGCGCAGATGATGGAGCGCGCCTGGCGCGATCGGCGCGAGGACTTCGACGGCATTCTCGGCGAGAGCCTGGCCAGCATCGACGAACAGGTGGAGATCTTGAGAAGGATCGCCCAAGAGTTCAGTCAGTTCGGACGCCGCGCCGAGTTGAGTCTGGAACCCGTGGACCTGGGCGGCCTGCTCGCGGAGATCCTCGCGCCCTACCGCGACACCCTGCAGGTGGACTGGCAAGGACCGACGGCGCTCACCGTGCGCGCCGACCGCGAGGCTCTGCGCAAGGTGCTGCTCAACCTGGTCGAGAACGCGCGGGAGGCCATGGAAGGAGCGGGCCGGCTCGAGGTCGCCCTCGCCGGCGATTCCGAAGGCGGTGGCGAACTCGCGCTGCGCGATCACGGCAGCGGCATTCCCGAGGAGGCGCTCGGCCGCCTCTTCGAGCCCTACTTCAGCACGAAGACCCGAGGGACCGGCCTCGGGCTCGCGATCAGCGCGCAGCTGGTCGAGGAGATGGGCGGCCGCCTGCGCCTGGAAAACCACCCGGGCGGCGGGGCTGTCGCCAGGCTCGCGCTGCCACCCGCCTGATCGTCTGGCGGCGCGAGCGGTCGTGCGCTATCATCGGGCTGACCACTGAGAACCTCAGCCGGGAGGGACGGCGTGCAGTTCATCCTGCGCCTTCTGATCACGGCCTGCACGATCTTCGGCGTTGCCTACCTGTCCGAGGGCCGGCTCGTCGCCGTCGACAGCTTCTGGCCGACGGCGGTGCTCGCCGCGCTCGTGCTGGGCCTGGCCAACGCGGTCGTCAAGCCCGTCGTCAAGTTGCTGACGCTGCCGATCACCTGTCTCACGCTCGGGCTCTTCCTGCTGGTGATCAATGCCGGCATGCTCTACCTGGTCGACTGGGTCGTGCCTGGCTTTCGGACCGTGGGCTTCCTGCCGACCGTGCTGGCCTCGCTGGTGATCGCGTTCATCAGCGGCATCGGCGGCAAGCTCGTCGACCGCGATGACAAGCGACGCGATCGCGACTAGAGCGGCGGCCGGTCCGCCGGCCGCACTGGGGGGGCATGAATCCGGTCCTCGCGACAGTTCTCGGGAGCCTCGCCGGCGCCGCCGTCCTGGTGGCCGCGGCGCTGCTGGTGCGGGTGCTGCTGCAGCTCCAGGCGCTGATCCGGCGCCTCGAGCGCAGCGCCGAGTACATCGAGGCGCGACAGCCGCAGGTCGATCGCCTTCTGGACGGACTGGAAGCGGAGCTTGCCGAGTTGCGCGGCGTCACCGAGAAGGCGAACCGCATTGCGAGCACCGTCGACGGCGTGACCGGCGAGCTGGGCGCCGCGCTGCAGCCGGCCGTCCGTCAGGTCGGCAATCTCGCCCAAGGACTGCGCGCCCTGCGCGCGGCGAGCGACAAGGCCCTCGGCCAGGGCAAGGATGCTCTCGCCAAGGCGGCCGCCGAGGCGCGCGACGCCTTCCGCCGCGAGCAGGACCGGGGGTAGTCGTCACGCGGCCCTCTCGCCACTCGCGCCGCGCGCATGCTACACTGGAGATCATGGCCAGCAACGACAGCGGGAATCTCGTCGTCGTCGACCTGGGCTACAACGAGGTACCCTGCGAGCCAGGGCACTGGTTCACCTTCAACTGCACCGGCAGTCTCCCCGGCGGTTGCGACTGCATGTACTCCAACGCCGTCGAGGACGCCACCTGGGGTCAGATCAAGGCGCTGTACTGAGACACCCCGCAGCTTACGAGCGAACGCCCGTCGGCTCCCGCCGGCGGGCGTTTGCGTTGTGCGCCAGCTTGCTGTGCAGACTAGTCCGGAGAGGGTGGCAGAAGCGCCGCCAAGATGCGCTCGCGCTGGGCGGGGTCCGGGAAGTCATGGCCGTAGAAACGCAGGAAGAGCGCACGGCGCGGCTCCTCGCCGGGCGGGAGGCCGGCGAGCACGAGTGCGCGCGCCGTGTCGAAGAGACTGCTCGCCATGCGCAGGCGCTCCTCGGGGGTCAGCGCCATGATTTGGCGCCGGTAGATTTCCTGGACGTGGCGAGGCGTGTCGTCCATCTCAACCCCGCAGGTGCTCGAGATCCGCGAGCACACCAAGGTCGGCGGCCCACTGGCGCAGGTACGCCCAATCGAGTTCGGGCTGGGACGCCAGGATCTGCTCAATGTCCCTGAGTTGCAGCTCTGATCGCGAGTCGCGCCGCCAGCAGAGCTTCGAGAGCAACAAGTCCTCGGGGGCTACGACGGAGTAAGA
>Ga0194127_10000858_pt1 | contig 47138 bp, 41 predicted proteins | sample TA2KigC100mmetaG_FD_148624 | JGI IMG/M metagenome (GOLD analysis project Ga0194127, IMG submission 148624) | Freshwater microbial communities from Lake Tanganyika, Tanzania - TA2015036 Kigoma Deep Cast 100m | ecosystem: Environmental > Aquatic > Freshwater > Lake | place: Tanzania: Lake...
ACAACTGGCGTCATCGCCAAGCTCCTCACCAGTCGCTCGACGAGACCGAGCCGCTGCACCAGCTGGTGGCGGAACTCCCTTGAAGCGGGGCGCGCGACCGCGCGCCGCTATGCGGTCTTGCCCTTGGGCTTCTGGATCTTGAACGTGAACGCCTGCTCGACGAGCAGCCGCACGGGCTTCCCCCCAATGCTCGCTGGGCGGTACTTCATCCGCGGCATCGCCACGATCACCGCCTTGGCGAATGCCGCGTGCGTGCTGGACATGACGCGGACCGTCGACATGTCCACCAAACCCGTGGAGTCAACAACAAACCGCATGACCGCGCTTCCCTCGACGCGGCGTTCGGCCATCGCCTCCGGGTACTCGGGAGCGGCGCTGGTGGGATCGAACACGGCCGCGGAATCGACTTCCACGCTGCTGAACGCGTTGTCGCCGATTCCGGGCTCCACCGCGTCGGTGTTCGACGCGAGGGGGGCGAACAGAATGCCGCCCTGCGCGCCCACGCCTGCCCCGCCCGCCCCGGCCGGCACCTCGCGCCACCGCTCGGCGGCGTCGCCCGCCGTGCGCGCATCGCGCGGCGAGGATTCGCTCGCCTGCCCCGGCCGCAACGGCCCGAGGTCACGCGGCGTGGGATAGAGGAACTGCACCTGCTCCTCGAAGAACGTGGCGACGGCCGTCGCCACCTTCTGGCCAGTCAGGACAAGCGCCACGACAATCCCGGCATGCAGCACGACGCTCACGCCCGTCGCGAACAGCGAGCGCTGCGGTCGGTCGACGTCGGAAAGGAACAGATGGAGCATGGCGGAAGAGCGTGAGAGGGGGGCGCGACTTGTCCTTCCATACACCTGCGACACGGCATGGATTCCGTCAAGACCTCACCGCCCGGGACCCGCGCGGGTCAAACCGACACGTGGCACGCGCCTTGGGGGGAGTCGAGCGGCCATCCCGTTGCCACCGCCCTACGGTATCTTTCGCGTAAAGGTGCCATCATCGGCCCCCCGACGAGCGAGGCCATGCGTTCACGCGATCCCGACCTGACGAACTCCGCCCGCGCGGGCGGCGCCGCGAGCGCCCCGCGGGTGTCGACGATGGCCAAGGGACTGACCGGTTCGGAGATCCTCCGCATCGCCGCCGAGATCCGCGCGCGCGTGCGCCAGGGCGAGCAGGTCTGCAACCTGACCGTCGGCGACTTCGACTCGACGCAGTTCCCGATCCCGCCGCGCCTGCGCGAGGCCGTCGTCGAGGCATACGCGCGCGGCGAGACCAACTATCCGCCCGCTGACGGCGTTCTGGAACTGCGCCAGGCGGTGCAGGCCTACTACGCGCGGCAGCTTGGGCTCGCGTATCCGCTGGAGTCGATCCTCGTGACCGGCGGCGCGCGACCGATCATCTACAGCACCTATCGCTCGCTGGTGGATCCCGGTGACCGCGTGGTCTACCCGCTCCCCTCCTGGAACAACAACCACTACGTGCACATGGTGGGGGCGCAGGGCGTGCCGGTGCCGACTTCCCCGTCAAATCGTTTTCTGCCTACGGCCGCCGATCTCGCGCCGGCACTACCCGGCGCACGGCTGGTCTGCCTGAACTCGCCGCTCAACCCGACGGGGACCGCCATTGCGCCTGAGGAGCTCGAACGCATCTGCGACGCGATCCTCGCTGAGAACGCGCGCCGCGAGGGAACAGCGGAGCGTCCGCTGTTTCTGCTGTACGACCACATCTACTGGCCGCTGTGCGTAGGTGAGACGCGTCACGCCACGCCCCCGGGCGTGGCGCCGGAGATGGCCCGGTACACTGTGCTCGTGGATGGCATCTCCAAAGCGTTTGCGTCCACGGGACTGCGCGTGGGGTGGGCCGTTGGCCCCGCGGACGTGATTGAGCGCATGGCCGCCGTCGTGGCGCACGTTGGGGCGTGGGCGCCGCGCCCCGAGCAGGCAGCCACGGCCGTCTTCCTGAGCGATGTGGGCGCGCAGCAGGAGTACCGCGCGCGATTTCTGCCCGGCATTCAGCGGCGGCTGGACGCGCTGTACCGCGGACTCGACGCGATGCGGCAGGCCGGGTTGCCGGTGGAGGCGCTGCCGCCGCAGGGCGCGATCTACCTGACCGCGCGTATCGCGCCGTTCGGGCAGCGGACTCCCTCGGGCGATGTGTTGCGAACCAACGACGACGTGCGGCGCTGGATCCTCGAGGCGGCGCACATCGGCGTGGTGCCGTTCCAAGCGTTTGGTGTCCCCGAAGAAAGCGGCTGGTTCCGGCTGAGCGTCGGTGCGGCGAGCGAATCGGGAATCGCTGAGGCGATGCCGCGTCTTGAGGCGGCGTTGCGGCAACTCACGTGACAGACGCATCGGTGCCCTGTCTGCCCCCCCTCCGCCGGTTGTCTCCGCGCGCCGCCGCCTCGATGGCGGCGGTCCTCGCGCTCAGTGCGGCCGCGGCGTGCAATGACGCCACGCCGCCGCTCGTGCCGACCACGCTCGCGCTTTCGACGTCGAGCGTGACCCTCGACGCGTTGGGCGCGACGGAGCAGGTGACGATCGAGGTGCGCGACCAGAACGGGAAGGCGATGCCGTCGGTGACGCCGACGGTGACGTCGTCGGCGCCCACCGTGGCCACGGTGAGCGGCGGCTCGAGCGCCACCATCACCGCGGTCGGCAACGGCACGGCCACGCTGACCATCGCGGCGGCGCGCGCCACGTCGAGCATTGCGGTGACGGTGACGCAGGTGCCCACCAGCATCGCGGTGGCGTCGGGCAACAACCAGACGGGGCGCGTCGGCTCGGTGCTTCCCACGGCGCTCGCCGCGCGCGTCGCCGACCGACTCGAGCGCCCGGTGGCGGGGACCACGGTGTCGTTCAGCGCGGCCATCGGGAGCGGCAGCGTGGCGGGCACGCAAGCAGCCACGGACGCGCAGGGGATCGCCACCGCATCGTGGACGCTCGGCACCACCCCCGGCGTCAAGTCGGTGGCGGCGTTCGTGTCGGGGCTTCCCATCGCGGCCTTCAACGCGACGGCGACGGTCGGCCCCGCCGCCGCGTTGAGCGCGAGCGCGGGGAACAACCAGGTATCAGGACTCAGCGCCACACTGCCCGTGCCGCCGGCGGTGAAGGTGGCGGACGCCTTCGGCAACGGCGTCGCCGGGGTGGCGGTGACGTTTAGCGTCGCATCGGGGGGCGGATCGGCGACGGGCACGGCGGCGGTGAGCAACGACGCCGGCATCGCGACGGTGGGCAGCTGGATCATGGGTCCGGCGAGCGGCGTGAACACGCTCACCGCCACGGCCGTCGGACTGAGCACGGTGACATTCACCGCCACGGCGGGGATTCAGCCGATGATCACGGCCGTCGGGCCCTCGCCGCTCGTTCCGGGAAGCGCGATGACGGTGACCGGTGCGAACTTCGCTCCCACGATCGGCGGGAACACGCTGCGCGTCGGGGGGGCCACAGCCGTGATCACCGCCGCGTCGCCGATCCAGCTCACGGCCACGGTACCGTGCGTGGCGGGAGGCACCATCCCCGTCACCGTGACGGCCGGCGAGATGACGAGTTCCGCGGTGAGCGCCGTGCTGACGACGACCGTGCGATCGCTGGCGGTCGGCGAGGCGTTCGTCGCCTCGACGAACGCGGAGAGCCGCTGCAACGAACTCCCGGCCGCGGGCGGCAGCGCGCGCTACCTCGTGTCGGTGTTCAGCACGTCGACGTCCGCGAACACGCTCGTGGACTTTGAACTCGGGGGCAATGCTCCGGCCGCCGCGGCAGCGCGCACGGTGGCATCGCTGCGCGCGCGACCCGATCGATTTGCTCCCGACGAGGCGCAGGCACGCGCCGATCGCGCGCACTGGGAGCATCTCGAGCGCGAGCGCGCGCTGGGCGACGAGCTGCGGGCGCGGCACGCCGCCGCCGGCAGTCCCGCGCGCACCAGCGGTGCCGCCGTGCTCGCCGATCCCCCCGTCGTCGGCGAGCGCCGCGTCTTCTACTGGAACTACGGCTCGTGCAGCGACACCTCCCGCACGGTGACGGCGCGCGTGCTTTACGCCGGCTCGCGAGCGATCATCTGGGAGGACACCTCAAACGCGGTGCTCGCCGTCGCGAACCCAACGCTGGCCGACCGCTATCAGCGCCTCGGCCAGGTCTTCGATCTCGATCAGTATGACGTAGTGCGCGCGACATTCGGTGATCCGCTGCGGCGCGACGCGGCCACCGACAACGATGGGCGTGTGCACATGGTCTTCACCCGTCGCGTGAACGAAATCGGAGGTGTGGCCGCATTCGTGACCAGCACCGACCAGTACCCGCGGACGACGTGCGCCGCCAGCAACGTCGGCGAGTTCTTCTACGGCAGCGTCCCCACGCAATCGGGGTCGAACCTCGAGAGCTCCGCCGCGCCGGACGGCTGGTTCAACTTCATGGGACGGACTGTCATCCACGAGGTCAAGCACGTCGCCTCGCTCGCGGCGCGCGTGGCCAACGGCGTGTCGTTCGAACAGAGCTGGCTGGAAGAGGGGACCGCGCGCCACGCCGAGGAGGTGTGGGCACGCCAGGCGCTGCACCGCGCGCCGTGGAAGGGAAACCACGGCTACGGCACGGCCGCATCCAACGGGCTCTTCTGCGACTTCAACTCATCCAACGCGACGTGCCTGGCCAACGACCCGCTGCGACGGCCGAGTTGGGGGGTGAGACGACCGTTCAACGAACTGCGCTCGCGGCTGCTCGAGCCGTGGAACTGGTCGCCGTTCGGCGATGGCACCGGGCAGAGCGGCAGCGTCTTCTACCAGACGGCGTGGTCACTGGTGCGGTACGCCATCGACCTGTATGGCGCGTCGGACGCTGACTTCCTGGGCGCTCTGACCAACTCCACGACCAACGGCACGACGAATCTTGCGAACACCGCGGGGGTGCCGTTCGCAACGCTGCTCGGCGGATGGACGCTGGCGCTGTACGCCGATGACTATCCCGGGCTGGTCGGCGCGTCGAACACGCTGAAGTACCAGACGTGGAACCTGCGCAACATCTACGCGTCGCTGAACGCGGACCCGCTGTGGACGTCGCGCTTCCCGACGCCGTTTCCCATCGCGCCGACGGCCCTGTCCGTCGGCGCCTTCACGGCGCAGCAGATCGGAGTGCGCGGTGGGGGAAATGCGTATTTCGAAATCAGCGGCAGCGCGGCGACCGCGCAGGTGCTCAATCTGCGCGCCGTGGGCGGCGGGGCGCCGTCAACGCTGCTGCGCATCGCGATCGCGAGGCTGCAATGAGGCCGCGGTTCCTGCTCGTCGCCTACGCGCTCGCCGCGGGCGCGTGTGCCGGGCGCACCCCGGCGCCGACGCGCGAGTTCAGCGTGACGGGCGATTCACTGCGCGGCAACGTGGAGCGCGTGGGCAACGAGCCGGAGAGCGCGCTGCTCATCCGCGCCGCGAATGGCGCGACGTGCGCGCTCGTTTCGCCTGCGCCGCCGCCGCCGCTCGCCGGGCTCGAGGTCGTGGTGTGGGGAGCGCGCCGCGCGCCGTCCACGCCGATGCCGGGCGTCGCCTGCGCCTTCGCGGTGGAGCGCTACGCCGTGCGTGCGGTGGATGGTGTGGCCGCGCAGGACGGCATCCTGCGGTTCGACGCCGGGGACTACGCGCTTGAGACCGCTGACGGCCGACGCCATCCCCTGCGCGCGGTGCCGAGCGCTCTGCAAACGCAGGTCGGCGCACGGGTCTACTGGGCCGGACCGCGGGATCGAGCGCCAACGGCGTACGGCATCCTGACGCCACCCCCCAAGTAGATTCCCCTCACCCCCGCGCACTGCGCGCCCCCTGCCGGAGCCCGCCGATCGTGGACGCCACGCTGCAGCCGTTCTTCCATCCCACCGGCATCGCCGTCATCGGCGCCTCGCATGACCCGGTGAAGCTGGGCTTCGGCGTCGCGCGCAACCTCACGGGCTCGGGGTATCGCGGCGCCATCCATCTGGTGAACCCGCGGGGCGGCGAGCTGATGGGACACGCGGTGTGCCGCGACCTCGCCTCGGTGCCAGACCCGGTGGACCTCGCCGTGATCGTCGTCCCGGCCGCGGCCGTCCCCGACGCCCTGCGTGCCTGCGGCGCGCGCGGCATTCGCGCGGCGATCATCGCGTCCGGCGGCTTTCGCGAGGTGGGCGCCGAGGGCGCCGCGCTCGAATCGCAGGTCGCGACAATTGCGCGCGAGTTGGGCGTCCGCCTCATCGGCCCCAACTGCATCGGACTGCTCGACACGCACCTCCCGCTCGACACCACGTTTCTCGCGCCGCCGCCCCCGGTGCCGGGCGACGTCGCCTTCGTCTCGCATTCCGGCGCCATCTGCGCGGCGGTGATCGACTGGGCCAGCGGACAGGGGTTCGGCCTCTCACGGCTCGTCAGCCTTGGCAACCAGACAGACGTGTGCGAAACAGACGTGCTCGCGCACGTGGCAAGCGACGCGCACACGCGCGTGCTGACGCTGTACCTCGAGGGGATCCGCGACGGACGCCGGTTCATCGAGCAAGCGGCGCGTGTGTCGCGCGAGAAGGCCGTGGTGGCACTCAAGGTCGGGCGCTTCGCCGCCGGCCAGCGCGCCGTGGCCTCGCACACCGGCGCGCTCGCCGGGCAGGAGGCGGCGTACAACGCCGCCTTCGCGCGCGCGGGCGTCATTCGCGCAGAGACCAACGAGGAGATGTTCGACTGGGCCCGCGCGCTGGCTTGGTGTCCGCTCCCCGCGAAACGCGATGTCGCCATCCTCACCAACGCGGGCGGGCCGGGCGTCGTGGCCGCCGATGCGATCGAAGCGCTCGGCCTTCCGCTGGCATCGCTCGCGGCGTCGACGCTCGCCCGACTGCGCGGCGTGCTCCCGGCTGCGGCAAGCCTGCAGAACCCGGTGGACATGCTCGCGTCGGCCGGACCGCGGGAGTTTGCCGAGTCCCTTGCCGCCCTGCTCAACGACGACGGCGTGGGTGCTGTGCTCGTCATCACGCCGCCGCCGCCGACGCACAGCGCCGAGGCGGTCTGCGAGGCGATGATCCCGGTGATTCGCGCGGCGAAGAAGCCGGTGGTGGTGACGCTGATGGGGGAGAACCTCGTGCGGCAGGGACGCGAGCTGCTGCGCGACGCGCGCATTCCCGACTACCGCTTTCCCGAGCGGGCGGCGAGCGCGCTGGCCACGCTCGCGCGCCGTGCCGCTTTCCTGGACGCGCCCACGCCGGAGCCGGCGCGATTCCCCGCAGTGGACGCTGACGAGGTGCGCGCTGTGCTCGACGCATCGGCGCCCGGCTTCTTGCCGCAGGACGCCGTCGCCCGCGTCCTCGGCGCCTATGGCCTCACGCTTCCGCGCATCGTGCTCGCCGCCACGGCCGACGATGCCGTCCGTGTCGCGGGCGAACTTGGCTATCCGGTCGCACTCAAGGTCGCGTCGCCCGAGATCCCGCATAAGTCGGACGTCGGGGGGGTGCTACTAGGCCTCGGAGATGCCGCCGCCGTGCGCGCTGGATTCGCCACCGTGCAGGCAAACGCGCGTCGCGCGCATCCCGCGGCACGGCTCGACGGCGTGCACGTGCAGCGCATGCTTCCCGAGGGGCAGGAGGTAATCGTCGGCGCGGTGCAGGATCCGCAGTTCGGCGCGCTCGTGATGTTCGGCGCTGGCGGCACCGAGGTCGAGGGCGTGAAGGACGTGGCATTCGCGCTGGCGCCGCTGCCGCGCGCCGAGGCGGAAGCGATGCTCGACGCCACGTGGGCGGGACGCAAGCTGCGCGGATTCCGCCACCTGCCACCGGCCGATCGCGCCGCGGCCATCGACGCCGTGCTGCGGCTTGGCCAACTGGTGGCCGATCATCCGGCCATCGCTGAAGTGGAGATCAACCCGCTGCGCGTGCGGCGCGACGGCGAGGGGGTAGTGGCGGTGGACGTGCGACTGCGGCGCTCGTGAGGCCGTGACAAAGGGCGCCACTCGGCGCGTCGTCGCCCGTTTGCTCCACCGATTAGGTTTCGCGCTCCCAACTACCCTGCACCTCGGCGAGCGATGCCCACGAAACTGAAGCACGGCCATACCGATCCCAAGACCAACGAGTGGGTGCCGCCCACGGAAGTCGTCCGCGAGGTGGACGGGATGATTGTGCGTCTCACCGTGCACGGCGTCTTCCTCAAGGAGAAAGGACGGCGTCTCGAGGTGGGGCCGCTCGACTACGCGTCGCTGTACCGCGACGCCGTCCAGCGCAACCAGGGGCTGGCGCCCATCAAGCCGCGCCAAGGAAAGACGACGGCGCCGGTATCACGTGGGCTGCTGGCGACGGAACGGGGCCGGTAGCGCGTCGCGGCGCACCGCAGCGCGGCGGCCCGCTGCCCGGTAAGTGCGCCGCGTCGCCCTCGGCTCAGGCCAGCCGACGATAGACGCGTTGCGCCGGCTGGCTGACCAAGGCCTCCACGGTGAGGCCCTCTTCAGCGTACGACCCCGAATACATCCGGCTGGCCACCAACGTCTCGGCGTCGCGGCCGTATTCGGCGTGATGCCCCGAGAGCTCGGCGACGCGCAGCCGCATGGCGAGCGCGTCAATCTGCCGGAGACAGGCCGCGCGGACCTCGGGCGAAGTCAGCGTGTGCGGCTCGACCGAACGCTGCCCGTTGATCCACTGGCGCAGGACATCCCCGCGAAAACCCATGTTGTTGGTGAAGGCGGTGACCAGCTTGTCGCGCAGGGTCGCGAAGACCGCATCGGCGAAGTGCGGCCAGGCGGCGATCTGCACGCGGGACTGCTCCACCCGCTCCAATCGCCGGCGTACGGAGTCGATCTCCTGCCAGCGGTTCAGAATGTGCGCGGTCGTCCGAGACGGATCGGTCGCGGCCTGCAGGTTGGATAATCCCGCCAGCGCGACCGCGGGAGATAGCTGGTCAGCCTCGACGTCCGCTTCGAGCAGGACCAGGACGCCATCGTGGCGCGGCAACAACTGGGCGAAGCCACGCAGCAGCCAAACCGCCTCGTCCGGCGTCGCCCGCGCCGACACGCCCAGAAAGCACCGTCCGCTCGGCAGGGTGTGCAGGCGCGGCGCTTCGGACGGTTCGAAGTGTGCCTGACGGCTGGGCAACATGGACGAAGGCCTGATGGCGTGTGACGGGCGCTGGCGCGACGAGGTCGAGTCCCACGCTCCCATACGCCAATTGCTATCACCCTATGTAACCTAGTGCAAGCCCCACCCGCCTACTGGCGCAAGTTGTGACGTTGTGTAATACTTGTGCGGATTGCTGGATCGGTTCCTATTTCCGACTGTAACCGGATGTTTCGGCCTATGGCGACACCGTCCGAACCGGACCTTGATGGCCTCGCCCTGATGGGCGATGTGCTCACCGCGTACCGCCACGACCTCGAGCGCACCCCCGACGTGGCCGGCTTCGGGGCGCGGGACGCCGCGTGGCTGAAGACGGCGCTGGCGGTGGAGCGGCTGGTCAGCGAGCCTGGCCGCTGGATGGCACGACGCTACGAGCGGGCGGGCGCCTCTACGGTGATGCGTTCGCGCCGCCTGCTCGCCGAGACCGAGCAGATGGAGGCCGGTGGGGCTCTGGCCCTGGCCTTCGCGACGCTTGGCTGCGCGCGCCGGGTCTGGGAGCGCACCGATGCGCCGGCCTGCGGCACCGCGATCTTCCGACAGGCGCGCATTTGCCGCACGGTGGGCGCCACGCGAGCGGCCGAGAACTACTACTCGCTCCTCACCTCGTTCGCGACGCGCCATCGACTGCCCGAACTGCGCGGGCGCGCCTGCATCGGCCACGGCCTGTTGCGCACCTCGGAGGGCAACCTGGTCGCCGGCCGTCGCTGGTTCGTGAAGGCCCGTGCCGCGTCCGGCAATCATCCGGTGGCGACGGCGGTGTCGTACCACGCCGAGATGAACGCGGCGCTGAGTCTCGGCGATCACTCCGGCGCCCTGCTGGCCGGATGGCGGGCGCTAAGCGGCGGCGTGCTCCCGCGGTACGACGAAGCGGGTGTGCTGGTCAACCTAGCCTCGCTCGCATTGATGGCTGGGCACCCGGACGCCTCGCTGGCCACGGTGCGGCGCGCGATCCGGCGCTGCTCGCACCCGCGGGTTCGACTGGGCGCCTATGCCAAGGGCGCGGCCGCCGCCGCGGCGCTCGGGCAACTTCCGCTGGTGAACCGGTTTGGCGCGGCGCTCATTGGCGTGGCCGCGCACGTCAACGTGCCGTTCGAGGAGCTGGAGGCGCGGAGCGAGCTGGCGGAGGCGCTCTTCGTGGTAGGCGACCGCGCGCGCGCACGGCGCATGGCACGCACCGTGTACGACGCGGCACAGTCACACCGATTCGCGACCGTCATGCAGCGGTGTGACCGGGTGCTAAAGGATACGCAGGAGACGCCGGCCCGGGTGCGGCTCGTTGGCGCCGCCCAACGCGTGATCGCGGAGCTCGCCGCGGTATGAGTCGCGCTCAGTTCCAGGGCCAGGTGTCCTGCCGCTTGACCGGTTCGGTGGGGCCGGTCGGCGAACTGGTGCAGGCGGCGGCGGTGCCGATGAGCAGGGCGACGAGCAGGAAACGGAAGATGGCCTGGCGGGACACGGGGAGGCTCCAAGTGAGGGTCTCCTCCATGGGTAGCGGCCACGGGAGGGGCGTGCTAACACGCCAAGTCACGAACTATCACGCTATGTAACGTGTCACGCGAAATTCCACGAATTCTGCTGCTTGGCGCCGCGGGCGACCCGCCCGCGTGGCTGACTGAAGCCGCCCCGTTCGGGAGCACGGTGGCGTGCTGCCCGACCGTGGTGGAGTGCGGCCCGCTGCTCGACCGGGCCGACCCCATCGTCCTGCTTGCCGCGTCGCGAGATGCGGCCCGCGTCGACACCCTTCGGCTGATTGAGGCGACGGTGGGCCAGCGCCCGCACGTGGCCATCGTCGGCCTTGCCTCCCGGACCCACAGTCAGGCAGACGAGCTGTTGGCGCTGGCCCGCGCCGGCGTGCATGCGCTGCTCTTCGATGAAGATCGCCGATGGCCGCTCGTGGCCCGACGCGCGATCCTCGAGGCGGCGACGCGCTGCCGCGGGCGCAGCCTCTGGGACGAAGTCGCTCCGCACACGCCAGTGCGGGTGCGTCCGCTCGTGGCCTACGGACTGCACCACGGGCACGAGTCGCTCTCGGTGGATGCGGCGGCCCGCGCGCTGGGCTTGCATCGCAAGACGCTCGCCGAGCGCTGCATGCTCTCACGCAGCCTGCCGCCGCAGTTAATGCTCGGGTGGTGCCGCATGATGGCGGCGGCGGTCCTGCTCGAGGATCGCGGGCGGTTGGTGGATCACATCGCGCGCGAGCTGGATTTCGCGAGCGGCACCGCCTTCCGGAACATGCTGAAGCGCTACACGGGACTGAACCCGAACGAACTGCGCGCGCGCGGGCCGCTGGCCGAGATGACGCGCCAGTTCCGCCGCGCGATCGCGTCGGGTGACGTCGTGGATCACACCACGACGGGCTCCCGCGAGCCTGGATCGCGGCTGGCCTAACGCCGCGCGCGTGCGCAGGAAACGGGCGCCGGACGCGAGTTCGGCGCCCCACGTGCCTTGTACCCTGCCCCTGCCGTCCCTAGCTTTCCACTCCCCGCCCAACGGCGGGGCGCGCGCGAGTAGCTCAGCTGGATAGAGCGTCGGCCTCCGGAGCCGAAGGTCGTGGGTTCGAATCCCGCCTCGCGCATCCCTTCCCCTCCCGCCCAACCGGGCCCGTGCGCTCGCTCCGGGAGATGTCCGTTCCCCGCTCCCCCTTCCCTTCGGGAGCGTTCCCACCCCTGCATCGTACTTCCGTTTCGTGGAAATCTCCGAACTTCGGCGCATGGCCATGCCGTCGCTTCAGGCCCTCGGTGAGACGCTGGGCGTCGCCGAGGCGGCCGCGCTGCACCGCGGCGAGCTGACCAACGCCATCGAGCGGGCGCTGCTCGCCCGCGGGGACACGCTGATCGCCGAGGGCGTGCTGGAGATCGTCAAGGAAGGGCATGGATTCCTGCGCAGCCCGGACAACAGCTACCTCGCCGGCGCGGCCGACGTGTACGTGTCGCAGACGCAGATCCGCCGGTTCCTGGCGCGCACAGGGGACACCCTGCGCGGACGAGTGCGCGCGCCGGCGCCCTGGGAGAAGTTCCTGGCGCTGCTGCAGGTGGAGCGCATCAACGGACGCGAACCCGAGGCGGCGCAGGGGCGCATTCAGTTCGACAACCTCCGGCCGACGTATCCCAAGACGCGGCTCCGGCTGGAGTGCGCCGACAGCGATCTGACGAAACGCCTGATGGATCTCATCGCGCCGCTCGGGAAGGGACAGCGCGGCCTCATCGTGGCGCCGCCCCGCGCGGGCAAGACGATCCTGCTCCACAAGCTGGCGTTGGCCATCGCCGAGAATCACCCGGAGGTCACGCTCATCGTGCTGCTCATCGACGAGCGGCCCGAGGAGGTGACCGATTTCATCGCGACGGTGCCGGGAGCGGAGGTGATCGCGAGCACCTTTGACGAGAAGGCGTCGCGCCACGTGCAGGTGGCCGAGATGACCATCGAGCGGGCGAAGCGGCTGGTCGAGGAGGGGCGCGACGTCGTGATCCTGCTCGATTCGATCACGCGGCTGGCGCGCGCGCACAACACGGTGATTCCCATGTCGGGGCGGCTGTTGTCGGGCGGCGTGGACGCGAAAGCGATGGAGCGGCCGAAGCGCTTCTTCGGCGCGGCGCGCGCCATCGACGGGGGCGGCACCCTGACGATCGTCGCCACCGCGCTGGTGAGCACCGGATCGCGCATGGACGAGGTGATCTTCGAGGAGTTCAAGGGTACGGGCAACATGGAACTCGTCCTCGATCGCGACATCGCGAACCGCCGCATCTTCCCGGCGATCGACATCCAGAAGTCGGGGACGCGGAAGGAGGAGCTCCTGCTGACGCCGGAGGAGAAGAACCGCATCTTCCTGATCCGGCAGTTCCTGGGCGACATGCCGGCCGAGGAGCAGGTGCTGTTCTTGGCCAAGCGGATGGGGCGCACGAAGACGAACGCGGAGTTCTTCAAGAAGATGGTGGAGGGGGACGTGTGATGGATGGCAGATGGCGGATGGCGGATGGCAGACGGTGGACGGTGGAGGGTGGACGGTAGATGCACGAGCTGCCGGGGCGCATTCTGGCCATCGACCTGGGCGATCGGCGCGTGGGACTCGCGATGAGCGACCCGTCGCGGCTGATCGCGCAACCTGCCGGCTTCATCGAGCGTAGGGCGGGCAAGCGTCCGCCGCTGACGGCGCTGCTCGCGAAGGCGGTGGAGATCGGGGCGACGGGATTCGTGGTGGGGTTGCCGCTCGACGAGGCCGGGGAGGACACGCCGCGCGCCGCGGAGGCGCGTCGGCTCGCGCACGAGCTCGAAACGCGCACGGGGCATCCCGTGCGGCTGCTCGACGAGCGGTTCACCACTTCGGCGGCGCTGCGGGCGGTGAAGGCGATGGAAGGATCGACGCGGGGGCGCCGGGGAGACGTGGATGCGCTTGCCGCAACGGTGCTGCTGGAGCAGGCGCTGGCGCATGGGGAACGGTTGTTCCAAAGCAGCGCGGAGAAACACAGCGTGGCCCGGAGTACCACGGATGGAGACGAGGATGCGTAATCGCACCTGGTTTGGGCGCGGCGGGGTGCTGGTCGCGAGCGCGGCGGCGCTGTGCGTGGCGGCCGCGTGCGGCGCGCCGCGCGGGCCGATGCAACGGGTGACGATCCCGAAGGGGGCGAGCTTCCGTGTCGCCGCCGAGTCGCTGGCCGCGCACGGGCTGGTGGGCAATCCCCGGCTCTTCGCGTTCTACGCCAAGCTGCTGCGCCGGGATCGCACGATGCGCTACGGCACCTACATGCTGGCGCGCGGCACGAGCTGGAACGAGTTGCTCTACGACTTGCGGCGCGGCAAGGGGATCGTGCACACCGTGACGATCCCGGAGGGCTACGATCTGTCGCAGATCGTGCCGTTGCTGGCGGCCAACCTCGACGTCTCGCACGACTCGCTGGAAATGGCGATTCGCGACACCACGCTGCGGCGCGAACTCGACATCCCGACGCCCTCGCTCGAGGGGTATCTCTTCCCGGATACCTACACGTTTCCGGACCAGGTGACGGCGCACGAGGCCGTGGCGACGATGGTGCGGCGCTTCCAGCAGGTGTGGAAACCCGAATGGGACGCGCTGGCCGACAGCCTTCGGCTCAGGCGGCATGACGTGGTGACGCTTGCGTCCATCGTGGAGCGCGAGGTGCGCAAGCGCGAGGAGGGGCCCGTGGTGGCGGCCGTGTACCTCAACCGCCTGCGGACGCGGATGCCCCTGCAGGCCGATCCCACGGTGACGTACGCGCTGGGGAAGCGCCCGGGGCGCGTGTACTACAAGGACCTGCGGGTGAACTCGCCTTACAACACGTACCGGGTGCAGGGGCTGCCGCCCGGCCCCATTGGGTCACCGGGGCTGGCCGCGCTCGAGGCGACGCTCAATCCGGCGAAGGTGCCGTACCGGTTCTTCGTGGCGCATCCGGACGGGCACCATGAGTTCCGCACGACGTACCGGGAGCACCTCGAGGCCATCCGCATGGTGCGCAGCCAGGCGCGCGCGGATTCCGCGGCGCGCGAGGCGGCGATGCTGCGCGCGGCGCGCGACTCGGCGGCGCGGGCGGCTGGTGCCCCGCTGGAGTCGCTCCCGCCGATGCCGGTGCGAAGGCCGCGGCGCTAGCCGCGCGACCGGCGACCGCTACGACGCGTCCAGATCCTCGCGGAGCACGACCGCGCCACGCAGGTAGGCGTGGCGCGCCGGCGGCGCATCGGCGGGCGCCTCGACGTGGAGCAGGACGCGGATGCAGCGGGGCAGCGCCTCGCGCACGGGGAGCTCGGCGGCGCAGAGCATCGGCACGTGCGTCCAGCCCATCGCGCGAGCGCCCTGCGCCGGGTAGCCGCTGGTCAAGTCGCCGGTGCACGTGAAGAAGGCGCTGACCACGCGCGACACGTCGAGGGCGTTGCGGTCGAGCAGGGTGCGCAGCAGTTCCTGCGTCGCGTCGACGAGTTGCGCCGCGTCGTCGGCGGCGACGGTGGTGGCCCCGCGCAGGGCTCGCAGCGGCATACCCAAATGTCGCGTGCGGCGGGCGCGTGGAGCAAGGGAACGGCTGCGTTCGCACTCGGCAGGGTCGGCCCCGCCGTCGACCGTCTGCCGTCCCCCGTCCACCGTCTGTAGTTTGAGTTGATGCCCTCACCCACTGCCATCGTCTCCTCGCGCGGCGCGAAGCGCCTTGCCGCGGGGCACCCGTGGGTGTTCCGCAGCGATCTCGCGAGCGCCCCTGACGCGCCGCCCGGCGTGGTGCGCGTTGCCGATGCGCGCGGACACGCGCTGGGCTGGGCGTGGTGGAGCCCGGCGTCGGAGATCGTCCTGCGGCGCGTCACGCGCGACGCGAACGCAACGATTGACGGCGCGTGGTGGCACGGGCGCCTGCGGCGCGCGGCCGAGCGTCGCGCGCCGCTCGGCGCCGTGACGAACGCGTGCCGAATCGTGCACGGCGAGGGCGATGGGCTGCCCGCACTCGTGGTGGATCGCTACGACGAGTGGCTGGTGGTGCAGCTGCTCTCCGCGGCCGTCGAGGCGCAGCGCGCGCTGATCATCGACGCCCTGCGCGAGCTGTTCGCCCCCGCGGGGATCCTGGCGCGCAACGACGCGCCGGTGCGCGCGCGCGAGGGGCTGGCGCGCGACGTGGAGCTTCTCGACGGCGCGGTGCCCGAGGCGGTGGAGGTCAACGAGCACGGCGTGCGGTATCTCGCCGCGCCGTGGACGGGACAGAAGACCGGGGCGTTCCTCGACCAGCGCGAGAACCGGGTGATGCTTGGCGCGCTGGCCCGCGGGCGCGCGCTCGACGTGTTCAGCTACCACGGGAGCTTCGCGCTGCACCTCGCGCGCGGCGCGGCGTCGGTGACGGCCGTGGATGCGTCGGCGCAGGCGCTGGAGCGCGCGCAGGCGAACGCCGCGCGCAACGGCATCGGCACGCTGTCTTGCGTCGAGGCGGACGCGTTCGACTACCTGCGCGACGCCGCCGCGCGCGGCGAGCAGTTCGACGTGATCGCGCTGGATCCGCCGGCGCTCGCCAAGAACCGGGGGTCGGTGGCCGGGGCGCTACGCGGCTACAAGGAGCTGAACCTGCGCGCGATGCGGCTGCTCGCGCCCGGCGGCCTGCTGTTCACGGCGAGCTGCAGCTACCACGTCACCAAGCCGATGTTTCTCGACGTCGTGCGCGAGGCGGCCGCGGACAGCCACCGTCCAATGATCCTGCGCGGGATGACCGGACAGCCGCTCGACCACCCCGAGGTGGTGACGATCCCCGAGTCGGGCTACCTCAAGGGCGTGCTGCTCGAGAACGGCGACGGGTAGCGCGCGCCGGTCGGCGCGCCCTGGCAGTGCGGACAGAAGTAGGTGCTGCGCCCCGCCTGTGCGATGCGCCGCACGGGTGTCCGGCAGCGCGCGCACGGCAGGCCCTCGCGATCGTACACCTTGAACGGTCGCGCCTCGGCCCCGCCGCGATAGCGCCCCTGCCGCGCGAAGCCGTCGGCGATCGCCGCACGAATGCCGCGCGTGAGCGCGCGCAGCTGCGCGTCCGTGAGACGGCCCGCGCGCAGAGCCGGGTGAAGGCGAGCGCGCCAGAGCGCCTCGGCGACGTAGATGTTGCCCAGTCCAGCGACGACGCCCTGATCAAGCAGCGTCGTTTTGATGGCGCCGGTGCGGCGGGCGAGGGCGTGGCGGAGGATTTCCGGCGACAGCGCGTCTGGCTCCGGCCCGAGCGCGAGCTGCGGCGGGTGACCGGGGGGATGGTACGCCACGTGGCAGAGGGCGCGGGAGTCGACGAGGCAGAGGCGCCGCCCATCGGCCAGGGTGAAGACCACGCGCGCGAACGGCGGGAGCGGCGATGCCGCGCCAGCGAGTTCCCAGTCGCCGTTCATCCGGAAGTGGACGGCCACGATCGCGCCGTCGTCGAGCACGAGATGCTGGTGCTTGGCCCGTCGCTCAACGCGCACGACCGTGCGCCCCGCGATGCGGCGCGCATCGCGCGCGGGCAAGGCGCGCCGCTGGGACGGATGGTGCGTCGAGACGGCGACGACGATTCGTCCGGCGAGAATCCGTCGGGCGGTCTGGGCGGCGGCTTCGACTTCGGGGAGTTCGGGCATTGAGGGCAGACGGGAGACGGGGGACGGGAGACGGGGGACGGGAGACGGGAGACGGTGGACGGTGGACGGTGGACGGTGGACGGTGGACGGCGGACGGTGGCCGGTGGAGCACGGTGCACGGCGGCGCGGTTTGGCGCAAGCAATTGCTTTGCGGGCGGGGAATTTTACCTTGAGGTGGTCCCCTGCCCCTTCGCATGCCACTGCGCCCGCGCTCACTCCGCTACGAATACGAACTGTACGTCGAACGGGAGATCGAGGACTACAAGAACTCGGTCAGCCGGTCGGCGTTGCTCTCGCTGGCGGACGAGGCGATGCGTCGGCTCGGGACGGACCGGCAGATGGGGATGATGGAGCTGCTCCTCACGGCCGAAGTGGACAAGCTCATCTTCGGACGCCTGCGGCTGCCGAGCTACGACACGTGGCGCAAGCGGCGGCAGCGCAACGCGACGGAGCTGCAGCGGCCAGAGCACTGGGGGCTCCGAGGCGACACACCGCTCAAGGAGGCGATCCCGTCGCTGGCCGGCACGGGGAGCGTGCTGGTCACCGGGGCGCGCGTCGAGGGATCGGCGCTCTACCTCGCGGCGAATGGCTGCGCGGTGACGGCCGTGGAGCCGGAGCGCGACGTAGTCGAACGGATGCTCGAGAACGCGCGCGCCGCTGGGCTCGACGAGCGCGTGCACGGCACCGTGAGTGAACTCCACACGTACCTGCACGCCTGGACGCCGACCGATCCTCTGACGGCGGTGGTCTGCACGCCCGCGGCCTTCGCCGGCCTGAGCGGCGAGGAACGCGCGCGGGTGATCGACGTGCTGAAGAGCGTGACGCGCGATGGCGGGGTGCACCTCGTCGAGACCATCGTGGCGGGCTCGTCAATGATCGACGAGGACGAGCTTCGGCAGCAGTACGATGGCTGGCAGATCTCCATCGTGCCGGATAAGGGCGCCTCGAAGACGTTCATGGCACGGAAGGCCGTCGCGTAACGAAGTGACACACCATGTGGTTTTGCGTCGTGTCCAAAGGAAACAACCGCCCTCTTCGTGGGCGGTCTTCTTTTGTGCAACTCATTGTCCTGTAACGCCTTCACTGCTGTTGGAAACTGGCATCGCTCGTGCAACGTCAAACCAACGTACTTCCATATCCACCATCGTGCCCTGCCCTCGACGGCAGAGTCCCCCTCAGCTGGAACGCGGTCATGGAACAGCTTCGCCAAGCGGATGTCAACGAGCAGGAGCCCTTGGGCATCATCATCTCGCGCGGCTCGCGCGCGGAAGATCCGCCGCGCTTGTCCGCGTACATCTGGGGACCTGTGCCGACGCCGGAACCCGTGGAACCGCATCCGAAGCCGGTCGCGGCGTAGGAAAGACACACGGAGCGGAACAGACAAGCACGAGTGAGACGAAGTCACGTGGCCAGCGATTGATTCGCTGGCCACTGCTGTTTGATGGCGGGCTGTCGACGTGTTCCTTCTTGGAGGTCGTCGGTTGAGCAGCCGGAATTGCCGATTTCGTTGTGGCGGTCGCGCCGACAGCCACGTGAGGTAAATCCGGCGGGTTTTGTGACCGTCGAACCCTCATCTTTCCGACGTTCCCGAAGCGCTGTAGACAACGCGACGCTTCAGTGAGCGCGGGACGCATCGCCAATCCCGCCCCCCACGCAACATGCGCCGTTCCGACGTGAGCTGATGCGACGCTCTGCGTGAGTGAGGCGTTCGCATGTTGGCCCTGCTGGACAAGAAGAACATCATTGCCCGTCCGAGCTACAACCGTTGGCTCGTGCCGCCGGCCGCCCTGGCGATTCATCTCTCCATCGGGATGGCCTACGGCTTCTCCGTGTTCTGGCTTCCGCTGAGCCAGTCCATCGGCATCACCGCTCCCGCCCCGGGCGACTGGAAGATCTCGACGCTGGGGTGGATGTACACGCTCTTCTTCGTCTTCCTCGGCTCGTCGGCCGCGGTCTTTGGCACATGGCTGGAGCACCACGGGCCCCGCAAGGCGGGCGTGGTCGCGGCCTTCTGCTGGGGCGGCGGCTTCTTCATTTCCGCGCTGGGCGTGAAGACGCACCAGATCTGGCTGCTTTGGCTTGGCTCTGGTGTGATTGGCGGGTGCGGGCTTGGCCTGGGCTACATCTCTCCCGTCTCGACGCTCATCAAGTGGTTCCCGGACAAGCGCGGAATGGCCACGGGCATGGCCATCATGGGGTTCGGTGGCGGCGCCATGATCGGCGCACCGCTCGCCGACCGCCTGATGAAGTCGTATGCGACACCGAACTCCGTCGGCGTCTATGAGACGTTCCTGACGCTGGGTGTCATTTACTTCGTGGCGATGATCGCCGGCGCCTTCACCTACCGCATCCCGGCGGATGGCTGGCGGCCACACGGGTGGACGCCGCCGAAGACGAATGGCAGCGGCATGATCACCGACGGACACGTGCATGTGAAGAACGCGCACAAGACGCCGCAGTTCTGGCTGCTCTGGGGCGTGTTGTGCATGAACGTCAGCGCGGGCATCGGGATTCTCGGCATGGCGTCGCCGATGCTGCAGGAGGTGTTCGGCGGCCGTCTCATCGGGGTGGACGCCGCCCTGGGGGACCTCGACGCGGCGCAGAAGGCCACGGTGGCCACGGTGGGCGCGGCCTTCGCGGGGCTGCTCTCGCTCTTCAATATCGGTGGGCGGATCTTCTGGGCGTCGCTCTCCGATCACATCGGGCGCAAGACGACGTACTTCATCTTCTTCGCGCTTGGCATGGCGCTCTACGTCACCACGTCAGTAGCCGGGAGCGGCCGGATGGTCGCGCTGTTCGTCGCGGCGTTCTGCGTGATCCTTACCATGTACGGCGGCGGGTTCGCCACGATTCCCGCGTACCTCGCCGATCTCTTCGGCTCACAGTACGTCGGCGCGATTCACGGGCGCCTGTTGACGGCGTGGTCCACGGCTGGCGTGCTCGGCCCCGTGCTGGTGAACTACATCCGCGAGTTCCAGGTCAGCCGCGGCGTGCCCAAGGAGGCGGCGTACAACGTGACGCTCTATGTACTCGCCGGGCTGCTTCTGGTCGGCTTCATCTGCAACCTTCTGGTGCGGCCGGTGGATCGCAAGCACTTCATGACCGACGCCGAACTGGCAGAGGAGCGGAAGGCGCTGCGCGCGAATCAACCGGACCACGTTGTGGTGTCCACGAAGCCGAGTATGCTGAGCTGGGCGAAGGTTGCCGTAGGATGGACACTGGTCGGCATGCCGCTCTCGTGGGGGCTGTTCATCACGTTCCAGAAGGCCGCGGCGTTCTTCCACTAGGCGCTGTTGATCACGACGTTGTTCACAGGTCCTGCCGGCGCGTCCGACTGACCCGCGCCTTCGACGACTGATCTACCAGAGCGAGAAACGCACAGGGGAGCCGGCTTGCGCCGGCTCCCCTGTGTGCTCCGAAGAGCGAAGCTTACTTCTTCTTCGCGGCCTTCTTGGCGGGCTTCTTCGCGACCTTCTTCTTCGCGGCCTTCTTCTTGGCAGCCATGGTACGAGCTCCTGTCTAGGAGGGTCTTTCCCTGGCGATTCCCCGGTGAATCGCTGGGTTCTCCACCGTGTCAACACGGCGGAATCTTTCGCACGCCCCCGCGGGGCGTGTGGTGCATCAGTGATTCGATCCGTCGAAAACAGCGCGCGCCATTCGATCGAACCGGCGCTTCGCGCGATCGTCGCGCATCCAACTTGCCTACACGATTGTATCAAGATCGAAATCGCGCAAGTACCACCGGCACAATTCTTTGAGCCCGCCAATTCGATCTTTGGCGTACGACACGCGCGTCTCGCATGCGCGCTTGCGATGGCGGCGCGACCTTCGCGCTGATTGACGACGCCCACGTGCCGCACTGCGCATCCGACGATTCTCCTCTGACGAACGTCACCTCGCTTGCGCGCGCCGCGGCGTCGCGTCGCTGCGGCCCGCGCCCCGATTGCGCCGTGCGCGCCCCAGAATCAGACTTCATCCCCGAGGAAGATCCCGAGAGGGGGACTGAGTGCCGACGCTGACGATCAATGGCGCAACTGTGCGGGCCGCCGAGGGCGAGACGATTCTCGACGCGGCGCGCGGCGCGTCCATCGACATCCCCACGCTGTGCTGGTATCCGAAGCTGCCGACGGTGGGCAGCTGCCGCATCTGTCTCGTGTCGGTGGCAGGTTCGGCGAAGCTGGTCGCGGCGTGCGCAACCGTCGCCGCGGAGGGCATGGCCGTCAGCACTGAATCGTCGGAAGCGATCGCGAACCGGCGCAGCGTGCTCTCGATGCTGCTCGAGCGCTATCCGACCGACGAGATCCCCGAGCGTGGCGCGCGCAATGAGTTCGAGGCGCTCGTGCAGCGCTACAGCGTGCCGACAGCGCGTCGCGCGTCACTCCCGCTGCGCGAGGGCGACCATCGCGACGGCGATCCGGCCATCCGCCACCGGATGGACACGTGCATCCTGTGCACCCGCTGCGTGCGCGCCTGCGACGACATCCAGGTGGTGGGCGTGCTGGAGATGGGCCGTCGCGGGGCCCACGCGCAGATCATCGTCGGAGCCGACGGCAACCCGGAGAACGCGGGGTGCACGTGGTGCGGCGAGTGCGTGCGTGTGTGCCCCACCGGGGCGATCCACGAGCTGATTCCCCTGGCGAAGCTGCGCCCTGGCGCGATGGAGCAGCGCGAGCGCGTGGTGCGCTCCGTCTGCCCGTACTGTGGCGTCGGGTGCCAGATCAACGTGCATGCGCGCGGCGACGACGTGGTGCGTGTGACGAGCCCGTGGATTGAGGAGCCGACGGCCAATGCCGGCTCCTTGTGCGTGAAGGGACGCTTCGGCACGGACTTCGTGCGGCACCGCGACCGACTCACGACGCCGCTCATTCGCCGCGGATGGGAGCGGGCCGCCGACGGCCAGTGGCGCTTCGACCCCTCGAGCGACGACGCGCGCCCGTATCCCCGGCGCGGCGGACCGTGGCCCAGCGTGCGGGGCGAGGGACCGAGCGCCAAGCACCGGCCGCGGACCAACCCGCTGCATCGGCAGCCGCTCGGTCCCGGCCCGTTGGGCGATCCTCGCGATCGCGTGGCGACGCCCGACGACTGGTACGCACCGTTCCGCGAGGCGACGTGGGATGAGGCGCTCGAGCTCACGGCGCAGGAGCTGACGCGCCTGCGCGACGCGCGCGGCGCGGACGCACTGGCGACGTTCTCCTCGGCGAAGTGCACCAACGAGGAGAACTACGTCCTCCAGAAGATGTTCCGCGCCGGCATCGGCACCAACAACGTGGATCACTGCACGCGGCTCTGTCATTCCTCGTCGGTGGCTGCCATGCAGCGCGCGCTGGCGACGAGCGCCGCATCCGGGTCGATGCGCGAGGTCGAGCACGGCGCTGACGTGATCTTCATCCTCGGCGCGAACACGACAGAGAGCCATCCGGTGTTCGGCGCGGCCATCAAGCGCGCGGTGAAGCGGGGGGCGACGCTGATCGTGGCCGACCCGCGCCGCATCGAACTCGCCGAGCGAGCGCACATTCATCTGCAGATGGTGCCCGGGACCGACGTCGCGCTGCTCAACGCGATGCTCCATCACGTACTGGCCGAGGGACTCGAAGACACGGCGTTCATCGCCGCGCGGACGCACGGCTTCAAGGCGGTGCGCGCCGAAGTGGCGCGCTACACGCCGGAGATGGCGGAGGGTATCACCGGTGTGCCGGCGGCACTGATCCGCCGCGCCGCGACGCTGTATGCGCGCGGCCCGAGGTCGAGCACGCTGTGGGCGATGGGGCTGACCCAGCACCACACGGGGACGGACATCGTGACGTCGCTCCTCAACCTGATGCTCGCGTGCGGGATGATCGGGGCGTGGGGCAAGGCGATGATTCCCATCCGTGGACAGAACAACGTGCAGGGAGCGAGCGACGCGGGCGCGATTCCCTTCGCGTATCCCGATTACGCTCGGGTGGATGACATCGAGGTGCGCGCGTTCTTCGCGAAGGCCTGGGGGGTCGCCCCCGAATCGCTGTCACTGTCGGTCGGGCGCAAGGTCACACAGATCGTCGGCGCGGACTCCCCGGTGCGCGGGATGTACATCATGGGAGAGAATCCGATCATTTCGGACCCCGACGTCTCGCACGCCGAGGAGTGGTTCCGCGACCTCGAGTTCCTGGCGGTGCACGATCTCTTTCTCACGGAGACCGCGCGCTACGCCGACGTGGTGCTGCCGGGCGCGTCCTTTGCCGAGAAGACGGGGACGGTCGTAAACACCGAGCGACGCATTCAGCTGCTGGAGAAGGCCGTGCGCCCACCGGGCGAGGCGCGTGAGGACCTCGACATCCTGCTCGACCTCTCCCAGCGGCTCGGGGTTCCGTCGCCCTACCACGACAGCGAGGGCGTCATGGAGGAGATGGCCCGCGTGACGCAGACGCTTCGCGGCGTCTCGCACGCGCGACTCCGCGAACACCGCGCCGGGCTGCAGTACCCGGTGCTCGACCATACGCACCGGGGGACGCCGTTCCTCTTCGCCCGCGAGTTTCCGACGCACGACGGACGCGGCGTGATGGTGCCCGTGGACTACCTACCGCCCGCCGAGCTTCCCGACGAGCTGTATCCGTTCTTCCTGAACACCGGTCGCCAGATGTACCACTGGCACTCCGGCACGATGACCCGGCGGTCGACCGTGCTCGATGCGCGCGAGAGCACGCCGACGATCGAGCTGAACCCGGATGATGCAGCACGACTGGGCGTGCAAGATGGCGATGATGTGCTGGTGACGTCGCGGCGCGCCCAGATTCGGCTGGCGGCGCGAGTGAGCCAGCGGGTGGCGCACCACATGGTCTTCGTGCCGATGCACTATCGCGAGGCGTGCGTCAACCTGCTGACGAACCCGGCGCTTGACCCGTACGCGCACATCCCGGAGTTCAAGGTGTGCGCCGTGCGCGTGGAGAAGGCGCCCGTGGCCGCCGGCGTCGGTCGCTGACCACGAAGAGCGCCGCCGCGAAGCGCCCAGAAGGCCCTTCGCGGCGGCGCAGGGGTTCGCGACTCCTACAGCCCGTACCGGGCGACGATCTCCTCCTCGGTTTTTCCGAGGCACTCGTACTTCTTCCCGACCTTGATGAACGCGTCGAGCGCGCGGTCGAGGTGATGCCGATCGTGCATCGCGGACAGCTGCGTGCGGATGCGGGCCTGCCCCTTGCCGACCACGGGGAAGAAGAACCCGATGGCGTAGACGCCCTCGGCGTACAGGTCGCGTGAGACGTCCTGAGCCAGCTTGGCGTTGAACAGCATGACCGGCACGATGGGGCTGTCGCCCTTCTTGATGACGAAGCCCGCCTCGGTGAGTCCCTTCCGCCAGTAGCGCGCGTTGTCCTCGAGCTTGTCGCGGAGTTCGGTGCCGCGCTTGAGGATCTCAAAGGCCTTGAGCACCCCGGCAATGATCACGGGGGCCATCGCGTTGGAGAAGAGGTAGGGCCTGGCCCGCTGGCGGCACATCTCGACGATCTCGCGACGACCGGAGACGCATCCGCCCGAGGCGCCACCCAGCGCCTTGCCGAAGGTGGTGGTGATGATGTCCATCTTGCCCATCACCCCGCACTTCTCGTGCGTCCCGCGCCCGGTCGCGCCGATGAAGCCCGACGCGTGCGATTCGTCCACGAAGACCAGCGCGTCGTACGCCTCGGCGAGCTTCACGATCTCGTCGAGCTTGGCGGTGTCGCCGTCCATCGAGTAGACGCCGTCATTGATGATCACCCGCAGGCGCTTGTCCTGGAACTGCTGCAGCTTCTTCTCCAGGTGGCCCATGTCGCCGTGCTTGAACGTGTCGTGCTCGGCGCTGCACAGGCGCATGCCGTCCACGATGGAGGCGTGCACGAGGCGGTCCGAGATCATGATGTCGTCCTTGGTCAGGAGCGACTCGAACACGCCGGCATTCGCGTCCATGCACGACGGGAAGAGGATCGTGTCCTCGGTGCCGAGGAATTCGGTGACGACCTCCTCGAGCTCCCGGTGAATGTCCTGCGTCCCGCAGATGAAGCGCACCGACGACATGCCGTAGCCGCGCTTGGCGAGGCCGTCGTGGGCGGCCTGCACGATCTCGGGGTGATTGGAGAGGCCGAGGTAGTTGTTGGCGCAGACGTTGATGACCGGCTTCACCTCGGCGCCGCTCGGGAACTCCACGTTGATATCGGCGCCCTGCGGGGAGCGGATGAAACGCTCCTGCTTGAAGAGCCCGGCCTCGCGAATTCCACCGAGCTGCCCCTGGTAGAGGTCGCGCACGCGATCGCTGTATACCATCGTCTCCCCCGGTCAGGCGGTGAATCGCCGCACCAGCTCGGCGATCTTGTGCACGCTGTCGAACGCCTCGGGCGAGGCATCCGCGTCCGGAATGGCGATCTTGTATTTCACCTCGAGGAAGCGCTTGAGCGACACCATCGAGAACGAGTCCACGAGCCCCCCGGAGATGAGCGGCGTGTCGTAGGTGATCTTGTCGTCCTCGTCCCCGTACTCGGCGATCACATATTCGAGAATGACATCCTTCAGGTCGTCCATGGTGCGCTCCGCGGGTGTGTGGCCCCGGCGCCCCGGCGGCGGCGAACCGCGCCGCGGGCGGACGGGGACGGGTTAGTCGTTTTCGATCGTGGACGTGTCGCCGAGGTCTTCGCCCCATTCCTTGGCGTGCAGCAGGCGCCGCATGATCTTCCCGCTGCGCGTCTTGGGGAGCGACGCGACGTATTCGATGGCCTGCGGCATGGCCAGCGGGGACAGCTTCTTCCGGATGAAGTTCATAATGTCGAGCTCGAGCTCGTCGGACGGCGAGAAGCCCGGCTTCAGGGCGACGAACGCCTTGACGACTTCCATGTTGATCGGATCGGGCTTCGACACCACCGCCGATTCGGCGACCGCCGGATGCTCGAGCAGCGCCGATTCGACCTCGAACGGACTGACCAGGTGGCCGGCCGTGTTGATGACGTCGTCGTCGCGCCCCACGAACCAGAAGTACCCCTCGCGATCGAGCCGCGCGCGATCGCCGGGCATGTACCACCCGTTCTTGAACTTCGCCTGGTAGGTCGCCTCGTTCTGCCAGTAGCCGCGCATCATCGCCGGCCAGTCGGGACGCAGCGCGATGACGCCGACAACGCCGGGCGCCGTGATGGGCTCGAACGTCTGGACGTCGAGCAGGCCGGCGGTGACGCCGGGGAAGGGCTTGCCCATCGAGCCCGCCTTGATCGGCAGGCCGGGATAGTTGGAGATGACGATCGAGCCGGTCTCTGTCTGCCAGTACGAATCGTGAAAGGCGAGGCCGAACACGCGCTCAGACCAGACGACGGCCTCGGCGTTCAGCGGCTCGCCAACGCTGATCAGGTGGCGTAGGGACGACAGGTCGAACTGCTTCACCAGCTCGTCGCCCGCCTTCATCAGCGAACGAATGGCGGTGGGAGCGGAGTACCAGACGGTGACGCGGTACTTCTCGATCAGGCGGTACCACGCCTCCGCCGAGAAGCCGGCATCGAGCACGACCTGGGTGACGCCGAGCGACCACGGGGCGATGATGCCGTAGGACGTTTTGGTGACCCAGCCGGGATCGGCGGTGCACCAGTAGATGTCCTTCTCCGTGAGGTCGAGCACCCACTTGGCCGTGAGATACTGCGAGACGAGGGAGTAGTGGACGTGCTGCACGCCCTTCGGCATTCCCGTCGTGCCGGACGTGTAGTGCAGCAGCGACGGAGATTCCGCGGTGGTCGGACAGAGGTCGAGCGTCTCGACGCGCTCGGCCTCCATGCGGAAGGCGACCTCCCGTTCCTTCAGCGCGCGCGCGCCGTCGTGGTCCACGATGACGACGTGCCGCAGCTGCGGCAGGCGGTCGAGGATCTTGCGCACCTTGGAGGCGTGCTTGCGCTGGGTGACGATGACGGAGGTGCCGGCATTCTCCAGGCGCACGTGCAGCGACTCGTCGCCGAAGGCCGAGAAGAGCGGCTGGGCGATGGCGCCGATCTTCAGGACGCCAACGGCGCCGATGTAGAGCTCCGGCACCTTGTCCATGAAGAGGCAGACGCGATCCCCGCGCTCGACGCCGAGGCGGCGCAGGAAGGCGCCGACCGCGTTGCTGTACACGCGCACGTCATCGTAGGTGAAGCGCTTCTCCTCGCCCTGCGCGTTCTCCCAGAGGAGCGCCAGCTTCTGCGCGCCGCCCTTGGCGCAGATGCGGTCCGCGCAGTACCACCCGATGTTGATGCCGCTGCCAGCCGTGTACTCCAGCTCTCGTTCCGCTATCGACCAATCGAAGGTCCGCACTCGCTCGTCGAAGGACCCGATGTTGGACACAGACGAACCCCGCGCTTCATTGTTCCAGGATGGCGACCGCGATGGCGAGGCCGCCGGCATGTGTCAATGAAATTGCAGTGCGTGTGACCCGATGGTGATCGAGGAATTCCTTGACTTTGCCGTGCGGGATTACCTGTGGCCGGCCGAGGTTGTCGTTGCGGATCTCGACGTCGCAGAAGGCGAAGCCGTCGCGCCAGCCGGTGCCGAGCGCCTTGAGCACAGCCTCCTTGGCCGCGAAGCGCGCCGCGTAGTGCTCGGCCTTGCGCGCCTTGGCGTCGCAGTAGGCCGCTTCGGCGGGCGTGAAGATGGTCTCCACGTGCTCCTTGCCCCGGGCGAGCAACGCCTCGATCCGCTCGACCTCAATGATGTCCGTACCAATGCCGCAGACCACGCTGCCGACCGTAGGTTGCGGGACGAGATGTGCGATCGCGATGCAGGTAGTATTGTGTGAGTGCCCGGCGCTGTCGAGCCGGCGCTGACGAGGAGCGGATCATGGACTTGGGACTCAAGGGCAAGGTGGCGCTCGTCGGGGGCGCATCGCAGGGACTGGGACGCGCGGTGGCCGAAGAGCTGGCGGCGGAGGGGTGCGACGTCGCGATCATCGCGCGCAATGCGGACCGGTTGCACGCGGCGGCCGAGGAGCTGCAGCAGCGCCATGGCGTGCGTGCCATCGCGCTGGTGGCTGACCTGGCCGCGCCCGGCGCCCCCGCGGCGTGCGTGCAGCGCGCCGCCGAGGCGCTGGGGCGCGTGGACATCGTGGTCGCCAACGCCGGCGGCCCGCCGGCGACGCGCGTGGAGCATGCCACGCTGGCGCAGTTCGAGGCGGCGCTGCGACTCAATCTCACGGCGTCGATTGAGCTGGCGCAGGCGGCGCTGCCGGGAATGCGCGAGCGCAAATGGGGACGCGTGATCTTCATGACATCGTTCGCGGCCAAGCAGCCGCAGCCGGACCTGCTGCTGTCGAACACGGCGCGCGCGGGGCTGCTGGGGTTCGCCAAGACGATGGCCAACGAGATGGCGTCCGAGGGCGTGCTCGTGAACACGGTGCTCCCTGGCCATTTCGACACGGCGCGCGCGGCCGAGCTGGCGCGCATGCGCGCCGCGCGCGACGGCCTGCGCTTGGAGGACCTGCTGGCGACGCGCGCCGCGCACGTCCCGGTGAAGCGAGTGGGCGCGCCGCGCGAGTTCGCCGCGGTGGTGGCCTTCCTCGCGTCCGAGCGGGCGAGCTTCGTCACGGGGACGGCGATCCAGGTGGACGGCGGGCAGACGGCGGGGCTTCTCTGACGGCAAACGCCGCGGGAACGGCACGGGTTCACCCTTTCGCGAAGCACCGCGTGGAGTGACGTTTATCGTACGGCGGTTGCCCCCCGAATTCTGGCATCGGTGTGTCCACGCCGACGCGCATCAACCAATCAACGGAGATTCGGCGCGTGAAAGCGCTCGTGAAGGAAACCGCGGCGCCGGGATTCGTCCTGAAGGACGTCCCGGTCCCCGTCATCAAGGACAACGAAGTCCTGATCAAGGTCTCGCGCACCGGTGTCTGCGGCACCGACGTGCACATCCATGAGTGGGACGACTGGGCCAGGGGGCGATGCAAGCCGCCGTTCACGGTGGGTCATGAGTTCGCCGGCACCGTGGTCGAGGTCGGCAAGCTCGTCACCGACGTGCACCTTAATGACCGGGTGACGGCCGAGGGGCACATCGTCTGCGGGCGGTGCCACCTGTGCCGTACCGGCAACTCGCATGTCTGCCCGAACACCAAGATCATCGGCGTGGATCGCGACGGCTGCTTCGCCGAGTTCATCGCGATGCCGGCCGGCAACGTGTGGCACCTCGACGACAACATCCCCTTCGAGATCGGCGGCATTCACGACCCGATGGGCAACGCCTTCCACACGGCGCTGACGACGGAGATCACCGGCAACACGGTGCTCATCACCGGTTGCGGGCCGATCGGCATCTTCGCCGTCGGCATCTGCGTCGCCGCCGGTGCCAGCCGGGTCATCGCGAGCGACGTGAATCCGCGGCGGCTCGAGCTGGCCCGCGCGATGGGCGCGCACGACGCCGTGCATCCCGACCAGGTGGCGGAGACGGTGCGCCGCGTGACGGACGGGCTCGGCGTGGACGTGGTGCTGGAGATGGCCGGCGTGCCGGCCGCGGTGCACCAGGCGTTCAAGGAGGTGCGCGTGGGCGGCCGGGTGCAGATGCTCGGCATTCCCGCGAAGCCGATGGAGATGAACCTCGCCACGGAGATCATCTTCAAGGGCGTGACAGTGTACGGGGTGGTTGGCCGGCGGATGTACGACACGTGGATCCAGATGACGCAGTTCCTCCGCTCGGGGAAGTTCGACCCCACCCCGGTCATCACCCATCGCTTCCCGCTGGAGCAGCACGCCGAAGCCATCGCCGTGATCAAGAGCGGCGAGGCCGGCAAGGTGGTGTTCGAAATCAGCTGATCACGGTCTTCGCGGCGCGGCGGGGGCCTGCCGCCCCCGGCGCCGCAGGCCCCCCGAACCCCACCAGAGCACATGGCACTCAACAGCGCCTTTCACTCCTCGCTCACCGCGGACGTCGCACAATTGAAGGCCGAGGGCGTCTACAAGCGGCTCAACCACCTTGAGTCGCCGCAGGGGGCGCGCGTGCGGATGGAGGGACGCGGCGAGGTGCTCGTGCTCTCGTCCAACAACTACCTCGGGTTGTCCAACGAACCCGCGGTGGTGCAGGCGGGCATTGAGGGCCTGCAGGAGTTCGGCGCGGGGACGGCGAGCGTCCGGTTCATCTGCGGCACCTTCACGGTGCACCGCGAACTCGAGACGGCGGTGGCGCGCCTGGTTGGGACGCCGGCGGCGATGTCGTTCGTGAGCGGCTGGAACGCGAACAAGGGGCTGACCACGACGATCGCACACGAGGGCGACTTCGTGGTGAGCGACGCCCTGAACCACGCCTCGATCATCGACTCGATCCGCTTGGCGAAAGCGATCAACAAGTGCACCACGGCCGTGTACCAGCACGCCGACCTCGACGACCTGCGCGAGAAGCTCGTGGCCCAGGCCGGGGCGCGGCGACGCATCATCTGGACGGACGGCGTGTTCTCGATGGAAGGGAGCATCGCCAAGCTGCCCGAGATCCTGCAGATCGCGCGCGACCACGACGCGATCGTGGTGGTGGACGACGCGCACGCCACGGGGGTGCTGGGCGCCACGGGCCGCGGCACGGCGGAGCACTTTGGCGTGATGGGCGAGGTGGACGTCATCACCTCGACGCTGGGCAAGGCGCTGGGCGGCGCGGCGGGCGGATTCGTGGCCAGCAGCACCGAACTGTGCGACATGCTGACGCAGCGGTCGCGGCCGCAGCTCTTCTCCAATGCGCTGCCGCCGACCGTGGCGGCCAGTGCGCTCGCCGCCGTGCAGTTTCTCGAGGCCAACCCTGACCGCGTGCAGCAGCTGCGCGAGAACGCGCAGTACTTCCGTCAGGCGATCATCGAGGCGGGATTCCACCCGCTCCCCGGAGAGACACCGATCGTGCCGATCATCATCGGCGAGACGGCGCACGCCATCCGGATGAGCGAGATGCTGCTGGACGAGGGGATCTTCGTCACCGGGTTCGGCTTCCCGGTCGTGCCGCAGGGTACGGCGCGGCTGCGGTGCCAGATCTCGGCGGCGCACACGAAGGACGATCTGGACTACGCCGTGCGCGCCATCACGACGGTGGCGCGCCGGGTTGGGTTGATGAAGTAGCCACCCCCGGGGCGTGACCCGGGGGCGGGACGCATCGTCTTCATCCGGTACCACTGGCTGCATCGGCTTCCGGGCGGCACGTTATGTCGTGTCGGTCGGTCCGCCGGCGGGCCGGCGATCCTCCATTCTCACGCCTTGGCTGCGCGCTGACGCTGGCCGCGCTCGTTCCGGTGACCGCTGCCGCGCAGTCGGCCGGTGCGCCGATCGAGAATTCCTGGTTCTGGGGCGCCGGCGGCGGGCGGTTGTCGTTCCCGACCTATTTCCATCGCGTCGAAGCGCCGATGATCTCGGCCGACTGGCTGATCACGCGCCAGCGCTGGGGCCTGCAGGTGTACGCCTCACAGGCGTACTTCACCGATTCCTCGACCGTCGCCGATCCGAACTCGTCCGGACTGCGCAAGGCGCAGATGACTGACCTGCGCCGGGTCGGCTTCCAAGGCATCGTCTTCCTGCCCAACTGGACCTAGTTCAGGCCATACGCCGGCGTCGGCTACTCGCTGAACTACGTGAAGCAAGCGACGCCGATCGGAACCTTCTTCAACAGCGCCGCCGCGCGCGACTCGGCGGAGCGGCGGGTGAACGACGCGCGCTCCCAGGGTAAGGCGACTTTCAGCGGTGGCTTCATGCTCACGTGGCACAAGTTTGCCCCGTACGCGCAGTACACCGTGATGCCGACCAAGGGGACCGGGAAGTGGCTGATCAACGGCGACGGCGCGACGAGCTTCTGGGAAGCCGGGCTGCGGTACAACTTTGGGTCGTCAATCGAGAGGCTGAAGTAGACGGTAGACGGTAGACGGTGGACGGTTGACGGTAGACGACGGAGGGCGGGCTCCACTGAGGAGTCCGCCCTCTGACTTTGCCTTGCCAACTCGCGTCGATCGGTCGCCGGCTGGATCTCCACCGTCCACCGTCTACCGTCCACCGTCCTCCGTCTGCCGTTTTACCACCCACCGCAGCGGCCACTCCGTCGCCTTGCTGATGCCGATGCGCGGCGTCCGTACGACCTCGGGGTCGTCGAGCGGCGCGCCAGCGAGGATGCGGAGCGAGGGGCCGCGCACGAGGTCCGCGCCGTGGTGCGTCGGGCCGTCGATCGCGAAGGCCTCGCACAGCTTCCCAGGACCATCAGCAAGCGCGTGGTCGGCGACGGGACGACGGCCGTGCGCGCGCCGTCGCCGCATTGCGCTGACACCCTCCAGCGGATGCACGCCTCTGATGAGCACCGCGCTGGGCAGTCCCTCGGCGCGCGTGACGGCGTTTACGCACCAGTACATCCCGTAGATGAAGTAGACGTACGCCGTCCCGGGCGGGCCGTAGAGCCCCGCCGTACGCGCGGTGCGGCCGACAGCGGCATGGCAGGCAGGGTCGTGCTCGCCGAGGTAGGCCTCGGTCTCGGTGATGATGCCGCGGCAGGTGATGCCGTGGCGCGTGCACTCGAGCACCCGTCCCAGCAAGTCGCGAGCGACGAGTTCCGTGTCGCGATCGTAGAAGCGGCGCGGGAGCGCACGCAACGAGAGACGCCGCGTCCCTGTCGGGGACGCGGCGTGCTCCGCACGCGCCTTGCGCGCATGCGCCATCGGGCGGCGACCTATTCCTTCTTGCCGCGCGGCTTGCGGCCGCGCTTGGCCTTCGGCGCCGCGTGACTCTCTGCGGCCTCGGCCTTGGGCGCCGCGGCTGGCTTCTCCGCCGGCTTGCGACCGCGACGGCCCTTCTTCGGCGCCTCCGCAGCAGCGGCGTCCGACGGTCCGGACTGCGTGTGAGGCACGTCCTCCACCACGCCGAGCAGGAGCAGGGACGGTGGAACCTTGGCAGCGCGGGCGCCCTTCGCGGGCAGGCCACGCCCGGCGCCGACACCGCGCGGGGCGGCCGCCGCCGCCGGAGCCGGCGGCGCATCGGCCTTTGCCTGCTCCTCCGCGGCGCTCAGTTGATCGGCGACGCTCGCGGCTCCCTCGACGCGCGCCACCTCGAACGAATCGCCGCGACGGCGAACGTCCACGATGCCCGCGTCGTGCGTGTCGCGCAGGATGCGCGTGAAGTTGCGCTCGCTCAGCGACTCGCTGTCGCGGCCGTGCAGCTCACGCGCCTTCACGCGCACGGTCTCCGCCATGGCTGGCGCGTCGCCCTTGGCCACGGCCTCGACGGCGCGCCGCACGAGAGCGAACGCCTCGTCGCGCGTCAGGCGCACACCGGAGACGCCGATGCTCGCGTCCACCGCCGGTGCGGTGTGCTTGCGCTCATGGCGCGTGTGCGGCTGGGCGGGGGCTGGAGCCGGCGCGGCCGCCTCAGGCTTCGGCGGCGCGGTCTCGGCGCTGGCCGCTTCGCCGCGTCCCTCGCGGTCCCTCCCACGGCCGCGGCCGCCGCGGCGCCCGCGACGTCCACGCCCTTCGTCTTCGTCGCGCGACGCCGGCGCGGCCGACGGAGCGGCCGATGCCGCGGCCTCTGCCTTCGGGGCCTCCTTGCGCGGCGCATGCGGCAGGGCGACTTCGAGCTGGCCATTCTCGAGCTTGGTCAGGTGGATCAACCCCTTGTGAGACGCCTCCTGGCAGAAGCGCGAGAACTTGGACATGCCAAGGTTCTTCTCGTCGAACGTCGGGTCGATCTCCTGCATCACCTGCTTGAGGCGGTCGGAGCGCATCACGTCGCCGTTCTTCGACATGCGCGTGATGGCTTCGGTGACGAGTTCCCACGGATCCCACTTCCGCACGGTCGTCTCGTCGCCCGTCTTCACCAGGCCGGCGAGGGCGTTGTAGCTGTAGTACTCGTCGCAGTTCTGGACGAGCAGGTCGGAGGACGACTCGCGGATGCCGACGCCGATGACGTACTTGCCGTACTCCTTCAGCTTGAGCACGAGCGACGAGAAGTCCGAGTCGCCGGAGAGGAGGATGTAGGTGCCAATCTCCGGGCGCGTGAAGACGAGTTCGATGGCGTCCACCGCCAGGCGGATATCCGTGGCGTTCTTCTTCGACGAGCCGTAGGCCGGGGCGAAGATCAGGTCGATGGACGACTCCGACAGCGGCACGATGTACTGCGGGTAGCGCCGCCAGTCGGCGTAGGCGCGCTGGACGGCGACCTTGCCGCTGATGATGTCGGAGGAGAGGAGGTTGCGCAGTTCCGTCTGGAGATCGGAACGGATGCCCATCGTGACGTTGTCGAAGTCGATGAGCAGGGCGGCGTTTGGCGCGCCGTGCGGGGCGGCGAGGCCGGCGGCGGCGTGCGCGGCCGCCTGCGGTCCGCGATGCAGCGGAGCGACGGGGGCGCGGAGCGTCGTGCTCCGCTGATGACGGTTGTTCATGCCTTCTCGCGTTGGCCGGGCGCAGGCGCCCGGGGGCGCGCGCGCCGCCCGGTCAGGTGGACCGAACGCGGCGAGCGCCCGTGGTGGTCGTGCCCCGCAAGGCGTGACGGAGGCGCCATCAGGCGGCCGGGCGTCGTGGACCTGCGGGTGCGGAAGGGGCCGCGAGCGCGCTCGCCTCGGATGCCGGCGGTGCCGGGCAATGCTGGGCGGCGCGGACGCTGGGTGGCCCCGAAGACACGGGCGAAGCTGATGATCATCCGATCATCGGCAACGTCCGGGACTTCTGGAGTAGCAATCTAATCCGTCCAGGGCGCCAGCGGCACCCTTCGGCGTTGACCGGGTGGCCGCAACCCCGCGCGGGTAGCAAGTTTCGGCAGGCTGTGTCTAAACGAAACTCCCCTGACCGATCCTGCGTACCGGCATCGTGCCTCTCGGTTTTCGCTCGCGCCTCTTTCTCATCTTGGCGCTGTTCGCCCTGGTCCCGTCGGTCGTACTGACGGTCGCGTGGGGAACCGCCACGAATCGCGTGCTGCCCCGGATGACCGGGGCGGCGGCGTGGGACAGCGCGGCGTCGTCCGGCGCGCGAGCGGTGCAGACGGCCTTGCAGGCGCCCGGTTCGGACGCGGCGCGCGCGGAACTCGAGCGCCACCAGCAGGAGCTGTCGAGTTCCGTCACGCAGGCGCGGCGGTTCGAGTATCTCGCGCGGCGGACCGGACCGGCCCTGCTCGCGGTGATGCTCATCCTGCTGGCGCTGCTCACCTACCTCGCCTCGCGCATCGCGGGTCATCTCAGTCGGCAGATGAGCCGTCCGCTCGATGAGCTGGTCGGCTGGACCGAGCGCATCGCGCACGGCGAGGCGCTCCCCGCGCATACCGCGTCGCGCGGCGCGCCGGAGTTTGGCGTGCTGCGGGAGCGCATGCGCGCGATGGCGGCCGAACTCGCCCAAGGGCGCGAGGCGGCAATCGCGGCGGAGCGCCTGGAGGCGTTTCGCGAGTCCGCGCGCCAAGTGGCGCACGAGCTCAAGAACCCACTGACCCCCATTCGTTTCGCCATCGCCCGGCTTCGTCGCGAGGCCCCGCCACAACTGACCGGCACCCTGGACGTGTTGTCCACGGAGAGTGAGCGGCTGGAGGCGATGGCCCGCAGTTTTGCGCAGTTCGGGCGCCTCCCCGAGGGACCGATGGCCGCGCTCGACCTGGGCGACATCGCGCGGGAAGCGGCGCGGACGACGGCCCCTCCGGGCACCGCGCTGCAGATCGAAACCGAGCCGGGCCTTCCGCTCGTAGAGGGACAGCACGACGCGCTGCATCGCGCGATCGCCAACGTGCTGATCAACGCGGTCGAGGCGAGCGGCGAATCGCCGCGCGTCGTGGTGCGCGTCGGCCGGCGGGGCGAACGCGCGGTCGTCGTGGCCGTGCGCGATCACGGCTGCGGCATCGCACCGGACCGCCTGCCGCGCATCTGGGAGCCGTACGTCACCGACAAGACGGCGGGAACGGGCCTCGGCCTCGCCATCGTGAAACAGACAGTGATGGCGCACGGCGGGCACGTCGAAGCCGAGAGCACCCCAGGCGTGTGGACGGAGATCCGGATGGTCTTCCCCGCCCTGCCTGCAACAGACGGAGCGCAAACGCATGAACGGTCCTGAAGTCCTGGTTCCCATCTCCTTCTTCGCGATGATCGTCGCGATCGTGCTCGGCGTCCCACTGATGCGTGCGCGTATCCGCGAGATGGATCGCCGGGGGGCGGGCGCCTTGCCCGACTCGCACGTGACCGAGCGGCTGGCGCGCATTGAGGCGGCGGTGGAGTCCATTGCGATCGAAGTGGAGCGGATCTCCGAGGGGCAGCGGTTCACGACCAAGCTGCTGTCGGAACGCACGGACACTGTGAAAGACACCAGGAGCGGCGTATGAGCCCGCTGGGACCCGATCTGCTTGCGCGATCCACGGGCACCGATGCGCCGATGGCCATCCTGCACGCCGGCGGCGAAGAGGTGGCCATGATCGCCATCATCATGGGAACGCTCAGCGCGGTGGCGTTCCCGCTGGTGCGGGCGCTTGCCCGGCGGTTGGACTCCAAGACCGCCCTCCGGGACGGGCTTTCTGGGGTCGAGGAGCAGCGGATGGAGCGCATGGAGCGCGCGATTGACTCCATCGCCATTGAGGTGGAGCGCATTTCCGAGGCGCAGCGGTTTACGACCAAGCTGCTCGCGGAACGCGCGTCGACTTCGCCCGCTGAGCGTCCGCCATCGCCTCCCGGAGAGCGCGCGCCATGATGCCCGCGATTGCATTCGCCGAGCTGGCGTCGATGGCGACGCACGGCGCGCCGACGGTTCATCTTGCCGTCGTCGGCCAGGGTGAAGCGATAGTCGTCGCCATCGTGTTCGGCACGCTCGGCACGGTCTTCTATCCGCTCGTTAAGGCGCTGAGCCAGCGGGTTTCGGGAGGCGCCCAACCGGGCGGGAGCTCACTCCGTGGGGTGGAGGATCGTCTCGACCGCATCGAGCGTTCCGTGGAGGCCGTGGCACTCGAGGTCGAGCGCATCTCCGAGGGGCAGCGGTTTGTGACGAAGCTTCTCGCCGAGAAGACCCCGCCGCAGATTCCCCCCGCGAGTTCGTGAGCGTCGCATGCCGTCCGTTCTGATCATCGACGACGAGCCCAACATCCGCCGGATGGTGGGCGCCCTGCTCGAGGCCGAGGGCTACGAGGTGCGCGACGCCCAGGACGGCCAGGGCGGGATCGCGCGCGCACTGGAGTGGGAGCCCGACCTCGTCCTGCTCGACCTGATGATGCCCGGCACGCTGGATGGCATGGCGACGCTGGAGCAGCTGCGGGAGCGGTTCCCGGAGCTGCCGGTCGTGATGATGAGCGGGCGCGCGGGGCTGGCCGACGCAGTGAAGGCGACGCGGCTGGGCGCCGTGAACTTCCTGGAGAAGCCGCTAACGCCCGAGGGCGTGCTGCTGGCGCTGGCTGGCGCGCTTGAGCTGCGCATGGCTCGCCGCGAGCGCAGCGCATTGCGCGCCGACCTGGGCCTGGCGGGCGAAATGGTGGGCGACAGTCCGGGAATACGCGCCGTGCGTGAGATGATCGCGCGCGTCGCGCCGACGGACGCCCGCGTGCTCATCACCGGCGAATCGGGGACGGGAAAAGAGCTGGTGGCGGCGGCGATTCACGCGGAGAGCGCGCGGCGCGAGAAGCCGTTCGTGCGCGTGAACTGCGCGGCGATTCCGCGCGACCTCGTCGAAAGTGAGATGTTCGGCCATGAGCGCGGCTCCTTCACCGGCGCAACGGAGCGACGCCTCGGGCGCTTCGAACTCGCGCACACGGGGACGCTCTTCCTCGACGAGGTGGGCGACCTTGGCCCCGAGGCGCAGTCGAAGCTGCTGCGCGCCATCGAGGCGCGGGAGATCGAGCGCGTCGGGGGCGGCCGCTCCATCAAGGTGGACGTTCGCATCCTCGCCGCGACGAACCGCGACCTCGAACGCGCGGTGCGCGAGGGCCACTTCCGCGAGGACCTCTACTTCCGCCTGAACGTGATTCCGCTTCCCGTCCCGCCACTGCGCGAGCGTCCCGATGACGTGCCGGCGCTCGTGCGGCACTTCACGGCGCTGCAGCGCCGGCGGACCGCGCAGGCGATGCCGCTCTGGACGAGCGAGGCGGTGGGCGCGCTGGCCCGCTACGTGTGGCCCGGCAACGTGCGCGAGCTGGCCAACATCGTCGAGCGGCTGAGCATCCTGCACGCCGGGCGGTCCATCGGCGAGAGCGAAGTGCAGGGCGTGCTTCCCATCGCCCCGCTCTCCGCGCCGGCGCTCCCCGACCTCGAACAGCCAGAGCTCACGCTCAGCGACTCGCTGGATGAGTATGAGAAGCTGCTGATCACTCGAGCTCTCTCCGCGGCGAACGGCGTGGTGGCCGAGGCGGCACGGCGACTCCGCACCGACCGTCCCAACCTGTATCGGCGCATGCGGCGCCTCGGCCTCCAACCGGACAACGGCGAGTGACGAAACGACACGCTTCTGACCACTTCCGGCGACGGCTGGCATCGCAAGGCGACGGGCTCATGCGGCAAGCGCATGCAGCGACGGCGCTTGCGCACCGTGGCGAGCGCGGCACGCCCCCTGCTCACGATGAGGTCATCTCCAGTGACCGAGGATTGACCATGCATCGCATCCGACTGCTCGCGCTGCTCACGTCCGGGTTCGCGTTCGCCACCGCTCCCATTGACGCACAGCAGCGGGACACACCACCGCGCACCGCCGCCGCCCTGGCGGTGGCGACGTACAACGCCGAGCGCACGATGCGCGTGACCGGCGTCCTCGAGGTGACCGCCGACCAGCGCGTCGACGGCGATGTCGCCGTGCTGAACGGCCCCGTGCGCGTGGCGGGGCGCATTGCGGGCACGCTCGCCGCGATCAACGCGGACGTCCAGCTCTCGCCCGGCGCGGTCCTTGGCGGACTCGTCGTCGTCGGCGGGACCATCAGCGGACAGGAGCAGGCGACCATCGCAACCGAGGTGATGCGCCAGCCGGAACTCCTGCGCTACCACCTGGCCGAGCAGCGCCTCGTGCCGGAGGCGGAGCCCACGTACGATGAGGCGTGGTGGAAGCGTCGCGCCCGGCGCAAGCCGGTGCCGGACGACCGCTCGTGGAGCGACTTCACGTTCACCAGCGCACACACGTACAACCGAGTGGAAGGGCTGCCCATTCTCCTTGGGCCGCGCATTCGGCAGAACACCGAGTGGGGGCGCTTCACGCTCGACGCGTTCGGTGTGGTGCGCACCGCTGGACCGGTGCGGTGGGATCGCGGCACGCTCGGTCATGATGTGACCGGCGAGCTGCAGCTTGGCCGCAAGGCCGGCGTCGGGGTCGGTGGCCGGACCTTCGATATCGTCGACGCGGTGGAGGACTGGCAGTACAGTGCGGAAGAGGTCGGACTGGCCGCCTTCGTCCTGCGGCGCGACAATCGCGATTACTATCGCCGGCACGGCGGGCTCGGCTTCGTGCGCATGCACGCCGGGGCGGACGCCGACCTGACCTTTTCGTTCGGCGACGAGCGCTGGGCGAGCGCGAGAGACCGCGCGCCCATTTCCGTGTTCAACAGCGACGAGCCGTGGCGGCTGAACCCCGCGATGGACGAGGGGACGATGCATCTCGCGACCACGCGGTTGCGCGTGGACACGCGCCGCCGCGGGAGCGCGCTGTGGGGCGGCTGGTACTTGGACGCGCAGGTGGAGCGCGGGAGCGGCACGCTGGCCCGGGATCCCGGGCTGCTCGCGGTGATCCCGCGCCCCGAGCGCGTGGAATACACGCGCGGATTCATCGACGCGCGGCGCTATACCCGGCTCGCACCGGGCACGGCGTTGAACCTGCGATTCGTGACGGGGGGCTGGATGTCCGGCGACCGGCTGCCGACCCAGCGCCGCCTTTCAGTCGGCGGTCCGGGGACACTCCCCGGCTATGACTTCCGGCGGTCGTGGCGGGTGGATCCCGACCCGTTCACGTGCGGCGGCAGTTCGCTGCCGGGGTCGCCCGCGCTGTGCGACCGCGTGATGCTCTTCCAGGCGAAGTATCGCACCGACTTCCACGTCGGGTGGGTGCGCAACGATGCGCGCGACGACTGGTGGCGGCCCGGCTTCAACCAACACGCCGCCTTCGTGCTCTTCGCCGACGCCGGGCGCGGATGGAGTGTCGGCGCGCCGGATTTGGCGACCACGTACGCCAAGGACGACGTCCCGCCGCTGTCCACGTTCCGCGCCGATGTGGGGGCCGGATTCGATTTCGGGTCGTTGGGCATCTATGTCGCCAAGGCGACGACGACGGCAAGCGAGCCAGTCAACGTGATCGTCCGCTTCCGGCATCGCTTCTAGATGAGTCATTCCCCGCTCCGCGCGCTGATCGTCGCCGCCGTGCTGATTCTGCCGGCGGCGCACGCAGCGTCGGCGCAGGGCGGACGTCCGGCGCTGACGATCACCGCGCCGGCGCCGGGGGAGCGGCTGCGCGCCGGCCCGATAGTCGTGGCATCGCAGATGCTCGGTGGGCGCAAGTTGGGCGAGGCGCTGGAGAGCGGATTCCCCGCGCGGCTTCACTTCACCGTGGAGCTCTGGAGTGTCGGCGGATGGACGAACGCCCTTGAGCGTGTGGTGGAGTGGGATGTCGTCGTGCGTCGGCTCGCGGTGGAAAACGTCTATGAAGTCACGCAAGTCGTCGGCGACCGGCCCTTTTCGCTCGGCCGCTTCACCCAGCTCGCCGACGCCGCGGCCGCCGTGGCGCGCCCGACGAGGGCGCCCATCGTCGCCGTACCGGGCATGGTCCGGCAGTACTACCAGGCCGGACTCTCCGTCGAGACGCTGTCCATAAGCGACCTGGATGAGGTGGAGCGCTGGCTCCGCGGCGAGTTGCGGCCCGCCGTACGCGGGGAGCGCAACCCGGGCACCGTGCTCGGTCGCGGGCTCAAGACGCTGGCGTCGCGCCTGCTTGGGGGCGAGCGACGGGAGTATGTGGCGAGGACTGGGGTCTTTGATGCGGACGGTGGGCGGTAGACGGTGGACGGGCGGGATCGTCGACCGTCCACCGTCAACTGTCCACCGTCAGTAACTACCGCCGTCCATCCACGCTCTTCGCCACTTCCTGCAACGTGGCCGCGCCGTAGAAGAGCCGGATGTACTTCGCCTGCGTCGGCGTCAGCTTGCGAACGGCCCACGAGAGATGCACGAAGTGCGGCTCGACGGGATCGTGGAGCAGGCGCATGCCGATTTCCGACGGCAGGGCGTCCGCCTTGCGCGTGTTGCACGACGAGCAGGCGGTGACGACGTTGCGCCACGAGTTGTCGCCGCCGCGCGAGAGCGGGACGACGTGGTCGCGGGTGAGCGACTCGCGCGGCTTGAGCGCCGCCGAGACGCGGCCGCAGTACTGGCACCGGTAGTGGTCGCGCGCGAACAGGAACGTGTTGGTCACGTGGCGGCGGAAGCGCCGCGGGACGTGCACGTACTTGGTGAGCCGGATGACGACCGGGTGCGGGAAGTGCCGGTTCGCTGAGCGCACCAGCCGACCGCGGTCGGCCTCGACGATCTCGGCCTTGCCGTCGATGACGAGCCGCAGCGCGCGCCGCATGGGCACGAGCGTGAGGGGCTCGAACGACGAGTTGAGGGCAAGGCAGCCGACGAGCACCTACGCCTCCACGGGGGAATGGGCGATGCGCGGCGGCCGCATGGTCATCTACTGCTCGCGGCCGCGAGCGCGGGAACGGGCGTGAGCCAGCCGTACGGGTCGGGAATGCGCCCGTACGCTATCCCGAGATACTTGTCCTGGATGGCCTTCGTCACGGGGCCGCGGTGGCCCTCGCCGATCGTGATGCGGTCAATCGAGCGCACCGGGGTCAGCTCGGCGGCGGTGCCGCAGAAGAAGACCTCGTCGGCGACGTACAGCATCTCGCGAGGGATGGGCGATTCGCGCACCTCGATGCCCAGATCGCGCGCGATGCGGATCACCGAGTTGCGCGTGATGCCCTGCAGGATGCCGGCGCCAATGGTGGACGTGTACAGCACGCCCTCGCGCACGAGGAAGAGGTTCTCGCCGCTCCCTTCAGCCACCTGGCCGTTCACATCGAGCATGATCCCCTCGATGTAGTCGTCCACCTTGGCTTCCATCTTGGTGAGCTGCGAGTTCAGGTAGTTGCCGCCCGCCTTGGCCATCGTTGGGAACGTGCTCCCCGCGGCGCGGCGCCAACTCGAGACGCGCACGTCGACGCCGCGCTCCAAGGCCTCCTCGCCGAGGTACCGCCCCCAGATCCAGCAAATGATGAACGTCTCGATCGGCGCGTTGCCCGGGTGCACACCCATGTTCTGGCCGGTGCGCATCACGAGCGGACGGATGTAGCACTCCTTGAGCTCGTTGGCCGCGATGGTATCGACCACCGCCTGGCATAGCTCATCCAACGAGTACTTGATGTCCATCCGGTAGATCTTCGCCGAGTCGAAAAGGCGGCGCATGTGCTCGCGCAGGCGGAAGACCGCGCCGCCCGCGGGCGTTTCATAGCACCGGATGCCCTCGAAGACCGACGACCCATAGTGCACCACGTGACTCATCACGTGGATGGTGGCGTCCTGAAAGTCCACGAGCTGCCCGTCACGCCAGATCTTCTTGGTCGCGCCGCTCGCGGCTGGCTGGTGGGACACGATAAGAGCTCCCGTGACGACAGAGAACGACAGAAGACGACAGAAGACGACAGAGAACGACAGACTACGACGCGGTGTGGCCGGCTCTCGGAGAGGGGCCTTCGAATTCTACTGTCCGGGGTCAGCGCGGCGCCAGCGTTGGAGCGCGTCCGCCGTCTGCTGCACGCGCGGCGCCAGCGCTGGGTCCTCCTGCAATACCGCACCGTCGCGCACGAGAATCCGTCCGGCAACCACCGTGCGCAACGCCGGGGTTCCCCCGGCGTGCACGACCGCCGCCGCGATGTCATGCACGGGGCGCAGGGACGGCGCAATCGCGTAGGCGGCAAGGTCGGCCTGAAAACCCTCGGCGAGGACGCCGACCTGATCGGCCATCCGCAGCGCGCGGGCGCCGCCGCGCGTCGCGAGTTCCAGCACAGTCTGTGGGGGAATTGCGTCCGGTCGAGCGGTCCGCGTTCGCTGCTGCAGCACGGCGAGGCGGCCCTCGCCCAAGATGTCCATGCGGTTATTGCTCGCCATGGAGTCGGAGCCGAGTCCGACGTCGAGTCCCGCGTCGAGCATCTCCATCAACGGCGCGATGCCGTGGGCGAGCTTGGCGTTGCTGGCCGGGCAGTGCGCCACACCGCAGCGATGGCGGGCGATCGCGGCGATATCCGGCGCGTCGGCGCGCACGGCGTGAATCAGGAGTGGACGCGCGTCGAGCACGCCGCAGCGTTCGAGCAGCGCAATGGGCGAGCGCGCACGCGGTTCGACGTCGAGATTCCGCGAGCGCAAATAGTCGGCGAACGGCCCCTGCGCGCGCTCGACCAAGACCGACTCGGCCTCGCTCTCCGCGATGTGCACGGCGACGGGGAGCCCCTCGGCCGATGCGAAGCGGGCCACGGCCGCGAAGAGCGCATCGCTCACGCTGTACGGCGCATGGGGCGAGACGCCGACACGCACCAACGGTGTCTCCCGCAGGCGCATGTCGGCCACCTTCTCGCGCAGGCCGGCGAGCGAAGCCTCGGCCTGTGCCGGATCGGGGCCGAAGACCTCGCGGAAGGCGACGCCACGGGCGCCCAGTTCGCACAGCGCGTCAAACGGGGCCGACGAATCGCCCGTATCGGCGAACGTGGTCACGCCGGCGCGCAGTCCCTCCACAACACCAAGCCGCGCGCTGTCGAGCAGCGATTCGGCGTCGAGCACGAAATGCCGCGCGCGAGTGAGCGTGCGCACCCACTCGAAGAACGGCAGGTCCTCGAGGAAGCCGCGCATCGCGGTGAGCTCGAGGTGTGTGTGCGCGTTGACCAGGCCGGGGAGGAGGACCGCGTCGCCGAGATCGTCGTCCGCGCCACCGGCGGGCGCGTGCGCGCGCGGCCCGACCCAGGCGATGCGATCGCCGTCCACGATGACTGTGCCGTTCTCAATGGGCGCCGCCACGATGGGGAGCACCCATCGCGCGTGGTATCGGGTGCGTCCGGCGGTCACGGCTTGCGTTCAGGCGCGGGCGGGACCGTCGCCTTTCGCGGAGGACGCGTGTCTTTGACCGGCGCTGGGCGCTCGCCGGCGGCGCGCGGCGGGCACTCGGCGATCGGCTCCGTGCCGGGAATGAACCACTCGTAGTACGCGTCCTCGCCCGGACAGCCCGGATTGGCCAGGAGACCGGACAGGTCGTCCACTTGCCGCGAGACTAGCGACGAGGGTCTCGGCCAGTCGGGCGGCGCCGGCTTCCGCTGGTAGGCCTCCACCATGAACTGCACCCAGGCGGGGGCGGCCAAGCGGCCACCCTGCGCATTGGGCATGATCTTCTGCGGCCTGTCGAAGCCCATCCAGACGCCGGCCACGAGATCGGCCGTGTACCCGATGAACCAGACATCGGTGTAGTCGTTCGTCGTCCCGGTCTTGCCGCCAGCGGGCAGTGAGAATCCCGTCCCGGCGACGGCGCCGGCCGCGCTGCCGCGGCGCAGGACGTCCTTCATCATGTCCACCATCAGCCATGACTCCTCGGGCGTCAGCACTTGCTCGCGCGTGATCTCCGGCGTCCAGAACGCCTCGCCCTTCGCGTCCTCGACCCGGAGGATGGCCACCGGGGCGACGCGCCAGCCGAGGTTGGCGAAGGTCGAGTAGGCCGCGACCATCTGGAGCGGAATGACGTCGGACGAGCCAATGTGGATCGAGGGGTACTCGGGGATCGGCGTGGTGAGGCCAAACTTGCGCGCCATGTCCACGACGCTCTGCTCGCCCAGCTCCATGCCCAGCCGAATGGCGGGAAGGTTGCGCGAGTTGTAGAGGGCGCGGCGCATGACCATCGGCCCTTCGAACTTCAGGTCGTAGTTGCGGGGCTGCCACGTGTCGCCGGCGACCTGCGGAAGCTCGACCAGCGCGTCGTCGAGGATGTATGACGGCGGACGCCCGCTCTGCACGGCGGTGGCGTAGACGATGGGCTTGAACGTCGACCCCGGCTGCCGCGTGGCCTGCGTGGCGCGGTTGAACTTGGAGTCATCGTAGTCGCGGCCGCCGACAAGGGCGCGCACGGCGCCGGTGCGCGGGTCCATCACGATGAACGCCCCCTGCAGGTACGGCGTCACCGCCTCGGCGGCGGGTTCATCGGCCGCGGCGGCCGCGGCCATGATCTGCTCGTAGGTGCGGTGCGGGAACGCCCCAGCCGACCCACCCTCGACCGCCTTGAGCTGCCGCTCGAGCGAGCGCTCGGCGGCCCCCTGCAGCTCGAGATCGAGCGTGGTGTGCACGCGAAGCCCTTCCTGGTAGATGCGCTCGCCGAACTTCGCCTCCAGCAGTTGGCGCACCCACTCCACGTAGTAGGGAGCGACCTCGGCGGACGAGCCGCCGCCGTGCGCCAGGCGCAGCGGGTAGGCCTTGGCGAGGGACGCGTCCGCATCGCTGATCGCCCCTTCGCGTCGCATCAGCTCCAGGATGGTATTCCGGCGCTGGATGGCGCGCTCCGGGAACCGGCGCGGGTCGTAGCGCCCGGGCGCCTTCGGCAGGGCGGCGATCATCGCCGCTTCGGCGAGGTTGAGCTCGCGCACCGATTTCCCGAAGAAGCGCTGACTGGCGGTTTCCACCCCGTAGGCGCCGCCGCCAAGGTAGATCTGGTTCAGGTACAGCTCGAGGATGCGGTCCTTGCTGTACTTGGCCTCGATGGCCCGCGCCACGCGGGCTTCGCGCAGCTTGCGCAGCGGCGTCTTCTCGCGGGTGAGCTGCCGCGGAAAGACGTTGCGGGCCAGCTGCATCGTGATGGTGGAGAAGCCCTGCACGTAGCCGCCGCGGAGCACATTCGTCACGCCGGCTCGAAAGACGCCGATGACGTCGATGCCGCTGTGCGTGAAGAAGCGCTTGTCCTCGGTGATGATGAACGCGGCGGTCAGCACCTTGGGGATCTGCTCGAGCGGGATGAGCGTGCGGCGCTCGAGCCCCAGTTCGGCGACGAAGCGGCCGTCGGCCGCGTACAGCTTGGACGTCTGCCGCGGGTTGTACTTCTCGAGCACGCTGATCGACGGGCACGCGTCGCCACGGCAGACGAGCAGCCAGCCCGCGCCGAGGGCGAGTACGCCGAGTCCGCCGGCAGCTGCGGCGCCGATCAGGAGGATCTTCAGCGGCTTCTTCATCGAACCGACAATCTACTACATCGGGTGCAGGGGAACGGGCACGGTGGGGTGCAGGGTGCGGGGGACCGACTCCTTCCCTCCGTCGTTGGGCGCCATAGCTTCTCCTCCATGTCACGGCTTCTTGTCACCGGTTCGTCCGGTCTTATCGGTTCGGAGATGGTCGCCCACTTCGCTGCGCTGGGGTGGGAGGTGCATGGCGTGGACAGCAACCAGCGCGCGGTGTTCTTCGGCCCCGGGGGCGACACGCGCTGGATGCAGCAGCGCCTGACCAGCGCCTTCAGCAGCTTTCGTCATCACGAGCTGGACATCCGCGACCGGGCGGGGATCGACGCGCTGCTCCGCGAGCTGAAGCCCGACGCCATCGTTCACGCGGCGGCCCAGCCGAGTCATGACCGCGCGGCGAGCATTCCGTTCGACGACTTCGACACGAACGCCGTCGGCACGCTCAACCTGCTACAGGCGGCGCGCACCCACTGCATCGAATCGCCATTCGTGCACTTCAGCACGAACAAGGTGTACGGCGACGCGCCGAACGAACTGAAGCTGGTGGAACTGGAGACGCGGTGGGACTACGCCGATCCGGCCTTCGCGCACGGCATCGCCGAAGACTTCCGCATTGACCAGTCCACGCATTCGATCTTCGGCGCGTCGAAGGTGGCGGCGGACATCCTGGTGCAGGAGTACGGGCGGTACTTCGGGATGCGCACCTGTTCGCTCCGCGGCCCCTGCCTGACGGGGCCGGCGCACGCGGGCGTCGAGTTGCACGGCTTCCTCAGCTACCTGGTGAAGTGCAACGTCGAGGGGCGGCTGTACCGCATCTACGGCTATAAGGGCAAGCAAGTGCGCGACAACATCCACTCACGCGACGTGGCCCGGTTTGCCGAGGCGTTCATTGCG
>Ga0194127_10000859_pt1 | contig 47134 bp, 42 predicted proteins | sample TA2KigC100mmetaG_FD_148624 | JGI IMG/M metagenome (GOLD analysis project Ga0194127, IMG submission 148624) | Freshwater microbial communities from Lake Tanganyika, Tanzania - TA2015036 Kigoma Deep Cast 100m | ecosystem: Environmental > Aquatic > Freshwater > Lake | place: Tanzania: Lake...
GGTCTTCAACGTTTTCTTCACTTTTGTGTATACTCGGTAGCGATCAGTCATAGAGGACACCTCAGTTGGTTTGGTGACCCTGAGTTTACTCTATGACTGATTTTCCTCGTATTTGTACGGTAGAGAAAGGTGGAATAAAAAAGTAATTGAACGCGAGGAACGTGACAAGCGCACTGGTAATGCCAGGACCAAGCCCCCAAAAGGCGGTGATCAAACCAAGAGGGATTAAATATAAAAGCGCAATTAGTGTTGTATCCAGCCCTTCCCGCAAGGTAAAAAAAGATCGCCGTAATGGAAGCGATCAACCCGATGGCAAGAATATATTGACCAGAGCGTGATATTAAAGATGAAATCTGCATGTTGGTAAGTTCATTATACTCTTTTGAGAATCGAAGATAAATGCTTCACTCCAATTGAACTGGATAAAACATTACAAAAGCCACTTACCTAACATGCGCCATCAAAATTACCCATTCATTCAAAGCATAGTTACCTCAATACAAAAGCGTCAAGTAAAATTGTCAACGCGCCTGAAAATTAGAAAAAGGGAAAGTTATGAAATCCTATCGAAAAGAACTTTGATTCAACACCCCAGCCCGCCGCGGATTTGTGAATAATACCCCGCAGTTGAGAATTGCCTGTGCGAGAGTTAAATCCGATCCTCATTCATGGCATGTGCAGCCCCATGCAAAATATGTGGGCACATGAAATACTCGTTCCCCGCGGGCCCAGGCTCGTTGATCCAGGTGTTTCATTTTTTGGATGTCTTTATCTGCCAGCGCTCCCTGTAAATCGGATTCGATAATTTCCCATTCACGGGACCATTCTTCGGGTGACGGCCCGGTGTCTACAGGTTGAATTGTTCCCGTTTCAATCATATTTATCCCCGCCTCAAAGAAAAGAGCTGCCAGTCGTGCTCCCACTCCCGGGTCTGCGCCTTGTTTTTTTAATGATTCCGTTTGCCATTTTCCCAACGGGATGAGTTCATCAGGCTTGTCGATGCGAGCTGCATAATCGGGTTCGGCGAAGGCAAGGATGTGTCCGCCGGGTCTCGTTACCCGTTTCATTTCAAGTAAAACCTGAATTGGGTCACGCACCCATAGCAGAAGGTAATGACAATACACAATATCAACTGAATTGTCGAGATAAGGAAGTTGTAACGCGTTCCCTTGTATCAAGGAGGCGGTCGGAACATGGATTCGGCATTGGGCAAGCGCAGCAGGGTCAATATCCAGACCTTGAAGCTGGATGTGGTCAGGTAACTCGGAGAGGATGGCGCCTGTGCCGCATCCAATTTCGAGTACGCGTCGTGCCTCATGCAATCCAACTTTGTGGAAGAGGTAGGCCCGCAGGTCGCGAGACCATTTCGCCTGTTGTGTGTAGCGTGTATGCCAGTTCATTTCCTTACTGCTTTATGAATAGATGGTTTTCCATTCATCCTTAAGGAAATTACCTAACACCTTATTTGCCATCCCTTGCGCAGGTAGGACATCGCCATCCGGTGCGACATACAACCACACTTTGCCAGCACCTTCAGGGTTATCATCTTCCTGCGTTTCATATGCAACCGGGTTATGATCGGAGTAGGGAACCGGCAGGTCAAACTTGAGAGTAAGCCCCAGGGAAGCGGATTTATCACGAAGCGTGTCATATGCTTCGCGCAAAGAATCTTCTGCGACTGTCATTGAGAAATTTTGCACTCCAAGACTTGCAAGCCGCTGCATGGTTACTTCTGAATTTATTACATTCTCATGGTTTACTGTGAGGTGAACCGTTACGAAGATGTCCTCCGGCATGATTAATTCCAGCGCCTTCCACGAGTCATCCATATCGGGTTGGAGAATAAAAAGAATGTGATCGAGCCCGGTTTGCAGGAGCATATCGAGATATTTTTTATCGGCGAGTTTTAATCCGTCGGTGAGAAGTCCACAGACCTGACCGTTCTTTTCCGCTTGAGCGATCAGCATGGGGAGATCCTCTCGCAAAGTGGCTTCCCCACCCGTGAATGTGATGTGAGGGATGCCGACCTGCCAGGCTTTATCAATGATCGCTTTCCATTCATCGGTGGTCAACTCGCGGTCAACACGTTTAGAGGGTGCGTATTCTGCCTGAGTATTTGCGGGCAGGCGATAGGTCAGCGCGCAATCGAGGCGAAGCGGAGCGGTGAGATCGGCTGAATGAGGGGCGGCTCGCGTGAAGTCAAGAAAAGAGAAGGGGTCAAGGTCCGGGGTTGATATCAAGGTTTGAATTCGATCCACGAAATCGTTGTAGTCTTCGAGCGCCATCCCTTTACTGACCCGATAGCGTGCCGCGATCTGTTTTGCCGCTTCTTCGGGCTGGCTGCCCTTGACGAAATGGAATGCGTATTCAGCCGCGGTAGGATTCAATTGCAAAACTGTGGACGCGTTCACGATCAACACACCTGCGCCATTACTTTGCAGACGCAGGTGGAGACGAAACGGATTATTATCCTGTATGGCCTGCAGATGGTATGTGCCAACGGGCAGGAATTCGATCTTTGAGTAACGGTCGGCCAGGCGATTGAATATTTTCATATTTACTCCAAACACTCTTCGTATATACGCATATGCTCAGGTCAGTTCAGAACCGATAGCGAAACAAGTTCATGATTCACGCCGTATTTTTCGCGATGACTTTCAAAATTAAGCGGGCATCCGCCCCCGCATTCGGCAACGATCGAACAGTCATTGCACATATTCGGTAAACCGCGTCGTTCGCGCAGACGAACAGAGAGTTCGTGGTTCCAGATCGAATCCCATGAATCGGCAAGCATATTCCCAAGCGGATGGTAGTATGACTGACATGGTAATACGTTCCCGTTCGATTCAATGCACATGCTGTAAAGCGCGGCGGTGCAGCCTTTTACGCCAAGCTGGTTCGTGGTGGGATCGAATTGACAATATTGCGTGGGTGTGTACCAGACGAGTCTTTGCCCACGCTCGTTGGTTTTACGCGTGGCGATGGCAAGGATGGATTGCAGTTCGCTTTCGCGCAGACCCGTACCCACTGTCAGCCCATGACCGGAATAAATAAGCGCATTCAGTCCAATGGTGGAAACGCCCATGTTTGCAAGAAAATCCAATGTATCAGGAATTGTATGAGCGTTGGTGCGAAGCATGGTGGTGTTCGTCATGACATACAAATGGCTTTGTAATGTGTTCTGAAGTCCGGCGATAGTTTGCCTGAATGCGCCTTTGGCCTGCATCATCTCATCGTGGATCTTTTCATCATAAGACTCAACGGTAATTTGCACATGATCAAGTCCGGCTTCGACGAGTTTTTGCACATACATTTCATCGGACAGTCGTCGGGCGTTCGTGTTCAGTCCCGTGATCTGTCCATTGGATTCCGCGTGTTTGATCAACTCGGGCAGATCGTTTCGAAGTGTGGCTTCGCCGCCCGTGAAGACAATATGCGGAACGCCCAAGCTCCAGAGCTTGTCAAGGATCTTGAACCATTGTTCTGTGCTGAGTTCGGGAAAGTTTCGTTCCCGGGCGTTGTAGCAATGTGCGCAGTCATTATTACAGCGATAGGTGACTGCCAGATCCATTCTATATGGGGCAGAGGGGCGCACACTGAAGGGCATGAGCGATTCAAGTTCGATTTCATGGACAGGGCAGGCCCCATCCGGGCGGATCAATTCTTCGAATTGAAATATGAAGGAGGAATGATCCTCCCGGGCTTGCAGCCTTGAAACAGAATAGCGGGATGTGAGAGCCCGTATTCTTTCGCCTTCTGTCTTCCCTTCAAGGGTCAACCACGCCATGTATGTTGCCGTTGGATTCAAATGCATGACACGATTTGCATTGACGATCAGCGTGCCATGCCCATCAGCATCGATGCGCAAATGGATGCGAGACTTTTCAAAATCAGTTTCGCGTGTGTAATGATGGAGTCCCACTGAAGGAACACCAACCAGGGAGGAGGGGTGAAATACACTTTTCACTATCTTCCTCCGCCCGCACAGGCACAAGCACAGCCGGCACAGGCACAGGCACAAGCGCAGGAACGACCACCTCCACTGCTGCGGCCGCCACGAGAACCATTGGAGGATTGCTTGGGAGGAGGATTGGTCACATTCGTCACACGGCTGGTAAAGTCTGTGACGTTGCCGATGACTTTCTGCGAGAAGGTTTGTACGCCAACGGCAACAGAAGAAGCGAAATCAGAGCCGGGTAAACGCGGGACTGAAGGTAAAGATGTTGAGGATGAAGGTAAACCTCCCGAAACGGAAGCAGGCCTCGAGTAGGTTGGATCGTAGCGTCCCCACCAAGTGGGAATAAAAACTGGACCTCGAAATACACGCCGCGTGCGGTCGTCATAATCCCTGTCCAGCATGGTCCATTCGAGATTCTGCTCGAAAAATTGCCCCTGCACATCTGGCGTATCCGCCTGCTCTACCTGCTGCCATGCCTTCTGCATGATGTTCTTGTAGTAGTCGATCGTTTCAAGGCGGCTGAAGCCTTTCATTTTTTCAGAAACGGAGCGAACTAATTTAACGGTCATCTCTTGTAATAAATTTTTACGGTTCTTCGTTTTATCTTCTTTGAAAGCCGCCAGAAAATTCACTTCATATTCATGCAAACCGTCGGGCAGTGAAGGGGAAACTTCCACTTTTAACGGGTCGCGCGAGACCACTTGTGCAGCTTCTTTTTTGATCACTCCGAACAGGATCATGGTCATTACCTTATCCAGGGATTCTCCCATGAGAATTGCGGCTTCGACTGCGGTAAGTCCACGCTTAATCCCGTGCCCTTCAATGGAAATTCGCGGCGTCATGTATTGAAGTTTGCGGCGATTGCCCGCGATCATTGTAAGTAATGGAATGCCGAGGAATATGAAACCAAAGAAACCAATACACAGGATGAAGAAGATGGTATCCGACGATACATTCGGAACCTTTTCTGTAACAATGCTGTCTGCGGGGACATAACTTTGGGGGAATGAGGCGCCAAATTTGTATTGTGTTTTCCCGTTTGCGCCGGGGTTGCGCCATGTATATGTTATACGTCCCTGCGAATCAAACGCAGTTGCTGGTTCAGATGGAAAACCGGTCGGCGCGGAATGCCACCTTGGTTCCTCGGGGTTTACCAGTGGCGGCAGATGATAGATTACTGTGATATCCGTGTTCCCGGTGATCACATTGCTTTGAAAATACAGCGGGGCAAACACCGCGCTGGCATAATTTTCATCCTGTTCATCCTTATATAAAACCTGCGAAATGCTTCCAACGGAGACTTGAATTGTCCCCGTTTGCCCGGGCAGAATGGCATACGGACCCATTTCTACAGCAAAGCCTTCCCCGCCCGTACCTTGATAATCTTTGGAGATCGAGAGGGGATTGCCATTGATGCTGGACTGGATGCTGTTGAAATCGAAATTACCGTTGGGCATACCTACATCCACAAACTCAATGGCATGCCCGCCGGGTTGTGTCGTGAACGTAAGCAGATAATCCAGGGCCATCGTCCCATCTGAGTTCCAGTAAACGTTGACGATCTCCTTATCGAGACTAAAGTAATAGTCTTGTGCGGAAACGCTGATCGTCAAACTGAAGGCAAGTAACAAGGCGAGAAACAGGGCTATTCTTCGTTTCATAAGATAACCTTTCTTCGTTCAAACGTTCTTTACCATTTCGGTTCTTCAGTAAGTTGATACGTCGTGCCGCAAAAGGGACATTCAACGGTGGGTGCGCCAGCCAGCATTTTGATGTTGTCGGCTTTCAATGCGCCTCCGCAGTTCTTGCAGTTCATGGATTCGATCTTTGTTTGTGCGGGGAGATCAACATTGAGAGTAACATTTGTTTCCCCTGCCGCCTGTGGTTTGCGGCTTGCGAACCAGATCAGGCCGAATCCGAACAGCACACTGAGCAACCCGCCGCATACCCATGTCCAACCGCCGCCCTGATTTCCTCCTGCGCCCCAAATGAACAATACACCGAAGAAGATCAGGATCGCAGCCGCAATATTCCCAATGGTTTTCATAATCAGCCTCCTGCCAGTATTTGCAAGGAGTCTAATCCTTTTGTTGAAATAAGACAATTGACATTCATCTTGAAATCCTCTTTATTTCACAGGATCAATTCAACCTCACTTCATAACCCTGGTTCGTCAAGCATGTGAGGCGGGGTTTCACCTTGTCGAAACGTTTATACCTCAAGATATTGAAAGTGTCCAAAATCCAACTTCTGGTTAACGTAAATTGCCTAACAAAAAATTCTTGCTCAAGCCGCCGTCCTCGGCGGCGAGGACGCCGTCGAGAGCATAAACTTGTAAAGCAATTACGGTGAACCTGAATAACATTGTGAGTTAAAATCAAGTAATATTACATTGATGCAAAAAATTTGGAATGAGAGAAGATTATGAAATCCTACCGCAAAGAACTTTGGTTCAACCTCCCCGCCCGACGCGGATTCGTAAACATTACATCACAAGTGGAGGAATGTTTGCGCGAAAGCGGCCTTCGAGAAGGGTTTTGCCTTGTGAATGCAATGCACATCACTGCCTCTGTTTTTATCAACGATGATGAAAGTGGACTTCATCACGATTATGAAAAATGGCTCGAGAAACTTGCCCCGCATGAACCTGTCAGTCAATACCGCCACAATGACACGGGGGAAGATAATGCCGACGCACATATGAAACGCCAGATCATGGGGCGTGAAGTGGTTGTGGCTATCACAAATGGCCAACTTGATTTTGGGACGTGGGAGCAGATCTTCTACGGCGAATTTGATGGAAGAAGAAAAAAAAGAGTGTTGGTGAAAATTATCGGTGAATAAAGCAAAGTGACAGTCACCTTCGCGAAGCGGGCGACTGTCACTTATATCAAAAGGAGCATGCCATGCGCTTACAAAATAAAACCATCGCGATCCTGATCGCTGAGGGCGTGGAAGACCTCGAATACTATGTGCCCTTGATGCGCTTACAAGAGGAAGGCGCGAAAGTTCTATCTGCAGGGCTGGATCTGAAACCCCTCAAAGGTAAAAACGGCCTGGTTATCACACCCGATGTCATCATTGAATCGCTCAAAGCGAACGAACTTTATGCGCTCATCCTTCCCGGCGGTTGGGCGCCAGATAAATTAAGAAGACATGAAGCTGTGAATAATCTAGTCCACGAGATGGATGAAGCAAAAAAAATTATCGGCATTATTTGTCACGGCGGCTCGATTGCCATCTCGGCGGGCATCATCAAAAAAGGTCAGCGCGCAACTGGGTCACTGGGTATCAAGGATGATCTTGTCAACGCGGGCGCGGTCTGGGTGGATGAAGCTGCCTTTCATGAGGGCAACCAGGTTTGGGGGCGGGTGGTGGCGGATATCCCTGATTTTAATCACGAGTTGATGAAGGCACTGATAAAGGATGAAGGATGAATTATGAAGGATGAATCAGCGGGGGATGTTTCATAGATGAAGGTACAGGGATTTCCAAAAGCTGCAGAATAGTGGGCGCGATCTTCAACTGGGAGATGATCTCACCCGTATCGCCTCTTCCCTTAACGTTGGGCTGGATCATGAATAAGGGAACTTCGCGCTGTTCGGGTGTGGTTCCGCCGTGCGCGCCATCCTTGTTGATGCCATGATCGCCAGTGACAAAAATTGTGTAGCCGCGTTCCTTCCACTCAATGATGAGAGGCGCCAGCCAGGCATCCTGTTGAATGGCGTGATTACGATATTCTTTTGAGTCAGAGCCGAATGTTTCGCCGTGATAATCCATGCCCATGGGATGAAGCAAAAGATAATCGGGGGAAAATCTACGCACAAGGAATGCCGCGCTCATGAATAACTCGATGTCAGGATATTCGTCCTGCGTATAAAAACGCCCATGCTGAATGGTGAGGTTTTCGTTATCCACTTCCTTATCTTCGATGCGATCATACGGCGCGCGGTTGTATAACTCTGAAACCCAGTAATATGCCGCCGCGGCAGTGACCTTGCCTGCTTCCTTCACAGACTGAAAGATATTCGGCTTATTCGAGAGGCGCACGATTGAATTCGCAACAATGCCATGCTGGCTGGATGGCAGGCCTGTGTGAATGGTCTCGTACATGGGACGCGACATGCTCGGCAGTTCACCCACTATTTTATAAAGGCTGGCAAGTTTTGATTCCACAAGATGACCGAGAAAACCCATGTTGGCTTTGGCAACGTCATAGCGCAGGGCATCTGACAGAACAAGAATAACTTTGCTCATCCATATCTCCTCAATCAAAAACGGTTCGAGGTATCCAACACCACGAACCGTTTTCAGGGTTGATTATCTGCTATTCATCCAATACCAGCACAGCTTCCTTCGAACAGGTAACCTGATCCTTGTCGCCGATCTTCGGCAATTCAAGGAAGGGGTTGTTGAAAGTGTCCATGTAAAATTTTGCTTTGCCAATCGTCACCTGAATACGGACTATGGACCCGAGGAAAGTGATATTCTCAATCGTGCAATCCACTACATTGGCTTTCTTCTGCTCAGACGCAAAACCCAAGCGTTCAGGGCGAATGGCAACGCGGACTTTATCGCCTTTCTTTCTTTCCTTCAAATCCACGGCGGATTCAAATTGCACGCCACCAATGGAAATGAGGCCGTTGGCAGGGTCAACCACTTCAGCGGAGGCATTGTTTAATGTGCCCACAAAGTTGGCAGAGAATACGGTGGTTGGGAAGTTGTATATTTCAAAAGGAGTACCAACCTGTTCCATTTCGCCCTTGTTCATTACCACAATGCGATCTGATAAAGACAAGGCTTCCTCTTGATCATGCGTAACATAAATGGCGGTGATGCCCAGTTTTTGTTGAATACTGCGGATTTCTGCGCGCAACGCAACGCGAATCTTCGCATCAAGCGCGGAGAGCGGCTCATCGAGAAGCAAAACTTCGGGTCGAATTGCCAAAGCGCGGGCGAGAGCGACGCGCTGCATCTGTCCGCCGGAGAGTTGATATGGATAGCTGTTCGCTTTCTCTTCCATGTGAATAATTGAGAGCATCTCAGCCACACGATCTTTGACCTCGGATTCTTTTTCCTTGCGAACGCGCAAACCAAAACCGATATTCTGTGAGACGGTCATATTGGGGAAGAGCGCATACGATTGGAAGACCATGCCAACATTACGCTGGTTCGGGGCTTTGTTCGTAATGTCCATGTCATTGATGGTGATTACGCCAGAAGATGGGATTTCAAACCCCGCGATAATGCGCAGAGTGGTTGTTTTGCCGCAGCCTGACGGTCCAAGAAAGGAAACGAACTCGCCTTTTTTTACTTCAAGGTCGAAATCGCGAACAGCGGTGAAGTCTCCAAAGTGTTTTGAAATGTTCTTAAGCGCAAGATGTGTCATGTCTATTCTCCGTCGAAGGTTTAGTGAGCGCCGGCAGCCTGCTCCTGGCTGCCAGTTACAAGTTGGATCAAACCCATAACCAGCCATGTGAGCAGAAAACTCACAAATGATAAAGCGGCAGGTTCGTACGCGCGGTGTTGTCCCAGCAGGAACAGGTAGGGACCAAAAGCGCTCACGCCTAAAAATGAAGCCAGCACAACCTCGCCCACCACAATGGCAAAGGTGAGCAGCGCGCCGCTCAATAAAGCCGATCGAATGTTTGGCAGGATGATACGAGTGATGATGATAAACCAATTCGCGCCCAGGCTTTGCGCCGCCTCGGTCAGTGTGCGAACATCCACAGTCCTCATGCCAGTGTCCACAGAACGATACATATAGGGCATGGAAAGTACCATGTAGCCTGCCACGATCAAAATATTCGTGCCCATTTTAAAATTTGTAAGAGGCTGCAAGATTACGATATCGGTGAAAGGCACGGTAAACGGTTGACTGTAAATGCGGATCAAACCAAAGACCAGGATGATTGCCGGAACAACAAACGGCATTAATGTAATGAATTCGACGATGCGGCGCGCCTGGGGCAGGCGCAATCTGATCCAATAAGCGGTTGGCACAATTAAAATAATGCTTATTAGAATGGTTGTGAGGGCCAGCATGTTTGAATACATGAAACTATTCCAAAATCTCTGATCCTCAAACGCTCTTTGGTAAGCCTTGAGAGGATACTGCGGATCCCAGCTCAGTGAAAATTCAAAGGTTGCGAGCAAAGGCAAAATAAAATAGAGGGCGCCTGTCATGAACCAGAGCCAACTCCAAAATGGGAATCTGCGAAGCCGGGTTATGAAGGTCATTTTAACCACCTCTCTGTTTTCGATTGAAGCCAGGAATAGCCCGCCAGTGAGATTGCCATGATAACAACCATTCCAATTGCCATGGCGTATCCGAGACCAGGATTATACAAAACATCGCCGCGAATTTGGGCGCCGATTTGAATCGTTATTATTCCAATCCTGCCGCCCGTCAACGCATAAGCAGTGGCATAGGCGCCAAAAGCGTTTCCAAACAAAAGGATCATCGTGCCTAGAATGGAAGGAAGCAAGACAGGCAAGGCAACCTTAAGCCAATATTGTGTGGTATTTGCGCCCAGGTTTTCAGCGGCTTCGCGCCATTCCTTTTTCAATCCATCCAGGGCAGGCGCCATAATCAGCACCATCAACGGGAATTGAAAATACATATAGACCAGGCTTAACCCCATAAAACTGTATAAATTAAAGCCCGCGTCATAAATACCTATATTAAATACTTCCTTTAAGATTTGGGTAACAAACCCTTGCCGTCCAATGGTTGCAACAAACGCAAAAGCCAGCGGCACGCCTGCAAAGTTGGAAGCAACCCCGGAAAAAGTGATCAAAACGGAACGCAGGGGCTTTGGCAAACCGCCCACCGTTACGGAATATGCAAGTAAAAAGCCCAGAATGCCGCCGCCCAGCGCGGTCACTGCGCTAATTTGAATACTGAGTTTATAGGCATTTACAATAAATGGCTCTGAGAATAATTGAATGATGTTATTCAACGTAAAGGAACCGTCCGGGGCTGAAAAGCTCGCCGTAAATAAACGCAAAGACGGCAAAAAGAGAAAAAGGATTGCAAACAGGAAAAAAGGCGCCACCCCGAGCCATGTCTTCCAATTTGTGGTTACCGCGATTCTATTTTGGGGATTAACAGTGGTCTGTGCCATGGCCTAATATCCTCACAACCAGCCTTGCTGTGGCGAGACCCCGCCAAACGGCAGGGTCTCGCATTCATCATCAAATATCTTGCTTACGGAGCTTTTTGAATATCAGCGCCGACAGCCGCATCCCAATTCTTGGTGATCAATTCTTTTGCAACATTGAGTTGATCAAGAGTTGGGAAGACAGCACCGGAGACATCGGGCAGCTTGGCGAGCAAGTCGGCAGGGATAACGCCGCGCGCGCGCAGATCAGCTTCACGGATCGGGTGGCAATAACCTTCCATCCATAAAAGCTGGCCCTCGTCTGAATAGAGGAATTCCATCCATAACTTGGCGGCATTGGGGTGCGGAGCGTAAGCGCTGATTGCCTGAACATACACGCCAGCAAAGCGACCCGACTTGGGAATCACCACGGTTGCCTTGGGATTGCCTTCAAAAGTGTCAACGGCGGCAAGCGCGTTATAGTCCCAAGTAATGCGAACCGGAATTTCACCGCTTGCAACCAAACCATTGTTGGCAATCAAAGGAATGAGATTTCCAGCCGCATTCAATTGAGCAAAGAAATCCAAACCAGGCTGGGCATTGTCAAGTGTACCGCCATTGGCAAGCGCAGCAGCAAATACTGACTGGATGGCTTGATTGGAAGCGCGGGGATCGCCGGAGAGCGCAATCTGGCCCTTGTACTTGGGGTCAAGCAAGTCAGCCCAATCCTGCGGAACATCAGGCTGAACGTCCGTGTTCACAAGGAAAGCCAACACACCATAGTAGTCGCCATACCAATAGCCTTCGGCATCCTTGGCATCATCAGGAATGCTATCCCAAGTGGAGACCTTATAAGGCTGGATCAATCCTTCTGCCTTGGATGATGAGCCGAATGCGAAACCAACATCAATGACATCAGGAGCCTGGGGACCTTTGTTGTCCTTGTTGGCTTTGATGGCTTCAATTTCGTCGGCGGAACCGGCATCCGGGTTTAACTCATTGACTTCAATACCAGGATATTTGGCTTTGAAGGCCTCAATAACACCACCGTAATTGCACCAGTCATGCGGCAAAGCGATGGTGGTCAGCATACCTTCAGCCTCTGCTGCGGCAACCAATTCAGCCATCGGGTCTACGACAGGGGCTTCGGTAGCGGCAGGCGCTTCAGTAGCGGCAGGGGCTTCAGTGGCGGCAGGGGCTTCAGTGGCAGCGCCGCCACAGGCAGACAACAAGGTCGCTACAATTACGAACAGGGCGAGCAATTGATAATTAAGTTTTTTAGTATGCATTCTCTCTATCTCCTATATAATTTTTGATTGATTGGACGAATAGAACACTTTCGATGAATCTCTTCCCGGCACCTCCAATTGGTTAATAAACTGTACCATTTTAGCATTATCAATACTCAAAGTCAATTGAGATTTTGAATATATTGATCAACATAAAATCCTGCATTCACGAACGTCCCATCACTTGTACGATAAACCAGTAAATTCCTGCCGAGATCAACCCGCTGACTGGAATTGTCACAACCCAGGCAGTCAGGATATCACTGACTACACTCCAGCGCACTTTGCCGAAGCGCTCCGAAGAACCCACCCCAACAATTGCAGAACTCACAACCTGCGTGGTGCTGACCGGCGCGCCGCCAAAAGAGGCCGCAAGAATCACAAAAGCGGAGGTCAACTGGGTGGCGAAGCTATGCACCGGGCGGATCTTATAGAACTTACCGCCCAAAGTGCGAATCAACCTCCAGCCGCCCAGAGCAGTTCCCAGGGCCATGATCGAAGCGCTCACAACAATCACCCATAGTGGGACAACAAATTGACCGATCACACCACCGATCAATAAACTAAGCGTAATGATACCCATTGTTTTCTGCGCATCGTTCGTGCCATGGCTTAAAGCCAGTCCAACAGCAGTAAAAAACTGGGCGCGCTTAAAAAATTGGTTGATATTCGGAGAGGCGTGACGCACAAGGAAATAGATCAAACGTAATACCAAAAATCCCACCGCAAAACCCGCCAATGGCGATAAGAACAAACCGATCAGAACCTTGTATATTCCACGAAGATTGATCGCTCCAATGCCCGCCGTAAAGGCAACCACACCGATCAAGCCGCCGATCAACGCGTGGGATGAACTGCTGGGTATGCCCATAAACCAGGTGACCAGGTTCCAAATAATGGCGGCCAATAAACAGGCAACGAGCGCGTCCAGTGTCAACAAACGCGCATCGACAATGTCGCTGCCGACTGTTTTCGCCACAGTCACCCCAAAGAGAAAGGGACCCAGGAATTCGGCCACGGCAGTTATACCCAGGGCAGTCTGTGGACGGAATGCCCGCGAGGAGATCATGGTTGCCACGATATTGCTTGAATCGCGCATGCCATTGATGAACTCGAAAACCAACGCCAGAATAATAACAAAGATCAGTTGATTGGACATTAACACCTGGTTAAGTTCTCTTTACAACGATATCGGCGATCGTATTCGCGGCTTCGTCCCCGCGATCTGCGGCGTTTGACAAATGACGATACACCTCGCGCATCTTCAACATTTCAACAACGTGATGAATATCCTCAGGCCCGCTGAACAAATCTGCGACGGCTTCGCGATACACGGCTTCCACGCGGTTCTCCAGGGCCTTTGCGCGCTGGGCGTGGTCTGTGGCGACATTCGGGTGATTGGGTAGGCGTTGAACTGCATGCCAGATCTCATAGGCAGCGTCTTTCAGCAAGTTCGCCATCCGCAGCATGAACGGTGTGGATTTGACATTGAGGATGACCATCTCCATCACGGTGCTATCCGCATAATCCACAACATCGTCAATGGAACGCGACAGGGAAAAGATATCTTCGCGGTCAAAGGGTGTGACAAAGGTGCGGTTCAATTCGTCAATCAGGATGCGGCGCACTTCATCCGCTTCCTTTTCCATGATCGAAAGTTGTTCGGCGACATCTGAATCGCCCGTCTCCAAATATTTAACCAATAGTCTTAATGATTCATAGGTAATGGAGGCCTGCTGTTCGATCAACTTCTGAAAGACATTTTCTTTGCGTTTAAATAATCTCAACATAAAATCTCCTGTGTCATTGCGAGGAGCGCTCTTGCTCTTCGCAATGACACAATTTTCAATACGGCGACGGCAAGTGTCGCCCTCGCAGCATTTGCACTTGCACGCATGGATGAGTGGTACATGAACCTATTCAATTGGCAACAACTCCCCTGCAACCATTCCTGGGAATTCAGCGCGAAGTTTCACCTCAACCTCAGGAGAAAGCAAAGAAACTGTGTTACTCGCCATGATCTCCTTCACACGTTTCATCGCGCGTGCTTGAATATCAGTAGAGCCTTTCTTTACCCAAATCGTACGCACATCTCGGTCTGCAAGTTTGGTCATCACGGCTTCGGTCTTCATGCGGGCAATGGTATGCTTGGCGACAATGTACGAACCTCCCGGCCCAACCTGCTTAATTAAATCGAGCGCCAAGTCTTCCTCATTGAAAGATATGCCGCGCTTGACGCGTTTCATCATTTGCGCAACCTCATCATCGATCACGGCTTTTGCAAAATCAAAAGTTTTCAACGCATCGATCAATCCGCCAATATTGAACATATCCATGCCGCCCACCACTCCGCCCATTGCAGACATGCCTGTTTCATAACCTGACTGCGCATCGTTTACTTTGGCGTTTGTCAAACCAATATAGCCTCCGCAGGGCACATTGTAAAAACGAGCCATTTGCGCGAAAGCCATGTGCAACATGCCACATTCAATTGCACCAGAAGTGTACGCTCCCGAACGCATATCTGCAACTGTGGCAAGCGTGGCATAGATCGTGGGTGTGCCTTCCTTCACCATTTGCATCAAAGTTGCCGTGGCGAGAAATTCAGCATTACCTTGTGCCAGCGTGCCAGCCATGGACATGGGTGAAGTCAGCCCTGCATTTGGCACAATGGTTGGGTAAACTGGCAGTCCCTCCCTGGCAAAATAAATCACATTTTCAGTGGAAAGATTGTCCATGGAAAGCGGCGAAACAGTGGGGCAGTAATGATGCGTCAGAAAAGGATGTTCTTTATAAGCTTCCTCCCCGCCCGCCACCATGTAAGCCATTTTCATAATATTCATTGTATCTTTGTGGTCTGTAGTGGTGACACGGATCGGTTTGAGGCAATACTTAAGAGCCGGATACAGCCTCGAGATTGTGAATTGATCCGCTGGCGCATCATCTGCCAAAGTGGAAATGGAGAACATATCATAGCCGGGCAGTTCATTGATGAGATGTGCGATGCGCGCGATATCGCCAGACTCTGCGCGTCTTTCCTGACCTGTGACAGGGTCAATAATATCTGGAGCAGAACTTGCCGTTACAATAACGGGGCTATCCCGAGGGATCGTTTTGTCAAACTTAGGATCGCGCGCGTAAAATGTGAAGGTCGGCGGGCACATTTTGCGATATTTTTCAACGACCTCCCGCGGAAATTTGACACGCTCGACACCCGCAGGGACAGTGCAACCGTGCTTTGCAAAAGTATCACGCGCGGGTTCATAACGAACCTTCAAACCAACTTCTTCAAGGATCTCAAGCGCGGCATCGTGGACTCGCTGTACCTGCTCTTGGGTCAATAGTGTTGCATAGGACATGGGTTTATTCCTTCCAATAAATTTTTTGCCGAAACTGCAAGTCCCGATACGCCCTGCGAAAAACATACGGGGCTGCTCGATCCTCCAACAAGATAAAACAACTGACCCCTATCAAACTACTTAACCATCCAACCATCCAACGAATACACTATCCAACCAGCGATTTCTTGATCTTTCTTCTTTGCTGAGGTTTCTTTTTTTTCAAAAGTTTCTCTGCAAACTTTCTTCCTTCTTTTGCCAGCTTCCTGCCTTCTTTCACGAGCGGATTATCCGCAAACATATCTTCCTGCGGCAGGCGCAGTAATTTCTTGATTGTATGGAACTGGTCGTCACGGTAGACCATGTGTTGCACACGCAGCCTGCCGGCCAAGGCCTTGATCTCCTTCACCGGGAACATCTCCAAACCCGGATGGGTTACCTTCAATGAAGCGGCGGCAATTGCAAAGCGAACGGATTCTTCCAGCCTCCAGCCTTTGAGATAGCCATAGATAAAACCAGACGAAAAAGTTGCGCCCGCGCCGGAACCATCCACTGCTTTCACTTTGGGCGCAAAAACCCTGACAATCTTATCACCTTGCACCACCAAACAGCCCTGACTCGCCATGGTAATAATGGCGGTCTTGATGCCAGCCTTGAATAATTTTCTAGCCACAGAAAGCATGGCCTGTTTTTTACCGATCTGTGCCGCGTCTGTCACGGCCTGGCAAATCGTGGCACGGCTGGCATACTTTTTCAATATCTCAGGGTCTTTATGTCCATGCTCCAAATTGAGGAACACAGGCACGTTCGCGCGATTGGCTTCATCCATCGCACGGACAATGGGATCGCCGTCATACCAATCCACGTAAAGCAATTTGGATTTCTTGATCAGCGAAAGATCAGCAGAATCAAGAGTACTTAATATTTCAGGCGAACGCTGCCAGAAATATGTGCGCGCTCCTTTTTTATCAGACACGTTCACTTCGATAGGTGTCTTATATTTTTTAGTAAAACGCACCTTACCCAGCACGCCCCAATCTTTTAATTTGCGCGCTACCTCATGACCCAACAAATCATCACCGACAGACGTGCCGATCATGGCGGTTGGCACACCCCATTGACGAAGCGCGCAGGCGATGATCGCCGCATCGTCATAAACATATTCACTGACCTGATGAACAATTGCGCCTGTATTGTGTTTGGGCAAGCGGTCCAACGCCATGATATAGACGGGTGTCAACATGCCGAAGCCGATGTATGCGGGAGGAGTTGATTTTGTATTAGACATTTAATATAAACCCGTCATTGCGAGGGAGCTCTTGTTCTTCGCCCGAAGCGTCGCCGTGGCGCCGTGGCGACACAATCTCCATTAACTGGGGATTGCTTCCTTCGACAGGCTCAGGACAGGCGTCGGGAAGAATACCCTCCTCGCAATGACGACTAGGTACGCGCCCGCTCGCCTTTGGGATCGAATAATACAGACGCCGTCACTTCCGCTTCGCGGCGACCCTCGATCAGGTCCACGCTGAAGCGATTGCCTTGCTTGGCTAATTCAGTTGGGAGATAAGTATACATGATGTTCTTCTTCACTGTGAAGCCATAACCGCCGCTGCGAACGCGGGTCAAAACTTTCCCTTCGTGATAAACCGCTTCGCCTCCATAGATTTGAGTGAAGTCATCGCCATCAGTCAAGACAAGCGTGCAGAGTTTGCGTTTGACCCCTTCGGCTTTTTGTTTGACCAAAGCGTCGTGCCCGATGAAAACTTGTGGTGAGCCTGCCGAACCATCCCCTTTATCGAGATGGACACAGAACCCAAGACCTGCCTCATAAGGAGTTTCAGAAGGCGTTATATCGGCGGTGAAATAACGATAGCCTTTTTCAAGGCGAAGCGAATCCAACACTTTGTAACCACCCACTTCAAGACCGAATTCCCTGCCAGATTCGATAAGCATATCCCAAACCATCGTGGCTTTGTTATTGGGGATATAAAGTTCCCAGCCAAGCTCGCCAGCGTAACTGACTCTCTGGGCGTATACTTTCGCACCATTGATGCGGATCAACTTGGTGGTCAAGTAAGGATGCGCCGCATTTGAGACATCATCGCTTGTAATCTTCTCCAACACTGCGCGAGCTTTGGGTCCCCACAACGCGAGACAGGCATAATCCTGTGTAATATCGCAAATGGAGACTTCACCATCTTTTTCATCCACATGCATTTGAATCCGCGCGAGGTCGTTGGCAATAAAACCCGAACCTGTGATCACCCAGAAATAATCCTCCCCTAAACGAGTAACAGTTAAATCAGATTCGATTCCGCCGCGCGCGTTCAGGAATTGAGTGTAAATTGCGCTGCCAACTGGTTTATTGATGTCGCTGTCGGTTAGCCTTTGCAACAAAGGTAATGCGCCTTTGCCTTTCACTTCAATTTTTCCAAATGAAGTGAGATCAAACAATGCAACTCTTTCACGTGTGGCTTTATGTTCCTCGCCCACGCGCTCAAAGAATGGCGGTTTGCTCCAGCCGAATTGACGCTGGTCTTCGCCCATACGCCTGGATGGTTTGCCCGGCTGGAAATAGTTCACGCGTTCCCAGCCAAACTTTTCGCCGAACACTGCGCCAAGTTCAAGCAAGCGATGATGCACAGGGCTTACACGATGAGGTCTCCCCCATTCATGTTCGTCGTGCGGAAAGCGCAAGCGATAATAATACTTCACACATTCGCGCGTCCGCTCCGCCGCGTAGACAGGGTCTGAATAATAATTTCCAAAGCGTGTGGCGCGGTAGGCATAGACATCCATCGGCGCTTCACCGTCAATGATCCATTCCGCCATCAACTTGCCAATGCCGCCCGCGCCGCCGTATCCATTCAACGACATGCCCGCCGCCATCCAAAATCCGCGCACACCTGCCATCGGTCCGAGCAAAGGTTGGCAGTCAGGCGTGTACGCACCAGGATGACACACCAGCGTGATGATTCCTGCCTTATCCAAAAACGGCAAACGTCTGATCGCGCCTTCAAGCAGCATTTCAAATTGATCAAAGTTCGAGGGCAGCGTCGCGCCTCCGTGCTCCCACGGCACACCATCAATCCAGCGCGCAATCGGCGAAGGCTCATAGCCGCCAATCACAAGTCCGCCCTGCTCCTGGCGCATGTAAACCAGATTATCGGGGTCGCGCAAACACGGCGTATCATGCGTGAACTCATGTCCGGGCACGGCTTTCAACGCGATGTGTTGATGATCCACTGGAGTGGTTGGGATGTGAAGTCCCGCCATCGCGGCGATTCGCGGCGCCCACAATCCTGCCGCGTTGATGACGATCTCGCATCTTATCTCGCCCTTATCTGTTACTACTCGCTCGATATTTCCCTGCGCCGAAACTTTGATCCCCATCACGCGCGTATTCGTATAAATTGTTACACCCAGGTCTTTGGCAAACTTTGCCATCGAAGTTGTCGTTATGTACGGGTCAAGTTGTCCGTCACGCGGGAGATAAATACCGCCGTACAAATCCTTTTTGGAAATCTGCGGCATGACCTTCAACGCTTCATCAGGCGAGATGACATCCACTTCGAGTCCCAACGCCTTTGCGCGACTCACGCTTCTTTCCAACTCTTTGAGCTGTTCCCTGCTCGACGCGACTCTCAAACTCCCGACATGATCGAACAAACCGAGTTCAGAATACAACTCAATGCTATACATGCGGAACTTGAGCATGGCTTGTGACGTGGCAAATTGGGTCACGAGTCCAGCCGCGTGAGAGGACTCTCCGCTGGCAATCTCGCCTTTCTCCAGAATCACAACATCCTTGCGACCATACTTCGCAAGATGATAGGCGATCTGCGCGCCGTAAATCCCACCGCCGATGATGACAATTTGTGCTTGATCTTTCATGGTTCTCCTTATAGAAGTACACAGGTATACATGTACACAGGTACACAAAGTTGACTTGTTTACATGTCTACGTGTCTACGTGTTTACTTGTGTACGTGTCTACTTACCTACATCATCTACTTCTTCATCCAAATTCACTTCATAATCCGCTTGATCTTCACGCACCTTCTTATCGCCATACTCTTGTGCGCCCGCGCGCTGGCGGCGGACATAAGACATAAAACCATTGAGCGCCTGCTCCGCCTGACGAATCAACTTGTAAAGTGACTCAAATTCTTGTTGGGCAATGTAATCCAAAACGCGGGAGTCTATCAACCGCGCCAGGGTTTCCATTAACTCGCCGCGAGCGATGGAGTAGTAATGCAGGCTGTCAAGATAATGATAACGTCCATATGCCTCGCCAATATTTCCAGTCGTATTCTTTGATGAGCGGCGAATTTGCGAATACAGGTCGAACTTTTCCTTCGCAGGCAGAGTCTCTGATAATACATGCACCTTCGCCATTACTTCCAACGCAAGTTGATAACATTCCAAATCTTCAAACCCGCGTTTACCCTTTTCTCCTGGCGAAACGTATAACTCTTTTTTCTCACTCATACCTCTCTCCGTGTCTACTTGTTTGCTTGTTTGCTTATTTACCTGTGTACCTGTGTACTTATTTACTTGTGTACCTGTTTACCTGTGTACTTATTTACTTGTGTACCTGTTTACCTGTGTACTTATTTACTTGTGTACCTGTTTACCTGTGTACTACCTCCCTCACCCATCCCTCAAACTCTTTCGAGTCCATCTTCTCCACTGCCCTGCCCCAGCGTTCCTCAGCCCAACCCCAAAAATCAAAATCAATTGTTGAGATGTTCGCCTGAATTGCGGCCCACAATCCCCAGCCCACATCTGACATGATCATGTTCAATTTCATACGTGCAATCATATCGGAAGTCGCTTTACCGAAATACGCCGCACACACTTCGTTGATCTGCTCGTCGTTGAATTGCATTTCCTGACAGGTATTTCCCAACTCAAAGGTCGGGTCGTTGTTGCCGCTGTATTCATAATCAATCAACCATAATTGCTTGCCATCGTCAATATAATTTTCAGCCAATAGGTCATTGTTGCATGGAACTGTGGGCAATGGATTCACTTTCATGGCTTGTTCAATCTGCGCCACAGTGGACATTCTTTCATCGTAGCCATCAGGTACACGGATGTCGCGTTCTTTGCATATCTTGAGATAATACTCCGTGAGGCGAAACATGTTGAAGTCCGAATAGAAGCGGGGACCTTGATTCAGTTTTTTGATCGCCTGCGCCATGCGCGCCGGCATTCCCTTTTCGTTCAAAGCATCCTTCGACATGGTTTTGCCGTTCAGGAATTCGATCACCATCACATTATATTCGGGGATGTGATACAAAACTTTCGGCGCCACACCAGTTTGTGACGCGGCATTGGTATTGTGATATTCGTTGTTTCGGTCAATTGCAAGGAGTTCCGTGCTTTCACCCGGCACACGGACAAAGTATGGCACGCCGTCCACGTTCACTTTGAAGTTGGTATTGGTCAAACCGCCTGAAAGCGGATGAATGGAAACGGTTTTCCCTTTCCAATCTTCAATTTTGGTTACCACTTCTTCGATTACGGACATGCGATCTCCCAAATTGCCTTCGCGCTGAGCGGAGCGTAGCGCAGGGTTTGTGTGATCCTGTGTCCTTCGACTACACCGCACAAAGAACAAGTGCGTGCGGCTCCGCTCACATCGTCCCGATGATCTTGCGGGAGGACAAAGATATTAATATGGTGGTCAGTGTTTATATTAAACACTGACCACCCATAACCTAATCAATCTGAAATTTTTATTCGGGCGGGATTTCCTTGAAGGCATAATCCACGTTGATGCCCCTGGATTTCTGCGTATTCTTGGCTAACATATACCAAATGCCCGAGAAGATCAAAACTCCAAACACAACGCTATACGCCAGTGTACTGGTAAGCCCAAGCTGCGCATAGAGCATGAACATCAGGGTCATTGCGCCGCCAAGAATGAAACCGATCACACCGAGGATGGTGACCAACGGAGTGTTGCCAACTTTGTATTTTGCGCCCGGGGACGATTCGTACACATCCTTTGCGCGGTAAGGCAATAATGCGCCCGCCAAACAGGTAATTACGAATACATAACCGCAGGCAAAGGTGACGCCAAGCGTCAGCGCGACCCAGTTTGAGTTAAGGTTGTACAACAGAATGACGGGGATGCTGGCAAGGAAATATGCCCAGTGGGCGTTGACCGGTGTATGCCGTTTCTCGTCCACTTTGCTGACCCATTCGGGAAGCAAACGATCAAGCGACATGGCGACCATGACGCGCGTCATACCGATATAGCAGTTATGCACGATCTGATGCGAGTTGAGGATGTAGCCCAGGCCAATGATGATCACAACCAATGGGCTGGCTGTCAGCGCAACCGCAATGATGTTGGGCCAGAGCCAGAACCCGGCAATGGTTGATTCACCAACGCCTGACCAATAGCCTGCACCCGCCACATATAGGAATTCCGTGCCGACCGCTTTTTCCAATGCAAAAGCCAGAATAGCAAGCAAGATGCCAGTGAAGATCAGCGAACCCACGATGATGAACATCTGGCTGTTGAAGGAACGCGCGTTCTTGATCTCACCGTTCTGCTGGGCGCTATAGGTTGCCCATTGCAGGGACGTCCACGCAATGGGAGCAACAAGCACGGTAGCCAGTAAACTAAATGGCGGATTCAAATTCACGCCAGCGGCGACGGAGGCATCCCTGGCAGCCTGGACAAAATTCTGGGTTCCACCGACAGCAAGGGCGAAGGCATCGATCTTTGTCATCGAGGAAGCAGGGTCGCCCAGGAAAAGCACGACCAGCATGGTCACAAAAGCAAGCAATGTGCCAACGATCATTACAACCTGGAAACGCACATAATTCTTAAATCCACTGATGAGGATCATCATGGACACAAACGCATTCAAGATGCTGGTGATGATGATACCGGTTGAACCTGTAAACCAGATCCCAAGGTTGGACATTCCCGCACTGCCCATGGTTGCCCCCAGCCCAAGGAATAACGGCGCAAATCCAAGATAGGATAGCAGCCATCCGGAGAGCGCCACCCACTGAAGGATCCAGATCACATAACCGGACATGACCACTGTGAAAGCAGTCCCTCCGCCAAACACACGGCTCTGGAATACATAGTCGCCGCCAGAGCGGGGTAATGCAGTTGAGAGCCAGACATAGACCAATGCAATCGGGATTTCGATCACCATCGCAAGCAAAATTCCCCAGACGAGTTTGCCGCCAGGGAGGGCGCCCGGCGCCCAAAGATACGTCCACGGGAAGATCAAGCCCATCGTCAAAATGTTGTAGACGAAGGCAGAGAACGGGGACATGACACGTACAAGCCCGGAGGCTTTTCGAGTAAAGACTTCTGGTCTTGCTGTTGCTGTAGCCATTTCTTCTCCTTTGGTATTGAGAAATTAATACAATCTTTCAAGCCCGGAGAATTGGTTATTCATCCAATTCCCTTTTTCCAGAGTAGTTGGTGAAAGAATTTTTTGAATAAACTACCTCCTTGTCCAAACACGCTATCCGCTGGTCATCTGGTAACCTTGCACTTCGCCATCCACAAAAGTAACAAGGCAGCCGCGCAAGACACCTTCCGCGTATTCACTGCCCGGGTTGATGCAGGTGGTACGCCCAATTTTGGCGACGGATTGCGATTCGTGGATGTGACCATGCAGTCCAAGCATTGGTTTGTATTTTTCAATCGCCTCGCGGACGGAGATGCTTCCCGCGCCGTGCATAATTGGCTGCCCGCCGTGAGTGATTTGCTCGGGTGGGTCTTTCGTCCAATCCAACTTGGGACAGGTATCCAGCGTGGAGTCTTTGGGGGGGTCGTGGAAATTGAAAATGGCTTTGTTCATATCGGGGACCAACGCCGCCATTTTCTCGATCATCGCGCCTAGTTCTTCCTCTGAAACTTCGCGGGGCGTTTTCCAGGGAGTTGGTGTACTCAAGCCAACTGAGATCATCGTGTGGTCGTCATCCACTTGTACTTTTTCATTCTCACAGGCAAAAAAGGACTTGGTGGGCTCCTTCTTCATAACATTTAACACTTCCCACTCATCGTCGTTACCGCCCGTGACGAAACACTTAATGCCAGTGCCATTTAATCGTTCTTCGGCAAGATTGACCCAATTGACCAATTTTTGTTTCGCAAGTTCGTTGAATAAAACTTCCACAGATTTTGGGTCGGCTTGCAATGCGCGAAATTCATCCTCTTCCATGATCCTGTAATAGAAACCGAGAATATCCAGCTTCGCCATCAGAGCATTGAGTTCGTCTTTGGTGGTGAGGTGTTCAACCCGTCCCTGCACAGTGGCGCGGTGATGTCCATTGGATTCCTTGATGATGGGAATCATTAATTTGCCTTGAATATCCCCGCCCATGACAATAACGTTGACTTCATAGAATTTCCCCGCATTAATAAACTTGCGAAATGTGCGTTCAGAGCCGTGAATATCAGTGGCAAAGAACAGGCGGGTTGGTTCTTTTTTGGGATTCTTTGAAAACAAGAAAGACATCGAGGCTCCTCCAAACAAAAAAAACGGCGCGTGGTCTGGGTGCGTCAGGCCAGGGCAGGCGTGGAATTGACAAGCAGGCATGAAACGTCATGAGCCGCAAGGGATTCCACTGCCGAAGAATCAAGGCGTTGGTCTGATATGAGTTTATCTATTTCATCGATATTTGCAATTTGAAAATTTGAAACGACGCCCCATTTGCTATGGTCAGCAACCACAATGACCTGTCCTTTTGTGCGTTCGATCATCTTGCGGACGACTTCGGATTCGGCATTGCTTGGCACAGTGCAGCCGTACTTTAGAGAGATGCCATCCACGCCAAGAATCGTTTTGTTGGCATAGACCAGGCCTAAATTGTCCAGCGCGAAACGCCCTGCCAAAGAGTTGGACCGGGATTGAAACTCTCCACCCGTCATAAAGTAGTGAAATCCCGGATCTCCGAGATCCATGACAGCGCTGATGTTATTCGTTATGACTGTAATGCTGGGATCGCGCCCGATGTGCTGAAGCACCTGGGTAGCGGTCGTGCCGCTGTTTATGAAAACAATATCGCCTTCGTCAATGAGGGAAGCGGCAAGTTCGCCAATGCGCTTTTTTTCTTCGGGGTGGTGCTGTGCGCGCTGCTGATATACCTGTTCGAGGATCACGCGCTGATTGAGTATCGCGCCCCCATGCGCTCTTTCAAGAAACCCTTTGCCTTCAAGCCATTCCAAATCGCGGCGAACAGTTGCCTCGGAAGTTTCCAGCAGTTCACACAGATCGGCCGTGCGGACGATTTGGTGAATTGACAGGTATTCCTGAATTCTCTCGCGCCTTTGGGCTGGAATGAGGAGTTTGCTCATCAACTGTTCTTGGTTTAGGATGAAGGAAATTGCTTGCTTTTGATGCAGCATTATATAGGAATCTGATGAAATTTGCAAGTTTTTGATTTTTTCATTATAATTGGGTCGAAGAGCCAATCACACAAGAAAGCAAGACTTCCAAAGCATACGGAGAATTGCATGTCAAACAGTTCCATTGGAATGGGTGAGCAGAATCGTTCTGAACGCGAAAAATTCGAGAACGAGTTAAAGGCAATACTGAAAGCCAGCGATGATGCAAATATCCTTTTGAGGGTAATCGGCTCACTGGCTTTTCAAATGCACTGTCCGCAGTTTGGGTATTTACAAGCCGCCATGGGACGCGCATTCACGGACATTGACTTTGCCGCATACAACCGACAGAGCAAACAAATCAGTGAACTGATGACGAAAATGGGCTATATCGAAAACCGTGAAGTTTACATCGCATCCGAAGGGGAACGCGCCATTTTCGATAAACCCAGTACGGGCTTACATGTGGATATCTTCTACGAGAAACTTGATTTCTGCCATGCCATTTATTGGAAAGATCGTTTGGAAGTTGATTCACCCACTATTCCTTTAACCGAATTGCTTCTGGAAAAAATGCAGATCGTCCAGATCAACGAGAAGGATATTATTGACACGATCATGTTACTGCTCGAACACCCATTGGGTGAGATCGACCAGGAAGCCATCAACATCAAACTGGCAGTACAGTTGTGTGCGAATGAGTGGGGTCTGTGGCGCACCACTACCATGAATCTTGAAAAAGTTAATCAACTTGCACAACATTACACCCAACTGACAACCGCACAAAAAGAAAAAGTTACAACACAAGTGAGCGAGATCATCGCTCGTTTGAACAACGAACCCAAATCACTTGCATGGCGTATTCGCGCGCGAGTCGGCGACCGTGTTAAATGGTACAAGGAAGTAGATGAAGTTTAAGGAGTCATCATGGCAAAACTGGTAAAAGACTTAATGCACACAGGGTTGATCACCTGCAAGCCTACCGCCACGCTAGGTCAAGTGGCAGTGCTGCTCAACCAACATCACATCCATGCCCTGGTGGTGACAGATCGTGACGGGCGCACGCTGGGGTTAATTTCAGATTTTGATTTGATGGCGGGGGAATGGCTTTCATCAGACAAGGAGAGTCTTGCGGTGATGAGGAAACTGACTGCGGCGGATCTTATGTCCCAGACAGTTGATTCTATTGAAGCAAACCTTCCTCTCGCTGACGCAGCCGGCATCATCATGACAAAAATGATAAGCCGCCTATTGGTCACCGATAACGGTAAATCCGTCGGTATCATTTCCCTTTCTGATTTTATCGCCAGCATTGCGAGTGAAATTAAAACCAAACGGGATACAGTTGGCGATGTCATGTCTGATGCGATTTTGGTTTGCCGCGGCAAGACGCCCGTCGCATCCGCCGCGCGTGCAATGACGTCTTCCGGCTGGCGTTCTGTGCTGGTTGTGGACGCAAAAGGAAAAATCCTCGGCGTGGTCAGCGGACATGATCTGATGCGATTGATCAAAGACGGCGTGGACGAAAAACTGATCGTGCGCGATGTAATGCACCCCGCATTGACCATTGACATCCACGCCAGCCTGCGCGAAGCAGCGAACATGATGATCCAAAACTATCATCACAGGCTGGTTGTCATTGATAAAGATGACCCTGATTCATTCCCGCTCGGCGCGATCTCCACTTTTGATATTGTGGCAGAAATGGCTCGACCTGATTCTGTTTGGCAGAAATCGTAGATTTGACAATGGACCAAGACCACAGACCATTGTCTTGTCAACGGTCTGTGGTCAAGAAATAATTCTGTTATAGATTTTTCTTTCATAGGAGCAAAGTATGTCAAAATTTCCAACACAGGCACAAGTCGTAATCATTGGCGGTGGTGTCGGTGGGGCGAGTATCGCCTATCATCTTACGCTCATGGGCTGGAAAGATGTCGTCATTCTGGAACGACATGAATTAACCGCAGGATCAACCTGGCACTCGGCGGGACTTGTTGGCCAAATGCGCTCGGATGCAAATCTGACGCGCATGATGCACTACAGCACGGATCTGTATCGCAAACTCAAAGCAGAAACAGGCGTGGATACTTCCTGGCGTGAGGTTGGCGGTCTGCGCCTGGCTTCATCCCCTGAACGCATGGAGGAGAATAAAAGGCTTGTCGGCATGGCGCGCTCCTTCGGCGTTCCAATGGAATTGATCTCGGCAAAAGAGGCTCAGGAAAAATTCCCGCTGATGTCAATTGACGGTGTGCTCGGCGCTGCATTCACACCAAACGACGGCAGTATTGATCCGACAGGCATGACCAACGCGCTTGCGGCTGGCGCAAAAAATCGAGGGGCGAAGATCTTCGCAAATACGAATGTTGAAAAAATTACTCTCAAAAATGGTCGTGTTAGTGAAGTGGTTACGGATCAAGGCACGATTAAAACTGAAATTGTTGTGAACGCCTCGGGCATGTGGGGACGCGAAGTCGGGAAGATGGTTGGGTTGAACCTGCCCGTTGTCCCGATGGCACATCTTTACATTATGACAAAACCAATCGAAGGCGTGACAAATAAATTCCCAAACTTACGCGACCCAGACCTTTTGGTATATTGGCGCGAGGAAGTCGGCGGATTGATCACTGGCGGGTACGAACGTCAGCCCGCGACCTTTGGCTTGAACGGTATTCCAAAGGATTTCAAATTCCAGTTGCTCCCGCCAGATTGGGAACGCTTTACGCCTTTGATGGAAAATTCGATTCGGCGTGTCCCTGCTGTTGAAAATGCAGAAGTCGTCAAACTATTGAATGGGCCCGAAGGCTTTACACCCGATGGTGAATTTTTGCTTGGACCAACAACTGTCAAAGGTTTCTGGGTAGCATGTGCATTCTGCGCGCATGGACTTGCAGGCGCGGGCGGAATCGGCAAAGTGATGGCAGAATGGATCATTGATGGAAATCCCGAATGGGATATGTGGCGACTCGATGTACGCCGCTTCGGACCCAATTACAACAGCATTAATTACACCGTGGCACGCACGTTTGAAACCTACACACAATATTATGATATTCACTTCCCCGGAGAAGAGCGCATGTCAAAACGCAATGTGCGCACCTCCCCCACTTATTACCGCTTGCGCGACCTTGGTTGTTCCTTCGGCGAAAAGATGGGATGGGAACGCCCGAACTGGTTCAAGCCTTATGAGGAATTGGCAACACACGGTCACGAACCAAAAGGCTGGGCACGCCATAATTGGTCACGCGCCATCGGTTACGAACATTTGATGACACGCGCAAATGCAGGTCTCTTTGATGAAACATCGTTCAACAAGTTTGAAGTACGCGGCACTGGCGCTTTGAAATTTCTCAATAATGTTTGCGCAAACGAAATGGATCAACCCATCGCAACGATCACCTACACCCAATGTCTCAACAAGCGCGGCGGCATTGAATGTGATTTCACTGTCACACGCCTTGCGAACGATCGCTTCTTCATTGTGACGGGCACGGCATTTGGCCAGCATGATATGTCGTGGCTCTCGCTTAACATGCCCGACGACGGCACGGTCACGATTGAAGATGTCGGCTCCTCTTATGCTTGTATCGGCATATGGGGACCGAAGGCGCGCAAGATTTTAGAGAAAGTCACCTTGGATGATGTATCGAATGCGGGATTCCCATACATGACGAATCGCCACATCACGATTGGCGACATCCCCGTTCTCGCTTCGCGCGTGACTTATGTTGGCGAGCTCGGCTGGGAATTCTACTGCCCGACGGAGTACGGTCTCAAACTGTGGGACACGCTCTGGGAAGCAGGCGCACCTGAAGGTATGGTGGCAGGCGGTTACAAAGCGATAGATACTCTGCGCCTTGAAAAGGGTTATCGTTATTGGAGTGGAGAAATTTCTCCTGATTACACTCCATATGAAGCAGGTCTCGGTTTTGCAGTGAAATTGGATAAAACGGAGTTCATCGGCAAGGATGCGTTGGTCAAGCAAAAGAAGGAAGGCATTAAACGCAAACTTTGCACAATCACGCTTTCAGATGACCGCACTATCGTGCTTGGCAAGGAACCGATCCGCATTGGAGACAATATCATTGGTTGGATTGCTTCCGGTGGATTTGGGTATTCGATGAACAAATCCATCGCCTACGCATACCTTCCAATGGAATATGCAAAGGTTGGAACAAAATTACAGGTTGAATGTTTCGGTGAACAAGTCAGCGCGGAAGTGGCGCAGGCTGTGTTATGGGATCCCAAGGCAGAGAGAATTCGTCAGTAGTTTATCTGTCATTGCGAGGGCGCTCTTGCTCATCGCCCGAAGCAATCCCCCTCACTATGCAGGAGATTGCTTCGACGGAAGATCGCCGTCTCGCAATGACGATATGGAGGTTACCGTTTCGAATAATCGAAAAGAAAGTCCGCACGCAAGCAAAAATCCTAAGCCTGTTTTGGAAAATATGCCATGTCAACACTCGCAATTGATAAAGCCATTGATAAAGTTCCGTTTCTCGCCGGGTCGAAAAATATTAAGAAGACTCCTTTAAGCGGCGGGATCACAAATTTGAATTTCAAGATCGATGCGGATGGCAGATCATATGTCATTCGACTTGCCGGCGAGGGGACGTATCAGCTGGGTATAAAACGCGATGTGGAATATGCGGCGAATTACGCGGCAGGACAGCTGGGTATCGCACCAGAGGTTGTATATTTCATTGAGCCCGAAAATTACATCGTGACACGCTTCATTACTGGAAAGGTCATTCCACCCGATGTGATCAAACAACCTGATTACCTTGCGCGCGTTGCAAAAAAGATCAGGCTTTTTCACCGGCGTGGACCAAAGTTAAAAGGCGAGTTCAATGTCTTCCGACGTGTGGAAATGCTTGAGAAGATTTCCGAAAATAATAATGCCAAATTCCCGCATGATTGGGATTGGATAATGCATAAGACAAAGGAAGTGGAAAAAGCGCTTGCAAAGGATCCGTATATCCCTACTCCTTGTCATAATGACTTGTTGAATTTAAACTGGCTGGAGGAGGATGTGCCCGGTGACATTGGCGAACTGCGTTTGCTCGATTGGGAGTACGCAGGCATGGGCGATATCTTCTTTGATCTTGCGAATTTTTCACATCACCATCGTTTGAATGAAGAGCAGGTGGATAACTTCCTGTACGAATATTTCGGTGAAGTGACCGATAAGCAATATGCGCGTTTGCGCTTAATGTGGCCGATGTCCGAGTTGCATGAATCCATGTGGGGCACGACACAGACGGGTATTTCCAAACTGGAAGAGGATTTCCAGGGGTATGCAGACCTGTGGTTTGGGCGCGTCCGCCAGCACATGACGGATTATCGCTGGGAGCAGTGGTTGAAGGATGTTGGGAAGAAGAGTAAATGAAAGAGAGAAGTGAGAAGTGAATAGTAAACAGAAACTAATTGGCAATCACCAGTGGTCTCGATACGGTCTCGCAAAGAACAAGAGCGCTCGACCACCGAGTATATATAAACTATAAGGAGAAAGACATGTCTATCATAAATGCAAAAGAAATTATGGTTGAAGCGTTGAAGGGTGGGTATGCTGTCGGGGCGTTCAACGTCACGGATTTGCTCCAGTTCGAAGCGGTGATCGATGCCGCCATCGAGAAGAGAGCGCCTGTGATTGTTCAGACTTCGGTCAAGCCGTCGCAATTTTTAGGGACGGATATGATGGTGGCGATCTATCGCACACTCGCCTCTTCCGCCCCCGTGCCTATGTGCCTGCACCTCGATCATTGCACCACCGTTGATTATTGCAAGAAGTGCGCGGATGCTGGCTATACAAACATCATGATTGACGCTTCGAAACAATCCTACGATGAAAATATTCGCCAGACCAAGGAAGTTGTGGATTACTGCCATAGTGTTGGCAACATCTCCGTCGAAGGCGAGTTGGGGACCGTCGGTGGCGTGGAAGACCAGATCAAGGTCGCGGAAGACGAAGCGCAGTTGGCAAATCCGCAACAGTCCGTTGAATTCGTGGAGCGCACAGGTGTGGACATTTTCGCTCCCGCGATCGGCACAGCGCATGGCGTGTACAAGACCAAGAACCCGAAGATCGATTTCGAGCGCATGGCAGTCATCAACAAAATGTTGAATGGCAATGGCATCAAGACCCCGCTGGTCGTTCACGGAGGAACAGGTCTGCCTGATGATTACATCAAGAAATTGCTCGAAGCGGGCGGCGCGAAGTTCAATGTATCCACTGAGCTGAAGCACACGTTGATCGATGCAAAGTATGAATATATCGGCGCTCACCGCGATGAATATGATCCCGGCAAACTGGATGTCTTCGTCCGCGATGCGACACGCAAGGCAGTGATGCACTGGATGGACAAACTGGGTTGCGAGGGAAAGGCGTAGAAAGAAGTAGACAGGTACACAAGTAGACACGTATACATGTTTACCTGTGTACGTGTTTACTTGTCTACAGACATACAATCAAAACACATATTATTAAGGAGTTTTAAAGCATGAAAAAAGTTGAAGAATATTACGCCCCGTGGGTTAAGGGAATTCCGATGTATATTTCGGAGCATATTGAAAAAGCATGGAGAGATCCGTCATTGCATCGCATGATGTCCAACGAGAATCCGCTACCCCCCTCTGACAAGGTTTTGGAGGCGATGGCGAAGTACTCAAAAATGGCAAATCGTTATCCCGACCAGGGATTGGTTGTGCGCACCAAGATCGCTGAGATGAACAATGTGGATGGTCCCGGCAACGTAATGATCGGCAACGGCTCCAGCGAAGTGTATGACAATATTTTCCGCATGTTCATTACACCCGGTGATGAAGTCATTCAGCATACGCCCTGCTTCGGTATTTATGGCTTGCGTGGAACTTTGCTAGGCGCGAAGATGGTCTCTGTGCCAATGATCTACAAGGATCACCTTATGTACTACGATCCCGATGCCCTTATCAAGGCAGTCACCGATAAAACCAAGATCATCGTGGTTGCAAATCCGAACAACCCAACTGGCAACTTCATGGATGCGAAGCACTTCATTACGATTGCTGAAACAGGTATTCCATTCGTGATTGATGAAGCCTACGTTGAATACGCGGGACTTGGCATGTCTCAAGTGAAATTGACGAAGAAATACAAGAATGTGTTGATCACCCGCACCTTGTCAAAGGCTTATGGTCTCGCTGGAATGCGCTTTGGATACACCATTGCAGACAAGGAAGTGATCGGCCAGATCGCTGGCTCACTCCTCCCGTGGAACGTTGGCACGATCCCCATGTGGGCGGCGCTGGCAGCATTTGAAGACAAGGAAGGTCTCGCAGAGCGCGTCAAATTCAACAATAACGCAATAGACTTCATCACCGAATCGCTGAGCGTGATTCCCGGCTTCTATGTCATGCCATCCAAAGCCAACTACATCCTCTTCGACTGCGGCGAGACCGGCAAGACGGGCAAAGAAGTTTTGGCTTATGCCGAGACCAAAGGAATCATCCTGCGCGGCGAAAGCAAGAAATACGGAAGCGACGGCTGGTTCCGCGTGACGGTTGGCTCGAAGGAAGAAAACCTGTTGTTCGTGGATACTATCCTTGAGTTTTTTGGGATAAAGAAATAAATCACCATTCGTCATTGCGAGGGCACTAGCCTGAAGCAATCTTCTGCGCTTCTACTGGGATTGCTTCGTCGGGAAGAGCGCCCTCCTCGCAATGACGAGGAGGAAACCATGTCAAAAATAAAAGCAGTGTTCTTTGACCAGGACGGCGTGATCATTGATACCGAACGCGACGGTCATCGCGTATCGTTCAACATGACCTTCAAAGAGTTTGGCTTCACCGATGAATGGAGCGTGGAGTATTATCACGAACTGCTCCAGATCGCAGGCGGCAAGGAACGCATGAAACACCACTGGAAGACCAAGGGGTTTTCCAGGCCGTTGACCGAGGAAGAGATTGATAATCTCGTCAAGGATATGCACAAGCGCAAGACTGCCTTGTTCGTGGAACTGATCGAGACAGGCAAACTCCCCTTGCGCCCGGGCATTCATCGCTTCATGAAAGAGGCGATGGAAGCAGGTCTTAAGATCGGTGTGTGCACCACATCCAATGAACAAGCCGCAAAGGCGATCACCGAGAAAGTCCTCTCAGATATTAAATTTGAGATCGTGCTTGCAGGTGATATAGTACAGAAGAAGAAGCCGGATCCGGAAATTTACAACCTCGCACTCTCCAAACTTGGATTGAAACCAGAAGAAGTCTTCGTAGTTGAAGATTCCAAGAACGGCGTCAAAGCCGCAAAGGCCGCAGGTGCGAGTGTAATTGTCACAACCAATCACTACACTGAAAAAGAGGATGTGAGCGCTGGTGAGGTGATTGTTTCCTGTCTGGGCGATGCCGATGGCGAAAAAGCCGAACTTCGCAAAGGCGATATCATGGGCTTCGATGGCGTTGTCCATGTGAAGCAGTTGATGGAGTTGTTTGGATAAATCAGACAAACAAGTCGAACAAGAAAATCGTCAAAGGTCAAAAGTCGACTGTCCCTGGCTTTTGACCTTTGACTTTTGACAGGCATGATTATGGATGAATTACTCGACATCGTAAATGACGAAGATATTGTCACTGGACAGGAAATGCGTTCAACTGTGCATGAGCTTGGATTGCAGCACCGCGGCGTTCATGTCTTCCTGTATTCAGAGGCTGGGAAAATGCTCATCCAAAAACGAAGCGCAGACCGCGCCTCTTCCCCTTCCATGCTGGATTGCTCAATCTCGGAGCATGTCAAGGCTGGGGAAAGTTATCTTGATGCGGCGATACGCGGCATGAAAGAGGAATTGGGTGTGACAGGGATCGAAATACATCCACTTGTTACATTTAGAATGAATTATGGATTTAATGATAACGAAATCAGCACGCTATATGAAGGTGTGATTGATCCCGACAAAGTAATATTTGATCCTGTTGAAATTGAAGAAGTGGGTTATTACAGCATCAGTGAATTAAAAGAGATGATGAAAGAAGGAAATCTAAAGTTCTGCGGGTGGTTTGTGGAGATTTTGAATTGGTATTCTAAAAAGCCAGCCAACCTAAAGGTATTGGATTTGTGATCAACCAAACTTATCGAGAGCGCAAACAATGAGCAAAGATTTTTTGTCTTCATCATTTGCAACTTCCTGGGAAGATTATCGTATATCTTCCCAAGAAGTTTTTTTCTCTCAAGGAGAACCCATGAAAACCATCTATAAATTTCTTTCCGTTTTTACCCTGCTCGCTCTGTTCACATTGACCTTTGCCACACCCGCGCTGGCCTTCGATGGCCGTGGAGGCGATAAGGTCACCATCAAAGCAGATGAGGTTATTAATGATGACCTGTACGTTACTGCGGACGAATTCGTGCTCGATGGAACCGTCAAAGGCGACCTGATCGTATTTGGCCAGATCATTGCCATAAATGGAACTGTTGAAGGCGATCTGCTCGCTGCGGGGCAAGTTGTCATCATTAACGGCACAGTCACGGATGATGTTCGCATTGCAGGAGCCGCGTTGCAAATAGGCAAAGACGCGGTTATTGGTAGTGATCTTTTGGTCGGGGGCGCAAGCCTTGAAACACAAAAAGGAAGCATTGTGGAAGGCGAACTCGTTTTTGGCAGCGGTCAGGCGTTGCTTGACGGCGATGTGACAGGAGATGTTCTCGCAGGCACGGCCGCACTTGAACTCAACGGCTCTTTCGGCGGTAATGTAGATACTTACGTGGATGTAACCGAAGGCACAGAATCATCCCCGCCGATGAGCACGTACATGACCAACATTCCAATCTCGATCCCGAACGTACAACCTGGCTTGACAATTGCCGATAGCGCCAAGATTGCCAGGGATCTGAAATACACCAGCACGGTTGACCTGCCTGTTCCAAGCGGCGTGGTTGGCGGTAAAGTCATTCGGACTGCGCCACAAGTTAACCCTGAAACACAATATGTACCACCCACCACCGCACAGAAAGTCGGCACTTGGGTGCTTGATATGCTCCGCACCATGATTACCCTGATTTTGTTCGGTCTTCTGCTCGGTTGGCTGTTCCCAGCTTTTATGAAAGCCCTGCCCGAGAAGATTAAATCTCAACCATGGGCCAGCCTCGGCTGGGGCGCGATTGCATGGGCGGCCTTCTTCTTTGGACTGCTCGCGATCGTGCTCGTGATGATCTTCGGCGGTTTGATCTTCGGCTTCCTCACCCTTGGCGGCTTAAGCGGTTCGATCATTTGGCTCGGCATTCTCGCACTCTTCGGTTTCACAATTCTGTTTGTGCTTGTCACTTCCTATCTGACAAAGATCATTGTCGGCGAAATGATGGGCAAGTGGATCCTGAACCGCACCCGCCCCAGTCTCGCGGAACATAAAGTATGGCCAATGGTGATCGGCGTGACCGTGCTTGTCGTCATCATTGATTTATTCCGTTTCCCACTTCTGCCAATTGGTTTCTTTGGCTGGTTGATCAATTTCACTGTCATCCTCTGCGGCCTCGGCGCGTTATGGATTTGGGGACGCGAAGCAATACAGGCACGCAAAGCTGCGTAATTAACAACATACAAAAATAATAGACCGAGGACAACAATCCTCGGTCTATTATTTTGACAATTCTAGTATAATTTTCCCCATGTTAACTCCAGAACAAATCGAAACCAAATTGGATCACATACTATTACAGGTACAAAAACCCGGTCGTTACGTGGGCGGTGAACTCAACAGCATCACCAAAGATTGGAATAAAGCGCATACCAGGGTCGCCTTAGTCTTCCCTGATGTTTATGACATCGGTGTTTCAAATGTCGGATTAAAGATCCTCTACGATCAGATCAATCAGCGGGATGACGCGCTTGCCGAACGCGCCTATGCCCCCTGGGTGGATATGGAAGCGCTGATGCGCGAACATGGGATTCCGCTCTACGCGCTCGAATCAAAACAACCCCTGGCCTGTTTCGACCTCATCGGCTTTACCCTCCCCTACGAGACTCTCTACACCAACACCCTCAACATTCTCGACCTCGCCGGCATTCCCGTCCGCTCGGCAGACCGTGACGAGACTCACCCCATCATCATCGCCGGCGGACATTCCGCCACCAACCCTGAACCCATGCATGCCTTCATTGACGCATTCGCAATCGGCGAGGGCGAAGAAATCATTCACGACATTATCAACACGATACAAAAAGTCAAAGGGCTTGCTCTGACGCGAAGCGTGTCGAAGAGTCAAAGGTCAAAAGTCAATAAAGATCTTCGACCTTCGACCTTCGACCGTGAAGCCTTACTCCGTGAATTGGCGCAAATCCCTGGTGTGTACGTTCCCAAATTTTACGAAACCACATATCTCGAAGACGGAACCGTAGCGCACACCCAACCCATCATTCCCGAAGTACCCAAATTAGTGAACAAGCGCATCGTAGCAAAACTGCCTCCGCCGCCTGTAAAATTCATCGTGCCCAATATTGAAGTCGTCCATAACCGTGTATCGGTGGAGATCATGCGCGGGTGCACGCGTGGGTGTAGATTCTGTCAAGCGGGCATGATCACCCGTCCCGTTAGAGAAAGAAGCGTGCAAGAGGTGGTGGATGCGGCAGATGCGGCAGTCCGCTCTACAGGGTTTGAAGAACTCGCGTTGATGTCGCTGTCATCCTCCGATTACACATACGTCAACGAACTGGTGGATGCGATCAGCAAACGTTTTGAAGGACGCAAACTCACCGTCTCGCTTCCATCTTTGCGGATCGAATCGGTTTCGATTGATTTGATGGATAAATTAAAACAACATCGCTCCGGCGGATTCACCCTGGCCCCTGAAGCCGCCAGCGAACGCATGCGCCGCATCATCAACAAATTTATTCCCGATGAAGATATCATCAATACCACCCGTGATATTTACACCCGCGGCTGGAAGACGATCAAGTTATATTTCATGATTGGGCATCCAAGTGAAACAATCGAAGATGTTCAGGCAATTGTATATCTGTGCAAACGCATCATTGATGAAGGACGCAAAGCCGCAGGCTGGAAGATTAAACTAAATGTAGGTGTAAGCACTTTTGTGCCCAAACCGCAAACTCCCTTTCAATGGGTTGCGTGTGATACAAGAGAAAATATATTAGAAAAACAGACATTGCTCAAACGTCAGCTGCTTAAAGATAAAAATATCAAGTTAAGTTGGACAAAACCCGAAGACACTTTGCTCGAAGCATGGCTCACGCGCGGCGACCGCAGAATGGCTGAAGTCATTTACAGCGCATGGAAGAACGGCGCGAAATTCGACGCATGGGATGAAGCAAAAAAACAGGAAGCCTGGCTGTCTGCATTTGAAGAACATGGCCTCGACCCCGCGTTTTACACACACCGCCAGCGCCGCACGGATGAAGTCTTTCCGTGGGAACACATCACGGCTGCAGTGCGCAAGAATTTCCTGTTTCAGGATTTCCGGCAATCGCTCGAAGGCCAAATCCGCGTGGACTGCCGCTTGAATTGTTTCGCCTGCGGCATTTTACCGACATTTGCAAACTTGCGCCGCGAGAATCCCGGCGAAGGTTGGAAGTGCCCGGATGTGAAAAGTCCAGCTACAGTGACCAGTAATCAGGTGTCAGTACTCAGTGATCAGTTACCTGTGGTGGGTGATTAATAATCCAATGGACAAAATCACTTTTTCTACTCGTTTGCAACGCGAGCGCGATAAATTTGAAAACCTCCTTAACCAGGTAGGATATACACGCCAGTTGACAATGAAAGGTGTGTCGGGAGGTTTGTCCATAAAAGATATGCTGGTAGATATTCTCACGCGGGAACAATTCATAGCAGACCGTCTGAGTGAGATCCTGCACGGCGAAATTTATTCGCCCTGTACATCGCATACCGCTTTGGAATATTTCCAAAACAAATATGGGTACCCAGATTACGAATCTCCATTATTGGAAAAAGAAAAAAGAAATCACCTTGTAACCTATAAACATAAGAACATCGGCTTGGACGATATCGTCGAGCAGGAACTGGCGGCGTATTCGAATATCCTGGACTCATTCCAAAAGCTGACTCTTGACCAATGCCGGGACCATGGTCTTTTCCATCGCGCCGCCGAACATACTTACAAACCCTATCGCCGAATGAGCCATGAAATTAATTTCTGGCTAAACTCAATTACTGCGGAATCAAAATAACCATGCGCGCAAGGATCACATTTACAAAACAAGGCGCACTAAGATACACCGGTCACCTTGACCTGCATAGATTATGGGAACGTGCCATGCGCCGCGCAGATCTGCCACTCAGCTATTCCCAGGGATTTCATCCGCAGCCGAAGATCAGCATTGCCGCCGCCCTGCCGCTCGGATTCTCGTCACGGGCCGAAGTTGTAGATGTTCGTTTCAATGAAGAGATTTCCACTGAAGAAATTGCCTCTCGATTAAAAGATAATTTACCTGTTAATATAAAAGTCACCAAAGTTGAAGGCGTGGACGAACGTGCGCCTGCTTTGCAAACGCAGGTTCTCTCAGCGACGTACGATGTCCATTTGACAGAACCAGTTGACAAATCCGATCTGACGCGAAAGGTTGGAGAACTGATGATGTCCGAATCCCTTCCACGTGAACGTCGAGGCAAATCCTATGATCTGCGCCCGCTTATCGAAACGCTCAATGTGGTCACAGAAGCAAACGGAAAAGTCTCGCTTCGTATGACGCTTTCCGCGCGCGACGGCGCAACAGGCCGCCCTGAAGAAGTATTGAATATGCTTGACATTGAGCCGGAATACACAAGTGTGGAAAGAACACGCTTGATTTTTCAAGCATAAATAATTCCTCGCAGAGCGGAGTGAGGACAGCTCTCCCGTCCGAACGTAGTCGAAGCGCGAGGATTCAAGATAGTTAACGTTCACATAAAATTGTCCTTCGACTTCGCAAAGAACAAAAGCGCTCAGCCCTCCGCTCAGGACGCAGGACATCAACTACAGGAGAAATCAAATGGCGCTTGTCGTTTCTTTGTTCTTTGGTTTAGTTCCCATGTTCCTTTTTGCGGCTTTTGTATACTGGCTGGATCGCTATGAAAAGGAACCCATTGCCTTGCTAGGGGCGACCTTCTGTTGGGGTATGGTGATCGCGGGGGGCGGCGCATTTATCATCAACACCGCGTTCGGCATAGGCATTTTTATTTTCACTGGCTCGGAAGGTGCTGCTGAAATGGGCACCACTTCCATCGTTGCCCCTGTCGTTGAGGAAATTTTCAAGGGATTTGCAGTAGCCATCGTTTTTTTCATCTTTTACAAGGAATTTGATTCCATTTTGGACGGCATCATTTATGGCGGTATGGTGGGATTGGGTTTTGCGGCGACAGAAAACACGATTTACATATATCGCAATGGTTATCTCGATGGCGGCTGGGCCGGGCTGTTTCTGCTGGCTTTCATCCGCGTGATTCTCGTAGGCTGGATGCATGCCTTCTTTACAGCGTTTACAGGAATTGGCTTTGCTGTTGCACGTACGAACAAAAATATACTCGTCAAGTTCATCGCCCCGCTTGTTGGTTTAGGAATAGCCATTTCAGTACATGCCTTCCATAACACTTTCGGCGGCCTCATTGGCGGACTGGGAGGCCTTGCAGCAGGCACTTTCGTTGATTGGATCGGCTGGGCATTCATGCTTGGCTTCATCATTTGGATGATCAACCACGAACGCAATATTGTAAAGAAACAACTTGAAGAAGAAGTGTATGCCGGTCTGATCTCACAGGCCCAATATCAAAAAGCGCTTTCGCCATGGACGATGACCACGGCAGGTTTGAGCGGAAGAGCAACCGCCCGCTTCTATCAGGCCTGCGGTGAGCTGGCTCACAAGAAAGAACAATTGACAAAGCATGGCAATGAAAGCAGAAACATGGCGATCATCGAATCACTCCGCACAGAACTTGCCTTGCTCGCTGCACAGGCAAAATAATACCGTTTGACACATAAACCCAACGGGTTTGGTATGGTAAAATTTTATACGTTAGCCCCCGTAGCTCAGTGGATAGAGTATTGGCCTCCGAAGCCGAGGACCGCAGTTCGAGCCTGCGCGGGGGCACAAAAAGCTGCCTTGACTGGCGGCTTTTTGGTTGACCAATCAGCTTATTTCGCACTACTCAATTTTTGGATAGAATAGTTCCTATGTCTTATAAAAACTGCGCTCTGCTTATTTTCCTGGTGATCGTGACTTCAGGCTGCGATGTGGAACTGGAGAACCAAAGGATGTTTACAGCAACTCCGGGATTTGTCACGGCCACATTACCAGCCACACCGAGACCACTTCCTACGCAAACGCCGCCCCCGCCTACGCCTATCCCAACCATCACTCCCATCGAAGGGTTAACCACTGCTCAAATCAACGTGCGGGCTGAAACTTCCACAGCAAGTGAAAACCTGGGCATGATTGCTCAATTTTCAACTGTACAAGTGATTGGGAAGGATGCAAGCGGAAGCTGGTATCAGATCATTTATACAAATTCACGCATCGGCTGGGTTCGTGCGGAGTTTGTGCAGGTCAATGCATCAGCGCAGATCCCTGTCATTAAATCAGGAACAGGCAACGGGTCCGGTCTGAGCGGGCTTGTCATCCAGAAAATGAATGTTCGCAACGGCCCTGGGACAACCTATGATATTCTCGGTGTATTAAATCCAAATGATGTGGTTTTCATGACGGGTAAAAGTCCCAGCGGAGCGTGGATACAAATCGAGTATGCAAATGCGCCCGATGGAAAAGGCTGGGCGGCTTCTGAATTTTTAAAAATTGACAATGCTGATTCCCTGCCAGTGATCGGAGATACAGAGCCATCACCGCAAGCGCCAACCGACATCGTCCTAACACCCGCCGTCAAAATTTTGCCAGCCATGCAGGATGGAGATTCAATGGCAACCCCATTGGCAAAAGTGACGATTGCGCCGAGGAGCGCTCGTGCTTTTCAGGTGGACGGCGATGTTTCTGCACCTGAAGGGGATGCTGAAGACTGGGTTGAATTTAATTCATACAGCGAGGCGGTTGTAATTCAAGTGTTATGTTCAAGTAATGTATTACAAGTGGAGTTATGGAATAACGGAGCAAGCGTTGATGACTTTTTACTCACCTGTGGAGAAGAGCGTGTTTTGAGCATTGCATCCAACAGCGCCTATATTTTGCGTTTATTCAATCCTGCATCAAATGAATTCCGCTATACAAAGTATACTTTGAGCGTGGAGGCTTTCCGTTGAAAATGAATCTGTCATGCGGCAGTTGTTTCTTCGGCGGACTCGTGCCAATCAAAGATCATGCTGTCCGCGCATTGCGGCTTCATTCAATTGATGTGCCGCTTCTTGATTGTGAAGTACTTGGTGGAATTGTACTAAATCAAAATTTATGATACATTTATGGATAAATTTCACAAAGGCGAGGGCACATGAACGCAGAAAAAATACCGGATATCATCATCGGGCGGCTCCCTGTTTACCTGCGTGCACTGCAGCGCATGGCAGATAATGGGCTCAAGACTACCTCCTCCCAGGAACTTGGGGAACATGTGGGTATTTCCGCCGCTCAGATCCGCAAGGATATTTCACAGTTCGGCGAATTTGGAAAGCAAGGTACTGGGTATTCAATTGCCTACCTGCTTGATAAACTGCGCGAAATTCTTAAGGTGGATCGCATCTGGGATGTGGCGCTGGTCGGTGCAGGTGATATGGGGCACGCGCTCGCAAATTATCCGGGTTTTCAAAATCGCGGCTTTTGCATTGTGGCGATCTTCGATAATAGTGATGAAAAGATCGGTCAAAAAATTGGTGCTTTTGTTGTTCAGGATGCCGATAATATTGTTGAAAGCATCAAAGCCGCCAACATAAAAATTGCCATGCTCACTGTCCCTGCCATTGCCGCGCAAAGCGTTGCCGAAAAACTGATCCAGGCTGGCGTAAGAGCCATCCTCAACTATGCTCCCATCAACTTGAATGTGCCAAATACCGTCAAAGTGCAATACATAGATCCAGCCACACACTTGCAGAGAATGACGTATTATTTGTGAGATTTGTAAACACTTGGACAGATAGACACAATTCGCCCTGAAGATTATTCAGGGCGAGTGCGTTATCTGCGCAAATAATACTATTGTCCCGCCACCCTCGTCAGATATTCAATCACCTTTTCAAATAGGAGCGTTTTGGCTGACTGTCCTGTACCCGTGCCTGTGGTTTGACCCAATGTGGCGGCAGTAGCTTCGGCGGCGGCTTTTTCTTCTTCCGTCTTGCCGCTGCCCGAACCTGGGACTTTAGTCACGCCTGGGATGGGGGTTGGCAGGACAACACCATATTCCGCAAAGAATACATTGAGTCCCGCGTTGGTGATTTGCATTGCAGCAATTGCCTGCAATTGGTCTGCGGTCATCGCGGTTACGATCTGATCTTGGACAGCGGTGAGTTCTTCGCTGGCAGTGGTGTCGTCCCCGCTCAAATTGATGACTGCCTGCCAGAAGGGAATCAGAGTCTTGGCTTGTTCGGGTGTGACCGCGTTGGCTGTGCCTTCCAGTTTTATTGTGCCAAACGCCAGTTGATTGCGCAGGCTGGCGGCGTCGGTAAATTCGGTGGTGAGATATTCGCCCGCGATGGAAGTGGGCGCGGCGGGAGTGACTTCGGCTGCGGGGGCGCAGGCGTAGATAAAGAATACAGCGAGCAGGGTCAATAGGCTGAGGCGAAAGAGGCTTTTTTTCATGATTATCTCCATAGGTCTTCGAGTTCTCCAGGAACTCGGAGACCTTGTTATTGATGTTACGCACCGTCCCGAAGGTTTGATCGTTTAAACAGGTTTTTTCAAGGAAACCTTCGGGACGTTTTACGTAAGGTGATCTTGTTACTTAAGGAATCCGCGCTCGCAACGAGGCAATGACCGCGTCAATTAATGCGGATGTAAGATTGCTTCCACTTCCGCCACTGCTGGAGGTTGTGATGCCTTCGGCGGCTTGTTTGGTGGCGCGCGCTTCTGCTGACATGCCGCTGCCTTGACCGGGTGTTCCGCCGCCACTACCCAGCGTAATGCCGTTGGCGGTAGCCCATTCCTGCATATCGGTCTGCAGCAATTTCATGTTCACAATGGCTTGCAATTGTTCGGGTGTCATGGCGGATTCGATTTGAGTCAGCAGTGCGCTGACTTCGGCTTGTGCTGTTCCGCCAGATTGTTGTGTACTGCGGAGCGCCTGCCAGAGTGGGACGAGGGTCTGCGCTTGTTCTATGCTGATCGCCAGATCGGTCTGGTTCAGTTCTATGGTTCCGAGAGCGAGTTGGTTACGGACTGCCAATGCGCCTTCGTAATCGGCTGGCAGATTCTGACTGACGTAAATGTCGCTTGTTGGGGCAGTGGCAGCCGTCCCTGAGCAGGAGGCGAGGACGAGGGCGAGGAGAATGACGAAGGGGAGAAAAATCTGTTTCATGGTTGAATCCTTTTTAGTTGAAATTATCAAGAACGTCCCGCAGGTTTTTATTTTGACTGGAATAATTCGAGGTCAACCTGCGGGACGGTTTTTTTTATTCGCGTCGTAACGCTTCGATGGGGTCAAGTTTCGCAGCTTGTGTGGCGGGATAGTAGCCGAAGAAAATGCCGACGATGGTTGCCGCGCCGAATGCGAGCGGAATGGACATGGGGACGATCTCGGTGCGCATGTCACCAAATGCGCCGAACAGATATGAGCCGCCAACGCCGAGGATGACGCCCACCAATCCGCCAGCCAGGCTGAGGATGATGGCTTCGATCAGGAATTGCATCAACACGGTGGATGGACGCGCGCCGAGCGCCTGGCGCAGACCGATCTCGCGTGTGCGTTCGGTGACGCTGACCAGCATGATGTTCATGATGCCGATACCGCCGACGAGCAGCGAGATGGCAGCGACCCAGGCTAACAGGTCACGAAAGGCAGCGGTGGTGGCTTCCTGTGTGGCGATGATGTCCTGCTGGGTCTGCACGGTGAAGTCAGGTTTGGCGGGGTCAACATCGTGACGCTCCGCCAGTATGGCAGTTGTCTGTGCGATGACGCTGGTAATTTGCTCCTGACTTTCTGATTTGAGGTAAATGGTGCGGACGGCATCGGCACGGAGCATGGAGACGGGCATGTATTTCTGGAAGACGATACTGATAGGCAGGTAGATGCGCCCGTCGTAATCCACGTCAGCTACGATGCCTTTTGGCTCCATCACGCCGATCACGGTTAATTTGGTTGTACCCACAGTGATCGTCTGCCCGATGGCGCCCTCTGCGCCAAATAGGTCGGTGGCAATGCCCGCGCCAAGCACAACCAACTTTGCCTTGCGGTCATCTTCATCCACCGTAAAATAACGTCCTTCGGCAATGGCATAATCGCGCACAGGTGGAAAATCTGCTGTGGTGCCGATGACGGGAATGGATTCCAAAGTCACGCCGCCCACGCGGACATTTTGCGGCGCAGGGGATTGTTCGGCGGAAATGCCCGTGATGCCCACAACTTGTTCGGCAATGGCAGTCGCGTCATCAAGCAACAAAGTTCGCGATGCGCCAGGCACGCCGCGCATGGGCGAGACGATGATCAGGTTCGCACCCAGTGCGTTGATCTGTTCGGCAATCGAAGCTTCGGCTCCCGCGCTGACAGCCAGCATGATAATGACCGAAGCCACGCCGATGATCACGCCCAGCGTCGTCAGAAACGAGCGGACTTTGTTGAGCATCAAGCCTTCCCAGGCTGTGCGAAATATTTTTTTGAGTTTCATGAGTTGTTTTTCCTGTAATGCGACATTTATGTCCGCTACGGTTTATGCGAACCTAAACATGGATTGGAACCACTGCGCCCGTCGGAAAGAATGAGTCCATCTTTGACGCAGATCACTCGTTCAGCATGAGCCGCAATATCTGGCTCATGAGTGACTATGACAATCGTGGCGCCGTTCTTGTGCAGGCGATGTAAAATATCCATAATTTCCACGCTGGATTTTGAGTCAAGATTGCCAGTGGGTTCATCTGCCAGGATCAGCGACGGCTGGTTGACCAGCGCGCGCGCAATAGCGACGCGCTGTTGTTGTCCGCCCGAAAGTTGGTTGGGGCGATGATGAAGGCGATCGCTTAATCCAACTACTTCGAGTGAGGCAATCGCGCGGGATTCGGATTCTGCATCGCTGAGTTCGTCGTTGTTATAAAGCATGGGCAGCAGCACATTGGAAAGCGCGCTCATACGCGGCAGCAAGTTGAATGACTGAAAGATAAATCCAAGTTTTTCGTTGCGGATCTCTGCCAGTTCATCCTTGCTCATCTGTCCCACATCGCGCCCATCGAGAATATACTGACCCGACGTTGGACGATCCAAACAGCCGACAATGTTCATCAGCGTGGACTTGCCCGAACCCGAATGTCCCATGATGGCGACAAACTCACCGCGCAATACATCTACATTCACACCTGCCAGCGCTTGCACGGCGGCTTCATCCATGCCGTACACTTTGGTCAACCCTGTAATTTCGATTAGATTATTATTCATCACAACACCTCTAGACCGCTCACTGATTACTGATTACTTCGTTTCCACTGTGCCGGTGCTAACTACATCACCAACTTTCAAGCCGCTCAAAATTTCGGCATTGGCGAAATCGCGCAAACCCACGGTGACGGGGGTCATAACCAATTGTCCATCCGCTTGAACGATGAAGACAGCGTATGAACCTGGGGCTAATTCACGCAGAGCCTGCATCGGGACGATAAGAGTCTTGAGCGACTCACCCGCGATCACTTCCGCATCCACGGTCATACCAGACATCAGGCTGAATCCCGTTTCTTTGGGCAAGGAAGCCCAGACAACGATTACGGGCGTACCATCCACAACTTGCAGGGTCGGCTCAACGATGATCACTTCGCCATCCACAGGCTGATCTGGGTAGGCGTCAAAGGTGAAGGTGACGCGGTTGCCAACCGCCACTTTATCCAGGTCGGTTTCATCAAGATAGAAGCGCACCAGTAAATTTTCAGTTGTAGCAATGGTCATGATCGGAGTAGTTCCAACTGTCTGCCCAGCGACCGCGTTCAGGCTGGTAACAGTGCCATCGAAGGGCGCGATCAGGCGCGTGTTTTCCACAGACAGGCGGGCCTTTTCCAGTTTTGCCATTTCAATTCCCAGCGCAGCGATGGGCGCGGTCAATGCCTCAGGTCCCGCTTTGACAATATCGAGCGCGGCTTGGGCGTCCTGCAAAGACACTCGCGCAGATTCAAGCTCAGCGCGGGCAAGCGCCATGTCTGATTCGTCAATGTAGATCAAGCCCAGGAAATAATCCATTTGGGTCTGTGCCAAATCTTTTTCGGCTTGCGTCGCTTCGGGCTTTTCCAATTTCTGTTCCCAATACCATGCATCTAAACCGATTAAATACATGACATGGTTTTCCGTTAACACCAATGCGTCCTGCGCGTTCACCAAAGCGAGTTCAGCCTGCGCAATTCCCTGCGCGTTGAACAGCGCTTGAAAATCTGACTCAGCTTGAATATTCTCTTCCAGCCGCGCCAACGCCTGTGAAGTTTGCACAGAGTCGCCAACTGCAACATTCAATTCGGTCAGCACACCCGAGGTGCGGAAGCCCAGGTCTATCTGCTCGGAGGGGAGAACCGTGCCTGCTCCGCTGGCTGTCACAACCAAGTCACCCGTGCGGACTTTGGCGGTCTGCAAAGCAGGCGTCTCGATTTCGGCGGTAATGGGACGCGCAAAAAATACAACCGCGGCAATCATAGCCAGCGCCGCAATGAGTATGATGAAAATCGTTTTACGAGAAAAGCGTTTCGTCTTTTGCATAATAGACTCCTTGGATGTCCTAAATTAGTTTTATTGCGTCAAATTTAATTGACAGCCATAAAGATTTCATTATGCTATTGTGAAGAACGTGTAAAGAATTAATTTTGGGAAATTGCGAAGATGGTAAATAAAAACAGGCGACTCTAAGGCGACCTGAGTTTCTCATTTTAGTGTCCTGAATTTAGCTTATTTAGCAGGGCTAGAACCGAGGGTGGGAGCTCTGGTTCAGCAAGCACTTCATTTCCATTGATGGTCACAATAGCAGATCGAATCGGACG
>Ga0194127_10000860_pt1 | contig 47105 bp, 55 predicted proteins | sample TA2KigC100mmetaG_FD_148624 | JGI IMG/M metagenome (GOLD analysis project Ga0194127, IMG submission 148624) | Freshwater microbial communities from Lake Tanganyika, Tanzania - TA2015036 Kigoma Deep Cast 100m | ecosystem: Environmental > Aquatic > Freshwater > Lake | place: Tanzania: Lake...
TTTTTTTCAGGAAAAAGATTATTAATAGTAGAAGATGATATGAACACCTTGCCTCTTTATGCATTAGAAGATTTAATGTATCGTGGTTTAGAAGTTTATACTATTCGTGACCAAGTTCAAGCAGAGCAATATATAAGCTCAAATCAACATTATGAACTGCTCATTGTGGATAGGGAATTACCTGGAACAGCAATGCATTCTGGAGAAGATATAGTCAGATTATCAAGAGAAATAAAACCCAATACCCCAATTATAATGGTTTCAGGCTATGGTGAAATAAAAAAGCCACAAGGAGTTAACCGAATGTTCTGTAAACTTGGAATGGATAGAGAGGGCTTTATTAAATCAATAACAAACTTCTTAACACGCATAGAATAATTTTAAATCTTATTTTAACTATTGTTGCTGGAAAGGATCAAAACCTATCTCAAATTCAGGAAATTCTTCGCTCTTTTTTTCTTCTTTATCCTTGGGAGTTTCTTTAACTATTTCAGTAGTATCCTTGTTTTTATTTTCTTTTTTTACTTTTTCTTTTAATACTTGCCCTTTTTTTTCGTCTATATCCTTTTCAATCTCTCGAGTATCATCAATTGGAAGTATTTTGCTTTTTGCCATATTTTTATTACTATTATTTGAGTTTAAATCCTTTTCGATGATACGATTAGATTCAAGTTCTTGTACAAATAAACTTATATCTCGCGCAACATCAGCATTAACACTAATGCTGTCTATTCCTTGCTTTACTAAGAATTCAACCATCTCTTTTTTCGAGCCAGCCTGTCCACAAATGCTAGACTCGACTTTGTATTCTTTACAAACCATTATAACTTTTTTAAGTTGCGAGAGTATAGCAGGATGCATTTCATTATACAAGTATTGACATTCACTATTACCGCGGTCAACAGCAAGCGTATATTGAGTTAAGTCATTTGTTCCAAAACTAATAAACTTGATATATTTACATATCTCCTTGATTATTTGAACAGCAGCAGGTGTTTCAATCATTGCTCCAATAATCATATTCTTCTTCTGATATTTTTTAAAAATCTTGTAAGCTTCTTCAACCTCTTGAATAGAAATTATTTGAGGAAACATTACTCCAAATCTCTTTTCAGGATTCTCAGAAGCAACATTTGCAATAGCCTGAAGCTCTGCTTCAAATATTTCAGGATTCTTTAAACTAAACCTAATGCCATGAAAACCAAGCATGGGATTTAATTCAAGTTCTTTTGGTGCTCCTTTTAAATTTTTATATTCGTCGCTTCTTATATCACTTGTTCTAATCCAAACTTCCTTAAAGTGCTTAGATATTTCTCGAATGCCCTTTTCAATTATTAAACTATACTCATCACACTTATTTTCTTTTAAAAACCCAAGTGGGTGTTTGCCTGACTCTGCAATAATACCCTCAAGTCTCATTAAACCTACTGCTTCACATCCTGATTTGGCTGCTCTCTCAGCAAAATGTGGCAAATCTACCATTACTTTTATTTTCGTCTTAGTCTTAACTATTTGTTGTATCTCTTTTTTCTCAATAAGTTCAATTTTTTTAGGTTTTCCAGAATAAACTTTGCCATTAGTTCCATCTACTGTGATTTCTTGTCCATCCTTAAGTGTTTCGGTTGCTTTTTCTGTTCCAACAACGCAAGGAATTCCCATTTCACGACTTACTATTGCAGCATGCGAGGTTGCTCCGCCCTCGTCGGTGATTACCCCTGTTGCTCTTTGCATGGTAACAACCATATCGGGATTAGTCATTTTAGTAACTAAAATATCGCCCTTCTGAACCTTTCCAAGATCCTTCATATCTAAAACAATTTTTACTTTTCCAAAACCCATTCCAGGCGAAGCTGGAAGTCCTGTTAATAATACATTTCCAGTAACCTTCTCATTATTTTTCTCTTTCTCGAGTTTAGCTTGCTCAAGAGTAGTTATTGGTCTTGATTGGACAATGTAAACCTTGCCATTTTCAACTGCAAACTCAATATCTTGGGGGTGCTTATAGTGATTTTCAATTCTTTGCCCTAAACTTCCAAGCGTAGATATCTCTTGCAAAGTAAGAACTTGTTTTTTGCTTTCTTCTTTATCCAGTTTGACAGTAATTCCATTTCCATTTTCTTCTTTAATCATTTTAACCTTTTTATCCGCAATCCTCTTCTCTTTTAATTCTAAATCGTCATTGAGAACATAATGATCAGGGAGAATTTTACCCGAAACAATTCCTTCTCCAAGCCCAAAAACAGCTTCTATAATAATCTCGTTATCTGCATTAGTTGGATTTTTAGTAAACATAACTCCAGACCTATCAGAATTAACCATTTTTTGAACTACAACCGAAAGCAAAGCATTAGCTTTATCAAAACCTTTCTTATGCCTATAATAAACCGCTCGCGCAGTATAAAGCGAAGCAAAACATTTTCTCACTGCTTTTATTAATTCTTTATTACCCTTAACATTAGTAAAGGTTTCTTGTTGGCCTGCGAAACTTGCTCCTGCCAAATCCTCTGTAGTTGCGCTTGAACGAACAGCTACAAAAACCATTTCTTTACTTTTGCTGTCAAATTCGTCTTTATTATCCGAACCAAGTAAATTATAAGCTTCTTCTATCTCCTGTTGCATATCCTCGGGCATATCAGCATTAGCAACAAGTTCTCGAATTTTGGCAGAATTTTTTTCTAGCTCTTCTGTATTATCCACATTAGTTTTATTTATTAATTCGACAATTTTATCTTTCAATCCAGCTTTCTTTAGAAAGATGTCAAAAGCCTGAGCAGTCACACAAAAAGCAGGGGGAACAGGAAATCTTGCATTATACATTTCTGCTAAATTAGCCCCCTTGCCACCAACAATTGCGCCCGAATCCTTAGAAAGTTCAGAAAGCCAACGAATATATTGCTCGCTAGGAACCTCTATTTTCTTTTTTATTGCCATCCTCTTTTAATCTAATGCATTTAAGAAAACTCTTTTTATAAATGTTATTAATCAAACCGAAAGAATTATAAGCCCAATAAAGAAACCCTATTCATGGCTTATCAAGCAAAACAAGGAGAACAAGGAGAACATAGATTAGGAGTAGCAATAGATCCTTCTGTAGCTAATCAAGATTTTCCAAGAGATTTATCAGAATTAGACCTAGATTTGGCAAGTGTCAAGCATATGCCTCGGCCTTGTTTAGCTTGTAGAGAAGAAATGAGGTTAATGGCTTATAGAAAACCCAAATTACTTGCGATTTAGATAATATTTTCTTTTTTCTTCAGAAAATTTTTCAATAGAGTAACGTAGCATTGTCCTAGGCATTTGCTTGCAATATTTATCTAAAAAACCAACAAGAATTTTCTCGTTTTTCTTTCCAATCTCTCGAAGCATCCAACCAACAGCCTTGTGAATTAAATCATGCAAATCAGAAAGAAGAATCTCACTTATTTTAATTGCATCCTTAAAATCCTTTTCTCTTATAAACCAGAAACAAGCAAGTATAGCTATTCTTTTTCTCCATAAATCTTGCGATTTAGCAAAATCATAAAGAATTAGTTTTTCTTGAGGATTATGATATAGGTAGTTTCCAACAACCCTCGGCGCACTCAAATCAACCAAATCCCAATTATTTATATTACCTCGTTCTGCATTTTCTAAATAAAATTCATAAATTTCTTTTTGTTGTTCTTTATCTTCTTTATTTTTCTCAAATTTTTTAACAAGAATCAGCAAACCCACAAGCCGATATTCGTGAATTTTGCTATCAAGCATTTTTTGTATATCTTTTAAGCTCAAAAGATTCCAATATTTTTTTACAAGCTCTCTTTGTATTGGGACAACTATACCTAAAAAAACATCTCCCTCACCATACTCTCCTTTGCCTGTTTTAAAAAAGCCCTGCAAGAGTTTGGCTTTTTCAGGATTCGCGAGTTGCTCTAGCTCTTTTTTTAGTTCTATTAATTTACTCATAATTATATAGATATCCAAATGCTTAAAAACTTTGGGAATCCTTATTAAAAATGGCATTTCGAGATTATGAACATTCTCTTGGATTTGAATTAGACCTAAGTCGTAAAACAAATTATGGCCGAGATTTAAAAGAAGATGAAGAAAATCAAGCCACTAATAGGGGAGCCAGAGGGGTTAAAGAACCCAGAGTCAAGAACGCTCCAGCAGATTTAGTAGTTATGGCTGGTTTGGATAAAGATAAAAAAAGATAGAAAAAAGTAAATAATAATTATTTATTGAACTTCTTCATAAACTATTTTTGTTTTGCAAGGAAGTTTAGAACTAGCACTCTTGCATAAATTTCTAATGAATTCTGTGCTCTTTTTATCATTGTATCCTATAACATAAATTGGCTCGCCCATTTTTATGTAAGCTGCTCTTCCTGTACTTGTTCCAAAAGAGTGGCTCATACCAGACTGGACTCTTTCTCCTTTTGAACCACCCGAGAAAGTTTTGTTATCTCTCAATATTTGGTGCGGATAAGGTTTGCAAGCAAAATAATAATCATTTCCAAGTTTTTTTCCTAATTGGTTATGGATAAACTGTCTTGCAGCTTCTAAAGCCAAATCGCGTATTTGAACGTGGATTGTTGTATAAATAGTAATAAAATTTTTATATTTCCCTTTTTCGAAACCAGCAACATCAGCCATATTAAATTTAGTTACTTTTTGGTTAGGAACTACTTTAATATAATTAAGGTGCTTAACTTTTTTAGACTTTCGAGTAAATGCTGTTCTGTGTTTCTTTGAATATGCTAATGCTTTTCTTAATACCATTTTATGTTTTTATTTTAATTATTCTTTGAATTATTTACTTTATTTCAATCTCGGTTGCTATTGCTTGTCCAGGTAAACCTTTCTCAAAAATAGCTCGAACCATTCCTTTATTTCCGTGACTTGAAGATACTTTTCCCGCAAGTATTTTTCCAGCAGGGCTTCTCCATTTTACTTCTTTGCCCACTAATTTTTGAGCTTCTTCTTTAGTTTTGCATCCAAAATCAAGAATGAAGTGTCTAGGATGATAGTGTTGTTTCCCTCTTCTAAACTGAATAACTGTTCCTTTTGCCATAGGATGTTGTATAAAAATAGGTTTTTAAAGCTTCCGAATGTTATGAGGAAGCACTAAAAATTTCATATAAATTTTTTAAAGCTTCCGAAATCTCTGAATACTCAATTCTATTAAGAACTTATCTCAAAATCACCGAACTCTTTTCTAAGAACTTCTAAGTCGTTTGAACTTAATTTTGAAGGGGTCTTTTTTTGACTATATAATACTCCTTCCAACTCCTGTTGATTAGACTCCTCAAGTTTATTTCCCTTAATTTTTAATATTTTATTATCTGCAAACACAAAAACAGGGTTAGTTAAGAATACATCAGCATGCTTGCCTTTATCATAAAATAAGTGTAATTCTATCTTACTTATTTCAGCTATCTCACATCTCTGTCCGTATTCAACTAGTCTGTTAATTAAACTAGAAACATTCTTTCTAACATCTTCAATTTCATACTTAGTAGGTTTTTTCTTGCTAGCATATTTCTTTTTAGTATCAATTAATTCTTGTAACACTTGCAAATGCCTTGGTTCTGCTCTTCCTTTTTTAATAATTTCTTTTTCAAAGTCTTTTATAAGCTCTTCTTCTCTTTTATTTCCAAATAACCCCTTCATTATCTTAAAAACATTATCATAGGTTTCTTGAAGTGTTCTCTCCTGACTTCTCTTCTCGATTTCAGTAGCAACTTCCTTAAGTTTTTTAGTGTATTCTTCCGCGTCTTTCATTAATTCATCAACTTCTTTTCCAGAAACTTCTTTAATTTTGCCGTGCTCAAAACCTTTGTAATATTGAATAGCAATTTTATCTAAGATATCAAGGTATTTCTTTTCCATCATCTTCTCTTGATCTACAAGGATTCTCTTTACTTCTTTAACAGTCTCATAAACATTTGGGGGTGGAATTCCATATAGCATTAAAACTGCTTGAGTGGGGGTGATAATGCTCCAATACAAATCATTTAAAACAATATCCATTAATCTTTGTTTAATAATCTCCTTGGTTTTGTCGCCCATGCTCATAAATCTATCAATAGCTTCAGGGCTAGGTTTGATTTTACCCATTTTTAATAAAAGCTTCCAAGGCAAGAATCCTCCGCGGTCATAAAGAGGTATTCCATCTCTAATAAAAGTGAATATAACAGGGCTAGCATCTTTAACATCTTCCCAGAACTCAGTCAGCAAATAAACCTGAGGTGATAATTTATTTTTTACTCCTGCTAATTCGCCGGCTTCAGCAACATATTGATAAATAATACCCCTAAGCTTCTCTTTTAACTCTAATCGAGACATTCTTTTTACATCAGTATCATCAATTATAATAAAAACATCAACGTCACTAGTATCTTTAGCCTCGCCTCTAACAAGCGAGCCACCAATAACATAACTATAAATATATTTCTCAAATTTTCTAAGAACAAGACTTTTGTGTATTTGTGCAACCCGAAGTGCTCCGAAGATACCTTTATCATATAGAGGGTAACTCATCCCAATTGCTTCAACTAAATCCCATTTGCTATCCAGAGCATAGTTCCACAAGTCAACAGGTGTGATTAAATTAAGCCAAACAGTAGGTTTAAGGTCTTTAACTTGTTTTATCAGGTCTGCTCTAATCTCATTAATCTGTTTAAAATTATCTTCAGGAATAATTACAGTTAAATGCATTGGTTTTGTTTTCTTCTCCTCCTCAGTTAAAGCAAGTTCTTCATCAAATCTATCGGCTGCTTGTGGGGGTATAATTCCCATTCCAAGAATAAAATTATGTTTTTTTAAAGCAGCTTTTTTGAATTCTTCAAGTTTTTCTTTGGTTTTATCTATTTCTTTCTTAGCTTTATCATCTAGCTGTGTTCCAGGTATCTTGGGAGCGTTTGGATCATAATTTATAGCAGGGCTTTTTAATTCATTAGAAAGATCGTCTTTTTTTGTAGGTTCCATTTTTGTAATCAATAATTATTTGAGTTCTATTTAATTTGGTGATATAAATTATATAAATAAGTGTTTTGAAGCATATTTAAATCTAACTAAATCTAGAGTTTTAGCAATAATCCTGATACTTTATTTCTAAAGGAGGATCATAATACTTCCATTCCCTCTGTTTAGGACAAGAATTACCTTCTGTTAAAATAAAATAAGTAGCAAGTAATATTGCTGTTGGAATAATTATTCTTTTGCCTAAATCCCTAAATAGCGAAGCAACAACCTCAAGCCCTGACGAAGATTCTAAAAGACCTCGATCCCTCATATAAATATTAATATCTCAAGGTTATTAAGGGTTTACGTTTATGACTATGTTTGGCAAAGCTCTAACTCTTTTTGCTGCTACTTGTGCTTGCATACACGCATTAAAAAATAAATCAGTGGTTGCTTCTAATAATTTAAGATTTATTCCAAAATCAATTTCATCTCCCATTTTCAAAGGATTTGAACCAGTAGAACCCATGCCAATTACTCTATGTTCAAGATTCTCCCCCATATCCATTATAGCAATCTGAACTTGTCCTTGTTTATTTAAAACATAACCTGTTGAGTTGGGCGTGGTTGGAAAAAAAATTCTTTCCTTTCTTTTAAAAAAATATTTAATAAAGGCAGAGTTGCCATGAAAAGCAGTAGCGTCTCTTGATGTTAACCTGGCAGTTATTTTATAATAGTTCCGTATTCTTGAAAAATTAACATTAATAGAATCAAAAGGTTCAGGCAATTCGGCAGGACCAAAACTAAAACCAAAACCAAATGCTTTGGGGGATCCTTCTTCGTCTTCTTCTTGTTGCCAAGCTTCTCTAGGTATGGCACCAGGCATTTGCAAAATTGGGGGTTTAGTCAAAGTTTTATAAGCATCCTCTGCGCCATTAATAACAATATTCATTCTAAACCCAAGAATAACTTTTATTTAAACATTTCTAATATCTAGTTATATATTTCTAATCTCAAGATTTTTTACTTTTGCTTTCATATACAGGGTTCTTGGGCAGGGCTTGCCATTTTTAGAATAAGCACAAATAACACAACACTCAGAAACAGGTTTTCTAACTTCTTGCTTACATTTAGGGCAAGTATAACTTTGTGGACAATTCTCAATATCAACATGGGCTTTTGTACCTTTTTTGCAATGCGGGCAAACTAAGATAACATACTCTGCAATCTTCTGTACTCTTTTTTTTGCGCCCATTTTAAGTATTTTGTAATTTATTTATAATTCTCGCTACAAAAAAAGTGAACATGAGTAGTATAATAACAAGAAAAGCTACAATATAGTCATAATCCACTTCTATTTTATAATTTGGGTCTTTAGCAATATTTTCAAAAACATCCTGTTCTAGTGTAGTCTGTTCAATATCTTGTACAACCCTAGCATTATACTCAAGCCCCAAAAAGCTAAGGCTAAATAAGATAACAATCCAAAAAACAACCATTCTCGACCTCTCTTTATTCATCTGAGAATAAATGCAAGGTGTTTTATAAAACTTTCATTTGATAAAACAATAAAAAGCTAGACAAGTAAATAAGAAAAAGAAAAATAAGAAATAAAGAAATAAGAAAAATAAAGAATTAAGGATTAGCCTTTACTAAGAAAAATCCTGCTATCTTTGCGTTTATTAATCCAGAGACGGTCCATCCTAAAATTGTAAGGAAGGAAAGATTAAAACTTGTGTAAGTTGCAAACATTCCTGGAACAGTAGTCAAGAAAAATAATAGCCATCCAAAATAACATCCCCTCATTATCCCTTTTCCTTTAAAGCTAGTTTTTGTTTTAGCCCAAAGCCATGCAAAAACTAATCCCAGAATAAACGGATATACAAAGAAAGCCATCATTATCGGATCTTGCCAACTTCTCATAAATTCTGTAGTATAATCAGCATTAACGCTTGGAATTAGCATAAACAAATAGTTTACAATCATGCTAAAAATAAGCATAATTAATCCCAACAACAATCCAGGCCCAATTACTTTTTTCATTTTTCACCTCCTGAGAAATATCTGTTTTTTAAGTTTATAATATTTTCTAGATAAACGAAACAACACAAATGGGCACAGGAGGCGAGTGAATCCATTTAACTAAATCACGCCCCTATCTAATGGGCACAGGAGGAGTTGAACCTCCGAATACTCGGTGTAAACGAGTCAGTTTACCGCTAGCTTATGCGCCCGCATAAAATACATAAATTTTAACATTTTATAAACATATCTAAAAGCTAGCGGTTGAGTCAGTTTACCGCTATGTACAACTTCTTCGAAAATAGTTAGAAGTTGGACAGACAGAAAATCATATTTTCTGTAGCTTATGCGCCCTTAAACATAAAAATACTTAGAAGGAAGAGTTTTTAAATCTTAAGTGTCAATTAAAACTAGCAGTGCGCTGCTAGTTTATCGGTAGAACACATCGTTGCCAACGATGAAAGCCGGGTTCAATTCCCGGGTGGCGCATTTTTGAATGAACCGGGAATTGCCTGTAATTAAAATGTGGCGCCCGGGCAGGGTGGCGCATCCTTAAGATCTTCTAAAAAACTCAAATAAATAGTGCAGAAATAAGTAAGTTTATATATTTGTTTGAACTAAAAGAAATATGTCCAAACTTGAAGAGCATTTTAATAGAGCGAGAACACCCCAAGACTTACAAGAAGTTCTAACTTTAATTTGGGGCTCCAAGGTTGTTAAACAAGTAATTGGCAATTCTAGAAGACATGCAGAGCATGAAGCAAGTTTTTTACAACTTCAAGCAACAATTACTGATCCTTTAGAGTATTTTGATGCTGTTAGAAATTTATTTGAAGCAAGAAAAAAAGAATACTTAGTGGGATTAAAGGATTATACAAGAATAAAACACGAGGAAAGAGGAATACCTTATGAGGCTATGGCCCTTGCAATAACCACGGAGCAAGCCATAGATGACAAATGGTTGGAAATGAGAATTCATGGTTTATATTACCCGAAACCAAGAGAAAAAGATGCTTTTGAATTAGCAACAACTACAGAAGAAAGAATAACAGAGTTAACCAAAGTCCTTGGAGAAAAACAAATACAGGTTCTACTTGAAAATGCTTTCGATATGGCTTGTAGCGTGTGTGAAAAGATAAAATCTGATTATAGTCCGGAGGAATATAAAAGATTAGTAATGGATTCTTGTGCAAAATTGCGAAGGAATATGGTAACTTGTGCTTACAGAGCAATTAGAAAAATTCAGTTTACAACAAAACTTCCCTGTGATAGGTTACCTGAATTGGGTTTAAGATTAGGAAAACTGGGCATAACCCAGGAAGGTAAACCTTTAGAAGAAAGAAGTTTAGAATAACTCGAGAACATAAATGCTTATAAATATAAAAATTTTCTTTAGAAAAGAAAGTTTCTATGCTTCAAAGAAACAATATAAAACATGACACGAGCATTAACTTATAGAGAACTTGCAAGAATAAGAGGTTTTATAGATTTAGAGGTTCCTGAATCAAGGAGGCTAGTAAGAGGAAAAATAAATCTTCCTTTAGAAATTTTTTTTGATATGAATGGTCCCGAAGTTATTGCTTGGGCAAATCATGTTTCTGGTTCGAGTAATCCTAGAAATCCTATTGTTGGATTGAGGGGTATTGTTATAAAAGAACCTACGCCACTAACAATTAAAATATCAAATTCGGGTTTGGTTTTTGATAAAGGAATTTATAAATTTGGCCCAGAGCTAACAGGAATAGCTTGCTCTTTTTATTATCCCGATATGGCTTCTTATGGGGCGCTTGCTAATAGATTAAAACAAGAGGAGTTTAATTTAGCCTAATAAAATGGAACTAGTTGCATTATTATCTACAGGCGAGGGAACATGGGCACAAGTAGCCGGTTTGATTAAGCAAGGCGAGTGGGATAAAATAATTCTTATTGGAAATGATTTTGCACGTAAATTTCAAGTGCCTGAAATGATTAAATATGAATTCATTGAAATCAAGTCCTCAAGACTTGCTGAACTTAAAGAGGAGATTCAACAAAAACTTGCTGGAAAGATTAATGGTACAGAAGTTGCTTTAAGTATTGCAAGTGGCGATGGAAAAGAGCATATGGCTTTAATTTCAGCTTTACTAAGCTTGCCTGTTGGAGTTAGATTTACAGCTTTAACAAAAGACGGAATTGTTATGTTATAGTTTTCCAGGGGTTTCTAAAGGATCTTCTACAAAAAAAGAATAATTTGTCCATGCATTTTCAAAATCAGCAAAGGCAGGAGTCTGTTTTGGATTAAATCCTATAAAAACCGGGCTAGTTCTCAAATATAATCTTTCATTTTCATTCCTTTCATAGATTCTATGTTTAAACATAACTGTTAGCGGAAAATCACTCTCTTGCATAGCTAGCATTAATCCACTTCGGGTTGTTAAATCTCTTACTATAGCTGGAGCAGAGAATATCCTTAATCCAGGATAGATGGCTCTAGCAAAACTTACTCCATGTCTTAAATTTTTAGAAGCTTGCGCATTCACAAGCAAAGCCTCTGGAGTTATTGAATCTTGAATTGGTTCTCCACCGAATCTAATTTGTTTTTCAGGTAAATAAAATAAAAAGCTAGAACCAGGAATGTGAAAAGAAGCAAACATTGTTTTTAATTGCTCTAAAACCTCGGGATGTCTTTCTAAATCACCAACACGATTAACTAATCTCTCACAAATACCTGGCAAGAATTCTGCAAGTTCAAAAGATTTATCTTCAAGCATATTAAAAATCCTCGCTGAGATTAGGCATGGAATTTATTTTTCCATTTTGTTTAGAGTTAGCAGCAAGCACATCATCTATTCTTAAAATCATCATTGCAACCTCGCTAGCACTCGATAAGGCTTGGGTTTTAGTTTTCATTGGCTCTATAACTCCTGCTTCAAGGACATTTTCAATCTTATTACTAAGTAAATTAATTCCAGTATATCTCTCACCTTTATCATGTCTAGCCCTAAGCTCAGTTATAATATCAATCGGGTCAAGCCCGGCGTTTTCAGCTAAAGCACTTGGTATGCTTTCTAAAGCCCTAGCAAACTCTTCAACAGCAAGTTGTTCTCTACCACTAAGGGTTGAAGAAAACTCGCGAAGTTTTTTTGATAATTCGATTTCAATCGCACCAGCACCAGCAACTATTTTTCCTTGTTTTAATACACTTGAAATATCTCCAAGTCCGTCGCGAATAGCTCGCTCAATTTCATCAATAACATGTCCTGTTCCACCACGAATTAAAATAGTTACTGCCCTAGGATTTTCGCAACCTTCTATATAAGTCATTTTATCTTCTCCTTGCGATACTTCGCGAACAATACTGGCTTTTCCAAGCTCCTGAGTATTAAGTTCATTGATATTACTTATAATATGGCCTCCTGTTGCCCTTGCTAATTTTTCCATATCACTTTTTGAAACTCGGCGACAAGCATAGATTCCAAGCTTAGCCAAGTAATATTGTGCTAAATCATCAATTCCTCTTTGGCAAAAAACAACATTGGCTCCTGAAGCAAGAATTTTACTAGTCATTTCTTTTAACATTTTTTCTTCGCGGTCCATAAAGCCTTGTAATTGTTCTGGACTAGTAATAGAAATTCTAGTTTCACCCTCTGGACCGCGGACTTCTAGAGCAAAATCAACTAAAGCTATCTTTGCACTATTAACTAGGGTTGGCATTTCAATATTTACTCGTTCTTTATCAATAACAAGTCCTTGAATTAGTTCTGAGTTTTCAATTGCTTGCCCTTTGGACTTTTCAATTTTAATGTCATCAAGATTAATAGTTTTATTTGCTTGATTAGAAACTCTTTTGATAGCTCTAACAATTATATCTGCAAGTTTTTCTTTATCATTTTCAGCACCCTTGCCAGTCATTGCAGTCATAGCAACATATCTTAAGATATCATCCCTATCATAGTTAACAGGAATAGCGATTTCTTCGAGAATTTTTTCTGCTTGGACAGTCGCTAATTTATATCCCTTAATTATAACTGTCGGATGTATTTTCATATCCAAAAGTTTCTCTGCATTTTCAAGCAGTTTGCCTGCAAGCAAAACAGCAGTCGTAGTTCCATCTCCAACCTCATTTTCTTGGGTTTTAGCAATATCCACCATCATTTTTGCAGCAGGATGCTCTATTTCCATTTCTTCAAGTATAGTAACTCCGTCATTTGTAATAATAATGTTTCCAACACTATCCACAAGCATCTTATCCATTCCTTTTGGGCCCAGAGTGGTCTTAACAGTATCTGCAATTATTTTGGCAGCAAGAATATTATTTCTTTGCGCGTCTCTGCCAACTGTTCTTTGCACATTTTCCGGCATGATATAGATTGGTTGTTTTTCGTTTGACATCTTTTTTTATTTATTATCTTTATCTTCCTGTTCTCAAATAAGCTTCTGCTTCGTCTAGTTTATTTTGAAGTGCAGGATTATCATATCTTCCCGCAATCTGTTCCATTCTTCTATAAGCATCAAGTCTCTCGAGTCTTCGAAGATTAAGCCCGGGGGCAATATTTCTTACAAGATCAAAATCCCTATAAAAAGTATTCATATCTTTAATTGTTTCTTGAACTGCCCTTCTAACTTTTGCTCTAATAGTAATAGGTTCTCTTCGCTTTCTTGAGGGTGCTACTTTTGGAAGAGTGTTCAAAGAGCGAATATATCCAAATCTTCTTCTAGCTCGCTCTCTAAAATAAGGATGCTCTGCAATTCTTGAAGGAGCAGTTGGATCTGCATTTATAACTCTAGTTAATAGATTAGTTGGTTCGGTTGATTTGCCCATTTTTACATAAATTTATGTAGCTATTAACTTTTAAAGATTGTTATTCACCAGCATACAAAACCCATGCCTTTAGAACCTTATAAAAAGATATTTAAATGGGTTTTTCCAATATAACCTATAAAAGATTTCAAAAAAGATGGCAGAACGAGACAATATTCTTGGAGCAAAAGTAAAACATAATGGTGTTTTCGATTTTAAAGAGACTTATAGAATTCTCTATGAATGGCTAGTAAGCCAAGGCTATGATATGAATGAGAAAACCTATAAAGAGGTAATTGGTGCAGGCGGAGCTAAAGAGCTTGAGATTGAATGGGAAGCAATAAGAAAAGTATCAGATTATTTTAGATTCTTGTTAAAGGTAGATTGGAAAATAATTGGAATGACCTCTGTTGAAGTTGAAATTGATGGTGTAAAACAAAAAATGAATAAAGGCCAGTTTGAAATAGGAGTTAAAGCCATTCTTATAAAAGATTACGAAAATAGATGGGAAAATAGACCGATTTGGAAGTTCCTTCGGGGATTATATGATAAGTATGTTATAAAAGAACGCCAAGACCAATATGAAGGAAAATTAATTGGCGAGATGGATGAATTCTTAGCTCAATGCAAGGCTTATTTAGCTTTAACAGGTAGAAGATAAAAATTATTTTTTATTATTTACTCAATTTCTTAATTAATTCTGTTTGAGAAAGCATTTCTTCTTTTCCTGTTTTCATATCACGAAGCTTTAATTTCTTTTTCTTTATTTCATCCTCTCCTATAAATATTACTTTATCAATTAAATAAGCATTTGCATACTCAAGTGCCTTGCTAACTTTATTATACATAACAACACAAGAAAGATTATTTTCTCGTAGTTCTTCTGCAAGTTTTATTGATTCTTTATCCTGTCCAAGAGAAATAATCAAAGTTTGACTATTCTTATTTTTTAGTTTAGCTAATTGACTTAATCTCTCTAAGCCAAAACTAATCCCTGTAGATTGAGCTCCATTAAACATATAACTACCGCCACCGCAAACACTTTCTTTCATCTCAAGAGTTTTTACCTCGAAAACATTGGCGTTATAATAACTCAAACCCCTAGCAAGTGTTGGTAAAAAGTTTGTTTTAATTCCATAATTTGAACAGGCTTCTTTTAATTGCTGAACATCAGAGTAACTTGCATACTTTTCAAAATATTTTTCAGATTTCTTAAAAATATCAATCAGTTTTTCTGCCTTATATTTCTTCAAATTATCTTTTACTTCTTTCTCCGAGAGCTTATCCAGCTTGTCTACTTCTTTTATAACCTCGATTCTATCCTTTTCTTTGATACCTTCAGATTCAAGAATTTCATTCATTAATCTACGACTATTAACATTAATAACTGCTTTAATTCCTAGCTCTTCCAAAATCTTTGAAGTTATAGCAAGTATTTCAGCATCATCTTTAATACTCGAGCCAATAATATCAATATCACATTGGGTAAATTGTCTAAATCTATTTCCAGTAGTAGGCTCGTCTCTAAAAACAGGGCCTATTTGATATCTCTTATAAGGCAGTTTTTTATTTTGCATTAATCTTTTAAGCTGAAAGGTTAATTCATAACGGAGAGCAAGGTTTCTTTCACCTTTGTCTTTTAATCTAAATATATCGCTAACAGCTTCATCATTAGAGTTATCTCCCCTGACAAATTCCTCATTTTCTATTATTGGGGCTTCAGCAGGTTCAAATCCAAATAGCTCAAAATTCTTTACAAGAATTTTGCGTATTTCTTCTCTTATCCTAGCTTCCTCGCCAGTATAATCTTTAAAGCCTTTTACACATTCGTTTGCCATCTTTTTCAATCTATTATAAGATTCCTCCTTTTATAAACAAAGCGAAAGGAGGGAGTCGAACCCTCGTCTCAAGAGCCACAGTCTCGCATTCTACCGTTAAACTACAATCGCCATAACTACTTGTATTATATTTAATTAAAACAAAGGGTGATTTAAAAGGTTTGTTAAGTATCAATAATGTAGTTTTCTCTTTAGATAAACTAAAACCTTTTAAATTTACATTAGAATTATTAAAAATTATCAAGTTAGAAGCCGAGCAAGAGGAGGCTTCGAAGCAGTTAAGCGAGCCAGTTGCTATTTTATTATTTGAAGAATTAAAGCTTAAGCTAGGGAAATCTGCCTGATTAGTGCCGACAACCTCTAACTTTAATTGCCATACTAAAAAAATAAAGCAGAGGTTTATAAATTTTTGCTTTATTATGTATTGTTAAGTTAACGGGAGTTTTCTGCTCAAAAAAATTTAGTTCTTTTTCTTTTTTATAACTAAATTAGAATCTTTTATTTCTCCTTCTAGTTCTTGTCCAGTTTTCCAGTTGAGTTCTTCAAGCAGTTTAGAAGGTACTACAATCCAAAATTTCTCGTATTTCTCTCCTTTATACTCCCTGCTTATTTGAGATTGTAGTTTCATAAATGTTTTAGGTATCTATCCTTTATAAACTTTTAGGTGTCTAATTTTATCTACTTTAAAGTTACATTTTAGATACCGAAAGATTTATATAGTTTAGGTATCTAAATATATTATGGCAGAAAGAATAATATGCTCAAAATGTGAATCAGAAAAAATTAAGAAAGATGGAAAGAGAAAAACTGAAAATAAAGGTCTAATCCAGAGATATAAATGCCTTGATTGTAGAACAAGATTTGTCGTTGATGATGGTTTTTTTAGAATGAGAAACAGCCCATTAAAAATAACTCAAGCTGTAGATCTTTATTTTAGAGGAGCTTCCACTCGTGGAGTTCAAGGACATCAAGGAATGTTCTTCCCACATAATGCTTCTAATGTTTCTATTTATGCTTGGGTTTTGAAGTATAGTAAAATGATAAGCAAGTTCACAAATAAACTAAAGCTAAAGGTTGGATTTGAAGCACAAGTTGATGAGATAGAGTTTCACAGAAGAAAGTCGAGCAAAGCAAAATTAGGAACAGAGAAAAACTTCTTTATTGACTCTGTTTGCCCTCAAACAAAGTTTATGCTTTCTTCTGAATATATGAGAACAAGAAGTTGCAGAGATATTAAAGCAGTTATTCAGCGAATAAAAGATAGGACAGATACACAAATTAAGATTATGACTACAGATGGTTGGAATGCTTACACAAATACTTTAAAGAAAGTTTATGGTTATAATAACAAGACAGGGAAATATAATGTAGTTCATAATAGGGTTGTAGTTTCAGAAGAACAAGGCAACTTTAATCATCCTATTGAAAGATTACATAATAGTGTTAGAGCCAGAACAAAGGTAATGCGTGGTTTTCATGGCTCAATAAATTCTGCTAATGCTATCTTAAAGGGTTATGAAATATTCTACAATTTCATAAACAAGCATCAAGCAATAGGAAAATGCCCTTATGAGTTGGCAACAGATCTTAAACTTACACAAAATAATAAGTGGATAGAACTAATAAAACTAAGTAAGACCTCTTTCTAGAACAACAAGGATTAAAAATAGCAGAATTCTAATTATTTTATGCAACAAAAACGAGGGCAGGTTACAATATTTATCATAATTGCGATTTTGATTGTAGCTGGAATTTTCTTATTTTTTTATGTGAAGAATAAAACTGCTTCACTTACTCCTACAATTCCTAGAGATATTCAGCCAGTTTATGATTATTTAAACGATTGTTTTGAAGAAAAAGTCTACTCTAGTATTTATGAAATAGGACAATTTGGGGGCTACAAATCTCCCCCTAATAATTCTTTAGATATAGGAATTCCGATTTATCTAGATAATCGTTTTAAGGAAATCCTCCCACTTAAAGAGATTGAAGTTCAACTCTCAGAAATAATTGAAGAAGAATTAAATAAATGTCAGCTTAATTTTAGTTCCATTGAAGTAAATAGGGGCGACCCAAAAATTAAAGTTTCTATTTTAAATAATCAAATAAGGGCTCAAATAGAATATCCCATAACCATAATAAAAAATGATGGCACATATCAACTTAAAAATTTTCCAGAAATTATTGCACCAATAAAATTTGGTTTGATGTATAGTTCTGGAGTATCCATAGTAGATTTACAAATTGCTAATAATGGAAGTTTATGTTTAACCTGTTTGCTAGACCTTGGAGAAGAGAATGATTTATCTATAAGCACATTTGAATATGAAGAAGGAATTAACATCTTTAGCATAGCAGATAATAACCAAATAAATAATCAAACCTATGAATTAGTGTTTGCAACAAAATGAAAAAGCTATTAATCCTATTTCTTTGTGCATTCATTTTTATTACCACTTCTTTTGCTATTGCCGAAGAAGCTCAACAAGAGATAACGATAATAAAAACTCAGCAAAATATGCAACAGGTAATAGATGAAAATGCGAGGACGGTTACATATACCTTTACTTCAAAAGATAGTGCAATTTCATTAACAGAGAAAGACTTTTTTTGGAGTGTAAAACCTGAATCTCAAGAGAATAAGGCCTATATTAAAACAGATGATAAAGGCAATTTAATAGAAGCAGATTTAACTGCTTCTCAAACAACAACATGGATTTTTGGGCAAGAAACTCTTAAAGTTCCAGAAGGAGCAAGAGTTCTCTACAAAGATGGAAAGCTTGAAATTTTTGGAAAAAAAGGAGAAAGTTTTAATTTAAAAGAGAAAGAAAAATCTGGTGCCGAAATTTTTCTTTTAGATAATAAAGGTATAAAAATAGAAGAAGGTCAGATAAAAGGAAATTTTAAATTGAAATTTGGCGATACTCCAATAAGTATTTCTGGTTTAAATGGTAAAGAAGGAAGTGTAAAATATACTCCAAGTCAGATTTTCCCTTCTTTTTATCTACAAAAAGGATCTATGGTCTCTTATGAGGGGGCAAGGATATCTGTTTTGGAACAAAAAAATGAGGGGCTACTACTAAACGATTTAAATGGCAAATCAAAACAATTTTGGTCATCAGGAGAGCTTTCTTTAGATAGTGACGATTTAAATATAAAATTAGAATTTGATAAAAATAACCCTTGGGTAAAATCAGAGGATACCAAAGCGCTCTCTTTTGAGATTAATGATGCGCGTTTTTTAATCAATAGAAATTCGGAAATATCCTGTTATTTAGATTCTAAAACAGGTAGAATAACTGAAAAAAATGGTAGACAATTATTTGAATATACTCCCTCTGGAATAAAGAATACTTTTATTCCTGGAGAAAAATTTTCTTCTATACCTTTCACAAGAAAAATAACCGGATTGATTTTATCTGATAAAGAATATACTCTACGTACAACTAGAGGAAAGCATGCAGATTCAATGAGTGGAGTTCGAAAAGATACTTATGCATCTCAAAAAGAATTTTTAGACTATATTAGAACTATAGAGGCAAAATTTCCTGGAGCTTCCAAAGAAGAAATAGTGACGGCTTTATTTCATGAAATATATAGCAATGTTTGGCAAAGCTCTAATGAGATGAAGGGTATACCTATTATTCATAAAAATGATGCTATTGGTTGGACAGATCTTTATTCTTATGCTAGATCTACTGAGGGGTCAAACGCATTTGGAGAAGTTTATTCAAGATTTTTAGAAGATAATGGAAGAGAAATTAATGCAGGAATATTAAGAGAAAATGGTTTTTCTACGCCCGAACAAGTCACACTTCCAGATGGAAAATCTGTTAAAATAGCACATTTAGTCGCGGGTTTAACAGGACATGTATCTGGAAGAGAAAATGCTAAAACCCGAGGGGATAGTGAAAAAGAGGGGGTAAAAGAAGGGGCAATTTTATCTTATGCCATTACTGAAGGAGGAAATCTTTATGAGGTTTGGGATGAAGCTAAAAAGGGAGATAAAGGTGCAATAAAAAAAGTTATTTCATTTATTAAGGAATATAGCAAGGATGAAGAAACAGGCCGATATCCTGCAAGTCAAAAAATGGCTGCCTTGTGGAGTGCTAAAGCAAAAGGACTGATAGATAAATACGATAAACTTTCAGATTTAATCAAAGCGATTTATGAACAGAATGGGTATACCCTTGAATAAAAATATGGATTTATCACTCCAGAAACCTTTGATAAAATTGTTTTAAATGAAAATTAGTTATCTAATTCTTCTATAAACCGCAGGTCCAACTCTTTGAAGATGTGCGAATCTTGGATTATCTTTAACAATTTTTGTTGTTCCAATAACTCCTCTTGAATCTCCAATATCTCCGCTAGAGTGCATAAAGATGATTCCTCCATCTTTTAAGGTTCTTGTAGTTAAATCATATGCAACTTTTTCTCCTTCTGAACCCAGATGAGTTATTACATGATTAAAAAATATTACGGGGTATTGGGCCGTAGTTTCTCTGATAAAATCTTGAACTCTTGTTGAAAACTTTCCTCTTTGAATTGCTTCTTGAACGTGTTCTATAACTTCTTGAGAGAAACGATATTCTCCATCTTTCAATTCAAAACCAGTTGGATAATCATTTACAAAACTAGGTTTTAAAGGATGTCTAGGTAGCGTTCTCTTTTGTTCTTCTGTTAGAAATATTCCTCCAAGAGGGTTTCTTTCAGGACCATAGCCCTCGCCCAAAGAATAAATAGGGGATATTTCTTCAAAAGGTCTTAATTCTACTAAGTCTAATTTTAACAAATCGCCCAAGCTTCTTCTACTTGTTTTTGCAGTTTCTGCACCCGTAGCAAGTATGGATAAAGGTTCTTCCAAATTTCCTATGCCAATAACTAAAGCAGTTGTTAATCCTTTGGTCTGTTCTAAATAATTTCTTAAAATACTATAATCCGATTTATGTCTAAAAAAATTTGACCTATCTATTGCGGATATTCTTGAATAATCTGTCATAAAAAGAGTAATTTTAACACCATTATAAACCTTTCTATTTATAACTACTTAATAGTGATTAATTATTTATAAAATTAAGTTACTCTCTCTTAACAAACCCCCTTTCAGCACCCGCTAACTTAACAATACAGCTTTATTATATAATCTAAAATATATTCTAAAGAACATATTTGCTTTAAAACAAGGTTTTTTTGCTCTTCTCATGCCAAAAGACATAACAATACAACTAACGCCCGACGGGTTTGGTTTAGTTCCAGAAGAAGTAGCACTTAGTGTAAAAAGATTTCCAAGTTACGAACAATGTCCCCCCCCCATATAGGCGGAGAGTTGAGTTGGGAAGATGCTGAAAGAGTAACTAGATTAATAAAAAAAGCCAATCCCAAAAGAGTAGTTGTTGAAAGATATGCAAGAACCCGATGCCCACATACTGAATGCGCTTATAGAATTGTTGAGGAAAATCAAGACAATCCTAAAGAAACCCAAGCTTATTGTACCTGTTTAGATATTGTTGTTAAAGCTAAAGAAGCTAAAGAAGCTCAAGAAGCTCATGAAGCTCAAGAAGCTAAAAAAACAATTAATAGAAAACAGAGGGTAGATTAATAATTATAATGCGCAGGAGCCATAATCTATACTAAATTTTAGATAAAATTTTAAATAAAACTTAAAATTAAGGCTTTTCTCTGCGACTTTTTTTATTTGAATATAAAAAACGGAGCCATAATCCATTCGGAATAAAGCCATACCCGCTAAAATCTTATTTTACTTATTGAATATGATTAATTGCAGTTATTTTTTGTAAGCTGCTGCTCGAGCTTCATATCTTCCAAGAGGCCTATACCTTAAACCTCTTCCTTCTTGAGGCGCAAATCGTTCTAATCTAAAACCAAATAAATGAGTTGCTCCCATTTTTCTTGCCTGACTTTCTAAGGAATTAACTGCATTTTTTTGAGAATCTCTTGCTAAACCCAAAGAAAAACCAATAAGTTCAGAAGCAACCAAGGTTAAATCTTCTCTTAATCCTTCTTCTTTTACTTGAGCATATGTTTTCTTATTAATAATTAATTTTTTTGTCATTTTTTATTATTAATCTTAATGTCTTATAAACTTTATTATACTATTTTAGTTAGTTTAGTTAGTTTAGTTAGTTTACTTATTTTAGTTATTTGAAACCCATGGAGAGGCTCGAAGACATTCAAAATAGTACGTCCTTTTGCCTCTCTAGGGAAAAAGAGGTGTTAATATATCTAGTTGGGGGTAGTATTTAAACCTTTCGGTTTTGTTACCTCTACTAAGTTACAACAAGATTTATATACCCATATTTTATGGATAACTTATGATATCAAAAGAAAAACTAAAATACATGACTAGATACACAGCAGCGTCGTATTTAGACTTTTTTATGTCTCTTCCAATAGAAGGAGCACAAGCAATAGCTAAATTATCTCAAAAGGCATTAGGTGAAAGAACACCAAAACTATTAACCTTAGAAGATATAGAAAAAAATAGTCCAACCCTGAAAGCAAGAAATAATTTAAGAGAAAAACTAGATACAAGAGGAGGTTCAGTTTTTATAAAAAATAATATTATTGGAGCTGTTCCATTTTTATTAGCGGGCTTGCCTGCAGCAGAGGGTGCTGGAAGATTAATAGAACATTATTTACCAAACGCTCCTGAAATAGTAAAATACGCCCTAAATTCAGCTGGAACTCTTGCAGCACAAATGGCAACAGGTTATGCTACTTTTATGGCTTTAGAGATTCATGCAAATAGACATAAGTATGAAAATGAAAGCGGAAGATTAAGTCCTAAAAAAATTGCCCAGGGAATAAAAAGAGCAGTTAAAGCTTTTTTAAGTTTTGATATACCTTATATCGCGGCCAAACTAGCCGGACAATCAGCTTTGCTAGCATTAGGAAAAAGTCCTGCTATTGCTTCGCTTATATTCGATGGAGCTGCTTTTCCAACATGGTATACTTTAGGAATTCCAATAGGTTTAGAAAAAGGAGTCATTGAAGCTCGAGATTATCCAGAAACTAATAAGAACCAGGCGGTGGAGTAATACAACCAAGAGGCCCGGAAATAGAAAGATCTTGTCCAGTTGCAATTTTTTCTAATAAATCCCTTCTATTCATTCTTCTGAGTCTTTCTCTAGTTTTTGATGCAGCTAAAACAATATGTTTAACTCTACCAATCATCAAAAATTCCTTTTCAGAAGAAAGTCTTTTTAATCCACCTAACATTTTAGCAACACCACTAACTGTATCTTTTTCATAACTAACAAAATATGCCCCCTCTGCTCCTTTTCGTCCACTTACTGCAATTATAGCGTTAGGACCATATTCTTGAAGAAGTTCTTTTTTATGCTTTTCTGCATATATTGCAGCATCAGGATCAAAATTTTTTACACCACCTGCTTCCCTATCAATATCCCTATAAGTTTGGTTTATAGCTGCAGTTACCCAATTAACCATTCTCACAATAAATAAAATCTATTTTTTAAGATTATTGTATAGAATTATACATAAATTGTTTATTCCCTCGCCTTACGCCACTTTCTCAAAACAATCGTATAACCAATTATCTTGGAAGTAAAATTCTTTCCAAGCTCTTGGAGCATTTTATCAGCCCATTCTTGCATTTCTTCTTTATCGCGAGAAGAAGATTTAAGCAAACTAACCCTAATACTCTCAACACCTTTATCTGCAAACCTTGTTTTAAGATTATTCATAAATTCGGGCGTAAAACCATTCTTACCAATCTGTAATTTTACTAATTTTGTCATATTACTTGCCTTTTAGTTTAATTTCTTTTATTTCAATATCTTTAGCAGGAATAGCGGCCATTATTTCTTCCTTAGCCATAATATAATGAAATTTATCTTTAATTATTTTAATAAGTAATTGCGAAGCTTCTTCTTTCTCAAGTTTTCCAGGAGTAAGAATAACAAAAGGTTTTTTCACAACACTTCTGGGCACAGCACGCAACTTACCTTTCTGAAACTCCAGGGCTAATTCAAGTTTTGCTTTTCGTCTTTGAATTTTTCCTGTAACACCAAAAGTTCCTGTTTTCATTTTCTCACTCTTATTAATTTGTTCTGTAGTAAAAACATCAACATCAGCCTCTGTATTATTGCGTTTCCATTGTTGACTAAAACAGGCAGTAAAAATAGCCATTTCATCCAAATCCCTTTTGTTAGGATTTTTAATTAAAGTAAATGGACTTCCAGGGTTTGAGGTATGCATAACCACGAAATTCTCTTTATTATCAACACGCTTTTTCATAATATCTTCGTTTTGTTCTGCGCTCTTACCGCCAACCACAAGTTTTTCCGAAGAAGTGAAAAACCACCTATATTTTAGATATTCTCTACCAAGTACTTGCTCCATTAATTCAACAAGAGAACAGCGTTTTTAAGCTTAACTTATGAATAAGAAGGAAAATAGATTTCTAGCTTCTCTCTGCGCTCTCTACTTTTTGTATGGCTGTCTTGTTTTTCTCAAAGAACTCGATTGCTTGTGCTAATTCCTTTTTATCCTTGGCTTTGGCATATTTATGAATCTCAATTTTCTTAGTATAAGCCTCACAAGCTTGTATTAATGCTTTAGCTCCTGCTTTAGTTCCTTTTGGGTGTGCGTGCACTCCTGCACCCATTGTCGTAATAAAATCAGTATTACCCATAATTTCAATAAAAGGTTTAAGTAAAGTAGGATTTAGTCCTCCCGAGATAATAGGACAACATTTTTTAACAACTCTCCAATTATCTGTTTCATGAAAAACATGGTGGGCATGATCTTCATGCGCTAGTTTTATTATATCTGAATCATTTTCAGAAACTTTAGCCCAATTCTGACTAAAAAAATGCCCTTGTGCTGAAAGCTGAAGTATACTTTTGGCTGCAGTAACGTCTTCTTCAGGAGAGCCCGCCATTTTTCCAACCCCTGCTGTTCCTGTATGTATTCCTGATGCTCCTGCAAGTCTAGCGAACTTAGAAAGGACAAGCACAGAAAATCCAAAAGGATTTTCTTTTCTAGTATACGCTCCATGACTAGCTCTATGAAAGTGAATAAAAACATCAGGATACTTTCTTCTTAAGGTTTGAACAGCCATCCAACCTGCTGTAATTCCGTCTATTAAAAAAGCATAACTGCCTTTTTCAAAACCAGCTTTGAGAATAAGCTCGCATCGCTTTATCATGGTTTCATAGTCAGGAGCAGAAACATTAAAAGAATGAACTTTTTTCTTGCCTGTTTCTTTTACAGCCTTATCCATGGCTTTTTTTACATACTTAACCATTAATTCATATTGACAAAAATCCTGGTCTGCCTGAGGTTCATCATTTTTAACAAAGTCACCACCGCCACTCCAGAAATCATAACAAACTTCAGCGTATTCTGCGGCAGTTAATCCAATTTTTGGTTTAATAATTGTTCCAAGAATAGGTCTTTTATACACTCCCAGGTATTTTCTCATATCATCAATAGTATAACTTGGGCCATCATAATGCTCGAGCATTTGAGAAGGAAACCAAACATCAAGTAGTTTTAAAGCAGAAACTTCTTTCATACCCAAAACATTTCCAACAATAAAAGTAAGAATATTCTGAACATTCGAGCCCCTGTCAAAAATTCTCCAAGGATAAGCCACCCAAACCAAATTATTTTTTAAATCAATTTTATAAACCAGGGCATTAAGTTTTCTAGAAAAAGCAGTCTCGGTTTTAACAGCAAAATTAGTTCCTGTTGAGGATTCAGCAGCAACTTCGCAAGCAGCCTGAAGCATATTTAGAACTTTTCCGGGAAGTAAATGAAAAACAGTAAGCAAATACTCCCCGTTCTTTGGATTTTCAAGTCCAAGATTACAATAAGCAAGCTGATGTGAATTCAATGTCTTCACAAGCTTCTCAATCTCCCCTTTTTTTTCTTTCATTTTCCCCTCTTTATCTATATTAGAAATCTAGATTTAAATACCTTGCTTAGGCTTTCTTTATCTCATAGCCCTCAGGCATATCAGCAATAACAAATCCCATTGCAGTTACTTTAGCTCGAAGCTCATCCGCGAGCTTGAAATTCTTGGTTTTCTTTGCTTGCCAACGCTGTTCAGCAAGCTTTTGAACTTCTTCAGGAACAATAACTCGTTCTTTTTTCATCAAGTCTAATGAAAACACAGCATCCATTTTTCTAACTAGCTCTATTTTAGATTTTCCGCTTACTTTATCATCTTTAAGAAGTTTTTGCAGGGCTTGAATTGCTCCAGGCATATTTAAGTCATCATTAATAGATTTTTCAAACTCTTTTAGGTATTTTTCTCCGTCGCCACCAGGGGCATTTGAAGAAATATTTGCAATCTTATTTTTTAATCCTTCAAGTCCATTTTTAGCCGCATTCAAATTATCAAGTGTAAAATCAAGCGAGCTTCTGTAATGTGTAAGCAAACACATAAACCTATAGTCCAGAGGTTTATACCCTAATTCTTGTAATTCAGAGATAGTATAAAGTCCGCCCTTAGACTTTGAAACTTTTTCACCCTTAAAGGTTAAGAAAGCGCCATGCAACCAATAATTAACACACTTTTTTCCTGAAGCCGCCTCACCTTGGGCTATTTCATTAGTATGGTGAACAGGAATATGATCTATGCCTCCAGTATGAATATCAAAGGGTATTCCTAAGTATTTAGAAGACATAGCTGAACATTCAATATGCCAACCGGGAAATCCTAAACCCCAAGGCGATTGCCATTCTTGTTGTCTTAATCCTGGCGTGTCAGAAAACTTCCACAAAGCAAAATCAGTTTTATTTTTTTTATCAGCCAAGTCTATTCGCGCTCCTGCTTTTAAATTTTCAGCATCAAGTAAAGCAAGTTTGCCATAATCTTCTAGTTTAGAAGTATCGAAATAAATTCCGTCGCTAGTTCTATAAACAAATCCTTTTTTCTCTAACTCTTTTATTAATTCTATCTGTTCATTAATATGTTCTGTTGCTTTACACCAAATACTTGGCTCAGAAATATTTAGTTTTTTGAAATCCTCACGAAATACTTGCCAATAATGATTAGCTATATCTTCAGCACGCTTGCCTTCCTTAGCAGCGGCCTTTTCCATTTTATCTTCGCCTGAATCAGCATCCGAAGTAAGATGCCCAACATCTGTAACATTCATCACATGTTTTACTTTAAAACCATCATATTCAAGAACTTTCTTTAGAATATCATTAAAAATATAAGTTCTAAGGTTTCCAATTGTCTGATACCAATAGACAGTAGGCCCACAAGAATAAAATCCAACCTCGCCTGGTTTTATTGGCTTAAATGCCTGTTTTTTTCTTCCAAGAGTATTAAATAACCGCAACACCATATATTTTTCAGTAAATAAAACTATTTAAAGCTAATCAAACAAAAATAATTATGCTAGTAGTCGGTAATTCCGCCGGAACTCGAGATGAAATAGAAAAACAAATAACCTCCCTAATTCCCAATTTAACCCCTGACAAACATATTTTACTACATAGATTACAAAAAAATTTTCGAGAAGATCCTACAAAACCAAATCAATTAGAGGTGGATTTGGAAGTTGACTATACTCCCCTAAGAGCCCTAAGCACCCCAATTCGTCAAGAAGGAGACCACCGTGTGGTTGGAAACTGTTGTTTTGAATTGGGTGGCGAAAGAAGAACCTATGCAGCTACCTTAATTATCAATCATCATGCAGGAGATACGCCCTGGTATACTATAGACTTAAAAAAATAAAGATTAATTTGATAAATGTTAAAAAAAATTAAAAACCTTGCCCTAATAGTTGCTTCTATACTTGCTATACAAGGTTGCTCAAGAAAAATTGAATTACCTGAACCAAGACTCGATTTAAGCAGGCCTATTCACGAGCACATTGTGGAAAACAACAGATATTATGTTGCTTATGATGTTTTTACTGGAAATAAGTTGACTTTTCGAGATTGTGGGAGAGACTCAAAATTAGACTTTGTTAAATTAGAATCTAAATCAGGGCAAACAATCTGGCATTCTTGCGGAAAGTATAATTCTCGTTTTGAAATCATGTTTGGAGAAGTGGAGGCCATAAGACTCTTAAGAAATCAAATAAGTGGCTACGAAGTTCTAACAAATAATCCTGGCTGGGGAATTTAAAATACAAAATATAAAAAATTTAGAATAACCCTTTCTTCAAAACCTCTAAGGTGAAAGAATCCATTGCAATTACTTCGCCCTCAGGTACAACTGTAAAATCTTTAGCCATTACTTCTACTAATTGGGTACATACTTGAGTGGAAGCCGGTACATTTATTCTTATTTGAAATTTCGAAACAGGACCATCGAAAGCAGTCGAATTTAACCAAATATCAAAGCTTTGTGCAAATAGACCCATTGTTCTGGTTTTTCCAATTACTTTAGTACAACTTTTAGGAGAACTTTCATCCAAACTAAGCTTATATTGTATTTTAGATTTGTCTTCAACTCTTACATTATTAATACTCTGGCTTGCTACCCCAACACCGAAATCAGTAGTACCTGCCCGAACACTAGCCTTTTTATCTTCTCCCAAATAAATTACAAGATTCTTATTTTCATCGGTAAATATCTTTTGCAACTCGCTTCCAAGTTTTTCATCAAGTATATTAATGCTCTTACTTGAAGTTCCGTAAATATTCTTTAATAAAACAAGTCCAAGTATAAGAAAGCTTACGGAAAGCACAATAACAATAATCGTGCTCATAGACATCTCAAAAGCAGCCCTTTTGTTTTCTAAATTAATTTTTCTAAGTACCATCTTTTTATATTCTTATTATGAAATTGAGATTTATAAACCTTGCCTATTATTCCATAGATGCAATATAAGTATAAGTTTCTATAGAGGTATTTGAAGGGATATATATCTGATTATAACTACTAAAAGTATCATTCATGACACCATATTCTGTAGAAGTATAGGCATTTAAAAAATTAGTAAAGGAAAGATTATTAGGATTATACTTAAAATTTTTCTCAAAAATAGATTCAGCCACATCAGAATTAGTAATATTACGACTTACAACAACAGAGGTAAGGTTTAGAGTTGAAAGATTTATTGGTATCTTTGAATCAACAAGCATATGGCTAGCAGATAAAGTTATTTCTTCATAATATCTTGAATAATGTAAAACATAAATTTCGCGGTTATCAATAATTTTATAAGAAGTATAATACGTATCATCTAAGAAAAAAATCATTCCATCAGAAGTTTCCTTAAAGATAGAATCCCATAAAATTTCAAAATCCTCCTTTAAATAATTTAATGGGATGGCCGGTCGAAAATTAGTATTATCTTTTATTTCCGATGAATTATCACTTCTAAAAATAAATATTAAAATGATAAAAACCATTAGAAAAATAATTAATCCCAACATAATCTTTATCTTTATATTCATAATTACTTTGAAGAGTCAAGTACTTATAAACTTTACTTCAATGTTAAAATAACTCATCATAATCCCAAACTAAAAGAAATATTACTCTTCCTCGCATTGAGTAGCAGTTACATTATGAATATTCTCGTAGGCTTTTCTTCTTTCTTTAGCGCATTTTTCGCAATATTTTTGAGGATATCTTGAGTTATACTTTGGTTTAGCTTCAAATTCTTTTTTGCAGTCTCTGCATATTTTTTTTGGCATGCTAATAAGAATAAATTTTTGTTTTTAAATCTTGATGTTTTGTTAAAAAAAATGATAGTTCGACTCGATAGATGGGAGAGGTCGAGGATTTTCATTTAAGTAAATAATATACTCTAGAAATGAAAATGGGAGAGGGGAGAGTCGAACTCCCGACCCCTACGTCTTCAGCGTAGTGCTCTCCCGCTGAGCTACCCTCCCAATACGAGATAAAAAACAGAAGTTGTGGGGTTTTTTAAATGCTATGTTTTAATAAGATTACATAAACAAAAATTACCAAATATCTTCTCTAAAGTATATATTAAAATTCAACTTTATTTTTAAATAGATTTTTTATATACTTGATATGGAACAACCAATAAGAATTGCAATTGTAGGTTGGGGAAATGTTGGCCGAGGAGTTTATGAGGCTATACAAAAAAATCCAGATACAAGATTAGTTGGAATTCTTACTAGAGATCCGGCAAGAACAATAACCGATGTTAGAGCAAGAAGATGCAATATAAATCCAAGCAGTATAAGAGATGCTGCTTCCTGGCGAGAAGTAGAAATTCTTAAGATGGCTGTTAGTCCAGATGTAGCTATTCTTTGTACAGGTTCTGCAACAGATCTTCCTGAACAGGGTCCAAAATTTGCACAATGCTTTAATACAATCGATAGTTTTGATACTCATGCAGATATTCCTAATTACCTGGCTCAAATGGATTCTGCTGCAAAGTCCTATAATCATCTCGCAGTTTGTTGTGCTGGTTGGGATCCAGGAACATTTTCAATTGAAAGAATAATGGCTCTCTCTTTTATACCTGAAGGAAAACCTTATACTTTTTGGGGACCAGGAGTTTCACAAGGACATTCTGATGCTATAAGAAGAGTTCCAGGAGTAAAAGATGGAATACAATATACTTTACCTATAAATGCTGCACTTGAACAAGTTAGAGCAGGAACTAATCCCGATTTAACAACAAGACAAAAACATTCGAGAGATTGTTATGTTACTCTTGAACCCGGAGCAGATCCTGAAAAAGTAAGAACAGCCATAGTAACAATGCCAAAATATTTTGAAGATTATGATACTAGAGTAACAATTGAAACTCCTGAACAAATTACTGAAAGAAAAAGAGCAATGCCTCACGGAGGTTTTGTTATGGTTTCAGGCGAGACTGGAAAAGGAAATAAAGCACTAATCGAATATAAAAATCAATGGGCTAGTAATCCAGAAGCAACAGGAAGTATTTTAGTTGCTTGTGCAAGAGCAAATTATAGAATGCGTCAAGATGGAAGAACAGGAGCTATAACTATGGCAGATATACCTCCGGTAATGTATCATCCATTAGAAAGAGCTGAAGTAATAAAAAATTTAATGTAATTCTTAATATGTCTAATTCACCAAGTAAAATCGAACCATTAAGCCGTGTTTTCCGAGACTCTTTTCAAGTAAGGGAAATAGCAAGAAGATTTGGTACGCCAGTTTATGTTTATTCTGAGGAATTGTTAGAAGAGCAAGCCGATGAAGCATTGGCTTTCATAGAGGCCCCTAGCTTTAAAGTAAGATATGCCATGAAGGCAAATCCAAATGCAAATATATTAAGATTATTTCAAAGGAAGGGAATAGAAATAGATGCTTCTTCAGGGGATGAAGCAAGACGAGCAATTGCAGCAGGAATTCCCCCAGGCAATATTTTACTTACTTCTCAAATAATACCCCAAGAATTTATAGATTTAATAAGACAAGGTGTAAATTATAATGCTTGTTCCTTACATCAATTAGAAACCTTTGCAAGATTTTCTAATTTTATAGGCACAAGAGATATTTCTGTAAGAATAAATCCCGGAAGAGGAAGCGGAGGAACAAAAAGAACAAATACAGGAGGCCCTAGTTCTAGTTTTGGTATTTGGCATGAAGATTTAGTCAAGGTAATGGATTTTATTAGAAGATATAGTTTGAACCTAAGAAGAGTCCATACCCACATAGGTTCTGGAAGTGATCCCGAAGTTTTCAAAAAAACTTGCAGAATGAGTTTAGATATTGTAGCAAGATTTTTATATGGGGGGTTTCCAGTAACTACCTTAAACTTAGGCGGAGGATACAAAGTAGGAAGAATGAGTTATCAAGAAAGCGTTGATATGCAAGAAGTCGGAAGCTTTGTAAAAAAACAATTTGAAGATTTTCAAAGAAAAATAGGATTACCATTAAGATTAGAAATCGAACCAGGGACATTTTTAGTAGCAAATGCGGGAGCAATTGTTTCAGAAATAAAAGATATAAAGAGAACTCCAAGATATACTTTCTTAATAACTGATACAGGTATGAATGAAGTTGCAAGACCAACCTTATATGCTGCTCAACACCCCATTACAGTTGTTACAAGAAGAGATAAAAATCCATTCAAAAAAACAGGAGAATATGTTGTTTCAGGACGTTGTTGCGAATCCGGAGATATTTTAACACCTTCCAAGGATAGTCCTGAAGAACTCCAGCCAAGAGTCTTACGCCAAGCAGAAATTTCGGATTTAGTAGTTATAGGTGGAACAGGAGCTTATTGTTCAGGTATGCCGATTGCAGGATATAATTCTTATCCTGCTGCTCCAGAGGTTCTTTTAAGAAAAGATGGCTCCATGGATTTAATAAGAGAAAGAGGTACCTTAAAACAACTTACCCAAAATGAAGTTAAAGTAATATAATATAAAATTTTATTTTTCTGCTTTTATTTTATCTGCAATTTTTTTAAAATCTTCCAAATGCTCCATTAGATATTTCTCTACTTCCTCAGAAGAATGAAAAATCGGGCAACCATTACAATCCCAAACCCTGCCCGCAGGTAAATTAGGATGTTCTGTATATCGCCCGTTACTTGAATCTACTCTACAACTTCCTTGAATTTCTCCATTTGCTCCACGCGTATTAGCATTATAATTAGGACAATTACATAAAAGGCAATTCAAATCAACAAGTGCATGGCAAGGTTCAGAAGTATAGCAAGGACAATCGCCCGGATGTTTTTTAGATTGAACAGCAAAACTAGCTTCGCGAACAATACCCGGAATATTTTCAACAGTAAATTCAAGTCCAGCTTCTAAAACTCGGGAAACAATTCTTTTTTTAAAACCTTCAGCCCATTCTTTCAAATAATTTTCTGATGCCATATCTTCAAACCTCGAGTTGAGTTTATAAGAATTATTGTAAAAAATTAACTAACCCTTTTTCCTAATACATCATACCCAACTTTTCTAGTACCCTGTATACCTTGGCCAGCCATCCACCTGCTTTTTCTTGGATCTATATATGTTCTTAACTCCACTATTTCTAAATCACTTGGTTTTTCTAAATCAGTTCTAGAAAAATATTCTCGAAATTCTAAATTGCCTCTAACTTGACGCATTAGAGTAAGAGGATAGCCATTATCAACTGAACGCAACATAATGGTAGAAACAGCCTGATTAATATCCTCCACCTGTTCATCTGCCCTAAATCGCAAAACCATTCTTCGGGCATAAGTAATCGGGAAGCCAAGTCCAGATACTCCAAAATTACAAATAAGATTAGTATCTTTACACCTATAAGTTTTAACAAAAGCAGATTTAGGTAGTTCTTTAGAATCCGGTAAATCTTCACCAACGCCAAAACAAACAAGCTTTCGATATAGTGGAACTATTATTCCAGATAGAGCATCTAAAACAAAAACTCTTGCATCAGGAACTTGGTTTTTTCTAGGAGCCATAATTAAATATAATCGCTCTATTTTTAAGGATTTAGATAATTAAAGAAATAACAAACTAACATAAATAAGTTATAAAAAATAAAACCAAGGGAGAATTATATGCTTTAAAACACACATTTATTTTTAAATAGTCTTTAGCTAAGAAGAAAATGGAAGCTAACAAAAGAGATGGCCGAGTAATCTATGCAACAGGAGAAATAGAAGTTAGAAATTTTCCAAGAGACCCAGATGCTCATAGCGTTTGGGTTGGGCAAGATTATTTATTATTTCAGCACGGATGTTTAGAACAATTTGCGTTAAGAACACCGCCGGAACAAATGCAAGCACATTTAGCAAACTATAATCCTTCAATTCCATCTATTCTTGAGCAACATAGAATTAGTCCAGAAGGTTTTGCCTTAGTTCTTGCTCGCGCAAGAGTAAGAGAACTAGAACATCAATTAGCTGCGGGACATTTATAGTTATAATTTCCCTTCAAAAAAGAGAATAAATAAAACCTGATAAAAAATTTAAAGAACTTTCATAAAAGTGTGATAATTATTTGGAGTTTATAAAACATTTTATTTTCTTGCTTTAACTATCAGTGTTCCTGGGATTCTTGAGAGATGATCAAAACTATAGGGGTCTCTTTTGTTTTCGGCCCCATATCTTGAATTTACTCCAAACTGACTATTATCGTCTTGTTTTACTGGTTCTGGTTCCAATAATCTTTCTAGTTTAAATCCTGCTTTTAAAATTCCATTAACAATATCGCTTATTGTTTTAAAAGAACCTTTCATTATTGCAGAGACTCCTGTTTCGGGAAAGGTATAATCCCATTCTTTTTGCGACCCATCAAAATAATTATCTAAAACAAATCTGTCTGTTGCTTCTTCCCAATATCCAATTGTTCTTATTGGATGATCTAAACTAAAAACAAAAATTCCTTTTGGAGTTAATATTTTATATATTTGTTTGAAGGTGTCTTCCATAGATTCTAAGGTTTGGCAATATTGTAATGCATATGCTGACATTGCAATATCAAAAGAACCCGGATTAAAATGATCTCTCAATCTTTGAAAATCTCCTCTGACAAAATTAACTTTAACCTTTTGCTCCTTAGCTAATTTTTGTCCGTGATTTAATTGTTTTCTAGAAATATCATAAGCAGTTGCTATTGCTCCTTGTTTAGCCAGTACAATTGAATTTTGTCCTGCACCAGCCCCTATTTCTATAATTCTTCTGCCTTTAACATCTCCGAGTAATCTTAATTTTTCTTCTGAAGGACATAATGGTCCCCAATGAAGCTTAGAGGTACCAATTTGATATCTTCTCTGATAGCTTTGAGATATCTTATCCCATGCCCTAGCCATTTTCCTGTCTTCTACCATAACAATTGCAATAAAGTATATTTTATAAACTTTATTAATTATAAAGTAGTAAAATTTATAAGCCACCTTCCCAGTATTTTAATATGAAAAAGCCTGCTTTTTATGATAAAGAGAAAGCGCAATCAAGAGAAGATTTCTTTAGAAACAATGCCCAAACAGCTTCTTTTGTTAGCGATTTATTCTTTAATCTTATTTATGGGGGGGTTTCTGCAGAAGCAAGAATACTTGATATAGGAACTGGAAACGCATTTGTATTAGAGCAATTAGCTAAGAGAAATCCGGGAAGATATAGGGGTTTATGGGGGATAGACATCTCTCCAGAAATGTTAAAAAAAGCCGAAGAAAGAACTTCTGGTTTAGATATTCGGCTAGTTTTGGGAGATAACCTTGCTCTTCCTTTTGAACCTTGTTTTTTTGATGCAGTAACTGCAAAAAATGTAACAAATTTTTCAGAATCTGAGATTTATCGTGTTCTGAAGTCTCCTGGAAAATTCTTCTTTAGGGAATATAGTTCTGGCAAGGGATTAAAAGAAATAGCCGAGATGTTTAGAGAAAGAGTAGTTAGAGCAAGAGATCCAAGCTTTTATACTCGAAGATTAAAATCTGCTGGATTTAGAAATATAGCTCTAATAGAAATTGATGTTAAAAGAGAATATTCTTTTGAAGAGTTATTGCAAGTTATGCAGATGTTCCCATTTTTAGATCAAGTTAGAGAAGAAGATAAAGCAAAAATAAGAGATTACTTTGGTTCAAGAGATAAAGCACAAATTACTTCAGACCAAATAATCATTATAGGAGATAAATAAAATGGAAAAATATGATTTAGCTATTATTGGGGCAGGACCTGCTGGAATGTCTGCAGCTTTAAATGCACAGAATGATAATCTTAGATTTATTTTATGTGAATCTCAAGAAGAAGGGTGGTTTCCAAGAGTTTCTATAGATTCACATTATACTGTAGATAATTATTTAGGTTTTAATGATATTAGTGGAAGTGAATTAATTGGTAGATTTAAACAGCATTTATTAAATAATGGAATTATTGCAGATCGTTCATGTGTTCAAGATGTAAGACATGAAGAAAATATATTTTCAATAGATATAGGAGATAGAAAAGCTGTTGCAGAATCGATTATTTTATGTACCGGTACAAAACAAAAGAAATTAGAAGTTCCCGGGGTTGACAGATTTTTAGGAAGATATGTTTTTTATTACTGTGCTACTGAAGGATATCAATTCACAGGCAAGAAAGTGTTTGTTGTTGGTGGGAGAAATACTGGAGCAGTTACTGCAGTTTATTTAAAAAATATTGGATGTGATGTTGAAATAATAGAAAAAGATCCTAGGTTAAATTGTAAACATAAATATGCTAAAAAGATTTCTGAATTATCAATCCCAGTTAGGGCTTCTTCTCAAATTGTTTCTTTAAATGGAGAAGAAAGATTAGAAATCGCTAGTATTCAAGGTCCAAAAGGATTAGAAAAAGTAGCCGCAGAGGGAATTTTTGTTTGTATTGGGTTGCTTCCAAATAATGATCTCGCAAGAAAATTGAATGTGGGATTAGATGATTGGGGCTATGTAAAAGTTGATAATAATATGGCAACAAATGTTCCAGGAGTTTACGCTGCTGGAGATATTACGGGAAATTTGAAACAGATTGTAGTGGCTGCTGCACAGGGTTCTATAGCAGAATATAATGCAAATAAATTTCTGAGGCAAAAATGGAAAAGAGAATAGGACTTTTATTTGATTGCCTAAGGGCGCCCTATGATGCTGCACATATAATTCAAGTAGCCTTAGCTGTTGGAAATTGTGAGTTATATATTTCTGGAAATTCTATTGATATGAATCATAAAAAAATTGTTTTAAAAGTAAGATCTTGGGGAATTAATGTCTATCCACATATCGAAATGTTTGAAAATTTACATCTTGCTGCTCAAGAATTACATAATCGTGGAAAATATTTGATAGGAACCTCCCCCCACTCAAAAAAATCTTTATTTGATTTAGATCTATCAGAGGGTAAAAGTGTTTTTGTTTTTGGCACAGAATCTGGAGGGTTAAGCAGAGAAAAAATTTCAAGGCTGGATGAATTAGTTTCTGTTCCTGCAACTGAAGAAGTTCCGTTTTTAACCTTGCCAACAGTAGTTCCAATAATTGCTTATGAATATTATAGACAGCTTGGAGGAAAAAAATGAAAACTTTAGATAATAAAGCTGTATATATTGTAATGACTGGGGCAAAGAAAGGCTCAATTATACCTGAATTGGTTAGAGAATTTATAAGAGAAGGGGCAAATACATACACTTTTTTCACAGACATGGCTAGAAAAATTGTGAGTATGAAAGATTTTGAAATTCCAGGAAACAAGACATCTTTAGATTATTCCAAAAATGGAGAAGAACTTCCATTAGAAGATATTGTTTTAGTTGTTCCTGCCACATTTAATACAATGAACAAGGCTGCCCAAGGGATAGCAGATAGCTATCCTATGACCATTATCGCTAGTGCAATTGGTAAAAGAAAAAAAGTTATTTTTGCTCCAGCAATGAATCGCTCTCTTTGGGAGCATCCAATTACCCAAAGATCTTTAGAAACATTGCAACAATGGGGCTGTCAAGTTATTTGGCCAGAAATAACTCCTAAAAAAGTAACTATGGCTCCTTTAGAAAAAATAGCAGATACAACCTATAATTATTTTTCAAAAATAAGATATAATTCTGAAAGATTACCTATAGATGAAGAGTATCTAAGAGTAGTAGAAGAACATTTTTCTGAGTTTAGATCTGTTGGAGAATCATTATTGGAGGGAGATCTTATTAAAGGTTCAGCTGGATTTATGAGCAAAAAAGTTAAAGAAGGAATTTTAGTTTCTGCTACAGGATCAAGCGTTGGCAGTTTAACCAAGGATGACCTAGCTCTTGTTGTTGGAATAGATGACCAAAAAGTTAAATGGAAAGGAGAAAGACATCCTTCTTCAGAAATGCCAATAGTATCTGAAGTTTATCAAGCCATACCTGAAGCAAGAGCAATAATTCATACTCATGGAAGAAAATTAACGTATAACCCTGCTATGCAAGCTTGTACTTCTGCAGAATATTTAAGATATGGGAGATTTGGTGAAATAAATAAAATTTTGGCAGTATTAAGAGAAAATAATGGTTTTGGAATTATGAAATTACATGGAGAATTATGTGTCGGAGATAGTTTATATGATGCATTTCAAAAAATTAAGGGGAGAGTTGAAGATGCCAAATAATAATTTATCTGCTCTACTCATTGGTCCAACGGATAAAACCAAAATATTTAGATTTGGAAAAGTTGAAGGGGAAAGTTATGAACAATACAAAGATGAAGTTGGAAAAGTTCTTGCTACTAATCTTTCAACTGTTTATTTAATTCCTGATGAGGGAATCCCCTTGGATTTTGCTAAATCTTACAAACAATTTGGAGGGCGAGAAGTAATTGGTGCTCTTCCAAGAGGAGGATGTGAAGTTCTTGAAAGATATTTTCAGTTTTGTGATAGAACAGAAGAAGTTGATGGAGGATGGACTGTCTTAAACACTTGTCTTAGCCTAAGAACGGGATTAATGATCGGTTTTGGATTATCTCCTGGAACCATGGTTGAAATTGCATACTCTAAATATCATAAAAAATATCTTGGGAAAAATATTACCATATTATTAGATGAGAGAACAATTAGTGGAAGATTAAATCCAGAGATAGAAGATGAAGTTGATTTAAGATATTTTGATTCAGCAGAAAGATTAAATCAATTTCTGAGAAAGTTAAGAGGAATGTGAGCCTAAACAAGATTTTTAAAGAAGGATATATTTAACTTAATATGAATAAAAAAATACTTGCTTTTGTATGTGGTGGAAAAGAATTCCTTTTACTAAGGAATAACTCTAAAGATCCTTCTCATGGGGGAGACTTTTGGTTTACTATAACTGGAAGTGTTGAAAAAGATGAAGCTATTGAAGATACAATTAGAAGAGAAGTAAAAGAAGAAACTAATCTTAATGTATCTGAAATTCTTGATTTAAAATGGGGTTCTGTTTATTCTTGGGGTGGAGAAGATCATTCAGAAAATAATTTCTTAGTTTTTGTTAAAAAGGAAAAAGTTATATTAAATGAAGAGCATGTAGACTATGAATGGCTTAACTTAAATGATTTTCTTAAAAAAATAAAATGGGATTTAAATAAAGAAGAATTAAAAAAAGTCCTTAAGAAAGCAGTAAATAAAGAATTATATTTTAAGAAAGAAAAGATTGATGACTTTAGGAAGAAAGCTACTTAGTTAATTTATTTTCACCTAAACGTTCTCATATTTTTTCCATTAAATTTAATTAACTTCTAATTTAAATTTATAGGTATAAAACAATTCAAAATAAAAGTTTATAAAATTTACAAAAACCAAGTATCAGACCTATATCTATTACCAATACAAAGCCGAGCAGCAGCGAGGCTAATAAATAAAAAAAGAGTGGGAAATAAGCCGCCTTATGTCAAAGCTCCTTCACAAAGAAGGAATGTTTTGTGCTTACATTCGACTATAATAAAGGACGCTCTAATTTCTTATCGCGCTTTTATTATCCTAATTTTACTTAGGCGCCTGCATTTTGCAGTTGCATCAACCAGGATGTTCGTTCCACTCCCACTTAAGGGACTCGTCTCTATATCAGAGCCACGCCTCACGACGCTCGATTTTCATCGATGGTTTTTTACAATAATTCAAGTTATTGCTTGAATTAGATGGACGGACTTTCCTCAGAATTAGTATTGATATTTTCCAACACTTTCTCATTTAAGAGATAATCCCGGAGTAAGCTATCCCACTCGTAATAAAACTAACTTTTGGGGGTTTTTAAGTCTTACTATTTAATATTTGAGAATATACCGAAGAATTACAACATTATTTTTAAACCTTAATAATATAATTCAAGAATGATAGAAGATGTATGTCAAAATTGTAATAGATGTAAATCAGAAAGAGGAAGCATGGGCATCAGGGGAGCAAACTCCGATAAAACAAAAGTTCTAGTTGTTGCACATATGATAGATCATAGGGTTTTTGAAAAAGATTTACTAGGAGAAAAAGGACACATGCCCGCGTTATGGAGCTCTGATTCTGGAAAAGCCTTAAGGGCAATGTTAGGACATCCTGTTCTTGGTTTGGGTTTGGAGCATATTTATTTTACAAATGTATTCAAGGGATACCTTAAGGGGAGAATGCCAACAAAAAAAGAGTATAGTGCGTGTTTAGAAGTTTTTAATCAACAAATAACCGAATTTGGACCAAGGGGGATAGTTTCAATGGGGCAATTTGCTTACGAAGTAATGTTTCCTGAAGAACAGGATTTTGCAAACGCAAGAAATAAAATTTTAATGTATGGTAATGTTCCAACTTTAGTTACTTTTCATCCCTCAACTATTCTTAAAATGCCGGTGAAATACAGAATGCGAGTAATAGACTTCATTAAAGCATGTTGTTAATAAGCAAGAAAAGAAAGCCTTCAACCCCAAACTTAAGAATAAAAATTTAGACTACTAGATAATAATTATTAAAGGATTATCAACAATAAACCCCTTCGGGGTTTTGATAATAGAAGCGAGCCTATTAATGGAGATTATAAAACAAAGAGGATATCGTTTGGAGACCGTAGTAATATTAATTAAGAGATTAGAATTACAAACCAAAAAAGTTTGCACTCTTTAAGGATAAGCGAGTGAAGCGAGCACTAATTATATCTTGAAATAGTCAAGTTAACTAAAACTCTTACTAAAAATTCTATCTAAAGAATCATCTTCAGAAATTTGAATAAATTCTTCAGGAGGAACTGCATAAAAGTTTTCTTTTGATTTACTGGAAATAAATCTAGGAATGCCCGCTTCTAAAACGCGCGAAACCGGAATCCATAACCATGTTCTAAAATCATAATCTTCATTAGATAGGGCATACCAAATATGTAGATTAAATAATCTTTGAATTTTAGAATATTTCTTAGTTTCATAACTATCAATAGGATAAGTTTTATATTCTTGGTTTAATCTTTTATTTTTAACGTCGACAAAAATAAATCCAAAATTGGGAATTAATATCATAAAATCAGGCCTTTTACCAGAAAAACTATTCTTTAAAGCATTAGAAAAAGTTTCTAAATCTTGTTTAATATAAAAATAGGGAATATTATGTTTATCGAGCCATTCTTTAAATTTAAGTTCTGCTCGTGTACCTCTTTCCTTATCTTCAGGAGTAATCTCCATTAATAATTAAAGTAAACGTATTATAAAAAGGATTCTACTCACATAAGAATTAAGAAAATTTTAAAAATAAAAGTACAAAGGATAAAACAGAAGGAAAGAAAGTCTTAAAGTTTTAGGGAATAATAGTATATGATTTACAAATGTGGCTTTTAGTAGTTGCATGCTGAAATCCTCGGGTTCTTGGATCTTACACATCAACTCTATCAACGCTATCTTTTATAGCGGCCTATATTGTCTCGTCTTGCGGATGACTTCGTGCTTAGATGCTTTCAGCACTTATTCAATAATGCGTGGCTGCGCAGCCTCCCCATGAGAACTGCTAAACTAGAGGCATCCAAACGCGGTTCCTCTCGTACTACGCGTTCGTTCCACTCAAACAATTACGCACCTAACAGATATCATACAAACTGTCTCGCGACGTTCTTAACCCAGCTAACGATTCCTTTTAACGTGTGAACTCCAACACCCTTGGCTGCTTATGCACAGCCAGGATAGGAAGAGCCGACAGCGGCGTAGCAAGCCGCGCCGTCAATATGAACTATCGGGCGCGACAACCCGGTTATCCTTGGGGTACCTTTTCTGTCACAATTGGGATCCATTAAAAATCCTCAATGGTTCGCTAGGCCCATCTTTCAATTCTGCAATTCGTGCTGTTTGAAGTACAGTTAGACAAGCTTTTACCCTTACGCTCTACTCTAGATTTCCGACCTAGATGAGCTTGTCATTAGGCCCTGCCGATATCTTTTCAGCAGGGTGCCGCCCCAGCCAAACTACCCGCCTGATGTTGTCCTTTGTTCAAGTAAGCAGCTTCATAAACGATAAGTAGTATTACAATTTCGCTCCACCAAATCCAAAAATTTGGTATCGACGCTCCTACTTATTCTATGTATCATCAATAAAGTCGCAGCAACAAGTTGTAGTAAAGGTCCACAAGGTCTTAGCTTCCCGTTAGGTGACACTGGCCTTTTCACCAGTAGAGTATGTTCAGAGGTTTCCGACTAGGGACAGTGACAATTTCGTTGGACCATTCATGCAAGTCGCCATTCAGACGACAAGGTATTACGCTACCTTAAGAGCCTCAGGAATTAGGCCCGCCGTTTGATGGGCGTTAGCCGCGTTGGAACGCGGTTTTAGACACCACCACTGGGCAGGTTTCACCGGTTATACACATTCTTTCGGATTAGCAACCGGCTACGTTTTTGCTAAACAGTCGAACCATCCTTGTTATTGAAATCTAACAATGCACTCTAATATCAAGTACAAAGTTAGACGCCCCTTCTACCGAAGTTACAGGGCTAATTTGCCGAATTCCCTTAGTTGGATTAAACCTTCATGTCTTAGCCTTCTCAGCTAGAGCACCTGTGTTGGATCTAGGTACGAGTCAATAAATTCTAGACATATTGTTTTCACGGGCTCCAGAAATCAGCCATTTTCATTATACAAATTCTTTCACTTCTTATCATTACGATCCATGAAATCTTTATATAAGCTTCCTCTCGGAAACTTGCTTATCCCGAAGCGTATATGTCATCGAACAAATTTATTGAGTACAGGAATATTAACCTGTTTTCCATCGATGTACTCGATTAAGGTACACCTTAGGTCCCGACTAACCCTTGGCTAATTGTTATTGCCGAGGAAACCGTGCTCTTTCGACATTTTTCGATTCTCAGAAAAATTAGATCTTACTGCTACCAAGATTCTCATTCCTTCCCGCTCCACTCCTTCTCTCGAAGAAGCTTCTGTGCAGAAAAGACGCCTATTTACCGCAATGCTACAAGTAGCATGCCTACAGTATCGGTATTATGTTTGAGCCCCGTCCACTTTCGGCGCTTCGAATCTCGATGGGTGAGCTGTTACGCTTTCTTTAAATGGTGGCGGCTTCTATGCCTACATCCCCACTGTCTCAGATTCAAAACTTCCTTTGTTACACTTAACATAAATTTTGGGACCTTAACTGTAGTCTCCATTGTTCTGGTCTTGTGAAAGCACCTTACGCGCAGACACTGATTCCCATATTTTAGAGCCAACAAATTCTGAGTTGGAAAATTTTCCGTAGGAAAAATCCTCTGCGAAAATTATCCGTACTTTACCTCGTTGGCAAACTGTTATATGAGACTATACGGAGGTATATTTCAATAGGAACAAGCCATCGCCAGATTAGATAGGCTTTTCACCCCTAATCACAGGTCATCCAGGTACATGTACATAACATTAGTTCGTACTTCCATTCCCCTTTCGAAGAACTTCACACTGCCCATGAGTAGATCATCTGGCTTCGTGTCTTATCCAAGTGACTCTCGCCTTTTCAGACTTGCTTTCGCTTTGGCTTCATTAATTTAACCTCGCCACTTAGATAAACTCCTTGGCCCGTTTTTCAAAACGTACGTTACAAACTTACATCCTCGTTGAGGAGCAGCCCGTAACAAGCTGTAACTGTTAGATTTCAAGTCTTTTAACTCTCGATTAAGAGTACTTTTCAGCTTTCCCTCGCGGTACTATTGCGCTATCGGACTTAAGTTTATATTTAGGGTTAGCACTTAATTGTGCTGTATTCATACGTCCAATCCGGGACGCACTACTCGTCGAAGAACGACATATTAACTTCATCTACGGGACTATCACCCTCTAAGGTCCTTCTTTCCAGAAGAGTTTGATTCATTAACTTAGCCATTTACCTTCACCACATCTCTGCCTAACTTTCGTCAGGAGATTCGGTTTGCCCTCTTCCCTTTTCGCTCGCTGCTAATAGGGGAATCATTATTTATTTTCTTTTCCTACCGGTACTGAGATGTTTCAATTCCCGGCGTGTGTTTGCATTTCTGCATATTCAAGTTTTCTCATTCGGAGATCTCAAGATCAAATTCTGCATGCGAATCCCTTGAGCTTATCGCAGCTTGCCGCGTCCTTCATCACAACTTAAACCAAGCTATCCGTCTAACAGTATAAACAGTAAAATCATATATTTCTATTAATTCTCTATCATACTTCTTTGTCAAAAAATTGTTTAAATTTTTTTACTAAGACTTTCTTTCCTTCTGTTTCATCGATTGAATATAATGTTGTCGTAGTTAGTTTTCTTTCTAACCGTCATCAATCTCAACTCCCTCCGCAATCTGTTTCATTTGCGAAGTTCATACGTTGTGGTTTTTATTTTATCTCGTTACCATGCGAGATTCAATTTTTGTTGAATGTGATTTGTGATTATGCTCTAGGTTTTCTTGAACCATAAACTGTTTTAAATCTGTCTTTATTATCAACATAATGCTGGGTTTGAGCCAAATATTCTGCCAATGTTAAAGGCGTAGTTACTAATTCGCCTTGCCCAACTCTGAATCTAACAAATTCCCCATTAGAGGTTGCTATAAATACTTCGCTATGTCCTTCTGTAAAAGGAGCAGTTACAATATTTATTATCCCTTCCAATATTTGTTTCTTCATTTTCAGTTTTGTTTGTTTATTTAACCCTTGTCCATGGACTTATCGGGAATCGAACCCGAATCTAATCGTTGCAAACGATCTATCCTACCATTGAACGATAAGCCCTTAGGCCTCTCGCCCAAAAAGGGTTTTGTTTTTTGCTTAAAGATTTTCTAAATCTTTATTAGACTCGCCCAGTACTTTTTTCCTGAGTTCCTCGTCTAATAAAATGTTAACGATGTATGAGTAATCAACAGATTTCTCTGTATTGAGTATAACTAATAATTCCTCTGCTTGCACATATTCTCTTATAAAATAATTTATAGGAGGTGATCCATCTGCAGGTTCCCCTACAGATACCTTGTGTCAACTTAACTTACCTTGTCATACGAAGGTTCACTCTCGAAAGATTTCACCAAAGCATAACTCGGTTAGTTTGATGGGCGGTGAGTGCAAGGAGCAGGGACCTATTCACCGTTCACTGATAATGAACGATTACTACGGATTCCAGCGTCATGAAGTTGAGTTACAAACTTCAATCTGAACTAGGCCAAACATTATGGGATTTGCTTCTCCTTTCGGAGTTGCGTCCCACTGCATTTGGCATTGCCGCGCGCGTGTAGCCCAGGGTATTCAGGCTGTACCCACCTAACGTAGCCCGCACCTTCCTCCCAGTTACCCGGGCAGTCTGTATATTGAACTTCGAAGAAGTAAATATACATGCGGGTCTCGCCTGTTACCTGATTTAACAGGTCATCTCACGACACAGGCTGACGTCGGCCATGCAACTCCTCTTAGCGTGTCAGGTAAGCCCTTCAGACTGACCTTCATTCTGCTATCGATCCTGGTAAGATTCACGGTGTAGAGTCTAATTAAACCGCACGCGTCACCCGTTGTGGTACCCCCCCGCCTATTCCTTTAAGTTTCGGTCTTGCGACTATACTTCCCAGGTAGCTCACTCTTCGCCTTCGCTGCAGCACTAGAACCTCTCGAGGAGGTCCTAATGTTTAGTGAGCAGTGTTTACTGCTAGGACTACAGGGGTATCTAATCCCTTTCGCGACCCTAGCCTTCATTCCTCACTGTCAGATCCGTACTTGCAAAGTGCCTTCGCTGTTGTTAGTCCAAACGAGATTAACGTATTTTACTACTACCTTGTTCGTACTCTTTGCATCTTCCGGTCCCAAGTCAAGCAGTATTCTTTGCACGCCTGACACTTAAGATGTCAGATTTCACAAAGAACTTACAAAACAAGCTACGAATGTTTTAGACCCAATAATTGTGGCTGCGACTCGGAGCGTCGGGATTACCGCGGCGGCTGGCACCGATCTTGCCCACTCCTTATTCGTCTATCTTTTTACAATAAACAAAAGATTTTGAAATTATATCAAAATCACTCCGGCTCGCTTTCTCACGCTTGCGCGCATTGGAAAAAATCCCTAACTGCTGCACCCCGTAGGGCTAGGAATAGTGTCTCAGATTCCTTCTCAGGGCTCTCTCGCTAAAGACCCTTATGGATCATCGGCTTGGTGGGCATTTACCCCGCCAACTACCTAATCCACCGCAGCCTCTTCCTTAGACCAAAGTTTGAGAGAAATATCATTCCAGAACAAATCTCCTATTCGATTTTATCCTCAGTTTCCCGAGGTTATTCCGAATCTAAGGGTAGATTGGCAACGTGTTACTGAGCAGTCCGCTTTCTCGCGAAAAACTTGCATGTCTTAGTGCAGGCCGGATAGCCGCAGCCGCCAGCAGGATAAACTGGATTTAATAAATTAATATTATTAATTATTTTGTATTAGCCTCCTAACGACTGATTAATTATTTGTTAATTGCCTAATTATTGTTATTCATTATAAAGTACAATTGCTATAATCATCGAATATATTTTAAAGAAATTATTGGTGAGTATACACAACTATGACTACTCATACATCCTACCTTAAGCTTCAACTAAAGAGTTAAAGTTTACTAAGGCAATCATTAAAGTTAACATTTTAACAAATATGTAGTGAAAAAGGGGTTTATAAAGGTTTCGCAAAATTATCTTATTTTACCGATATATTTTTCAAAAAGTTTTGAGTTAACTTTAATGATTTAAAAGAAGAAAATTATTTTAAAATTAAATTTTATAAGAATATTTTTTAATTTATACAAAATTTAAAAAATTTAAACCCCGTATCTTGCTCGAGTAGTCTTTGTATCTCGGGGTTTTCTAAAATCTGTTTCTTGTTTTTTAGCTTCAGCGTCAGCATCTTCATTTGCTTGTTCAATTTTTCCAGCAAAATCTTCAAGCTTTAATTCTTTTGCTTCTTTTTCCTTGCCCAAAGATTTCAAATATTCTCGAGCGAGAATATAAAGTATAAGCCCTACGGATTTTCTAGATTTATTATTAGAAGGAACAACTTTTGTTATTAATCGAGCATAATTATTTGTATCGCATATTGCAAGTGTAGGAATTTTTAATCTCAATGCATCATTTAAAGCATTTTTGTCGACCCAAGGATCACAAATTATTACAAGTTTAGCTTCAAAGAAATTATCAAGAATCAAGTTAGTAATTATTCCAGCAGGATATTTTTTCATAAACGCCCTAATACCTGTTACTTCTGAGAATTTTTCAACAGCAGGCCAAGATGCTTCTCTTTTAGATACAATAAAAACATCTTCAGGAGCATATTGATTAAAGAAAGCAGAAGCGTCTCGGATTTTATCGTCGATTAAATTAGTATTAATAACTGCAAGTCCATCCGCACGTCGTTTGTAAACATATTTTCTCATATCAGGAGTAATTACTTTTGTTCCTAAATGAACAGAGCAAGCAATATAATCTGTTAATGGAACCAAAGTTTCTTTTGTATCAGTCATAACTCTTTTGAGTTCCTTCTCAGAAAGCTTCTTAACTTCTCTTTTCTTTTTTGGTTTTTCCTCTTCTTGATTTTCAACAGGAGCCTGAGTATCTTGATTAGCTTGAGAAACAGCTTCGCTAGTTTCTTGTTTTGTTTCTTCTTGAACAACTTGCTCTTCAGTTTTTTTCTTTCTTGGCATGTTTTATAATTAGTGCACGGGTGTTTCCGAGTTTGTTTCAAAA
>Ga0194127_10000862_pt1 | contig 47098 bp, 43 predicted proteins | sample TA2KigC100mmetaG_FD_148624 | JGI IMG/M metagenome (GOLD analysis project Ga0194127, IMG submission 148624) | Freshwater microbial communities from Lake Tanganyika, Tanzania - TA2015036 Kigoma Deep Cast 100m | ecosystem: Environmental > Aquatic > Freshwater > Lake | place: Tanzania: Lake...
GGAGTTCGGGAACTGGGGAAGTGGAGGGGGAGATTCAAGGGAGATGAGCGGATTTTGGGGGAGAGCGGATTTGTGGAGAAGGCGCTTAGGGCCTCGGAAGAGGCGATCAATCGGCGATACAGATTGAAGGCGGAAGGGTTTGATCTGGAGCGGATCATCGGAAGGGTGGGGGAGCTATTCGGGATGAGACCGGAGGAGATAAAGAGAGCGGGGAAGAGTCCGAAGGAGGTGGCTTCGCGGAGTGTGGTGAGTTACTGGGCGGTAAGGGAGTTGGGGATGAGCGAGACGGAGGTAGCGAGGAGGCTTGGCGTGACACAGCCGGCGGTGAGTCAGGCGGTTAAGCGAGGGGCGAGGATTATTGAAGAGAGACATCTCAAACTCAAGAAAGATTAGATCTTATATTATTATGGACGTCCCTCTCTATACCCGTCCCTCTCTATACCTCTCTATACTCAAAAAGTTAAAGAAAAGGTTCTCTGAAAGGAGATGAAAATGAAGAAAATACTATTTTTAGTAATAGCGGGTATTTGTTTCTTAACGCTTTCCTGTCAGAGGTCCCAACCGCCAGAAGCAAAGAAAGAGGTTCAGGTGCAGAAGGAAGAAATAAAACAGCCACCTTTGGTTGAATCAAAATCGTTAGACCAAACAAAGCGGGAAGTAAAGGAATCTATTCCACAAGAACCCAAAAAGGAAGAGAAGGAGACTTCTTTAGCCAAGCAACCGAGTCCATTGACTGAAGAGGAGCAGAAAATAGTCGATGAAATAGGTGAAAACATTTTAATAGCTCCGACAAAATATTTTGAATCTCAAGAAGATGCGGTACCTTATTTGAAGGTTTTATTAAAAGGAGATCATCGGAATATAAAATTATACAAGGGATTTGAAGCTCTTGGCGAAGATAAGAGAAAGGAGGACTATGATGAAGCTATGTCAAAAGCGGTCATGGCGCTTAATCCAAGGACCAAAGAGGGAAAGCAATTGATCATTGAGGTATTAAGAACAAAAAGGGAATATCAAAGTACCCTTTCGGAAGCAGCAAGAGCCGTTAGAGCCTCTCAAGATAAGAGTATTATCCCACTTCTTCGTGAAGTGCTAAAGAGTTCTGCAACAAGAGTGAGGCTTGAGGCAGCGGGATCACTTCTCGCATTGGGTGACGCCGATACGGCTTTACCTGTTTTGGATGAATTGACAAGAGAAGGAGCGACATCGGCGTTAGGATTCATATTTCACAATATGCAGGGTAAAGAATGGGAGCAACGGGGAATAGCGTTAATTAAAAAAGCATTAACCTATGAAAATAACGAGAGCAGAGCATTGGCTGCGTTGTTTTTAATAGGGCTTACACAAAGGCGAGTAATAAAAGAAGATATTAGAGGGATTGAAGATATTCTAATAAATATATCAAAAGATATTTTAGAAAAAAAGTCGTGGCCAATAACCAGTCATGGATATAGTGACCACCGGGCGTTAGAGACTGTGATTTTGGCCTTTTGGGAACTTAAAAGTAAAAAAGCGATCCCGGTCTTAAGAAGTATTTCAGAGCATCCAGAGGCGAGTTATTTGAAAAGGCGCGCCGAAGAAGCAATTAAATATTTATCTAAGCAGGGGGGAGCCTGAAATGAAAATAAGAATTCTTCTTTTATCATTTATGGTGACTGCAATTGGATTAATCAATTCTGAGGTATTTGGGACAACGGTTAAATATGATCGTACAGCAGCCCTGAATTACTCGAAATTACACTGTTCCAGCGCAACTTATAATCTCGCCAAGTACAAATGCTTTAACCCGAAGAACCCTAACTGTGAATCAACCGGGACGGATTGTGCCAATTTTATATCACAGGCGTTGATTGATGGAGGGATGAATTTTGACTGTCATTTAGGGAAGGGCAAAGGCGATAAGGCGAGGGCAGACAGACGAGAATTGGTGGAGGGTTCGGTAGTCATTGGGAAGGATGGCAAGACAACAGGCATCAGGTCGGCCAATGATCTTTATTTTGCTCTTGAAGATAGTTTCTGCTTTAAGCAAGTGAGCGCTTCTGAAGCCAAAAACGGCGATATGGCGGCATGGCGAATAAAAGGGGGAAACTGGGTTCACCATGTCGTGATATTGAACGAAGAAGGCTATTACGCTGGCCATACAAGCGATGTTTGTTTTGTTTGTAGGGAAAAGGAGAGAGAGAATGGATAGAACATTATTAGAAACAAGAGGGCACAAGAAAGGCACTTCACTTCTTCAAGTCTCGGAGAAACATTTTGTAATGAAGACAACTGTTATCTTGTTTTCAATTATGATGATGTGTTTTTTGTTTAGTGGCTGTCAGAGGGGAAAGGAGCCTGGGCAGAAAAAAGAGATAAATGTCCAAACAGAGAAAATAGAGCAACCAATGCCATTAAAAGCAAAACCGGATTTCCAATCTAAACAGGGTGAGAAGCAACTTATTCCACCAAAGGTAAAGGAATTAGTGGAAGAAAAAAAGAAAGAGAAATCCGTTGAGATCGGGAAGGTTGGTTTAACAGAGAAAGAGCAAAAGGAGTTTAGCAGCTGGAGGGATAAATGGGATGGTCGCACACTAACCGAAGAGAATGCCCATAAGTATTTAAGCATATTAGTTCGGGGGAGCAACACTGTGAAATGGTATTCTGACCGTGAGTTATGGGGGACGGGGATATTTGAGGACGATATATGTAAGTTTGTTGATTTGTTGGCGTCTTCAAAAAGCAAAGAGGGATACAAATTAGTTGCGAAGATATTAGAAAACCCGGATGAATGGGTGAGCAATCTGAAATGTGTTCTGGGATCGATGAAATCCTTTGGCATGAAAGAGTCAGTCCCGCTATTGCGAAAATATTTGGACTACAAACTTCCCCGAGATAATTTTCCTGAACATGAAAAAAGCACTAAAGACTTAGAAATGAGCATAAAATTGGAAGCGGCGGGTTCCCTCCTTGCATTAGGAGATGCTGATACTGCTTTACCTGTTTTGGATGAATTGGCAGAGAAAGAAGGATCTGTGAGAGCATTGTATTACTTATTCAGCGGCCCTGGGAAAATCATAGATGAAAAAGGGTATAAGGTTGTAGAAAAAGCCCTTAATAACCCTAAATTTGAGGTGAAAATAATAGCAGCGATGCTTTTGCTTGATGCAAAAAAGATTAATAAGGAAAAAGCGGAGGAGATAGCACTTGAAATATTACAGGAATTGAAAGACAAAACCTTAAAGGATTATGGATTAACGTATGATCCGAAAGGTGTTGCAAAAGTAATTCTTATGCCCGGGGTAAATATTGATTTAAAAAAAGCACATGATCAGGAAAAAAGCGATGGACGTGCATGTGAATATACGATGAGTTTCTTGGGAAGCTTAAAGAGCAAAAAAGCTCTACCTATATTAAGACATATTGAAAAGAATAACACAGAATGGTGGTACACATGTTGGAATAATCACGCAAAAGAGGCATTACTTGCGATAGAAGGAGGGGAGAAATGAAAAAGATATTTTTTACCCTTACAACTCTGTGTGTATTGCCGTTATTTCTCGCTGTAACAAATTCCTATGCAAAAGAAGTTGGATATGATAGAGCCAAAGCCAAAACATATGCTGAGAGACACTGTGGATCTGGTAAACCACCTGATGTAGGTTATAACACAGAAAAATACAAATGCTTTAATCCAAATAATCCCAACTGTGAATCAAGTGGAACAGATTGTGCCAATTTTATGTCGCAGGCACTGATTGATGGAGGGATTACATTTTCTGATTGTATTAATTCAGGGTATTCGGTGAAGGGAGAAGATGCAAAGTGCGATAAGAAACAATTGATAAAGGGAAGATACATTATTGGCAAGGATGGGAAAACCGCTGGGGTCCCTGCTGCCAGTGATCTTGGGATAGTTCTCCAATTGGGCATGGGGTCAGACTTAAAAATTGACATTTGAAGAGAAGACTTAAGATCAGCATTAAAAAAAGAGATTGGGGGAATCTCAATAATTAAGTCTGACCCCAATTTTTTACGATTTTTGTCACAAACTCAAGAAAGATTAGATCTTATATTATTATGGACGTCCCTCTCTACCTATTGCCATTGCCGATATGGCCTCGGTCTTATTTCCTGACCTGGCCATCATTGATGGAACCATAGGGTTAGAGGGAATGGGGCCTGCTTATGGAAGAAGAAAAGAGGCGGGGGTCGTTGTTATAGGGAATAATCCCGTTTCCACAGATGCTGTGGCCACTCGGCTGATGGGGTTTAACCCGAAAGAAGTGCCTCATCTCAGATTGTTAGCGGAAAGAGGACTTGGAGAAATCCAATTTTCAAATATTTCAATCAAACCAGAAAATTTCTTAAAGTGGGAGACGCATTTTGAGCCTCCTCCCTCCAGGCTCTCTTTCTCCTTTCCCGATGTCGTGGTTTACGATGAAGGATCATGCAGCGCCTGTCTTTCAACATTATTTGTTCTTCTTCATCGCTACAAGGATTTGCTTATTCCACACCGCTTAGGGGATGATAAGATTCACATTGGCATTGGAAAACATCTGGAGAATATTTCCAAGGGGACCCTCTTGATAGGTAACTGCACCCACAAGGTGAAAAAGAGGGGCATCTTTGTCAAAGGATGCCCTCCTGTGGCTTCGGAGGTCCTGAAATCTCTGATAAAAAGGTAGGGATTCAAGACCATTCTCCTCATTCTTGACAGAAGGATCGGGTTGGGTTATATAAAACAACAATTGAATAGGATGCTTAAGATGAAGATTACCTTTGAATTGATGATAAATCGTTGGTGGTGGTGCTGGGAGAAAAGAGAGGCGGAGGTTTGCCCAGTGCCATAATCAATATTTAAATTGAACGTAAAGGCCATGGGCGGCTTCCCAGCTCCCATGGCCTTTTTATTTTCTGCCTTTCATCGGCAGATGAGTTTCCAAAAGGCTATGGTCGAAATCCATAGCCTTTTTTGTTTTAGAAGGGATTATTAACCTTAACGTTGATAATGAAAAGGGAGGTAGGCATGCTTCCAATCCTTTACAATTGCGGATCATTTATATGTTTTATGGGAAACCGTCGATGTCACCTGAGGTGACCTTGGACGTATGCTTGAAACCTGAGCAGCAAAACGATAAAAGGTGCCGCTGTAAAGGCTTTCCAGCATACCCACCTCCCTTTTCGTATGATATTTACGCAACTGCGAGGTTCACTTAACCTTAACTTTTTTATTCACCCTGGAGGATCAACCATGGCAATTCCATCTTTTGAAGATTTTAAGAGGCTGGCCAATCAGGGAAATCTCATCCCGATCTTCGAAGAAGTCCATTTTGATTTGGAGACCCCTCTCTCCGCATTCCGAAAGATTGAGGATGAGAAGTTTTCTTTCCTCCTTGAAAGCGCAGAAGGAGGAGAAAAATGGGGCCGATACAGTTTTTTAGGCTCGGGCCCCTTCCTCCTCTTTAAAACGAAGGGCGAGAAGTTCGAAATTCTTAAAAACGGGATTGTTCTTCAGGAAGGAAAAGAGAAGGACCCGCTACGGGCCCTGGAAGGTCTTCTGAGAAATTACCATCCTGTTCTTCACGACTCCCTTCCCCGTTTTTTTGGAGGGGCTGTGGGGTATGTCACTTATGATGTGGTCCGGTCCTTTGAAAGGCTTCCAGAGAAGCTTCCTCAAGACATCCCTCTTTACGACTGCTATTTCATGATCACCGATACCCTTCTTGTCTTCGACAATGTGAAGCAGAAGGTCAAGGTGATTTCCAATACTTTTTTAGACGGCCAAAAACCTTTGTCAGATGTTTACCGGCAAGCTCAGGAGAAGATCGAAAAGATCGTTATAAAAATTAAGGACACCTCCAAAAATGTCATTCCAGGGAAAGCTCGGTTTCGGGTCGCAACGACCGGAATCCAGAAATTCATAAAATCACTGGACTCCTGCTTTCGCAGGAGTGACGAATTTGGAATTAATAGAGGTTCCCTTAAAAGTCCCGCTCCTGCTTCTTTCATGAAAAAACCTTTCCCCCCCTCTTTTCCTCAGTCAAACGTCAGTCCTGAAGATTTTATGAAAGGGGTGAAAAGGGCTAAGGGATATATTAAAGCCGGTGACGTCATTCAGGTTGTCCTCTCGCAGAGGTTTTCAACCGAGGTTCATTGCGATCCCTTCGATATCTATCGCGCTTTAAGAAGCATCAATCCTTCTCCTTACCTCTTCTATTTAAAGATGGACGATACCACCTTGTTAGGGGCATCGCCTGAGGTGATGGTTCGTCTGGAAGGCAAAACCATAGAACTCCGGCCGCTTGCGGGTACTCGCCGGCGTGGAAATAGCCCGGAGGAAGATCTGGCCCTGGAGAAAGATCTCCTCTCGGACGAGAAGGAAAGGGCTGAACACATCATGTTGGTTGATCTTGGACGGAACGATGTAGGTCGGGTTGCTGAGATCGGTTCGGTTGAAGTTACGGAATTGATGGGTGTGGAACGCTATTCACATGTCATGCACATCGTCTCACATATCCGTGGATCTTTGGCCTCTGGGAAAAACGCATTTGATCTTTTTCGGGCGGCTTTCCCAGCCGGGACCGTATCGGGTGCCCCCAAAATTCGCGCCATGGAGATCATCGAAGAACTGGAGCCAACCCGGCGAGGGACTTACGCCGGAGCGGTCGGTTACTTCAGCTTCTCAGGCAACATGGATACCTGTATTGCCATCCGTTCCATTCTCATTAAAGACGGAAAGGCTTATGTCCAGGCAGGTGCAGGGATTGTTGCTGATTCCGAGCCGGAGAGGGAATACGAAGAGACCTTGAACAAGGCCCGAGCCATTTTCAGGGCGATCCAGATGGCAGAGGAGGGATTGAGATGATCCTGCTCATTGACAACTATGATTCTTTCACCTTTAACCTCGTTCAATATCTCGGAGAGCTTGGAGCCTTCTGCCGGGTCTATCGAAACGACCAGATTGATACTCAAACGATGGAAAAAGAAAGACCAAGCCATCTGGTCGTTTCTCCTGGACCTTGTACCCCTAAAGAAGCAGGCATATCCAAAGAAGCCATCCTCTGTATGGCCGGAAAGATTCCGATCCTCGGCGTCTGTTTAGGCCACCAATGCATTGGCGCTGTGTTTGGAGGAAGAATCGTTCAGGCCAGTTGTCTGATGCACGGAAAGAGTTCTGCTATCTATCATGATGGGAAAACGATCTATAAAAGTCTTTCCAATCCTTTCTCTGCAATACGCTATCACTCCCTCCTGATCGAACGGAAAAGCCTGCCGGATTGTCTTGAAATTTCTGCGGAAACAGAAGAGGGGGAGATTATGGGTATAAGACACAAAGGTTTTGCCATGGAAGGGGTTCAATTCCATCCCGAGTCAATCATGACCCAGGGGGGGAAAATCCTTCTTAAGAATTTCTTAGATATGGAGGGAAATGGCCATGTTTAATCGGTTTATTGTCCAAGTCGTAGATGGATTTGATTTGAGCGAGGAAGAATCCAGAGAAGCTATGGATGTCATTATGGAGGGAAAAGCAACTTCAAGCCAGATCGCTTCCTTCCTCACTGGCTTACGGATGAAGAGGGAGACGATCCAGGAAATCACCGGGTTTGCCAGGGCCATGAGGACCAAGGCTGTGCGCATTCGGGCAAAGAACGGAGAATCTGTGGTGGACACCTGCGGGACCGGAGGAGATGGAAAGGGGACGTTCAACATCTCGACGGTTGTGGCTTTTGTAGCGGCTGGCGCTGGATGCACGGTGGCCAAACACCATAATCGCTCTGTATCGAGCCAATGCGGAAGCGCAGATGTGCTGGAAGCCTTAGGGGTGGACCATGCCCCCTCACCCGAAAGAGCAGAGGCCTGCCTTCAAGAGCTGGGTTTGGCCTTTCTCTTTGCACCCACCTTCCATCCTGCGACAAGGCATGCCATGGTTCCCCGGCGTGAGATCGGAATCCGTACCGTCTTCAATCTACTTGGCCCCTTGACCAACCCTGCTGGAGCTACTATCCATCTTGCGGGTATATATAAGGAAGACCTTTTACAACCTGTGGCAGAGGTATTGAGAAATCTTGGAAGCAAGGCAGCCTTCGTTGTTCACGGCGAAGACCACTGCGACGAAATCAGTATCAGCGGGAAGACAACAGTCTGCCAGCTCAAGAATGGAAATATTGAAATCTATCAGATCGAGCCCGAGATGGTGGGCTTCAAAAGGGCCTCATTAAGAGAAATTCAGGGCGGGACGCCCGCGAAAAATGCGGGTATTTTGGTTCGAGTCTTGCGAGGGGAGCCTGGCTCGCCACGGGATGTCGTGCTTTTGAATGCGGCTGCGGTCTTTGTGGCGTCGGAAAAGGTTTCCAATCTTCGGGAAGGAATTGAAATGGCAAGAGAAACGATTGATTCGGGCAGGGCAATGAAAAAACTCGAAGAACTTATCCAATTTACGAATCGTGAGAGGAGGTGAAGATGTTCCTAAAAAAAATTATTGAGAGAAAAAGGGAAGAGGTTGAAGAGAGAAAAAAGGCTTCTTCCATCAGGGAGATGGAAGGGAGGATTTCAAAGGTCCCCCCTCCACGGGATTTGATGGAAACCATTTCTCGACATGCACCCATGGCGTTGATTGCTGAAATTAAGTTTGCCTCTCCCTCGGCCGGCGTAATCAGGACAGGCGGAGATCCTCGCCATATCGCGGGCGAATATGAATCGGCAGGAGCCTCAGCCATTTCTGTTCTCACAGAACCCAATTTTTTCAAAGGGGATCTTTCCTTTTTAGGCTTGGCAAAAGAAAAAACTTCCCTCCCCGTCCTTCAAAAGGATTTCATCATTGATCCTTTCCAGATTTTTGAAGGAAGGGCTGCAGGAGCGGATGCGGTCCTTCTCATTGCCACTCTCCTCGATCGAGAACAGCTCAACGATTTTGTGAACCTGGCGACAGGCCTCCACATTGTCCCTCTGGTTGAAATTCACGATGAGGAAGATCTTGAAAAGATATCCACATTATCTCTTCCTCTGATAGGAATTAATAACAGGGATTTGAAAACGTTTGAGGTTGACCTAAAAACAACCCTTCGATTGAAGAAGGGGATTTCCTCGAGAGCGAAAGTGATCAGCGAAAGCGGAATTAAGAACTCTGATGATGTGAGACTGCTCAGAGAAGCGGGGGTGGATGGCATCTTGGTGGGTGAGATTCTGATGCGATCTTCTGACCCAGCCTCAACCATAAAGGAGCTTCTTGGAAAATGACCTGGATAAAGATTTGCGGGATCACGAACTTAGAAGATGCTTTAAAAACCTCGTCTCTGGGAGTGGATGCCCTCGGCTTTATTTTTGCGCCGAGCCGGAGAAGGGTTGAACCCTCGATGGCAAAGAAGATCATCAGACCACTACCAAAGACTCTTTTGAAGGTTGGAGTCTTTGTGGATGAAGACCCGGAGGAAGTCATGCGAACTGTTGAGTATTGTGGACTTAATGCCCTTCAATTCCATGGGAAAGAGCCCCCCGAGTACTGTCAGAAATTCTTCCATCCGGTCCTGAAAACCATTCGCATAAAGAATTTGGATAGCTTAAGGGAGATTGAGAATTATCGAAATGTAACCATCCTTCTTGATTCCTACAGTCCCCATCAAGCCGGTGGAACAGGAATTCCTTTTCCATGGGAAATCGCATTAAAGGCGAAAGAGAGTGGGGATTTTATCCTTTCAGGCGGATTAAATCCGAACAATGTGAGAGAGGCCATTCTTAAAGTTAAACCATTGGGATTAGATGTCTGTTCTGGAGTTGAAGTCCATCCCGGAAATAAAGATCCATTAAAAATAAAGAAATTTATAAAGGAGGTCAGAAACGCAGATGAGTCTGCCAAATAGAAGAGGCCATTTTAGAGTTTTTGGAGGAAGGTATGTCCCGGAGACCCTCATGGCCCCACTTGAGGAATTGGAGAAAGCCTATCTTTCGGCAAAAAAAGAGCCTTCTTTTCAAAAAGATTTCAAATTACTTTTAACCGATTATGTGGGAAGACCTACTCCTCTCTATTTTGCTGAACGGTTGAGCACGGAACTAAAGGGGCCCAAGATCTACCTCAAACGGGAAGACTTAACTCACACGGGCGCTCATAAAATCAATAATACGCTCGGCCAGGCTTTATTAGCGAGGAGAATGGGGAAAAAAAGGGTCATCGCTGAGACAGGGGCAGGGCAACATGGAGTTGCTACTGCGACTGCGGCCGCCCTTCTTAAACTGGAATGTACGGTCTATATGGGAGAGGAAGATATCCGACGCCAATCCCTCAATGTCTTCAGAATGAAACTCCTTGGAGCCGAAGTCATCCCCGTCTCTTCCGGAAGTAAGACATTGAAGGATGCGATCAATGAAGCGATCCGGGACTGGGTTACCAATATTCGAAATACCTACTACCTCATTGGCTCTGCCGTCGGGTCTCACCCCTATCCCATGATGGTGAGAGATTTTCAATCGGTGATCGGAGTGGAGACAAGAAAACAGATACTCAAGAAAGAAGGCCGTTTCCCCCGCACTCTCGTGGCTTGTGTCGGAGGTGGAAGCAATGCGATCGGCCTCTTCCATCCCTTCTATAAAGATAACGTCCACTTCATTGGTGTGGAGGCTGGGGGGTGTGGAATAGAAACAGGCAGACACGCTGCCTCGCTATGTGCTGGTTCGTTAGGAATACTTCATGGAAGCAAGAGTTACATTTTGCAAAGTGACTTCGGCAATATTGCTGAAACTCACTCCTTCGCCCCAGGCCTGGATTACCCGGGGGTTGGACCGGAACACGCCTATTATAAAGAATCCGGAAGGGCCGAATATGTAACCATTACGGATGATGAGGCACTTGAAGCCTTTCACCTTCTTTCACAAACAGAGGGCATCCTTCCAGCATTGGAGAGTAGTCATGCGTTGGGATATTCAAAGAAGATTGCCCCTTCTTTTGACAGGGATGATATTATGATCATCAGTCTTTCCGGGCGGGGGGATAAAGATGTTCAATCAGTGGGTCTGAAAATAGGAGTCCAGTTATGAGTCGGATCGGTCAAAAATTTAACGCATTGAAACAGAAGAAACAATCCGCATTGATCCCCTTCATCATGGCAGGGGACCCTGATCTTGAGACGACGGAGGCTTTAGTTTACAAACTTTCTGAATCCGGTGCAGATATCATTGAGTTGGGGGTCCCCTTTTCAGATCCCCTCGCAGATGGCACGATCCTTCAAGCGGCTTCTCAGCGGGCTTTGCAAAATGGTGTTAGCTTGAGAGATATATTCGATCTGACAATGAGATTGAAGAAACTCACCACTCCCATCATCCTCATGACGTATTTTAACCCTGTCTTCCGTTATGGTTTAAAAGAGTTTGCAGCAGGATGTAAACAAAACCAAATAGATGGGGTCATTATCCCTGACCTTCCTCCGGAAGAAGCTGGATTATGGATCAGGGAGGCAAGGAGAATGAGCTTAGACACGATATTTCTGATCGCTCAGACCAGTCCGCCAGAACGTATTAAAAGGGTGAACCGGATTAGCCGCGGGTTTATTTATTTTGTCTCCGTAACAGGGGTGACCGGAATGCGAGAGAAACTGCCTGAGGAGTTGGAGAGTCTTGTTGAACCAATCCGAGAAGAGAGTCGGAAGCCGGTAGCAGTGGGTTTTGGAATCTCCAACCCTGAACAAGCTCAAAGGGTCGGTCGGTTTGCCGATGGAGTCATTGTAGGAAGCGCCATTGTCAAAATCATTGCGGAAAATATTGATTCTTCTTCTCTTGTGGAGAAGGTAGGACAGTTTGTTTCTTCATTTGCAGAGGCGTTGAGGGGAAGGACTTGATCCAACCCTTGACTTTTTATGAGAAAGAAAAGATACTTTTCTGAAATTTCTTATAAGATAACCTTAACGTTGCAAAAAAAGGGAGGCAAGTGTGCCTCCAAACCTTTACAATTGCGGATGATTGGATAGGGGATGGGTAACATTCGATATCACCAGGGGTGGCCTTTGGAATTTGCTTGGAAACGGAGTAGTTAAACTCATAAAGGTACCGCTGTAAAGGTTTTCCGACACACCCGCCTCCCTTTTTTATATATCATTTTGCAACTGTAAGGATAAGAAAGGAAATAAGAATGATATGAAAGTCATTAGAAAAGTGAAAGAGATGCAGGAGGTTTCTGATCGTCTAAGACGCGAGGGGAAAAAGATCGGGTTTGTTCCGACGATGGGGTACTTGCACGAGGGGCACCTTTCCCTAATGAGAAAGGCGAAAGAATCCTGTAATTCCATTGTTGTTTCGATCTTTGTCAACCCAACCCAGTTTGGGCCTGGCGAAGATTTCGAAAGATATCCTCGGGATGAAGAAGGAGACAGAGCAAAACTTGAGGCAGAAGGTGTTGATTTTCTTTTCATCCCGGAGAGGGAGGAGATGTATCTGCCTGGATATCAGACCCATGTGGAGGTGGGTGAGGTTTCCAAAGGGCTTTGCGGAGATTTCAGACCTGGCCATTTCAGGGGTGTTGCTACTGTTGTCACCAAACTTTTTAATATTGTCAAACCCCACTTGGCTGTGTTTGGAGAGAAGGATTACCAACAGCTTCTTGTGATCAAAAGAATGGTGAAGGACCTGAATTTGGATATCGAAATCATTCTGGGAATTCTTATCAGAGAAGAAGATGGAATTGCGATGAGTTCAAGGAATGCCTATCTTTCTCCTGAGAACAGGGAGAAGGGTCTGATGCTTTCTCGGTCTCTGGTCAAGGGGAGAATCTCTTTTGAATCCGGAGAGAGGAGGGCCTCCGTCCTGTGCAAAACGGTTAAAGACAGTCTGGAATCGGTGGCAGGAATATCCGTTCAGTATGTCGAGGTCCGGGACGCCGAAACACTCGAAAAAATTGAAGCGGTCGATCGACCTGCCGTGATTGCCCTTGCCGCCATCGTGGGAGGTGTGAGGCTCATCGATAATATTATCGTTGGGAGATAGGGATAAAGGAAAACCTTCTTTTCTTCTTGGACATCATTCAAACTTGGAAAAATTTTAGTATGTCAGGGGGAAATGACCATCCAAGAAAATCATCGGTTCAAATTGGTGATCTTTGATCTGGACGGAACGCTCACTCAGGAGCGATCCATCTGGGAATATATCCATGTCCGGTTGGGGAAGTGGTATGGATTTGCCGAGGAGTATCAGAATCAGTTTTTAGCCAGTAAGATTTCTTACGAAGAGTTTTGTGAGCGCGATGCCGAGGTGTGGAAGGGGATGAAGGTGGAAAAGATGACGGAGATTGTTAAGACGGTTCCATTTCATTCCGGAGCTGAGGAGTTGATTTCCCATTTAAAACAGAGAGGTCTAAAACTTTCTATCGTCTCGTCCGGCCTTTCTGTTCTCTCCGATTGGGTCCATCAGAAATTGATGTTCGATTATTCTGTCTCCAACGATCTCCTCCATGAAAATGGAGTTTTAAGCGGAAAGGTGAGAATCCAGGTCCATTATGATAAGAAGGCAGAATGGGCGGAAAAGATTCTAAAACAATTCGGGGCAACACCTGAAGAGGCGATTGCGATCGGGGATAGCAAAGGCGATATCGATATGTTTCAGATGGCGGGGGTTTCGGTTGCTTTCAATTCGTCCTGTGCCGAACTTGATCAGGTTGCCACAGTTTGTATCCGGAGCAATAATCTTGTGGATATCATTCCGAAGCTTCCAATTTGAATCTTAACCTTAGCCTCAACCTTAACCTTAAACCGGTGAATTAGACATGAAATGGGAATTGGATTTCATAAAATGGGCTGATGGGTGGTGGAGTTCGCCTTTTCTTGATTATACCATCCCCTGGCTCACTTATCTTGGAAGCCATGTTGCCGTCGTCCTTTTCATCCTTATCACTTTCATCATCACTAAACAGAGAAAGATTTTACGTCGCTTGCTCCTTCTCTATGGGATCCAATCTGCCATTGTTTACGGTCTTAAGTTTCTCATTCAACGGGAAAGACCATTCCATTTTATGCAGGAAATGGTTGCAAAGCTCTCCAAGGGGCCGGGGGAGATCCTGGACCCCAGTTTTCCCAGCGCTCATGCCGCCCTTTCCTTTATGATGGCAACTCTATTGGCTTATTGGTTTCCCCGGTTCGGGATTATTTTTTATGTGATCGCTTCATTCATCGCATGGACAAGAATCTACCTTGGGCTACATTTTCCTACAGATGTTTTGGTGGGAAGTTTGTTGGGGTATGGAATAACGAAGCTCTTTCTTCAATACATCAGCTTAGAAAGGAGTGAGTGAGTTTCTTTCTCGGTAGGTTTTCTCCATTTTGATAAAATATTCGCCGAAGGCAAGGGTGTGTTTTTTCATTGCTTCATGCGCGGCCTCCGAATTGCCGGCCACCACTGCCTCCACAACAGCGCCATGCATCCCCCTCGGATGGACCGTATCCACATCAGGATTGACTGCCTCGACCACTCTCTTGGTCAATTTCAACAAGGACCTCATCAAGGCCTCGAGAAAACGATTGCCACACATTTGAGCCAATATAAAATGGACCTTTTGCTTCCGATCCACATCTAACGATAAGGATATGATAGAGAGTTCTTCGATTTCCATGGCCTCCTTCAATTGCTTTGCATATTCGGGCGTGATGTTTAGTGCGGCTAACCGGGCTACTTCGGGTTCAATGATCAGTCTCACATGGTGAAGTTCAGGAATCGAGATATTATTCGTTGAGAAAAGGTCAAGAAAAGCATTTATTAGATAATCGAAGGTCAATTCAGTGACAAAAGCACCTCCATTTGCACCTGATCGTGTGACGATAAATCCTGAATTTTCAAGCGTTCTAATCGCTTCTCTTATTGCCAAACGACTGACATGGAACTCTTCAGCAAGTTCTCGTTCAGAGGGAAGTTTATCCCCTGCCTTAAAATTGCCTGATATGATCGAATGCTTAAGCTGTTCAACCACCTCTCCAGATATTCTTGATTGTTTAACAGGTTTAAATTGCATTGTAATACCCCTTCCTCACAATGAAGGTATATCAAAAGTTTTTTAAAAAATCAATATTTTTATTGACAAAATTTTTTGATTGGGATAAATATTGAACCAATTACATTAATAGAGAATAGTTAAAATACCTTGCGAAAAAGAGATCGCACCTATGAATTTAGCCAATAATCTTGAAAAGTCAGCCTATTTTTTCCCTGAGCGGCCCGCTGTCTGCGAAAATGGACGAACCGCCACATATCAACAGCTCAATGAACAAGCAAACCGAATTGCCACATCGCTCATCAAAATGGGCGTTGGTCAAGGAGACCTTATTGGTCTGCTTGCCCCCAACTCCATGGATTGGATGTCTATCTATTTTGGGGTAATGAAAACGGGTGCCGTTGCCATTACCTTTTCAAGTCTTTTGAAGGGCGACGAACTTTCCCTTCTGGTTCGTCACTCCCAACCTCGAATCGTATTCACATATAACGAGAAATTGGATGACCTTTTCAGATTAAAAGACCCCTGTGGTATCGAAAAGATCATTTCTCCCCATGGGGATCTCGATTTAGGATGGGTGCTTCAAAATGGATCTCCTCACTTTAAAGCGATTGAGCGGGACAGGGGGGATACAGCAGCCATCCTTTATACCGGAGGCACAACCGGGACGCCCAAGGGCGCCATGTTGACGCATGAAGCGATCAACTTTTCCAGCTTCAGTATCGCTTATTTTGAACGTTCCACAGAGGATGACCGGGCGCTTTGTTTTATGCCATTCAATCACGTTTTTGGCCAGATCCATATTATGAATGCAACGATCATGAGTGGAGGCTGCCTGGAGATCCTTCCTTCATTTAATTTGGAACAGATTCTCGAGTTGATGGCGGCCGGTCGGGTCACAAAATTCTTTGCCGTTCCTACGATCTATGTTCGCTTACTTGGAATTGACGAATTAAAGAACAAGCTTGGAAAACTCCGCTACTGTTTTTCGGCAGCCGCTTCCATGCCCCGAGAGATCGTTAAGCAATGGAAGGAACGGACAGGGATTAAGATTTCTGAATCTTATGGAATGACCGAGGGCATGCCTGTGACCTACAACCATTATTACCCAGACCGACATGTGGTTGGATCGGTGGGGCAATCGATTCATGGGGTGGAAATTCAGATCAGAGATACCTCGGGCAACCCATTGGAGCAGGGTCATGAAGGGGAGATCTGTTTTCGGGGCAGGAATGTGATGAAAGGATATTTGAATAACCCCGAAGGAACCGCCGCCGCATTCTGGGAGAACGGATGGCTTCGGTCAGGAGATATTGGCCTATTCGATTCCGATGGATACCTTTACATTGTTGACCGCCTTAAAGATATGATTATCACCGGAGGCGAGAATGTCTATCCCCGGGAAATAGAAGAGGTGCTCTATGTTCGACCTGAGGTGCAAGAATGCGCGGTCGTTGGATTTCCAGATAAAGAATGGGGTGAGCGAGTAGCCGCTTTTATTATTCCCAAACCAGGCCAGAGCATCAATCCAGAAGAACTCAAAGCTTTTCTCAAATCGCGTCTCTCGCCTTTCAAAGTTCCAAAGGATTATATCATTGTGAGTGAGATGCCCAAAAGCCCCGCTGGGAAAATCTTAAAGAGAGAATTAAGAAAACAGTTCCTTGGACAGAAGTCTTGAAAGATACCAAAGGCTTCCAAAAGATTACCGATGAATACCGAAAAGGTTTTGACATTTAGAATCATTTCATGTAAAAACTGCCTTATAAGAGGCAAAAATACACATTAAGGGACAGAGTATCTGAATGCGGTAGTATCGTTTTCGGGGTGAAGTAAACGGAAACGGTGACCCAAAAGGTAGTTAAAGGAGGACAACCTTATGTTTAAGAAAACATATTTGCTGTTTATTCCTTTTTTGTTATTTTTACTCATTTTTTCAATTTTTATGATTTACGTTTCAGAAAGCATTGCCAGTTCTGCCGAAGCCTTGACCAGGCTCAAATATTCACCTGTCACAACTGAAAGTTTAAAGTTAAAAAATGTTCAGATCACCAGAGCAGAACTGGTTACGAATGATACCAAATATCCAGCTTATTACCTGATTAGGGGTAAGGTCAATGAACGCACAGGGATAGATGGAAAGACGTATGCGATTGGTTTTGAAATGAGGTTGCCCCTTGCATGGAATAGCCGATTCCTTCACCAGATGAATGGCGGTAACGACGGAGTGGTTGTTCCTGCAGAGGGCGATTTGAGAAATTTGGGTGTTTCTGGGTTGGCGCGTGGTTTTGCTGTTTTAAGCACCGATGCCGGACACGATGGGAAGGACCCGGCCAATGCCGGTTTTGGCTTAGCCCAAGGGAATATGTTTGGTCTGGATCCGCAGGCCCGTTCTGATTATGGATATGCTACTACAGGGGCGATTGTGACGGTTGCAAAGAAAATCATCATGGATTTTTACGGGAAAGAACCCTCCTTCTCATATATCATAGGTTGTTCAAACGGCGGTCGTCATGGCATGGTCGCAGCAACACGATATCCTGAACACTATGATGGGATACTGGCTGGCAATCCCGGTTTTCAGCTTCCCAAAGCTGCCGTACAACATGCATGGGATGTGCAATGCTTCCGGATCGCTAATCCTGACATCCGAAAGTCATTCTCCCGGGAGGATATGCAACTGGTGGCAGCCAAGGTTGTTGAAAAGTGCGATGCGCTGGATGGCGTTGAGGATGGTATTATCGCCGATATGCGCCGTTGTCAAGAAAGGTTTAAACTTTCAGAGTTGAAATGCCCAGGAGAAAAAAAGGCGGATTGCCTGAACGCTGAGCAGGTGAGGGCGCTCGATCTTTCGATGGGAGGCCCGAAAAATTCGGCTGGTCAACAGCTTTACTCCAGTTGGCCTTATGACGGCGGGATGGGCGCCGGTAATTGGCGTTTCTGGAAGCTTGAAAGCGGTATACCTGCATGGAATGGCATGCCGTTGATTGCAACCATGGGAGCAGGCTCACTCTCGTATATCTTTACCGTTCCACCGACCAAAACTGCTGGAGATCCAGCTTCGTTATTGAAATTTCTGGTAGAGTTTGATTTTGACAAGGACGCCCCGAAAATTTTTGCTAGAGACAACACCTTCAAAGAATCCCCGGTGGAATTTATGGATCCACCTGATGTCGCCGATCCGAAACTGAAGGATTTCAAAGCCAGAGGCGGCAAGATGATCATCTATCATGGATCGAGTGATGGGGTGTTTTCAACCAATGACATCGTAACATGGTACGAAAAATTGGCACTTAATTATGGCGGCAATCCGACTGATTTTGTGAGGCTCTTCCTTATACCCGGGATGAGTCATTGCCGTGGGGGGCCTTCGACTGACCAATTCGACGCACTCAGCGCCCTGATGACATGGGTCGAGGGGGGCCAACCACCAGACAGAATCATCGCCTCAGTGGATCCGGCAAATCCGGAGATACCGGCAAACTGGGACAAGAAGCGTACACGCCCGCTTTGCGTGTGGCCTAATATCCCCAAATATAAAGGGGGTGATAAGGAAAAGGCTGAATCCTTCAAGTGTGAGTTGCCATAAAATTATTGGACAACTCTAAAAATGTCATTCTGGTCCCGATCTTCATCGGGAGAATCCAGTCCCGCTTTTGGCGGGATTGATATAACTGGACTCCGGTTTCCACCGGAGTGACGAATTTTGAATTATTAGAGGTTCCCTATAGGATAGGGTTGAAGAAAGGAGGTGAAGGTTTTTAAGGCATTTTGTGATTAACCTAATCAAATCGAACCATCGTCATGCTTAAATGACGAACAGAACAAAGGAGGAAAGAGATGAAGGAGAGAATCGTATCCATCCTAGTTGCAGCAGTTTTCATCACCGGTCTGATGGTTTTAGGCGCTCAGAGAGAGGCTTCAGCCGCGGAGCTAACCCTCAGTCATATGGCGCCTGCGGGTTCTGTCATAGATAAACAGCTTGCGGCCTGGGCAGAAAAGGTTAAGAAAGACAGTGGCGGCAAATTGAGTATCCGAATCTTTCCGGGAGCAACATTAATCAAACCTGTGGAGACGTTCAGCGGCATCGAAAAGGGCATTGCGGATATGGGTGCAAGCTATCGTTACTCCAGAGCTGGTGCAGAACTGACCGGAATGCTCTCCATGTTTTTAGCTGGTCTGCCTGATGCCGCTACAGGATCAAGAATTGTAGCGGAAGTCTGGAAAAACTTTCCGGAGCTTCGAAAAGAATGGGACACGGTTAAAGTTTTATGGATGAATACCTCTGGTCCGGCTGTGGTTGCGACCACCAAACCTGTCCGCACCATGCCTGATCTCAAAGGGTTGGAGCTAAGGGTACCGGTCCCTGAAGCAGCGGACGCCTTAAAATTATTAGGAGGCACTCCGGTAAGCATGACCTCTGCTGACATGGTCATTGGTATTCAGAAGGGTACGGTGCATGGCGGTCTGGTTTTCAAAGAGGCGATTGAAGCCTTTAAACTTCCTGTAAAATTCGTCACAGAATTCGGTATGTACCTCTCCAGCAACTGGTTTCTGGTGATGAATCCCAGCAGCTGGAATAAGCTATCTCCTGACCTTCAGAAAGTGATCAATGATAGTCTCGAATGGGGCAGGAGTGAGTCCATCAAAACGTTTGATGGGGCGGATTCGGCTGCGGTGGAGTACGGAAAGAAAGAGGGCATGGAGTTCATCAAATTAACCCCCGCCGAACAGGCCAAGTGGTTTGAAATCGTTGATGGCAACAACAGAAAGCATGCAACCGCCCTTGATGCGAAAGGATACCCTGCAACCAAAGTTCTGGAATTTGTAAATAGAATCAGAAAGTAGGAATAAATCATAGAGCTATGCTGTGTGTTTATCACGCACAGCATAGTTCATCATCATACTGTTTCACGCCAATACACCCGCCAGTTGCAAAAACGGGCAAGGGCAATCCGCCCTACAAGGCTTCGAATGGCGGTTTTTTATAATTTTATGGAATACAGGGGACTTCACCGAAAGTGAATTTCGGCAGGGAAACGAAACGGAAGTGCTGATACGGAAAAAGGTTCGCCTCGAAGCCTTTCCGAACGGATCGCCCTTGCCCGTATGAGCAGAAATTATGCAACCTCTGGGTACACATAGCACTGCCCTGAAAGGGCCAGCTTCCGTTCATTATTTTTAAAAGGGGGTTTACCCGTGGTAACCTGGCTAAAATTTACCGCAAAAAAAGTGCCTCTCATCATTTCATCCATTTCATTAGTGATGATGATGCTTATCATCGTTGTTCACGTGATTGGGCGAAATTTTTTCAAGTCGCCACTCTACGGTGGCGTGGAACTCATCAGCCTGTCCGGCGTTTTCCTTATCTCTTTTGCTTTAGGCTATGCACAACTTCAAAAAGCCCATATCATTGTCGAGATCCTGGTTTCCAGATTGCCAAGGTTACTTCGAACACCCATTGCCTTTTTGGTTATGGCGATCAACCTGGCTACAGTCACCCTTCTCATCTGGGGTGGCCTTGATTTTTTCTGGGAAGCCATTACCAAACGGGGATCCTACACTCTTGTGCTGCATCTGCCTTTAGCTCCGTTTCGATTCATCTGGGTGTTGGGTTGTGCGGCGCTCTGGGGATATTTTTTATATGACTTTATCCAGATCTTACGAAAGGGGAAACGAACTTGAGTCCATTTATTACGGGTATCATCGGAATCGCTTTAACTTTGGTACTGCTCCTTTTAGGTGTTCCCATTGGTATTTCCATGGCTTTGGTTGGGTTCGTGGGATTTGCCTTTATTGTCAATATGAATGCCGCATTTAGTGTGATTTCCACCGTCCCTTACGAACTCATCTCCAACTATGACTGGCTTGTTCTTCCGCTTTTTCTGCTGATGGGCACCGTCCTCTTTCATGCAGGACTCGGTTCAGCCCTGTTTAAAATGGCCTACCGAATCTTTGGCAGACTGCCAGGAGGTCTGGCGATCGCAGCCCTGGGATCCTGTGCCATTTTTGCCGCGGTCAGCGCATCAAGCATTGCGACCGCCGCAACCATAGGGACTCCGGCCATACCGGAAATGAGAAGGTATAAATATGACAGCGCCCTGGCCACGGGTTGTATTGCGGCTGGCGGTACGCTCGGTTTTTTAATACCACCCAGTACCATCCTGATCATTTATGGAATTCTTACGGAAACATCGATCGTGAAGCTGTTTGTTGCCGGCATTGTGCCCGGAATCATCCTTGCCCTCATGTTTATGGCCACGGTTTACTTCCACGTACGCCTGAGACCATCCTTGGCTCCAGCAGGCCAGGGCTCAACCTTGAAAGAAAAATTAACCGCTACCGGTGAGTGCGCCGAAGTACTGGTCTTGATCATTCTGGTCATGGGCGGGCTCATTATCGGCTGGTTCACACCGACCGAGGCGGGGGGGGTTGCCGCAGCGGGCGCCATTCTCCTGTCGCTGGTGAGAAAACGGCTAAACATGAAATCATTGACGAACAGCGTTGTGGATGCGGTTAAATCCACTGGCATGATCTTTCTCTGCGCCATTGGCGCCTTCATCATGGTGCCTTTCATCGCGGTCAGCACCATTCCCATGGAACTGGCCAACTACATCATTTCCCTTGGAGTCAGTCCCACCATGGCGATCCTTTTTATGGTTGTCCTTTACTTTATCCTGGGTTGTTTCATTGATACCATGGCCATGGTGTTGCTTACCGTCCCCATCTTCTTCCCATTGATCAAAATGCTTGGATTTGACCCTCTATGGTTTGGAATACTGATTGCCTTGTTAGTTGAAATGGCAATGATCTCTCCACCCATTGGCATGAATGTCTATGTAATTGCAGGAGTGGCTAAAGACGTGCCCATGGAAACCATCTTCAAGGGGATCCTGCCATTTGTCCTGACCATGTTTCTGTTCATCATTTTGATCATTGTTTTTCCGCAAATCGTGCTCTTTTTGCCCAGGCTGATGTCTTAAATCACTTACACCCTGATCTTCTCAATGTCTATGACGAATTACTCATGGGAAGCAAGAACAAGATATTGAAACGCATATTGAAAAAAACAGGTGATTGATAAACTCAGGAATCAAGCCCCGTTAGGGTTGATGTTTTTACTGAAGTTTGATATAGATAAAAAACCATCTTGCTCAATTTGGATAGATAATCAAAAAGGAATGTTCAGATGGAACCATGAAAGTCTTTGATCAGTTAAGTAGCATCTTCTGGTTCGTCATCTCCACAGCTGTCTTCATCGAATCCATACGATTAGGGATCGGAAAGATTCAGAATCCGGGTGTGGGGTTTATAACGTTAGGAGCTTCTGGAATTCTTGGAATACTTTCTTTTGTCCTTTTTATTAAAGCAACCCTAACCAAAGAAGAGAAAGAAACCGAACCTCTTTTTTCAAAGGGGCGCTGGCCAAGAGTCCTTTTTGTCCTTTTCATCCTCTGCGTTTACTCGGTGGTCATGCCTACCCTCGGGTATCTCCTCAGCACCTTTATCCTGATGACTTTCCTCTTCTGGGTTCTCGAAAGGAGAAAAATCTGGCTCGTTTTTACGGCTTCTTTCCTCAGCACGTTGATCTCCTATTTTGTATTTTCGAAATGGCTCAATTGCCAATTTCCTGATGGCCTATTTGGCCTTTGAGGCAAAGGAATGGGATTTTTCGACAACATCCTTTATGGTTTTCAGATCACCTTTCAACCCATCAATTTTCTCTTTTGCGGAATCGGGGTCTTGATGGGAACCCTGGTAGGGGTTCTGCCCGGAATTGGTCCAGCAGGGGCCATGGCCCTTCTCCTTCCAGCCACTTTTCAATTCTCCCCAACTTCGACCCTTATTCTATTGGCTGGAATCTACTATGGCGTTCAATACGGAGGCTCTACAACCTCCATCCTGGTCAATATACCAGGAGAAGCCTCCTCTGTCGTCACCTGTATTGATGGGCACCAGATGGCCCGTCAAGGCCGGGCTGGCCCTGCGCTCGGGATTGCCGCATGGGGGTCCTTCATTGCTGGAACAATTGCGAACCTCGGATTGATGTTCGTCGCTATCCCGCTTGCATATGCTGCCCTTAGACTTGGCCCTCCGGAATATTTTTCGCTGATGTGCATGGGGCTGATCATCGTCACCTACCTCGCCCAGCATTCGGTGCTGAAGGCCATCATGATGGCACTGGTCGGGATCATCCTTGGAAGCATCGGTCTCGATCTCATCACCGGTCTTCCTCGATTCACTCTTGGGATTAATGAGTTAACAGACGGTGCGGGCATGATCCCCCTCGTCATAGGGCTTTTTGGAATATCTGAGATTCTTGAGAACCTTGAGAAAAGCCTTGAGAGAGATGTCTTCAAAGCACCCCTTAAAAATCTATGGCCCTCTTTGAAAGATTGGACCCAGGCCAAATGGGCTATTGTGAGAGGATCGATCATCGGGTTTATTTTAGGAATCCTGCCAGGAGGTGGTGCTGTTATCTCATCCTTTGTGTCCTATGCCGTTGAAAAGAAAGTTTCCAGAAACCCGGAGAGATTTGGAAAAGGAGCAATTGAAGGCGTTGCCTCTCCGGAGTCGGCAAACAATGCATCGGCTGGTGCATCACTCATCCCCTTGCTCTCCCTCGGTATCCCTCCCAATCCCATCATGGCGATCTTCTTTACAGCATTGATGATTCATGGGATTCAACCCGGTCCTCTTCTGATCAAACAGTATCCTGATCTTTTCTGGGGATTGGTGGCCAGTCTCTACCTTGGGAACGCCCTTCTCCTCATTCTGAACCTTCCCCTGATCGGGATATGGGTTAAAGTGCTCAGAATTCCTTACAAGATCCTCTTTCCTTTAATCCTTCTCTTCTGTCTCATCGGTGTTTACAGTATAAACAATGTCACCTTCGACCTCTATGTCATGATCTTCTTCGGAGTATTGGGTTGGATGATGAGAAAATTTGGATACGAGCCAGCCCCTCTTGTTCTCGCTTACGTCCTGGGTCCCTTGCTTGAAAATGCTCTTCGTCAATCTCTATTAATTTCGCAGGGAAGTTTTTTGATCTTCATCACCCGGCCTATCTCTGCGGCGGCTCTGGGAATCGCTTTTCTCCTTCTCCTATCTAACTTTTTCCCTTATTTTCGAATGAGACGAAGGGAATACGAAAAATTTAATGAATAGTGGACCCAGATGTTGCATAATTTCTGCTCAAACGGGTAAGGGCGATCCGTTCGGAAAGGCTTCGAGGCGAACCTTTTTTCCGTATCAGCACAACCGTTTCGTTTCCCTGCCCGAATTCACTTTGAGTGAAGTCCCCCGTTTTCCATAAAATTATAAAAAACCGCCATTCGAAGCCTTGTAGGGCGGATTGCCCTTGCCCGTTTTTGCAACTGGCGGGTGGACAGGTCATTAACGAGAACAAATAACCCTTAACTTAGATCACCCGTGGTGATCAATCTCAATGGAGGTTTTTTATGAAGATTGATATCTTTACCCATGTGATGCCAGAACGGTACAAAAAGGCGCTTTACAAGTATGCGGACAGGTTTCCTACTGAAAAGAAGGTTCAAGACAAGCGGCCTGTCCTGACTGACAACGAAGCCAGATTGAGGATGCTCAATGAGCATGAGGGGATGGTTCAGGTATTGTCTGTTACCATGCCTCCTGTGGAGGAGGTGGTCAGTCCGGAAGAGGCAGCAGAACTGGCGAAGATTGCTAACGATGAGATGGCCGAGATGGTTGCAAAGCATCCTCAGAGATATATTGCGGCCATTGCCAATCTGCCGCTGAATCATATGGATGCCACATTGAAGGAAACCGAAAGGGCAATCAAGAAACTTGGTTTTAAAGGCATACAGATTTACACCCGGGTCAATGGCAAGCCTTTGAGTTCGGATGAGTTGATGCCGCTTTATCAGCTGATGTCAGACCTCGATCTGCCGATCTGGATCCATCCAATGCGTAGCTCTGATCAGCCGGATTACGCCACAGAGACCGTTTCGTATCATCAGATCTTCTCCATTTTCGGATGGCCTTATGACACGACCGTTGCCATGACACGCCTGGTTTTTGCCGGTATCTTTGAAAAATTTCCTAAGATCAAGTTCATCACTCATCATTGCGGGGGAATGATTCCTTACTTCGCTGACCGAATCGTTGTCCATTACAACAATGGTCTGGAACGTCTTGGGCAGAAGTTTTTCCCCGGGCTAACGAAACACCCCATCGAATATTTCCGGATGTTCTATAATGATACGGCGATAAATGGAAATCCCTCTGCCCTTAAGTGCGGCTACGACTTTTTTGGGGAAGACCGCCTTCTCTTCGGTACGGATATGCCTTATGATATTGGAAATGGGGCCGTTTCCATCCAGCAAACGATAAAGGCAATAGAGGAGATGAACCTTTCTGATTCGAGCAAAAAGAAGATCTATGAGGGAAATGCCAGAAGATTATTAAACCTTTAAACCAAAGAACCAATCAAACTATAAGGAGGTTACGTATGAAACGAATAAGATGGAACATGGGAAAGGGAATGATTTTGTGTGGATTTCTCCTTTTATTAATGTGTGGTCTATCATACGCCCAGGAATTTCCCACGAAGCCGATCAATATGGTTATTACCTTCTCTCCTGGCGGATCCGCAGATCCTTCGATGCGTTTGCTCGCAAGTAAGGCGGAAAAGTTTTTAGGCCAGCCCTTTGTCACCACCAATAACGGGGGAGGGGGCGGATCTGTTGCCATGACGATCCTCTCAAAAGAGAGGCCCGATGGCTATCACATCTCCGGCTGCAGCAGCACTTCTTTAATCAGGATTCCTCAATTTCGTGAAGTCCCATATAAACATGAAGATTTTGTTCCCATCATGCATTTTGGAGCTCCACCCTCCGGGCTGGTTGTTAAAGCAGATTCACCCTGGAAGACCCTGAAGGAGTTTGTGGAATATGCGAAGAAGAATCCGGGGAAAGTCACTTACAGCTCCATGGGGATCGGCTCACCCATGCACTTAGCCATGGAATTTATTGCCAAGCAAGAAGGGATTCAATGGACCCATGTTCCCTATCCAGGCAGTGGACCTGCCTTTACTGCCGTTTTGGGCGGCCATGTAACTGCCCAATCGGGAAGCTCAGAATCTTATCCTCATGTCAGGGCAGGAACGATTCGCCTTTTGGCCATCCATCATGAAAAACGGTTTAAGTCTTTTCCGGATGTGCCCACCTTTCGAGAAATGGGATATGACTTCATCAACGAGAGTGTCTTCATGTTTGCCGGCCCGAAGGGAATACCTCCATCCATTGTAAAAAGACTGGATGAGGCGTTTCGAAAAGGGATGGAAGATCCGGAGTTCATCCAGACCATGGAGAAGATGGAGATTGTGGTCAGCTACCGAAACTCCGAGGATCTGAAAAAATACCTCGAAGAGGCTTATGATCGCCTTGGAAAGATGATCCGAGAGCTCAAGCTTCCTAAAGAACCCGAAAAGAAATAATGAATAAAATGGCGTGCCCTTTTTCCTGTTTCCTGTCTTTATGCTTTTTGGGATGAGCAAACAAAAAAAGATTTCTGAAAAAGCCCAGAAATTTTTGGGAATCAATAACTTGATGAAATCGTAAAAAGTCCCAAAGGGCTAAATTCTGTCATTCCTGCAAAAGCAGGAATCCAGAAAAACACTGGATTCCGGATCAAGTCCGGAATGACAAACCGAATAAAACTTATACCTCAGGTATATCAAGGTTTTTAACAGTTTTAAGCGTTTGATGGTGAACGATGTCCTGAACGTTGTCACCTAAACATCAAGATTAAAGACCTGACCCTTTGATTCCCTTGCAGGCGGCGATAAAGAGAAGGCTGAAAGCTTCAAGTGTGAATAGGTTTCATCATATTTGTGAGGGCATCTCTATCCGGTCTTCAGCAGGACACCTCGGCTGCTGAAGACCTGTTTTTATTCACCCTGGTCACCAAGACCGGGTTAGATAGCGTCCTGGGAATCGTTCGAGTTTCACACCACTTTATTAGATCTGGTGGAGGGCTGATGAATACCATGTTTCCGCTCGGCCTTTTTTACGCAGAGTCGATCTCTTATCAACTGGGAGAACGGAATGTCAAAGAAGTTTCTGCTTAAGGAGTTGAGCCGGTACAGGATCGGCACCTATGCGGATGTCATCTACCGGAATACACTCTTATATCCTGACAAAGAGGCATTTGTCTACGGTTCAAGAAGGATTACTTTTTCTGCTTATAACAGCGGGGTCAACAGGCTTGTCCATGGGCTTCAGGCCGTGGGTCTGAAAAAGGGCGATGGCATCGGCGTCCTTTCCTGGAATTGTATCGAATGCACGGAGATCAACGGCGCGGCCATGAAGGGCGGCTTTGTGGTCGTCCCATTCAGCCCAAGGCTACAATCAGAGGAACTCCATTATATCATCAATGACTCTGGGGTTAAGATTCTTTTTGTGGGCAAAGAACTGATTCCTGTGCTGAATTCCCTTAAAGACCGCCTTCCGAAAATTAAGCAGTACATTTCCCTTGAAGAGAAAACTCCGGAGATGGCCTATTATGACGACCTCCTGAAAGAATTTCCGGATGCTGAGCCGGTCACCGATGTGAATGAAGACGACCCTTTCATCATCTTCTACACAAGCGGCACTACAGGCGTTCCAAGGGGGGCTATCTATACCCATTACAAGAAGATCGAAGAGGCAAGGACAAAGATCATCACGGCTGGCCTAAAGCGTGAGAACAAACATGTGATGATCCTGCCCCTTTTCCACATAGGCGGATGGTCTCATTTCTGGGCGTTTTTCATGTTAGGCGCCTGCAATGTCATCATGGCCAATCGGTCCTTCGATCCATCGGCAACGCTTTTGGCCATCCAGAACGAGAAGGCTACGGACCTCCATATCGTTCCCACGCATCTTGTCGCCATTCTCGCTTTGCCGGATATCGACCGATATGACCTGAGCCCTCTCAAGCAGATCTGGTATGCGGCCTCTCCAATGCCCCTTGAACTCCTCAAAAGAGGGATGGCCCGATTCGGACCTATCTTCGGCCAGGGGTATGGCCAGTCAGAGTCAGGCCCTGACATCACCATCCTTCCTGAGGAGTCCCACAGGGTGATCTCCGGCGCTGAAGCCGAGCAGAGGATTCTCTCCTCCTGCGGACAGCCATGCCTCGGAGTGCATGCAAGGATTGTTGATGAGAATGGAAAGGATGTCGAACCCTTCGAAGTTGGCGAGATCATCGTTGAAAGCAAGTCCGTGATGTCGGGTTACTGGAAAAGACCCGAACTGACAGCCGAGACGATCATCGAGGGGTGGCTACATACGGGCGATATGGGTTATTATGATGAGCATGGCTACCTCTATATTGTGGATCGAAAGAAAGACCTCATCATCACAGGCGGAGAGAATGTCTATCCCAGGGAGGTGGAAGAGATCCTCTATCAGCATCCTGCGGTCCTGGAAGCGGCTGTGATCGGCTTGCCTGATGAGAGATGGATTGAGAGGGTTCATGCTCTGGTTGTGCTTAAGAAAGATTCCCGCGTCAGTCCTGATGAGATCATCCAGTTTTGTAAAGAACGGATCGCGAAGTATAAGGCGCCGAGGTCCATTGAGTTCGTGGAGTCGCTTCCCAAGAACCCTCAGGGCAAGATACTGAAAAAGGACCTCCGAGAAAGATACAGAAAAGTTTTTAAAGAGTCGTCACTCCGGTGAAAACCGGAGTCCATAACCCCACCTAACCTCCCCTTACCTTAGAGACTGTGTCGTAATAGGGGAAACGGTAAAAAATGTCATGTCGAACCTTGTGCTGAACTTAATTCAGTATTGTTTCGGCATCTAATAGAATCAAATAGTTACGAGACCCTGAACCAAGTTCAGGGTGACAAAACAGGGATTACGACACAGTCTCTTAAGGGGAGGAATACCTCCAGAGAAAAATGGTAAAGAGAGGTTTAAGATGAAAGGAACCAGACAGAAGAAGGTCAGGCTGATCGTAAACGGAAACACCTATGAGCTCGACGTGGGAGGCAGGCCCGATCAGATCCAACCCTTCCATACGCTTTCCCATACGCTCAGGGAGACCCTTGGCCTGACCGGCACAAAGGTCTCATGCGATCACGGCGCATGTGGATGTTGTACGGTGCTGATGGATAACCAGGCAGTGCTTTCCTGTATGATGCTGACCGTTGAGTGCGATGGAAGAAAGATCACAACGATTGAAGGCTTGAAAGACCCAAAAACAGAAGACCTCGATCCTCTTCAGCAGGCATTTATCGACCATACCGCTTTTCAGTGCGGGTTTTGTACGCCAGGCATCATCATGAGCGCCAAGGCGCTTCTTTACGAGAATCCTTTCCCTACCGAGGAAGATGTGAAAGAAGCTCTCTCGGGTAACTTCTGCAGGTGTATCAGCCACTACCAGGTGGTAAAGGCCGTGATGTCAGCGTCCGAAGAGGTGAGGTGAGGAAAATGGCGAACACGTACCGATATATAGGCAAGGCGACGCCCCGAAAAGACGCAATCGATATTGTCACGGGCGGATCAAGATTTCTTAACGATCTCAAGATGCCGAACATGCTCTACGGAAAGGTGTTGAGAAGTCCCCATGCCCATGCCCTTATCAAGAGGATTGATAAAAGCAAGGCAGAGCGGCTTGAAGGGGTTGAAGCAGTGCTGACCTGGGAAGACGTCCCCGATTGGAGAGGCGGGACGCCCCGCTCTACTCGAATCCTCGACCGCAAGGTCCGGTATGTGGGTGATGCCGTGGCCCTCATTGCCGCAACGAACGAAGAGGTCGCCAGAAGGGCCCTCGGTCTGATCGATGTGGAATACGAGGTCCTGCCCGCGGTCTTTGAGATGGAAGAGGCATTGAAGCCAGACGCTCCCCAATTGTATGACAAGTTTCACGGGAACGTGGTCACCCCCGGCGTCCCTTTTTTCGGGCCCAAAAGCCTGCAGGATGTGGTGATGGGCGACGTAGAAAAGGGATTCCAGGAGGCTGATGTCATCACCGAAGGGACCTTTGGCTACGAGAACATTCCGAACCCTCTACCACCTGAGGCTCCAGGGGCCATCGCCTTATGGGAGGAACCCAACAAGGTGACGCTCTGGGTGTCGAATCAGGCCTCCTACATGGACAAGATCACCCTTTTCCATGTGATGGGAAGGAAGGTCGAAGTAAGAAGCATCGGCGGTCCCTGTGGCGGCAGCTACGGATCAAAGTTCATGTCCTGGCAGGTTCAGTCCTATGCGACGCTCTTAAGCAGGGCAACGGGCAAGCCGGTAAAACTCATCTTCACGAAGGAAGAGCACCTGGCGGCATTCACGATGCGGATTGCATCGCGTATGACGGCCAGAGTGGGTATGAAGAGGGATGGGACGGTAACAGCCGTTTCGGGCACGTGGCTCATCGACACGGGTTATTACTCCATGACCACCCAATCCCAGGTTGCTGTGGGCTGTGGCGAGGTCCAGATCGCAGTCCGGTGCGCTAACTGGGATTTGAAGCCGAAGATTGTCTGCACCAACCGGAACGCTTCAGGCATTGTGAGAGGCTTTGGCGGCCAGGAGTTGAAGTGTTCGCTGATACCGCTCTTGAGCTTGGCCATGGAGAGACTGGAGATCGACCCATTCCAGTTTCTCAAAAAGAATTTCGTCAAGCCCGGCGATGGGTACTTCTGGCGGGACGGCATCTGGTATACCTACCGGGGCGTGGACTTTTCAAAGGCGATGGAGGAAGGTGCCAAGCGATTCGGCTGGGAAGAAAAATGGAAGGGATGGCTGAAGCCCACTGCGGTGGAGGGCACAAAACGGAGAGGCATCGGCGTGGGCGTCCACGGAAATGCCGATATTGGCGAAGACGCTTCAGAGGCCTATGTGCGACTTCATCCGGACGGAACAGCCATGCTCTTCTCGTGCGTCACGGAGCACGGCACAGGACAGAGGACCAACTTCGTCAAGATGGTTGCCGAAGTGTTGCAACTGCCCTTAGATCATGTCTCCATAACGCCCTCTGATTCACTGATCAACCCCTACGAGTTTGGCCCAGCGGGTTCCAGAGGAACCTATGCCATTGGAGGCGCCGCGATTGCAGCAGCCGAGGACGCTAAAAGAAAACTCCTTGAACTGCTGGCTCCCAAGCTGCAGGCAGAGCCTTCTGAACTGGATACAGAGGAGGGTGTGGTCTTTGTCAAGGGTCATCCGGAAAAGAAGATCCCATGGAAGGCCATGAGTGTTGACCGTACGATCACCGGCTACGGACGCTTTGAGCCTGATTATACCCTGTCGAATTGCATGATGACATTCGTGGAGGTCGAGGTCGATACGGAAACGGGAAAAGTAACTCTGCAACGCGTTGTGAACGCAACAGACGTCGGCCAGGTGATTGATCCTCCTGGTCTCGAAGGCCAGCTCAACGGATGTCTCGGGTCCGGGGGTATTGATAGCGCCCTCTTCGAGGAAACAATCCTTGATCGTTCTTCAGGCCATATCCTGAACGCCAATATGATCGACTACAAGTGGCGGACCTTTTCTGAGCTTCCGCCCATCGACAATGTGGTCTTCGAAACACCGATTCCGAGTCACCGTTTCCATGCGGTAGGGGTTGGTGAGATCGCCACATCCCCAGGGCCGGCAGCCGTACTGATGGCTGTTTCGAATGCCATCGGCGTCTGGCTGCACGAATATCCGGCGACACCGGAGCGGGTGCTCAAGGCGCTGGGCAAGGTAAGGGGCGGGGACCGGAAGGGAGGTGCGGCATGAGATCCTTCAAGCACATCAATGCCCGGACGGTCGGTGAAGCTGGCGCACTTCTTAAAAAATACAAGGGCAAAGCCATACTCAACGCCGGTGGGACTGAGTTGCTCTCAACCCTTAAGGGAGAATATCTATTAAACTATCCTGAAGCCGTTATTAACATCAAGACCCTACCGGGTCTCGATTACATCAAGGAGGAGAGAGGGACACTGAAGATAGGCGCCCTCACGAAGCTTTCCGACATCGCGAAATCCTCCCTTCTCAGGGAGAGTTGCAAAGCGCTGGTTGAGGCCGCCTGTTCCGTGGCCACCCCCCAGATCCGTAATACTGCCACCCTTGGCGGTAATCTGTGTCAGGACGTCCGTTGCTGGTATTACCGGTATCCGGAACAGATCGGCGGACGTATCGTGTGCCTGCGCAAAGGCGGAAAGATTTGCAATGCCCTGACCGGTGATCATCGGTATCATTCCATATTCGGCACTGCCAGTGTCTCGGATTATCCCTGTTCTTCGAATTGCCCGGCTCATACGAATATTCCCTCTTTTCTGAACAGGATGAGCCATGGCGATCTCATGGGAGCCGCGCGGGCATTGCTCGATTTCAATCCCATGCCAGCCATCACCGGCCGGGTATGCCCCATCTTCTGCGAGCCGGAATGTTACCGGAGTGAATTCGATGAACCCGTAGCCATCAGGTGTATTGAGCGATCCCTGGGTGATCGTATCCTGGAAAGGATGAGCGAGTTTTTTACGTCACCGAGGACGAAGTCCGGCAGAAACATTGCCATCATCGGTTCCGGACCAGCAGGGTTGACTGCGGCCTACACCCTCAGGAGATCAGGCCACCGGGTCACGGTATTTGAGAGGTTTCCGGAAGCTGGCGGCATGCTTCTTTACAGCATCCCGGCGTATCGTTTGCCAAAGGATGTGGTTCGAAAGCAGGTTCAAGCGTTGAAGGGAATGGGGATCAAGTTTGAGGTTGGAGTCAATGTGGGCAAAGATGTTGCTCTCACCAAACTGATGGGCCGCTTTGATGCGGTCTTCCTTGCCAGCGGAGCCTGGAAAGAGAGGTTGCTTGGCATCAAAGGGGAGAAAATCGGCCTGTCCGGCCTTGAGTTCTTGAACAGCGTCAATAACGGTTCCAGAGATCTACCGGGGAAAAGAGTGGCAGTGATCGGCGGCGGCAATGTGGCTCTGGATGTCGCCCGAACCTTGCTAAGGCTGGGCGGAGAGCCGGTGGTGATATACCGGCGCACCCAGGCTGAGATGCCGGCATTCAGGGATGAGGTGGAAAAGGCAAAGGAGGAGGGGATCGAATTTGAGTTTCTCACGCTGCCAACCGAGGCATCAGAGGTTAATGGTAAAATAACGCTTAAATGTGTTCGAATGCGACTTGGCTCTCCGGATGCGTCGGGCCGTCCAAAACCCATACCGATCAAGGGTTCAGATTTTAACGCCCCGTTTGACGCGATCATCAAAGCGGTTGGCGAAGAGCCGGATACCTCTCTGCTCCCTGCAACGTTTCGGAAGAAAGCGCAGAAAGCCTCATCCTCAGCCCATTGGCTCGGCAAGAACCTCTTTGCGGGAGGCGACTTTATCAGCGGCCCATCCACGGTTGTCCAGGCTATTGCTGCGGGCAGGGAAGCGGCGAGCCTTATCGAGCGATTCTTAAAAGGGAAACAACCTTCTGTTCAATTAGGAGGGATAGAGCCAACGGTTAGGAGCGCCTCACTTGAGACAACGCCCCGGGTCCGAATTCCCGAGTTACCGGTATCCGAGCGCCTCAAGGGCATCGAGGTTGAGGATACGCCGGGCCTCGGTTTAAGCGAAATCGAAACAGAGGCTAGCCGATGTTTCAACTGCGGATGCATCGCCGTTAGTCCCTCCGATATCAGCATCGTCCTCACTGCTTTAGACGCTAATATCGTAACGACAAAGAGGACCGTTGATGCTCAGAGCTTTTTCACGGCGAGCGCAACACGATCAACACTACTTGACCCGGACGAGGTGGTCAAGGAAATTCAAATTCCAAAACCACGGGATGGGGCCCAACAGAAATACCTGAAATACAGCTTAAGAACTCCGATCGATTTTGCCATTGTGAGCGTCGCATCAATCATCACGGTTGAAAAGGGGGTGTGTGTGGATGCCCGCATCGCCCTTGGGGCTGTGGCCCCTGGGCCTGTTCGGGCAAAGGCAGCCGAGGAAGTGATCATTGGGCGGCCCATCGACGAGCATCGGGCTAATGAGGCGGCAGAGCAGGCCATGGCTGGCGCTCAGCCCCTCACCATGAACGCCTACAAGGTAGAGATCGCCAAAACCCTTATCAAAAGGGCGATCATGGGCTCATGAGCAAATTAAGTAACCCCCCTGTTTGCTGAAAAGAAAACAACCACCATCCCCGTAGCAGAGCTGCGGGGCTTTCTAACGGGGTAAACCCCCGAAAGAAGTTGGATCAGGCAATCGCAGTTCCGGGGTCTTGCCTTTTGATAATTCCTAGGTGACAACGTTCAGGACATCGTTCATAGAAATAATGGTTACGACATCTGATGGTGAACGATGTCGTGAACGTTGTCACCTAAACATCAAGATTAAAGACCTGACCCTTTGATTCCCTTTGATTCCCTCATTATACTATTTTCTTAAGGTGGAGGATTTCAGAGAGAATCAGGAGAAGAAATCCAACCATTCCGTGGATTGGAATCCCTTTTTTCATCAAGGGAAAATTTAGCATATTCTCTCCCCGAGAACAATTGAAAGTTTTATTGTTATTTCTTTAATCTTATGATACCGTTTAAATGGAATTTAAATTCCCAAACCTGTGGGAACACCCCGTAGACCATGACTCCGGAAGAGAAAATAGAATCCATTAAAAGCCTGTGTGACCGCTATGGCATTGATATCCTTTATGCCTTTGGAAGTCGTTCAAAAGAGATGGCCGATTTCTTATCGGGCGAGGAAATTAGTCTTGCTTCCGGGCCTTCGGATGTTGATTTAGGAGTAAAGATCATTCCGGGGAAAAAGCTGGATGTTAAGGAGAAAGCTGTTCTATCCATTTTTTTTGAAGACCTCTTTGGGGTTCATAGGGCAGACCTTGTCGTCATCTCAGAGGTTGATCCTTTTTTAGCGGCAGAGATCATTCGGGGAGAGAGGCTTTTTGCAAGAGAGTCCATCAGAGCAGACGAATTTGAACTTTATATTCTGAGGAGAGCAGGCGACCTCATTCCCTTAGAACGAGAAAGAGAAAGATTGATTTTCAAGGAAGGGATATGACCCCGGGGGTTATTTCGAAGAAAGTGGTCACGGACCGTTTAGATTGGGTGACCAGGATGTTGGCGGAAATACGCTCCCTGCCTCTTCACCACTACCAGGACTTTATTGCCGATAAGCGGAATGTATGGTCCGCTGAATCCTGTCTGAGAAGAGGGTTGGAAGCCTTGCTTGATATTGGCAGACATCTATTGGCAAAAGGTTTTGCAACAGGTGTCACCGAGTATAAAGAGATAGCCCAAAGGCTCGGTGAATTTGGGGTGTTGTCTCCTGAGGAAGCAGGGATTTTAAGGATTCTGGCTGGCTATCGGAATCGACTCATCCATTTTTATCGTGAGATAGGGGAGGAAGAGCTTTTTAAAATCTGCAAGGAACAACTCGGGGATTTAGAAATAGTCAAAGATGCTTACCTCAATTGGCTAAAAGGTCACCCAGACAAAATTGACGAGAGACTTTAAGCACCCATTAAAACTATTATCCTCTTTTGGCAGATAGCTTTGATTCCCCTTTAAACATTTTCTCCATTTTAATAATCCAGAAAAACACTGGATTCCGGATCAAGTCCGGAATGACAAACCGAATAAAACTTATACCTCAGGTATGTCAAGGTTTTTAACAGTTTTAAGCGTTTGATGGTGAACGATGTCCTGAACGTTGTCACCTAAACATCAAGATTAAAGACCTGACCCTTTGATTCCCAATGAGGGCGGCCCGATCAAGTCTCATTTTCCGGTAGGTGTCCGGATCATCGATATGTCCCAGGGCCACCCGGATATCCCTGTTGTATAACTCTACGGCCTGGTCGAGGCCCTCTGCGATCACCACATAGTCCTGATTGTTCATTTTTAATTTTTCAATCAAGGCCATGGTGATGGCGTCATAGGAAGTGATGATGACATGGTCCCCCGTCTCTTCCGGCAGTTCGACGGGGGTGCGCCGTCTGGATTCGGCTGCCATCCACGGAGCCAGAAAGAATTTGATGAAGGTGAAGGGAAAAAGGACCAATAAAAAAACAACTCCCGATAGCAGCACCAGAATGGAAAAGGCTTTCCCGATGTCTCCGGTAAAGGTGACATCGCCGAACCCCAGGGTTGTCATGACAACCAGCGTCCAGTAAAATCCGGTGATCCAGGAATACTCCCTGCCCTCGGCGGCCATGAGAAAATGAAAAACGACGCTGTAAGCCGTCACCATACCCCCAAGCGTCAGGATGAAACGCAGAAGCAGACGGACGTTTTGCTTGTTGCTTTTGCTTTCAAGGAAGGAACTGATGATGGATGAATAAATAAATTTCATTGAATATCAGTACACCCCGTTAGAAAGTTTTCAACTTTCTAACGGGGTCAATAGAGGAGCTTTCCGGTTTCCGGATTGATCACCGTAATGTTTTATCAAACTTTATCAGGTTTGACGAAGTATTTCAATTTAAAAAATGATTCTGTGGTAACGCCTCACTGAATCGTGTGGAAAATCCGTCAATCGGGCAGGTCTGTCTCCGAAAATCTTATCAAGCGGTTGATGGATCATGAGGTTTGGTAAGTAGAAAGAAGCAGGGTCAGGCAATCGTAATAAAGAATTGACGAGGAGTGTATTTTTTGATAATTGACGTTCATGGCTCGCAAACCTCGTGTCCATTTGCCGGGTGGTTTATATCATGTGATCAGCCGAGGAAATCAGCGTCAGGACATTTTCCTTGATGACAATGGTAGCCTATCTGGCAAGGGTTTTGGCAGGGCAGATGGTCAAGGAGATTACGGAGCATTTTGAGAGGAGCCCGATGAGGATGAGTCAGGCAATCATCGAATTTGAAACTGAACTGCGGAAAGACGAGTCCCTAAGAAAACTGGTGGGTGAGTTGGAAAAGGAGCTGACTCAACAAGCCAAGAAGAAATATTTTATAACGATTGCCTGACCCTCATTACTCATTATAACCCTCAAGATGGATCAGTTTTTTGCCGCAAGGAATGGGGTAGGTCTTCATATTCGTGGACGCCATCGAGGCGTCAGGCATTAGAGAAAAAAGTATGAGCCGAATCTCAAAGATGAGGATTCGACTCCATTTGTCAATCACTCCCTCATTGTGTTCAGACATCAACCCTCTCATCCCTCTTTACCTCCCGTGCCTACGGGCAGGCAGGCTTTGCAAAATTAGGTCCCGTTTTTAGCGGGATTTAACAAAGGAGGCTGTGTCGTAATACGGAAATAGAAAAAATGTCTGAACTTGGTTGAGCATCTCATCATTCCAAAAACATACGAGACCCTGAAACAAGTTCAGGGTGACAAAACTGCAATTACGACACAGCCTCAAAGAGGGGAAAGGGAAGATTTTCTAAAAATTGTCTTTTCAATAATGGACTTATTAGTATCTCTATTTCCATCGAATTGAAAGACAGGAATCCCATTACTCCAACTTAATATTGAATTCTTTAATCAACTTTCCATATTGGTCGTATCCTTCCTGTAAATATTTCCCGAAGTCGCTTGGTCCCTTATACATAACCGGCTGACCGATATCCTTCATGGCCTGGATGAACTCCGGGTCCTCACAGACCTTCTTGAATCGTTCGGCAAGATATCGAATGGCATCGAGAGGGGTTGCTTTCGGCGCTGCCACGCCCTTCACCGAGCCTGCGGTTACGACATTGTAGCCAAGTTCTTTAAAGGTAGGCACGTCAAGAATGGCGGGGTCTCTCTGCTCCAGCGCCACGGCAATGGGGATAAGCCGTTTTGCCTTGATATGGCTGATGACTTCTGAGGGATGGTTTCCGCCACAATCGGTCTGACCTCCTACGATGGCGGTTACGGATTCTGCTCCTCCTCTAAACGGGACCGTGACGACCTTCATGCCAGTGGTTTTTCCAACAGCCTGGAAAGTGATATCAACGGATCCTGCCTTGGTTGAAACAGAGGCGGTCACCTGTTCTCTCTTTTTCCCCCACTCGATCATTTCCTTCATCGTCTTGTAGGGCGCATCCCCGCGGATGATCATGACCACAGAGTGGACAGAGAGAAGACTGACAGGAACGAGGTCTTCAAAGGTTTTATAAGGTAATTTTTGAAAATGGGGCATGACCAGATCGTGTCCTGATCCATAGCCCAAATAGAGCGTGTGCCCATCCGCAGCGGACCGGACAACCCCTTCTGTTCCGGTTACCCCGCCGCCCCCGGGTTTGTTGATGACGACCAGAGGCTTGTCAAAATATTTTGGGGCAAACTTTGCGACCAGGCGAGCCAGGACATCAGTGGAGCCTCCTGCGGCAAACGGGACAACCAGTTCGATCGGTTTCGTCGGGAACTTGTCCTGCGCACCAGCCAGGGTTGGAATGATTAAAAGAGAGCATAACACCGAGACCCAGAACATCTTCTTTACCTTTTCCATTTTTCTCCTCCTTAATTTGAATGGATTTACTATAAGTGACCTTTAAAACTTCCCCTTCTTTTCTGATAATAAGATGATTCAGGATGATTCTTCCTTTATCCCTGTCCTTCGTTTTCGTAACACCATAAATATCTGGAAGAGGATGAAGAGGATAAGGAATCCCATCAATGTGCCAGAAATAGGACGCTTAAAGAAGATCAAGGGGCTTCCCGCAGAGATGAGAAGGGCCTGACGCAGGGATCTTTCCAGGATTGGGCCAAGGACAAAAGCGAGAATCATAGGACCCGGTTCAAAATCGAGCTTTCTGAGCAGGTAGCCGAAAACCCCGAAGATTCCCATAATCCAGATATCAAAGACTGTATTGCGGACACTATATACCCCTATGCAGCAGAAGAGGACAATGATGGGAGCAAGAATGGCATAGGGAACCCTGAGCAACTGGACCCACATCCCAACCATGGGGAGGTTGAGGATGAGAAGCATGGCATTTCCGATATACATAGAAGCCACCACTCCCCAGAAGACATCCGCTCTTTCAGTGATGAGAAAAGGCCCTGGCTGCACACCCTGGATGAGCAGGGCAGCAAAGATCATGGCAATGGCAGCGTTCCCGGGAATACCAAGGGTGAGAAGGGGAATGAAGGAAGCGCTGGCTGCGGAGTTGTTGGCCGATTCAGGTCCTGCCACGCCCTGAATGGCGCCTTTCCCAAACTCTTCAGGGTGTTTGGAGACCTTTTTCTCAACCGCATAAGAGACAAGGGAGGAGATGACCGCTCCGCCGCCGGGCAGGATTCCGACAAAAAATCCAATAAAGGAGCCTCGCACGATCGCCCATTTCGATTCGGCCCAGTCCTTTAATGTCGGCCAGAGATGAGAGATTTTTCTCGTTACAAGCTCGGTCTTCAGCTCTTTCTCAAGATTGTATAGGATTTCGCCGACACCGAATAGCCCCATGGCCAGGGTCACAAAATCAACTCCTTCCTGGAGCAGAAAGAACCCCCAGGTGAAACGGATTGCGCCGGAGATAGGATCAAGGCCGACCGAGCCTAACAGGAGTCCCAGAACGATCATGATCAATCCTTTAAGGATGGAGGATCCTCCTAAGAGTGACGCCATCAGCAACCCAAGAATGGTGAGCGAAAAGTACTCCGGAGGTCCAAATTTCAGTGCGAATTCCGCAAGAGGAGGAGCCACAAAGGTGAGGCCGATCACCCCGAGGGTTCCGGCAATGAATGAGCCGATGGCTGCAATGCCAAGCGCAGGCCCGGCCCGGCCCTTGAGAGCCATCTGGTAGCCATCAATGCAGGTCACGACAGAAGCGGCCTCTCCGGGGATGTTGACGAGAATGGATGTGGTTGATCCACCATACATGGCTCCGTAAAAGATCCCTGCCATCATGATGATGGAGGTGATCGGATCTCCGATTTTAAAACTGAGCGGAAGGAGAAGAGAGATGGTGGCTGCCGGACCGAGACCAGGGAGGATACCTACCACTGTGCCAAGAAGGGCTCCAAGCAGGGCGAAGGTGAGGTTATTCAGAGTGAGAGCAATGCCAAACCCGCTGATTAACCCTTGAAACATTCCGAAAAGTTCATTCATTGTCTTTTATCACCATTTCAAGAATCCCAAAGGTAAGGGAATCTCAAGAAAAAAAACGAAGAGAAGATAGAGTGCGGCAGTTGTCCCCAGGGAGATGATGAGAACGGTTTTCTTCCGGAGACGTTCAATCAGTCCCATCCAGATCATAAGAAATATAAAAGTGGTCAAGATGAATCCCAGATGATTGATGAAGAAGGCATAGAAGGTGAGAATCACCAGACCGAGCATGGGCCTAAGCCAGGTTCGCTGAGGCCAGAATGGAAGAGGGAAGGGACTTCTCCCTAAATTTTTAAAGATAAGGATAAGCGAGAGGATGATGAGGCAGAGTCCCAGCCCAAAGGGGAGAAACCCGGGTCCGGGGTGTTTAAACCTTCCCATGGAGAGATGGGTTGAACCCCAGGCGGCCATCACTCCGATGACGAAGAGAAAAATCCCTGAAATGCGGTCCCACTTTTCGATGAGTCTCTTCCTCCTTCTAATTCTTATTGATCAGACTTCCATACATTTCGAAGAGGTTCCCATAACAAGGGAACCTCTAATAATTCCAAATTTGTCACTCTTGCCCCGTATCAAGTACGGGATAAACTCCAGCAGGAGTCCAGTGATATCAGTCCCGCCAAAAGCGGGATGGATTCTCCCGATGAAGATCGGGACCGGAATGACATTTTTAAAGGTTCCCACAAGGTTTATCCCCTTTTCATAGGTTTGTTCACCGGCCAGGTGGGTTGTCTGCCCGACAGAACCTCATCAATCCCCTGTGCCGCATGGAGTGCCATGCGAATCATGCACTCCCGTGTCTGTGAGGCATTGTGGGGCGTCAAGAGCACATTGCTCATGCTCATCATTGGGTTGTCCTTCTGCGGAGGCTCCTTTTCGTAGACATCAATAGCCGCGCCGGCGATTTCCCCGTTGCGCAAGACCTCAATCAGGTCTGATTCCACAACCACGTCGCCCCGCGAGGCATTGATAAAAAAGGCTGTTTTCTTCATGAGGGTGAACTGTCTCTGGCCAACGGCCCCCTTGGTGGAAGCGCCGCCCGGGATGTGGAGGGTCACGAAATCCGCGACGCCAAAGACCTCATCCAACGACGTGGCGGGTGTGGCGAATTCGGCGATCTGTTCTGGCTTAAGAAAAGGATCGTAGCCGACGACTTTCATATCAAGGCCGTGCGAGGCTTTCTGCGCCACGCGGCGGCCAATCTTCCCAAGGCCCACAATACCGAGCACCTTGCCGGACAGGTCGGTTCCCAGCAGTTTATCTCGAATCTCCCAATTGCCAGCGCGCGTTTCCCGGTCCAGTTGGATGAAATTGCGTGCCAGGGTAAGGATACAGCCAATGGTGTGCTCGGCCACCGTATTGGCGTTGGATTCAGGGGCAAAGGTCACCCAGATGCCCAGTTCAGTCGCTCTGGCCACATCAATGTTGTCATATCCTACCCCGTGGCGCGAGATCACTTTAAGCTTTTTGCCCGCCTCGAAGACCTTGGCCGGAAAGTGCGCCGTGCGCGCCAGAATCGCATCACAGTCGGCCACGTCCGCTACGATGGCCTCTACTGTGACACCGCTCCCCATCTTGATCTCATATCCCTTCTCCCGGAGATCATTCTTCCCCTCTTCCGCCACATTCTGAGGAATCAAAACCTTATAAGCTGCCATGCGCATTTCCTCTTTTCTTGTTGATGGTTCCTTTATTTTTCTTAAACCGCAGGTCATTATTCCTGGATCAGGTTTTGTACCGTTGACTGATTGCCTTCATCCCCGCAGAAAGGATGTTTGCGTCCAGATTGTTCATAATTAGTGTACAGCCCCTGGGAATCCAGCGCTCGAGAAGACCCTCCGGAGCATGCAGGCCAAAAATTTTTCCATGCTTTTTCGCAGCATCTGCCACCTTTCCAATGGCTTTGTCCAGGGCAGTCCCCATGAGATCACCGGCGCAGCCGAGCGAAATGGCAAGGTCGTTGGGGCCTATCAGGAGTGCATCAATCCCAGGAACGTCTGCGATCAAATCAATATCTTCAACTGCTTTGGCTGTTTCGATCTGGGCGATCGCAATCGTCTCCTCATTCGTTTTCGCCATAAAGCCAGGTGTGGCTTCAGGACCGATGCTGGCAAAGTCGGTATGCCCGCCTACGCCCCCGAACCCGCGACCTCCTAAGGGTGGATACTTGGTCCACTGGGCGAGAAGTTCTGCTTCTTTGACTGACTCTAACATGGGCACCATGACGCCGGTAGCCCCTGCATCCATGATGCGGGAAACATATCCTCTGGCCAGCTCTGGCACGCGGACAAAGCAGCCGAGACCGACGCTACGGCCAACCTTGAAGATATCATCAACGGTCTCCAAGTTATAGGGGCCATGTTCCAAGTCGAGCATAATGAAATCGAGGCCCGCATGAGAAGCCAGCAAGGCGATAGCAGGATTCTTAACCATCCGCACCATTGTACCGACAACTCTTTTACCTTCACGCATTCTTTTCACTGCCATGCAATTCGTCCTTTCTGCAATTCCGTTTTCCTTATTTATTATTAGAAACGCCGCCGAGCATGCCGGGATAAAACCGCTCAACGATATGCTGACACGTCTCCCTCAGGTGCTCACGCATCATCTGCTCGGCTTTTTCCTGGTCCTGCTCAAGCACGGCATTGATGATCCTGAGATGGGCTTCGGCGGAAGCCTTCTCAATGGCTGGCGAATGTTTGGTGATATTGGCCGTTAGAAGGGTCATATTTTCGAGCCTCTTATTGGTATCGGTCAGGATACCATTTTGTGCAGCGTCCATGATGGCCCTGTGAAGTTCGCGGCCCAGTGCGATGCCAGCGGTCGGGTCGGATTGGATATTGGCCTTGGTGATTTTTTTCTTGATCTCGCGCAGATTGGAGCGGAAAGCCTCGTTACCCCTGATGCAAGCCAGTTTGGCGGCCATGCCTTCGATGGCTTCCCGCGTTTGGAAGATTTCAAATATCTGCTCAAGGCCGAGACGACGCACGACAAAACCTCGATTGGCTTCCTGTTCCAGGAAACCGTCGCCTGTGAGCTTCCAGAGGATCTCCCGGATCGGGGTGCGGCTTATCCTGTAGGTTTCGCAAAGTTCCCGCTCGATCAACCACTGGCCCGGTATTAGTTTCTCTTGGATGATCTGTTGCCGGAGGTCTTCATAGACCGAGTTCTTTTCCATGGTTGGAAATTGTATACAAATAGAATTCATTTGTCAAGAAAATATTGACAAAAAAATACATATAGTATTATTATTATCTACCCCCGACAAGCCAGCATTGAACTTGGACGAGGGATGGCCGTTTGAGAAGACCTCAATAAGGAGGAGCAAATCATGAAAATCGGGTTTATTGGTTTGGGAATCATGGGAAAGCCAATGGCAAAGAACCTTTTAAAGGCAGGCTACCCGTTGGTAGTGTATGATATCAACCCCGTGTCGGTGAAGGAATTGGCCGCCGCAGGAGCCGAGGCCGCATCGTCGGCGAAAGAAGTGGCTCAAAAGGTGGAGGTGGTGATCACGATGTTGCCGAATTCGCCGCACGTCAAGTCCGCTGTATTGGGACCCAACGGCGTTTTGGAGGGCGCCAAGCCCGGCATGATCATCGTGGACATGAGTTCCATTATGCCCCTTGTAGCCAAAGAGGTCTCAGCCAAGGCAGCTGAGAAAGGGGTCGAGATGTTAGATGCCCCTGTGAGCGGTGGTGAACCGAAAGCTATTGACGGGATTCTTTCAATCATGGTCGGCGGGAAAAAAGAAGTTTTGGAGAAATGCAAAGAGTTCCTGGGTAAAATGGGGACTTCGGTCGTTCTTTGCGGCGACATTGGCGCCGGTAATGTGACCAAACTGGCTAATCAGATCATCGTCGCTCTGAACATCGCCGCGATGTCGGAGGCCCTTGTGCTGGGAGCCAAGGCCGGAGTCAATCCCGAAACCATTTACAAGGCGATTCGAGGTGGTCTTGCCGGAAGCACCGTTCTGGATGCTAAGGCCCCGATGGTTCTGAACGGAAACTTTAAACCGGGGTTCCGTATTGAATTGCACATCAAAGACCTCGCCAATGCGATTGAAACCGCCCACGAAGTGGGAGTTCCCCTTCCCCTGACAAGCCAGGTGATGGAGATCATGCAGGCACTTAAAGTGAATGGGAAGGCCGGCGATGATCACGGCGGGATCATACAGTACTACGAAACGCTGGCAAAACATGAGGTAAGAGGAAGTTGATACTAGACTTAACACTGTCTGTCAGATAAAGTTATTTCTAATGCATGTTATATTCGGCCACGTGTTTAACAGTCATTATTTATTTCTCCTTCATGCCCATATGCTTTTCGTGGAGATTCAAAATTTAACAAAAGGGTTTTCAAGGGTATTTTGAGGGAGAATTGAAAGAAAACTCCTTCTATGGGAGATAGTCGCACCTCGTAATATTCCGACTTTGTCAGAATTATGGGGCAGGCGTCAGAAGGTTATGGAGTCCTGAAAGTACTTTCGTATTTCGTCCGACAGGGGGAGGGGGATCCGGTCTTTTTTCTCCAAAGATGGAAGTGGTTCTCTACATTCGGACCTGTTCCACTCCTCGCTGAGTCTCGCCAGGAGGTGCCGTTGCTGCCGAATCGAGAAATCCGCATATCGAGGGTCCTTTTTCTGGTAGGTTTTCTCAATAAAGGCTATGGAATGGTTGGCGGCGCGGGTCTGTGAATGGATCATCTCGCACTTCTTCAACCCCCAGCGCGCTTCGATCGAGTCCTTCGGATGAGGGGAAAACCAGAGGTGGTTATGGTAGACATGATAGAGCGAAACCGAACGGTTCTCCGAGATTTCGATCGAAATGGCCTCCATCATCTTTTTCGCTTTCTCTTGGTCGAGACGGTTTGATCCGATGATCCGGGAGAGATGGTCCATCAGAGAGATAATCATTCCGTCCAGCGAAATTTCACAAGACCTGATCTGGCTTTGAATTCCGGTCTCCCCGAAAAAAAATATCTCATGCTCAGCTTTTGCACCTTCACCGGAAGCGCAGATTCCCAAGTCTGAAGGGGATGGGCCTGGCTTCCGTCGAGAAAAACACGCCTGATCATTCCGGAAAAGTGAGTAAAGCGGGACGTTGGTTCAAATACAACTTTGCATTGCAAAGGGAAAAATCTTACCCACTGCTCACCAGCGCGGATACCGGCCGGGTCAAACACAAATTAACATTACCGAATGGGAGGAGTAGGATACACCTAGATGCCAAGATAACCGAGAGGTTTATGACATAATGATAGGTGGGCTGATGCCATAACAGGGAGTTGAGGTGGAGGGTCCAGGAGTTAATAGTGTTGTCGATAGGAGTGGCTGACAAATGGACAAGGATCAAGTTGCATTTGAACCAACGTCCCTGGTAAAGGATTTGATAGGAGTGGCTGACAAATGGACAAGGATCAAGTTGCATTTGAACCAACGTCCCTGGTAAAACTGGTAAAGGATTTGATGCGTCCCAGTTGCATTTGAACCAACGTCCCTGGTAATGCCGTTCTTTGAATGGACAAGGATCAAGTTGCATTTGAACCAACGTCCCTGGTAATGCCGTTCCGTCCCTGGTAATGCCGTTCCTGGTAATGGTAACTTTTTTATTCTCATCTTCATAATCCGGACGAAGGGGACTCTGTTTTTTGAATTATTTCCAATAGTTCCTGGGCTTCCATTTCGATGCATCTTAACAATTCTATTAAATTCTTACAAGAAGAAGTTTTTTTATCAAATTCCGACTGTTTATCAAATTCCGACTTGACAAAACCCCCTCTTTTCCACTATTTATAATACACTGATACAATGATGTATCCAAGGAACAGGGGTGTTCGAATGAACATCCCTGTTCCTGTAACATCCGGAGGTGCTTATGAAAAAGGAGAAATACAATGTGGCGGTGGCAGGAGCCACGGGCGCCGTGGGGAACGAAATGATTTCCATCCTCGACCAGAGAAATTTTCCGGTTGACCGGCTTAAACTTCTTGCCTCCACAAGAGGAGCCGGCACACAACTGGAGTTTAAGGGAAAGCCCTATACCGTTGAAGTGATGGATGAAAGCTCCTTTGCCGGAATGGACATCGGACTCTTCTCTCCCGGAGGGTCGGTCAGCCAGAAGTTTGCGCCCATTGCGGGAAAGGCGGGCTGTGTGGTCATCGACAACACCAGCGCCTTCAGGATGGATCCCGACGTTCCCCTGATCGTTCCGGAGGTCAATGCCCATGCGGTCGCTGGCTATCCCAAGAAGAATATCATCGCCAATCCCAACTGTTCGACCATCCAGATGGTGGTGGCGCTGAAACCCATCCATGATGCGGCCCGGATTAAACGGGTTGTCGTCTCCACCTATCAGTCGGTCTCCGGCACGGGAAAGAGGGCGATCAAGGAGCTTGAGAACCAGGTTCTCTCGATTTACAACCAGCAGGAGATCAAGCGGGAGGTCTATCCTCATCAGATCGCTTTCAATTGCCTTCCCCACATTGATGTCTTCCTCGAGAACGGCTACACCAAAGAGGAGATGAAGATGGTCAATGAGACGAAGAAAATCATGGAGGATGATTCGATACGTGTGACGGCCACTACAGTGAGGGTTCCTGTCTTCTATAGTCATTCCGAATCGGTCAATATTGAGACCGAGAAGAAACTGACGCCGGATGAGGTGAGGGAGATTCTTTCCAGGGCTCCGGGTGTGGTCGTCGTCGATAACCCGAAGAAGTCCGAATACCCTCTGGCCATCCATGCCGCCGGAAAGGACGAGACCTTTGTGGGAAGGATTCGTGAGGATGAGTCCATTCCCAACGGGATCAATATGTGGATCGTTTCGGACAACATCCGGAAGGGCGCAGCGCTCAACGCCGTCCAGATCGCTGAGATCCTGATTCAGAAGTATCTGTAAAAAGCCCTAATTGAATGCGGTGACTAAAGTTCCTGAAGTTAAAAACTACATCGGAGGATAAGCTATGAAAAAAATAGTGTGGGCCATTTGTTTAGCGATTACTCTCATGATTTGGATCTCTCCAGGTTATGCGGCGAAGAAATCACCCTATAAGATAGGCGTCAACCTTGAGCTGACCGGTCCCTGGGCAGAAATCACCAAGACCCTGAAAAATGGCATGGTGATGGAAGTGGAGAAAATCAATGCCAAGGGCGGCATCAACGGGCGGCCTCTGG
>Ga0194127_10000864_pt1 | contig 47052 bp, 38 predicted proteins | sample TA2KigC100mmetaG_FD_148624 | JGI IMG/M metagenome (GOLD analysis project Ga0194127, IMG submission 148624) | Freshwater microbial communities from Lake Tanganyika, Tanzania - TA2015036 Kigoma Deep Cast 100m | ecosystem: Environmental > Aquatic > Freshwater > Lake | place: Tanzania: Lake...
ACAAAAACACCCTTTGCCTCAATAAGGCGAATTGTTCAGGACCCGAGATTCTTCTTTAAAATACGCCCTGGATTATGGGCGCTTAAAGAATTCAAGCAGAAGTTGCCAGAATCAATTGTTCCAGTAGTAAGAGAATCGAAGAGATCTGAATATGCACATTCATATTACCAAGGTCTCTTGGTTGAAATTGGGAATTTGAGAAAGTTCAATACTTTTGTACCGAGCCAAGACAAAAATAAAACATTTTTAACGAAGCCTCTTTCCGAATATGTTACGGTTCATAAAATTTATCCTTTCAGCTATGATCACCTTGTTAAGCGAGTTCAGACAATTGATGTTGTGTGGTTCAATGAGAGAAAAATGCCGGATTCATTCTTCGAAGTTGAACATTCCTCCGATATTAATAATTCGCTTCTTAAATTTATCGAACTTCAAGACCTCAACGTGCACTTCAGAATTGTTGCCGACAAAAACAGAAAGAAAGAATATCACTCCAAATTATCCAACAACGCATTCAAACCTATATCGGAACGGGTCAGATTTATAGATTATGAAACACTTTCAGCACTACACTCAAAGACCATTGAAATTAGTTTGTTGCAAGAACGTATCTAACCATCTTGCTACAAGGGCATTTTATGAAAAAAGTAAATACAAAAGAATTACTAGAAATAATGATAAACTTGCAAAATCGTACCATAGAAGCTTCCCTCAACAACGGTATATTCAATGCTACTCATTTTCTTAGATTCGGTGGACGTAAGTTATACGACTGCGGTATTGATAGTGCAGACATATCATGGAATATCGATGAGTTCTTGAGGCACTATCCACAGGCTTTCTGGGAGATAGAACAAATTGTTTAAAGATTTAACTAAAGATATTAGGAGTACAAGTTAAATGCGAACATTACTTAAAAAGAAGAATTGGAAGAAGGAATTTGATCAGATCAAGGATCTTGAGTCGTTTACAGAATTCTTTTGTGAAAATGAAGATGCGTGGCTACAATATTCTGATTGGGGCCCAAAAATTAGAGCAGTTTTTGGGTCATATAAAAACGCTGTTCTACTATTCCAGGCTATCAATAATTCGCAACAGAAGGTTTAGTATTGATAAATCGTTCTCGAACGTTGCCTCCGGAATGGCTTTGCATTGAAAGAGGAAATTATTAAGACTCAGCACAATACAAAATATGCTCAACGCTGGAAAGCTAAGGCGAAGAGTTTTAAGTTCTATCTCATAATGCACGAACACTTGTTTGTATTTCGAAAACCGATTGCGGATGAAGACTTATCAAGAATTCGTTATAGTATTCTCAGGTGAGGGCAATGCGCCTAAAACGCCTAACAACTACGCCCCCACATTTGATGAGAACTAAAAAGTTGCTCAATGTTTTTTACCGTCCTGACTTGTCGGGAGTTTGCAGCTTAAGCTGCAGGAAATGAGTTGATGATAACGGCTTCCGCCGCATCTTTTTGTAGCGGCAAAAGCAACTCCCGAAGGGTCGCCTTCGGCAGGCGTTGTTGCCGCACACGTTAGCGACAATTTTTGTGCTGCGAACAAACGGCATCACAAATTCAAAGTGTCAGCAAGTATTAACCAAAAATAAAGTGACATCAAATGGATAAAATTTTCGGCTACTTTGACGATAGCGGAAACGAACTTAACCCTGACTTAATTCCGAAACCCCAACTTTGTCTAAGTTGCAAGAAGAATGACGAGCAAGGTGAAGAAGAAATACTTTGTAACTTAACACGGCTTGACCAGAGAAATTCAGATGAATTTATTTGTCACGCATACGACAAAATAACTAACTAAAAATACTTCACTATGGCAAACTTAATTCTAAAACTTGGCGACATAGACCGCAAGATTGACAAGCAAGAAGTTGTTCGCATCGCCAATGAAAACGGTCAAGTAGTTATATTGACAGCAAGAAATACGACTTGCTAACAGTTTACATTGAACTTAAACGGTATGAAACATATTTGAAAACGCTCATTGACAAAATCAAGAAATACACCCTCGTTCAAGCAAGCGTCCAAGTTGCGCAGACAAATAAGCAAGAGAATACCAATAGAAAAACCTCCTCATATTCAAATGCGACAGTTGCAATTTCAACAAGAACTGTCTGGGATTTTTCCTTAGACAAACTTTGGAAAGAACTTGACGATAAAATCAAAGAGTTGACGGAAAAGAAAAAGGAACGAGAAAAATATTTGAAGGCGCACTCCAAACCTACGTCAATCGTTGACAAAGAAACGGGAGAGATAATTGAGAAGTCCGAACTTCCAAAAGAAATAAATCGTGGACTGATTATACGACTATGAAAAGTAAAACTGCAACTAACAAAAAGATTAAACGAAAATATTTTTTGGCAGGGTTGATAAGCAAGATGAAAATGAGAGCAAAAAATTTACTTTCGTGCAATGCGACACTGACGAGCAATGAACCCCCGCAAAAAAATAGTCCGTTAGTCCCTGACCGTTAGCGGCATTGTTGTAAGCCACAGCAGGCAATGAACATAAATAGAAATGAAACATTTTAAACTGACATTAATTGTAATTGGACTTTTTCTTTTCGGGTGCAACCAAACCGACAATAAAAATACATCAACAACAGATGAAAAATTGGTTGACACAACAGATGACCAAAAACTAAAACAAGAAATGTTTGACGACATTGAAGAATTTGACGACAACAAAATGACATTTATCAAGAACGTAATAACATTATTCAAGGAGGGCAACATTGACAGCATTTCTAAAGTAGTTAATTATCCGTTAACGAGAGAGTATCCGATACCAAGTGTAAAAAACGGAAAAGAATTAAAGATGAGATTCAATGAAATATTTGACAAATCACTTACAGACAAGATTTCAAATTCAAAAGTGGAACAATGGTCTGAAATTGGTTGGAGAGGTATTATGTTAGACAATGGTGCTGTTTGGATAGATAGCTACGAAGGAAAAATAATAGCAGTGAACTATCAAAGTGAGTTTGAAAAAAATCAAATTCAAGCATTAATTGAAAAGGAAAGAGAAAAACTGCACAACTCGTTAAAAACTTTTCAAAGTCCAACATATAAAATAATCACCAAAAATTATCTTATCCGAATAGATAAATTATCAGACTACAAATACAGATATGCTTCTTGGAAAATTGGCGAAAAAGAATCGTCAAAACCTGACTTAATTATAAACAACGGAGAATTAGAGTTTCAAGGGAGTGGTGGTAACCATGTTATTACTTTTACAAACGGTATCTATACATATAAAATTTACAGAAATATAATTGGAACGGACGACACGCCAGAGATTACTCTTGAAGTTGAAAAAAATGAAAAATTGATTTTAACAGAAGATGGTAAATTAATTATAGAATGAAAAAACAACGAACCGCTAACACGGGTTTTGCGTAATGACGGGTGCAGTGGAAAATTGAAAAGTAATTCTTCTATTCAGGTTCAGTGCTTATTGAGAGTTTTGTGCTTCAAAACCCGCTCGAACCTGCCTGCCGCCAGGCGTAATGCCCGAGAACGTTAACAGCAAGCAAAACAGACACCTTACATATGGATACAAGCGATTTATCAACAGAAGCATACGATGGTATTTTAATCCAAGCCGAACAATTGACTCACGATTTAACTTTGCGTTACGGCTTTCTATCTTATGACCGTAAAAATGAGACTGAATACATTGAGAAAGCTGAAAAACTAACTCGGAAAATAATGGAAGCCGATGACAATGAATTGGATGACTTATTTTGTGGAACTCCCCCAGATAAAGAAAGATTAGATTCTACATTAAAAACAATATTGAAAAATATCGCAAAAGTAAAATCTATTCCGATGGAAAAACGTAAATATGATTTTTAATTTTAACAGTTGCCAATGATTTTATATCTGATTGGGATTAGTTGTGTTGGAAAAACAACAATTGGAAGATTATTAGCTGATAAAATTGGTCTCAAATTCTACGACTTGGATATTGAGATCCAAAATTATTACAAAAAATCCATAGAAAGGATTCAAGATGAATGTTTTTCAATGAATGAGTACAGAGAAAAAGCAAGCATAGTTTTAGACAGTCTGTTTTCCAAAGACACTGATTCCGTAATTTCAGGGACACCATCAGGATTAAAATTTTCGTATCTTCAGGTATACAAAAAACACAAAGCTGCTAATGACTTGTATTCAATCTATATAAAGGATTCGTTTGAGAATGTATTAGGCAGATTAACATTTTATGACAAAGACTCAAATCCTATTACGGTAATAATGGATAAAACAAGGAAAAGAAGATATTTAAAAGAGATCAAAGCAGATTATAACTATTTTAAAGATTCTTATAGCCGAGCAGATTTTACTATTGATATTAACAATGTCTGTCTGAATAACATACCAAACTTAATAGTAAATGAATTACAAAAGAATAAAAAATTGAAAATTGCCAAACACAATGTAACCAATGGCGGGCGTAGTGGTAACTTGGTTGGTTCTGCACTGCACTAAGATTTGTAACGAAAGATAGTGGTGCCCCTCCCCACAAACCGCAAATGGACATATTACCAAACCCATAATCGATAAATCGGAATCAGAATGACTAGCGGGTCGTTTACTTCAAATCAAACCGGTCAAGATTCATCACCTTATTCCAGGCTGCGATAAATTCCTCAACAATTTTTTTTGCATCATCCTGTGCATAGACTTCTGCAAGAGTATGAAGCTGTTATTTGTGAGGGATAAATTAACTCGCAGACTAAATTGATAATTTATTGCTTCATGAAAAATCCCGCTGAAAAATGATCCACCCATAAAAATAAATGAGCCTGCTCTAAAAAGGTCATCCGTTAGCTAATGGATATAAATTCGTCTTACATTTTAGAAGAAATTCGAAGCATCTTCCATTTTAAGATACCTTATTAGACTTGTCTGCCGATAGGCATGATTCGACTCATAAATCTCTCTCCTGTTTTGTGCATTGCAGCACCCAACAATTAAATTATTTTCATTATCTGCTTTTGAGTATCATTTAACCGTAGGAGTTTAGTTTTAATGTGCTTTGATTTGGGAAGCGTATTTGTAGTTGGAGTATTGCTTTATTTCTTCAATTGATTTTTCAACGCTTATACAAAATTGATTTTTTTCTAACACTCTCTCAAATTCTTTGTAGACTGGATAAGCCGTAACGCGAATGCAAATATGTATGATTTTATATCTTTGATAATGACGTTTTGTGCTTCGCATCGAGATTCGTGAAACTACATTGTGTTTTATTAAATTTAATTCTTTCATAAATTAAACTATGAATCGACCCAATTTCTCGTCTTTTCCCGAGTTGACATCTCAAAGGTTTTGCTTACGTCAAGTTGTAAGAGAGGATGACAATGAAATATTCGCACTCCGAGCTGATAAGAATATTGCGAAATATCTAAATAGACCAAGAGCTCAATCTGTTAATGATGCCAGAGAGTTCATAAAAAAGATTAATTCAAGTATCTCAGAGAACGAACTGACTTATTGGGGAATAACTCGGAAGGGAGAAGATAAATTACTCGGTACGATCTGTCTCTGGAAAATCTCAATTGAACACTCAAAAGCAGAAATTGGTTTTGAACTGCTTACAACTCAACAAGGCAAGGGTATCATGCAAGAAGTGATTCCCAAAGTGATTGAGTTTGGATTTAAGAATTTAGGACTGAGTATTCTCGAGGCCGAAGTAGCATTTGATAATATTAAATCGATTAAACTATTAGAGAAGTTCGGCTTTAAGCCTTCAAAGTCGTTGAAGAACACGCTAATTTATGAGCTGTTAAATTCACACAAGGAAGCAGATAAATGAAAATTTACTTCTTAATAAATTAAGTTGTTAATTATTGTTTGCATCTAACTTTTATTTTTAGAGATTTCATTTGAATGTTAGATAGTCTTTTCTTAATATGAACAAGGAAAATTCCCATGAAAAAAGTTATAAATGAAATAGAGCGCCTTCGGGAATGTTTTTGAATTTTTTTTATTTTTTCAACCAATGAATACTATCAATAAATTTATTATACAACTTTTATTCATATCTCTTTTTTTTAATATCTCATATTCAAGTCAGATTGATAGTCTTAAAAACCTTTTAGAAAAATCAACTGGAAAAGAACGCATTGAGCTGCTTATCGAACTTGGTGAATTAATAGTCAAACCACAGCCAAATGAAGCATTAAAATTGGGTAATGAAGCTCTGGAATTATCATTAAAATTAGATTCTCGGTCGTCGATTGCTTCATCCAATCAATTGATTGGGAAGGCTTATTACCGATTAAAGATATATGATAAAGCAGAACAGAACCAAAAAATTTCATTTCAAATTTTCAAATCTCTGAATGATTCTGCAAAGATGGCGGCTTTGTATGACAATCTCGGAGATACATATGAAAAAAGTGGAAGGATCGACAGTGCAATATTAATTTTTGAAAAAGCTCTGATGCTGTTCAAAGCAGTCGATGATAGAAAAAATGAAGCCCTTTCTAATTCAAGTCTCGGTATGCTCTTTTGGAGAAAAGGTCAAAATTCTGAAGCTCTGAAGTATCATTACAGAGCTTATGAGATACGAAAAGAACTCAATATTCAGTCAAGTATAGCAATGTCTGCTAATAATATTGGGGTAGTTCATTGGCGGTTGGGCAATTACCAAAAAGCATTGGAACATTATACCGAATCGCTATCGATTCGTGAACGCATTGGAGACAGTACTGGAATAGTAGTGACAAGCAACAATATTGGTTATATATATCTCAAATTAAACCACTTCGATAAGGCACAATCTGGATTCGAGAAATCGCTGAAGGCCTCAAAAGAATTGGGATATACTTTCGGTGTTGCATATTCTAATCATCTACTAAGCATTTTATATCTTCAGCGGAAGGAATTTCAGAAGTCAATACAAGCGAGCCTGGAAGCAATTACACATTATCACGAAGCATATGAACTGAATTCAGTCGCCTATTCAATGATCTATTTAGGTGAGGCATATGCAGGTTTGGGAAATTTCAGTAAAGCAAAAGAAATATTCTATGCCGCCTTAGATACTGCACGGAAAGCAAATGATAAATTTTCGCTCGCAACTACTTACTATTCTTTTGCTAAGATAAATTATGAGCAGGAGGATTTGACTACTGCAAGAAAAAATTTAGATAATGCACTTGAAATCGCTTATCAAGAAAATTTTATTGACTTAATTATAGATGGCAGCTTTCTTTATTCAAGAATAATGAAAAAGGTTGGCGAGCATGCAAAAGCATTAGAATACTATGAGAATTATATGCAGGCTTTGAATAACTTACGACTTGAACAGCTAAGCACTAATGTGAGCGAATGGGAATTAAAATATCAAGAAAATAAGAGAGAGTCAGAGCTTTATAAGTTACGAGAGGATAACAAACTTAAAGAAGCTGAAATAGAAAAAGAAAAGATATTTCGCAATTGGCTTGCAGTCACTTTGCTGATCATGGTATTGTTTGTACTTGGCCTATTGCGCTATTATTACTTCAAGAGAAAAGTATCTTCACAACTTTTGCAGCAGAAAGATGAATTGGAGCGGCTTAACCAGAAACTTTCTCAAATAAATATTTCACTTGAAGAAGATGTTCGAATGAAGGACAGATTGTTTTCGGTTATAGCCCATGACCTCAAAGGACCTTTTAATTCATTGCTTAATTATTCGGAAATTCTGATCTCAGAAACTGATAGTCTAACAACTCAGCAGATCTCGGATTACAGCAGGATCGTTTATAAAGCATCCAAGGTGTTATTGGAAGTTACTGAGAATCTTTTACATTGGTCAAGACTCCAGGTGAAAAAACTTGCGGTTCGAAAAGAGACTGTAGATTTATACGAACTTATCAGTTCGGTTATTGATTTCGAAAGTCAGTATGCGAAGAGTAAGAATATAGCTATACTGATTATTTCCGATCAAATTGTCCATTTCAAATCGGACAGGGAAATGCTTCATACTATATTGAGAAATTTGATTTCAAATTCAATTAAATTCAGTCATCCTAATAGTAAAGTTACGATCAAACTATCGAAATATGATCGTTTGGTTGAAATATCAATTCAGGATAATGGTGTTGGGATCGCATCAGAACGGCTAAACCGAATTTTTTCTGTTGATGATATGGAGTCAACCCTAGGAACTAATAACGAAAAAGGAACCGGGATAGGACTTGTAATTTGCAAAGAATTTGTCGAAGCTCTCTCAGGAACTATCAAAGCTGCTAGTGAAGTCGGTGTCGGTTCGACATTCACCATTTCCTTCCCAATTGAATAATCAATTTGTTATAATAACTTTTTTATTTGAAGTATTGTATGAGTACTTCCAATTGAATATTTTGAATTGAATTAACAAAAATCGGATTTAGATCTAATAATGAAACATGAAGAAAGATATTTTGACGGACGAAGAAATGCTGAAATTCTAAGGCGATTGAAAAAGAATTATCCTGACTCGGAAATCCAGCTGGAGTTTAACGATCCATTTGAACTGCTGATTGCAACGATTTTATCCGCTCAATGTACTGATGAACGGGTAAACATCGTAACTGAGAAATTATTCAAAAAATTAAAGACTCCTCATGACTTTATCGAAATAAGTAAGGAAGATTTGGAAAAAGAAATTTTTTCAACTGGTTTTTATAAACAGAAAACTAAAAGCATTAAAGCCTGCTGTAAAGAATTGATAGATGAATACGGTGGCAAAGTTCCTTCAGATATGGAATCATTAACAAAACTTCCTGGAGTCGGAAGGAAAACTGCTTCAGTGGTTCTTGGTAATGCATTTAACACCCCTGCTTTTGCCGTTGATACGCATGTCAAACGACTTTCAAAACTTTTCCACTTCGTCGATACTGATGATCCAGAAATAATTGAGTATGAGCTGACGAAAATTATCCCAAAGAAAGATTGGGTGAAAACTTCGCATAGAATCGCAAATCATGGAAGACATGTTTGTAATGCCAAAAAACCTAAGTGTGAGATTTGTTTTCTAAATGATATTTGCCCATCTGTGATTGTATAATGTAAAATTTATAATTGAAAATAAAATAAAGATAAAAAAATTTTGGAATAGTGGAATGAATCGAGAGCAAGCAATCGATATCCTATTTGAATACACTAAAAGTGATGCATTGAGAAAGCACGCATTTGCTGTTGAGGTATGTATGCTTGCTTATGCCGAAAAATTTAATGAGGAAAATGAAGAATGGAGTGTCACTGCAATCCTGCACGACTTTGATTATGAAATGTATCCAACAGCTCCAGAACATCCAAAGAAGGGGGCTGAGATTTTAGCCGAGAAGGGAGTAAGTGAAAAGATCCGGCGTGCAATACTTGGTCATGCATCATATACAGATGTTCCGCGGGATACTTTATTGGCAAAGTCGCTTTTTGCTTGTGATGAATTAGCGGGCTTCATTACCGCTGTCGCATTAGTAAGACCTAATAAAACTGTCGAGGAAGTAGAGGTAAAATCGGTTCTTAAAAAAATGAAGGATAAAGCATTTGCAAGAAACGTAAGCCGGGAAGATATAATTCTTGGAGCTGATGAAATAGGGATTAAACTCGATGATCACATTCAATTTTGTATCGATGCAATGAGGAAAAATAAAGAGTTATTAAGATTATGAAGAAACAATTTTTTGCATCCAATGTTAAATAACTTGACAAAACTTCAAAAAAGTATTTATATTTGTGCCGAACAAAAAAGGAAAATGACTATTTAATCTCTTTACGATATAATTCAAACAAATATATCAATTGACATAAGAATGTATTGTAAAGAAATTAAAAAGGGGAACCGGGTGTTCATGAATTTATGAACAGTCGGTTTTTTATTATGAAAAAAGTAATCTTTCTCCCAGTCTTATACGTTATCCTCATCTTTGCCGGCACTATCAATGCAGCTGATGATATTAAGGTTCTGCTATCATCCGCAAGAGGGATAACTTTTGAGTTTACTCCTCAGTATATAGAAGACATCACTAAATTAGAGAGTAAACGAAATGAGATTCTTCCTTTATTTAGGAAAGCATCCAGCGCTGATTTTAGAAATGCCGGTTCGTTGGATTATCGTTACCGTTCACAAAATATAGGTTTGCAGTCGCTTTACGGTAATGTTGTTTCCATTATTTCAACTGAGTTTGTAGATATTCAAGGTACTAAACTTAAAACTGTACCTTATTTAGTTTATGAAAATGGTTTCTTAACCGAGAGTGAAGTTGCATCAGCGTCGTTTCAACCGAATTTGACCGATGCACCGGCGATTGCTCAATTAGAAGAAGTTGGATTTCTTAGAGATCAAATCATTGGAACTATTAAAATTTTTCCTTACCAGCAAATTACATCACAAAATCTTGTTCGCATTTTCAAAAAGATTGTTGTACAAGTAACCTATGGACCTATGAGCTCAGATCTGTCTTTGACTGGAAAATCTACATTCGTGGTGGATGACCTATTGAACTCAAATGTTGCATGGAATTGGACTTTTGAAAAAAGAACTAAGAACTTTAAGAAAGTAACAAATAGTGTTCTTAGCAGTGGGAACTGGTATAGAATAAAGATCACTGATGAAGGCATTTACAAAATGGATAATGCCTTTTTGAAAGCAAAGGGTATTGAACTGGGTGGAGTAGATCCACGTACTATAAAAATTTTCAATAATGGCGGAAGAATGCTTGATGAGCGTCCGGAACAGCCCCGTACAACTGATCTAATTGAAAATGCGATACAAGTTATCGGTGAGGATGATGGTAAGTTTGATAACTCAGATGCAATTGTGTTTTATGGAAGAGGAACAAAAAGTTGGGAGTATAATAGTTCGTTAAAAACTTTCTCTCATTACTTTCACAGTTATTCTGATAACAATTATTATTGGCTTAGCTGGGGTGGTTCAAATGGTAAAAGAATTTCTCTAAAAGCGTCGTCCACCGAACCGGCAACTGAAGTAGTAAATTCAGTTACTGGATTCATACTAAATCATGAATTCAAAAAGAAAGTTTCAAAAACCGGAAGAGAATGGTTCGGTGATGAATTTAATGATAGGACTAATTATAGAGTCTACACAAATAAATTACCTGGCTTGATTCCTGAACAAACAATATCGTATAAGATAAATGTTCTATCACGTGCTCCCTCCATTGTAACTTTTTCAGTTGACGAAAATTCTTCTCTGCTTGGATCGATTCCGGTAAATCCAATTTCCATCGATGATGGAATTGGATATTATGCTCAAAAAGCATCTCGGACTTTTACACGTAGTTCAACACTTCCTGATAGTCGAAGTGTTTTGCGATTAACTTACAATGTTACTGATCCAGTCGCCAATGGGTATCTTGATTATTTTGAAATTCACTACCCCAGATCTCTGAGTGCAGAATCAGACAAAATCATGTTTTTTTCTCCTCTTAAAACTGCTGTTAATGAATACCGCGTCGGGAATTTCAGCAGCAGTGAGATAAACATATTTGATGTGACTGATTTCAGCGATGTTAAATTCATCGGCGGCGGGTCTGTCAGTGGAATGCAATTTAATTTCAAAGCTAATGAGTCTGAAACTAATCCATCTCGATATTATGCCGTTGGAAAAAATGGTTTCACAAATCCGGTAGAAGTTGTGAAAATCAGCAATCAAAATTTACACGGCTCAACCGAGGGAGCTGAATTTATAATAATTACTCCATTAGAATTTAAATCTCAAGCGGATAGGTTGAAGTCTTACAAAGAAACTCGAAAGAGACATCCTATTAAAACGACAATCGTAAGATTAGAAGAAATTTATAATGAGTTTAGCTCAGGAATTTTAGATGTCTCTGCCATTCGAGATTTCTTAAGATTCGCTTATCAGAATTGGACAGTCAAACCTGTTTATGTTTTGCTGTTTGGCGATGGTGACTATGACTATCGAAACATCGAAGCATATGGAAAAAATTTCATTCCGCCGTATGAGACACAAGAAAGTCTGTTTCTAATTTATAGTTACCCGACAGATGATTTTTATGCAAGGATAATTGGAAATGATTTGAATGTCGATCTTGTGATGGGGAGAATAACATGCCGTTCCACTGAAGAAGCAAAAACCGCGGTCGATAAAATTATCAGCTATGAGAATACACAAGATTTCGGTCAATGGAGAAATTTAATTACCTACGTTGCAGATGATGGAAAAACCACAAAAGGAGATGATGGCGATCTGCACACTTCTCAAACTGAAAGGTTATCACGTGGTACGGTAACTGCTCCAAAGCATTTTGATAAGAAGAAGATTTATTTAATTCAATATCCGACTGTTGAGACCGCAAGCGGCAGAAGAAAACCGGATGTGAATAAAGCGATAGCTAATGCCGTGAATGAGGGGACTTTAGTTTTGAATTTTATCGGGCATGGCAATCCTGAAGTTTGGACACACGAATTCGTATTTGAAAAAGCGATTTCGATCCCGCAGTTCAAGAACAAAAATCGATTGTTCTTTCTCTCTGCGGCAACTTGTGATTTCGGTGAGTACGATAATCCTGCAAGTCAAAGTTCTGCTGAGCTGTTGCTTATAAAAGATGATGGCGGAGCGATTTGTGTTTTCACCTCTGCACGGGCAGTGTGGTCTCACTTAAATGCCGAACTCAATGAAGAACTTTTTACGAAAATGTTCAATTGGCGTAACTCAAATTCAACTCAGCCAACGATTGGGATGGCATATTTTCTCACAAAGAAAAATCGAATAGACGATAATGATCAGAAGTATCATCTTTTTGGTGACCCGACAATATTCTTGAATGTTCCAATTCACATTGCAGGTGTGGATTCAATTAATTCAAGATCGACTAATGCAATTGTTGAGATCAAGTCTCTTTCAAATACCTCTCTTGCAGGAGTAATTAAGGATTCGACTGGAAATGTATTGACGAGTTTGAGTGGTGAAGCATTGATCACCGTATACGATTCAAAAAGATTTCAGGAAATACCAGAATGGCCTTATTTTAATGCTTTCTTTGGGGGTATTGAACTCTCAGGCGGAATAATATTTCGCGGCAGAAGCATGATTAGGAATGGAGAATTTAAATCTGAATTCGTTGTGCCGAAAGATGTTTCATATGAAAGCAATCGAGGCAAAGTTACGGTTTACTTCAGTAGTACAGATGTGGATGGTTTTGGAATGACTGAAAACATCAAAGTCGTTGCTGCCGATACAATTAATATTACTGATAAGCTCGGTCCCAAAATTGACATCTTCTTTGATAATGATGCTTCTTCAGGAGCTTATCTCGTTGGAACTTCGCCAATGCTTATTATCAAATTAGAAGACGAGACTGGTATAAACACAACTGGTACCGGAATTGGGCACAAGATGGAAGCTGTTTTGGACGAAGATATCACCAACCCAATTGATCTAACAAATTATTTTCAAGGTGCATTAGATCAAGGAAATAAAAAAGGGGAAGTGAAATATCAATTGAGTCAGCTTTCCCAAGGCTCGCATCGGTTAAATGTTACAGCATGGGATGTTTTCAACAATCCATCAGCATTATCGACTGATTTCGAAGTGGTCGGGGATAATATTGTAACCATAAGAGACGTATTTAATTATCCAAATCCTACGGCTGGAAATACAGTCTTCACATTCCAACACAATTTTGATAAGCCTGTGAATTTTAAGATTAAAATTTATACAATAGCGGGCAGACTGATTCAGACCATTGAGCGAAACAACGCAGTTGAAAAATTTATAAAAGTCTCTTGGGATGGAAGAGATGCTGAAGGAGATCAGCTTGGTAATGGTGTTTATTTGTATAAAATAATAGTAAATTCGCTCGATAATAATTACAAAAACGAAGCGATTGGTAAATTAGCAATAGTAAGATAATAGTTTTAATCATCGGAGGATATAAATTAAGATGAAGATATCATCAAAAATATTAATAATCGTTGCGCTCGCAGGATTATTTTTTCAAACAAATTCAGTTTATGCACAAGGCGAAGCTGCAGTACCATTTTTATTATTAGCCCCAGATTCGCGGGCTGGCGGCATCGGTGAGTCAGGCTCAGGATTGGCGGATAACTCGGCGGCAATTTTCTGGAATCCAGCAGGCATTGCATTCTTAGATGGAACAGAATTAAGCATCACGCATTCAAATTGGCTGCCTCAATTCAAGCTCGATTTGTTTTACGACTACTTGACGTTTCGACATTACTTGCCAAGCATTAGCGGAAGCATTACATCAAGTGTGACTTACATGAACTACGGTGAGTTTGTTCGAACTGCATCTAATAGTCCCGATCCGATTGGCACATTCAGATCATTTGATGCTGCATTAACTTTTGGTTATGCGACAAAGCTTTCTCCCTCGTGGGGAATTGGTGGAAATCTTAGATTAATCCACAGCCGTCTTTCAGACAAAGGTACAGAATTAGAAGAAGGTAAAGGTGTTGCAACTACTGTAAGTTTTGACGTTGCTGGAATGTGGAGACCTCAAAATCTTCCAATTCCTTTAATTGGAAATCTTGGTAAGAAACTGAGCATAGGAATGAACTTAAGTAATATCGGACCAAAAATATATTACATTGATCAAGAACAGGCAGATCCGATCCCGACAAATTTCAGACTTGGCATGGCGGTGCGTTTGCTCGATTTAGATTACAACTCTCTCACTTACACAGTTGATTTCAGCAAACTCTTGGTTGATAAGGGAAAAGCATTTCGCGGTACTGTCGATACAACAGCCGCACCAGTAAAGCGTAAGGAATTTTACGAAACAATTTTCACTGCTTGGGCAGATCAACCATTTAGAGAAGAGTTAAGGGATATAGTCACTTCGATGGGACTGGAATATTGGTACGGTATCCCTGGCGAATTTATGTTTGCAGTCCGTGCCGGATTCTTTTATGAAGACCCGGACTATGGAAATAGGAAATTCATCACACTCGGAGCTGGAATTCGTTATGAAATGTACGGGTTCGATTTCAGTTATATTACTACTTCAGTATTCAAAGGAATGGAAAATCATCCACTTGCTGAAACACTCCGATTCACATTGCAGATCGGCTGGGGTTCGATTCTAAAACCATCTAAAGGATTTCCTTCAGGGATTTGATCGTTGGAATTAAGTTGTTAGTATGAAAGTCATGTTCAATTGTCCGAGCATGACTTTTATTTTTTTAAGAAAGCTTTCATTGATAGGATTCACAAAGTTTCAAAGTATGAAAAAATCAGCGTTTGTTATTCTGCTCGTCGTTTATAATCTCGGATTCTCACAATCACTAGTTCAAAAAATAAATCCTTCACAGGGTATTTATCAGCCAAAAGCTTTTATTTCAGATTCTGTAGTATATAATTTATTAGCTGTTATGGTCGAGTTTGCAGCCGACAAAGATGCTGCAACATACGGAAATGGAAAATTTGGTTCCCACTATTCAAAAGATTATGGGAATAGAATTATTGATCCTCTTCCTCACGATAATAGCTACTTTGAAAATCATCTTAAATTTCTTTCAAATTATTATCGAAAAGTTTCCAATGGAAAAGTTATTATAAACTTTCTCGTTCTCGATAAGATCGTTGAATTGCCGGAAGTAATGAGTAAATATTCACCTCCAGCTGGCTCAAGCGACCTGAAAAATCTTGGGAAACTTTTTGAAGAAGTTTGGAAGAAAGCAGATTCGTTAAATCCTGGTTTTGATTTCTCAAAATACGATGTATTCACGATTTTTCATGCTGGAGTTGGACGCGATATAAATTTAACTGAGAACTTCAATCTCGATAAAGACATTCCTTCGGTTTTTTTGAATATAAAAACTCTAAAGGAATTTTTTGGAAGTTCCTACGATGGAGTTAGTGTCGGATTGTCATCATTTAAAATTAAAAATTCGATGATAATTCCCGAAACTGAGAGCCGTGAAGTTTTTTCATTTACTGGAACAGCTTTACTCGAGTTAAGCATTAATGGACTGATGGCTGCAAGTTTTGCAAGTTACATTGGCTTACCTGATTTATTCGATACGGAGACTGGACTGACCGCTATTGGAAGATTCGGATTAATGGATGGACAAGCAATGTTCAATTATGGCGGATTGTTCCCGCCTGAACCATCAGCTTGGGAAAAATGGTATCTCGGTTGGATAAAATTCGATGAATACGATCTTTCACAGAATGGAATAAGTGTACTTACGTCTTTATCGTCTTCTGACAGAAAAAAAACTGCAATAAAAATTCCGGTCAATCCATCAGAATATTTTTTGGTTGAAAATCGCCAGCGTGATGCAGCAGGGAATGGAATCAAAATAAAAACAGTCATTGACGGTTCAATAATTGAAAAAATATTTCCTAAAGACACAACTGGATTCAGATATTACCAAATTGATTCTGTTGATGGCGTTGTAATTGACGTGGATGAATTTGATTGGGCTTTACCCGGCTCTGGGATTTTGATTTGGCATATCGATGAGAATATTATTGCTTCGAAATTAATTGATAATAAAATCAATGCGGATAAAAATAATCGCGGCATCGACCTCGAAGAAGCTGATGGGATTCAAGATATTGGCGTACAGTTTACAACAATCTTCGGGGATGTTGTGGTTGGAGATGGTGAACCAAACGATTTTTGGTTCAAAGGAAATTCGGCTAAACTTTATAAGAATGAATTCAGTGGAACGAGTCTGCCGAATTCCAACGCAAACAGTAATGCACCAAGCTATATTAAGTTGAATAATTTTTCGAACAATGGTAATTCAATGACTTTTGATTTGAGTATTGGAAGCGATGAGATAAAACAAGTTTATAAAACAAAGGTCGCTGATAAATCAAGCAATTACTATCTATTACCAAATTTTTTGACTTCAAACAGAGTTTATTATTCAAAGGATAATTTCTTCGGTTACTATGATAAAAATTTACAGCAGAATATTCCTATTACTAATCAGCTTAAAGGTAAACCTCTTAGTTTTATTTTGAAAGGAATTGGTCTCAGCGAAAAACATCACTTTGCTTATTTAGAACCTGATAGTTTGAAATTAATTTTTGTGCAGGATTCTGTTTTTACTGTCTCCTCATTCTCAGTAGGGCAAAAACTCGGTTCAAACTTGATTGCTGTAGAATACTTAGTATATTCAATCCCAGTACCCTATGGTAATTTTCATTTAGTTTTTGATGACTCCTTAGGAAATATTTATCGATTTTCTCCAAATGATTCAACTATCACAAGGATAGTGAATGGAACTGGACAGATTGCTGATTTATCCTTTGGATTTAATAGTCTTTCATATGTAACATCAGTTAAAATAAATAATGCTCATTTGTTAAGGTCCGCCCATCCCGTACAACTCGGAAATCTGATTGATAATGCTATATCACTTCCTGGTGTAGGAGACCTTCTTCCAACGAATGATGTGAAATCAATTATATTATACAAGGGTGGAGAGATAGAAGTTTTTGACCGAAATGGTTCTGTTACCAATTTCAAAATCAATTCTTCAAAAGATGTCACCTCGTTCTCTCTTGGCGATATTAAAAACGATGGAAATAATTATATAATTGTGAATGCCGGTGATAAAATCCTTGCTTATAATAATAACGGGCCCCTGGCTATGAATTTTCCTATCTATCATCCAACGAAGAAAAACTTTGTGGGAAACGTTTATTTAGCTGATTTGAATTCGGATAAAACTCCGGACCTGATTGTCGAATCCGAAGATGGACAGTTGCTTTGCTTCGATCCGCTTACCGGGAAACTGCTTAATGAATTTCGAGTTTCACTCGGTGTTGGTTCAAGGAATTCTTCTGTTTTAGTCAACGAGAATGGAAAGTTGTATTATCATACCGTCAGCGACAGCGGTTGGTATCAAGTATTTCAACTCAGTTCATCGGAAAAAGAAATTCACTGGAACGGATTGAAAGGGAATTTTCTCTCCCAGAATTCATCGTCTTTTCCAAAAAGTAATTTGAGGAAACAAGAATTCCTTTCGAAGAACCTTGTTTATAACTGGCCGAATCCAGTCTACGATGGAAAAACTAACATCAGATATTACGTCAGTGAGGATGCGAAAATTAACATTAGAATTTTTGATCTCGCTGGAGATTTCATTACCGAACTGAATAACTCAGCCAAGGGTGGAATTGAATCTGAAACAGTCTGGGATGTGTCGAATGTTCAGAGTGGGATATATCTTGCACGCGTTGAAGCTGTTGCTGGAATAAAAAAAGATTTTGCGATTATTAAGATTGCGGTTATAAAATAAAAAACTTTTCACCACAGAGGACACAGAGAGCACAAAGTCAGAAAAAGTATTGAAAGATATTAATAAAATAAGTTATGATATCATTGGATTTGCGATGAAGGTTCAATCCGGACTTCAACTCTTCATCAATTTCAATGTGAAGCTATTAAAGGAAGGAATTAGACGATTTGTTCTTTAGTCATTTACATATTGCTCTGTGCAACTCTGTGGTGAAAATTAAGTGTTTTCTTCACCACAAAGTTCACAAAGAAGCACAGAGAATATTATTTATCTTATTAATTATTTTCTCATTCAATCTTGGATTCGCTCAATTCAACGAGTATCATCCGGAGGTGAATTGGTTGACGATTGATCGTGAAAATTTTGCGGTTCACTTTCACGATGGAGCTGAACGCACGGCAAAGGTTGTCGCAAAAATAATGGAAGAGATTTACGAACCACTGACTTCATTTTATGGATACAAGCCAGATAAAGTTCACTTTGTAATAAAAGATATAGACGATTATGCAAATGGAGCGACATATTTTTTTGATAATAAAATTGAAATCTGGGCATCTCCATTAGATACGGACCTTCGTGGAACTCACAACTGGCTTCGCAATGTAATCTCTCACGAATTCACTCACATGATCCAGCTTCAAGCTGCCATGAAAGCACCGCGTACTCTGCCCGCACTCTATCTTCAATGGTTGAACTATGAGGACGAAAGACGGCCGGATGTTTTGTATGGTTTTCCGAATATGATTATTTCGTATCCAGTTCCAATGATCAATGTTCCCCCATGGTTCGCTGAAGGGACTGCACAATATATGCGAAAAGAATTCAACTATGATTTTTGGGATTCGCACCGAGACATGATTTTACGTGAATACGTAATGAATGGACGAATGCTTACATGGAATGAAATGAGTGTATTCGACAAGACGAGTCTCGGCAATGAATCAGTGTATAATTCAGGATTTGCGCTTGTTAAATACATCGCTGAAAAATATGGTGAATCAAAATTAATTGAGATTAATAACAATCTTCGCTCCGGCTTTTCGTTTACAATCGATGGTGCGATTAAAAAGGCGATTGGAATTTCCGGAATTGAACTCTACGAAGAATGGCAGGATTATTTACGAAATGATTACGAGCAACGGACACTGAACATCCGAAAAAACTTAGTTGACGGCGAAAAAATTGAAACGGAAGGATTTGGAAATTTTTATCCTACTTATTCACCTGATGGAAAAAAGATTTACTATATATCAAATAAAGGTGCCGATTATTTCATCAGTTCTTTATATGAATATGATGTTGAGAAAAAGAAATCAAAATTGATTCAAGGGGGCATTGGTTCCACTCTGGCAGTTAGCAATGACAACTTGAAACTTTACTACTCCAAGTTAACAGAGAAAAATAAAAATTGGGTAAGCATTCACGATATCTATGTTTACGATTTGAAAACTGAAGAGGAAACAAGATTAACCTTTGGGATGCGTGCAAATAATCCTTCACTTTCGCATGATGGCAGTAGGATTGTTTTTATCTTTCAAAAAGATGGAACCATAAACATAGGAATAGTCGATACGGAAGGGAAGAATTTCAAAGTCATTACTTCATTTTCTAATGGGGAGCAAGTTTTCAATCCAAAATTTTCACCGAATGGTGAATTTGTTGTTTTTGATTATTCAATGAATAGCAGCCGAGATATCGCAAGAATTAATACTGATGGAACCGGTTTTCAATTTCTATTGAGCTCCACTCAAATTGATGAAAGAAATCCTGTAATGCAGAATGACAGCACATTAATTTATTCGGCAGACGAGAATGGAATATTCAATCTTTACAGCATTAATTTGAATTCGAATAATAAGAGACAGTTAACAAATGTTCTCGGAGGAGCATTCATGCCGTCGCCTTATAAATCAAATAAAATTGTATATGCAGGATACGAATCGACTGGTTATAAAATATATGAACTGCAAAATACGAACGAAATTGATCTTTCAAATTTTAATTATTTACCCAAAACTGTTGGTGATGGATTAAATAAAAATACTAATTCGTTGTCGGGAGCTGAATTTAACTTTCAGCGATTGAAAAACTTTGATGATCGAATTACCCCAGATTATGAAATAAATAATTATAAAGGCACATTCACAAAGCTCGCAATCATACCTTTTATTAGGTTGGATAATTACAGCAAGAAAGCAAAAGGAATTGAATTGTTAAAACCTGGAGTATATTTCTATTCAAGCGATATGCTTAACCGTTTCAACATTTTCGGAAGTGCCGCTATCAATACACGTTGGGAAAGAGATATTTTTGCATCACTCGAATATCGCGATAGAATTCCAGGACTATTTTCACTCGGTTTGAAACCGGAAATATCTTTGCAAGCGTTCAATGTCAGCAGAACAAGTGAAAATGTTATCGGTTTGTTTCCGGATACTGTCGGTGGAATTATTAATTATGGTTTGAAAATACCAATAGAAGTTGGCTACAATCTCTTAGAATTTGATTTTATTGCCAAGCATCCGATTTTCTCAAAACTTCACAATCTTGAGCTTAAAGTTGTGTATAGCCGTTATGAGGCGATCATTGGAAGCTTTTTGCTTCCAGGTAATTTACTATATCCAACAACGCGTGATGTTTATTTGAAAGGATGGAATGTTGGACTTGCATACCGCTTGGAGAATTTTGACCGTACGAAAGATATGGAAATAAATCCTTATGGAACTAAAATCGATTTTCAATACGAGTACTCAATAAATGATTTTAATCCTGAAGAATTTTATGATGAGAATTCAGGCACACTGGTAACTCGATTTGAAAAGACTAATTTTAATCGATTCGAATTGAATTTACTTCAGGCAATGAAATTACCTGGCTGGAAACATTCTCTCACTGTTCAGCTTCGCGGTGGGACGATTTTAGGTCCGCAGACAGATGATTTCTTCGACTTTTATCTCGGTGGTTTAATCGGGATGAAAAGTTATCCATTCTATTCAATCAGCGGTAATGAATTCGCTCATGTTAATGTAACTTATAGGTTTCCTGTTTTTGAACATATCGATACGCGCCTTGGGCATTTATACATCGATAAAATTTATGCTTCTATTTATGGCGATTTTGGGAATGCATGGAATGGAACTAGTACAAAGTTGAGTGATTTTAAAAAGGGAATTGGTGGAGAACTTAGGTTACAACTGAATTCTTTTTATCTTTTCCCTACGAGCATCTTTTTCAATGCATCATATGCTTTCGATGAGTTCCGAAGAGAAAATGCGTTTACTAAAGAAACAATCAGATACGGAAAAGAATGGCGAATGTATTTTGGAATTCTATTTGGATTCGAATTTTAATCATGAATTTAAGTTACACAAAACGGTCATTCTGACTTTTCAGACAAGTCTGAATCCGTTTTTATAAAATGAAGAAATATTTAATTGAATTTAGAACCTACTGAGACCCGTTTATGAAAAAACTATTTGTTGTTAGTTGTTTGCTGCTCATCACTCAATCGATATTCGCACAAAGAATGAGCGAGAATTATTCAACCGGAAACCTAAGAACTGATTTAAATGCAAATTTTAACTATCAAGCGCTTGATACAAAAACTATGTCAGTTTCGTCAAGTGAAAAATCTGTATTTCTAGCTGGAGTGCTATCGGCCTTGATTCCCGGTGCTGGCGAAATTTATTCGGAAAGTTATATCAAGGGGGGAATATTTTTACTGATTGAAGCCGCTGCCTGGTATTTTAATTTTTCTTACATCCAAAAAGGGGATGATCAAACAGTTGTTTTTAAAAACTTTGCTGATTCATATTGGAGTGTCGTTCGATATGCTGAATGGCTCAACAGATTTGCAGCGGATCTTGGCGGGACAAGCAGTATTCTTATTAATCCTGATTCATCGCTTAATCCATGGAAGCGAGTGAATTGGGATGAAGTTATTGCAGCGGAAAAAAGTGTCAAAGAGTTTTCGCATACACTTTATCCGCACGGGCATCAACAGTATTATGAATTGATTGGAAAATATCCTCAGTACAACAAAGGTTGGAACGATGCTGATCCAAATTCAAAAAGATATTACGATAATCTTTCTGCAAACTTTCTCCATTATTCCGGACTCCGAGGGAATGCAAACGATTATTACAACGTTGCGGCTAAAGCAGTCTTAGCAGTTGTTTTAAATCATGTACTGAGCTTAGCAGATGCAATCTGGACAGCGAATAGTTATAACGCAGAATTAAAAGCAAACCTAACAATGGAAAGATTGGATTTGGGATTATTCACAGAATATTATCCGCAGTTAAATCTGAAGATTGCCTTTTAATTATTTGATTTTAGTACCACTCTTGAATATATTTTGCATTAATGAAAATACCAATTGTTGTAATTGTTGGAAGACCGAACGTCGGCAAATCTACGTTGTTCAATCGGCTCGTTGGTAAGCGCGATGCTATTGTCGATAAAGTAAGTGGTGTGACGAGAGACCGTAATTACGGCGAAGTTGAATGGTGCGGGAAAATATTTAATCTTATTGATACCGGGGGCTTCGTACCTGACTCAGAAAACGTATTTGAGCAAGCCATAATTGAACAGGTTGATGCTGCAGTAAAGGAAAGCGATTCAGTAATTTTTTTGCTCGATGTTATAGATGGCGTCATGCCCGTCGATAAGTTAATTGCAAATCACTTGCGAAAATCTCAAAAGCCAGTTTTTATTGTGGCAAATAAGACTGACTCTGCAGAGCGAGAGAATTTAGTGCCGGCATTATATGAGTTAGGATTTGAAACTGTTCACAATCTATCCGGTCAGTTCGGAAGAAATGTCGGTGACTTCCTGGATATTCTCACAAAAGATTTTCCGCTAAATACTGACTTAATTTCTGAAACTTCATCCATACCAAGATTTGCAGTAGTGGGCAGACCAAACGTAGGGAAGTCATCTTTCGTAAATGCATTACATGGGTATGACAGAAATATAGTTACGGACATTCCAGGTACAACCCGCGACTCAATTGATTCCACACTTAAGTATTACGGAAAAGAAATAATTTTAGTTGATACCGCAGGCTTGAGAAAACGCAGCCGAGTTGATGAGAATATAGAATTTTACAGTGTCTTAAGAACATTGAAATCACTTGACAGATGCGACATTGCTATTGTGTTAATTGATGCAAACTTTGGAATTGAAAAACAAGACATGCGGATTATTAATGAAGCTGTCAAACGAAAACGAGGAGTTATTATTTGCATCAACAAATGGGATTTGGTAGAAAAAGATGATAAGACGGCGCAACAATTAGAAAAAGCATTGAAGATTCAACTTGGTGAATTGGATTACATCCCAATAATTTTCATTTCGGCTCTTACCAAACAGCGGATTTATAAAGTGATAGATTTATCATTAAAAATCTTGGATGAAATGGGAAAAAAAATTTCAACGAGTGAATTAAATGAGTTTATCGAAAGGACATTTAGGAATATTTCCTTACCCTCTACAACAACTGGAAAAGAGGTGAAGATTAAATATGGTATTCAGATTAAATCGAGCCCTCCAATCTTTTCTTTCTTTGTGAATGATCCTAGATCGATACAAGAAAACACAAAAAGATTCATCGAGAACAAAATTAGAACAGAATATGGTTTCGAAGGAGTCCCCTTAACATTACTTTTTAAGAATAAGTAACTCAAAAAATGCTTAAGCGTAAGATAATAGTGATTGGCGGTAGTGCGGCAGGTCCAGCTGCTGCTGCAAAAGCTAAACGAGTTAACCCCGAGCACGAAGTTGTTATGTATGAAGCCGGAGAATACATTTCGATCGGCACTTGTGAGATCCCGTATGTACTCAGCGGAGAAATTGATAATTACGAAAAAATTCTGTTCTACAATCCAGAATCTTATGAATCCGAAAAAAAAGTTAGGGTGAAAAACTTTCATCGAGTTGAATCTATTGATAGAATCAAAAAGAGAATCTTTGTTCGGGACACAAAAAATAATATTCAGTTTAATGATAACTATGATAAACTGATTCTGTGTACAGGTTCAGTTAAACGATTTCATCCTGAATTTCCAAAAGGATTGAAAAATGTTTTTTATCTTAAAACTGTTGATGATTTGCGTGCAATTCAACGATTCATCCAAGAGAAAAAAATTACAAATTCGGTCATCATTGGTGCAGGGCTAACCGGATTGGAATCAATTGCTTTCGTAAGTAAGTATTCGGGCTCAGTGCTGCTTATTGATAGTAATCCACTTCCACTGAATGGATATTCTGAAGAAGTGCAAAAAATTGTATTGGACAAGTTACACTCTGATAAAATTGAATTTCTTGGCGGAGTTTCTTCAGTTTCGCCAAAACTGAAAAATGATTATGTCGAAGCGATTGTGATAGATGGGGAGGTTCATTCAGTAGATTTTGTATTAGTTACCATTGGATTTGAACCGAATACTTCTTTATCACAAGCGTCAAAATTATCCCACCATAAGGATAATGCAATTCGAGTTGATAGAAAGTTGCAAACCAGCGATGATAATATATTTGCTGCAGGCGATTGCATCTCGGTTGAAAATTTTATTACAAAGAAACCTATGTGGCTACCCCTGGCGACACTTTCTCATAATTTTGGTCATGTTGCCGGAGCAAATGCTGCTGGCGAATCATTTTATGCAGAATCAGTTGTAAAGAATCTTCTTCTCAAACTGGGTGATCTATCTATTGCACATGTCGGATTAACTTGGAAAGAAATAAAAAATTTTGGAATTCATTGCGAAGAATTATCAGCAGTTGGAAATTCACGTATTAAAATTATACCGAATGGGGAGAAACATTTTGTGAAGATTTTTTATGAATCGAGAACAAAAAAAATCATTGGTGCTGATCTGATCGGAGGCGAAGACATCATAGGCAAAGCTAATTTATTATCTTTCGCTATAAAAAATAATATAACAATGAACAAACTGAATGCTGTGGATTACGCATACACGCCAGTATTATCTACATTCATAGAAACTTTATCCATCATGGGAAGGAAAGCAGGAACTGATTAATGAAATTAAAAAATCTTATTCTAGTCGATCATCCTCTTGCTCAGAGAGATTTATCAATTTTAAGAGATAAAAAAACTAGTTCTTTAGAATTTAGAAATTCTATAAAACGAATTTCATCTGTATTAATAACAGCAGTTGCAAAAAATTTTGAACTCAAAAAAACGAAAATTGAAACTCCTCTCGAAAAAACTACTGGATTTCAGTTAAAACACCAGATTGTAATTGTGCCGATCTTAAGAGCAGGTTTGAGTTTAGTTGAGTCTTTTCTTGAGATGATCCCAGATGCTAAAGTGGGGCATATTGGTCTGTATAGGGATGAAGAAACTCTCAAGCCAGTAGATTATTATTTAAAGCTACCAATGAATATTGGCGGTGCAAAAGTATTAATCATAGATCCGATGCTCGCAACGGGTGGAAGCGCGAGTGCGGCAATTCAATTTTTAAAAGATCGAGGTGCAAAAGATATAACTCTTGTGTGTTTACTTGCTGCCCCTATTGGTGTGAGTACAGTAAACAAAAATCATAAAGATGTGAAAATTTACTCCATAGCACTAGACAGAGGATTAAATTCCAAAGGTTATATACTTCCAGGATTAGGAGATGCTGGTGATCGTACTTTTGGAACGATTTGAACATTCTTAATAATTGTAAATAATTTTGATGATACGTTCATTCCACTTCAGTTTGCCATTCCGAATAATTATTCTATTTGCCATTTTCCCTCTACCAACTTTCTCACAGATTGATCCAAATAAAAAAGTGGATGAGATAATTAGCGAGGGAGTGCAACAAATTTTATTACAGAATTACCCCGCAGCGGATTCAATTTTTTCGCACATCAAATGGATCGAAAAAAATAATCCGATGAGTGAACTCATGCATGCATCTATAATGATTTCTAAAGTGACTGACTTTGAAGATGAATTGGATAAAACCGAGTTCGAGAAACTTTTAAACTCAGCAGAAGAAAAAATTGAAAATAATTCAATCCACAATTCACGAAAAAAATATTATTATGGATTGCTTCATGGATTTAGAGCTTTTGCCGGCTGGTATCAGGGCAATTGGTTTAAAACATTTACGGAAGGTTATCGAGCATTAAACTTTTTTGAGGCATACTTAGAAAATGAAAGAGATGCAAATGATGCACAAATTGCTATCGGGATTTATAAATATTGGAGAAGTAGAAAATCTGAAATTCTTTCGTGGCTTCCTTTTTTAAGTGATGAAAAACCCAAAGGAATTGCCATGATCGAGAAAGGTTTAAGTGGAGAAACTTATTTCAAACATTTGGCAATGCATTCATTAGCTTGGATCTATATTGATTACAAAACTCCAATTAAAGCAATAAAAATTTGTGAAGATATATTAGCCAAATATCCTGAGAACAGATTTTTTCTATGGGCAATTGCAAGAGCATATGAAGAAATTGACTCGAAAAAATCGGTTATTTTTTACAGTAAGCTCCTACAATCTATTAGAAATGCAAAAATGAATGGGTATAACGAAATAGTCGTACTTCATATTCTTGCACAAAAGAATTTTGAAATTGGTAGTTATGAAGGCGCACTGAAAAATATTGAAAACATTTATTCAATTAATCTTGAAGCATCTGTTAGAGAGAGATTAGCAGCCAGATTTAATAAGATTTCTTCTTTGAGAAAGTCTATCTACGAATTAACCAAATAACAACTTAAATTTAGCGCTGTCTCAAATAGGGCATGTTACATATTCATTTTTGCTAATAAAATGTAATTGCTATAATACTCTTGATTTTCGATAATCCCTTAGTATATTTATGGTAAGGAATATGTATTTATGCTAAATACTAAGCAGAAAAAGATGCTGGACCAACTTCTCAACCGTTGCCAGAAGAATCTTCGATCTGTTAATACAAATTTGATTAGGAAAGCATTCGATTTCAGTATCGAAGCTCACAAGAACGATTTACGTGCATCTGGCGAACCCTATTTTGAGCATCCCTATGGCGTAGCAATGATCATTGCAGATGAAATTCCATTAGATGACCAATCAATCGCCGCAGCCCTTCTCCACGATGTTTTAGAAGATACCGAATTTGAACCGCTTGATTTGGCAAAAGAATTCAATCCTACAATTGCCGAAATTGTTGATGGAGTTTCAAAAATTGGGGGAGTGATAAAGGAGCATGACGCTAGTCAAGCAGAAAATTATCGAAAGCTTCTGCTTTCAATGGTAAAAGATATCCGTGTTATTCTTGTTAAGTTTGCTGATCGATTGCATAATATGCGAACTCTTGAATTTGTTTCTCCGGATAAACAAAGAAGAATTGCGAAGGAAACAATCCAAATTTATGCTCCATTTGCTCATCGCTTTGGACTCGCACAAGTTAGATGGGAGATGGAAGACCTTTCCTTTAAATATTTAGAACCATCTGCATATGAAAACATCCGAAAGAAATTGCGTGATAAACGGCGAGAGCGCGAAAGTTTTATCAAAAAAATCATTGACCCGATAAAGAAAAAACTTGAAACTGAGGAAATCGATTTCGAAATAATCGGAAGGCCCAAACATTTTTACAGTATCTATCGGAAGATGATGACTCGTGTTAATTCATTTGATGAGATTTATGATCTGTTTGCAATAAGGATCATTCTCGAGACTGAAAATATTTATGAGTGCTACAATGTGCTCGGAATTATTACTCAAATTTATACTCCAGTTCCAGATCGTCTACATGATTACATAGCACTCCCCAAAAAAAATAATTATCAATCTTTGCACACGACTGTTATAGGACCGAATGGTAGAATGGTTGAAATTCAAATTCGTACACGAAGGATGCATGAAGTTGCAGAACGTGGTGTCGCAGCTCATTGGAAGTACAAAAATAGTTATAAAGCAACCGGTAAGGAGCTTGAAGAGTGGGTGGATTGGATTCGTGATGTTTTCGAAAATGTAGCAAGCAGAGAGGAAGCTCAGAAAGATATAATTGAAAGCTTTAAGCTCAATCTTTACCAAGATGAAATTTACGTATTCACACCAAAAGGTGATTTGAAAGTGCTTCCGTCCAAATCAACTCCAGTTGATTTTGCATTTGAAATCCACTCGAATGTCGGATTCCATTGTCTTGGAGCGAAGGTTAATGGAAAGATCGAGCCCCTTGATACTCTATTAAAAAGTGGTGATCAAGTTGAAATTATCACATCAAAAAATCAAACTCCAAACCGCGGGTGGGAAAAGTTTGTGGTAACTCACAAAGCTAGAACTAATATTCGTAAGTGGATTCGAAAAGAAGAAAGTCGTTTTGTTCAGGAAGGAAAAACACTTCTTGAAAAAACTATGAAGAAGTCAAAACTTCATATAAATAATGATGATTTATTGAAACTTGCACGCGGCTACAAATTCGATAATCTAACTGAATTGTATAGAGCAATAGGAAACGGGCGATTCCCAGCGGAGAAAATTTTTGAGAGCAAAGTTGATCAAATTGAAAAAGATGATTCGCAGAAAACAGATGGAGAATTCACATTTAATAAATTCGCCGATACTGCAAGGGAGTCCACTGGTGGTGTATTAATTCAGGGCGATAAAATTGATGTTCTTCATAATTTCGCGAGATGCTGCAATCCTGTACCGGGAGATGAAATAATCGGATTTATTACACGCGGGGAAGGAGTTAAAATCCACCGAAGCACTTGTAAAAATTTTCAAAGACTATCAAAACTATATGACAGCCGAATCATGGAGGTTTCGTGGCCGGAAACAAACGGTTCTTTCTTCATAGCTGGCATAAAAGTATTAGGTGAAGATACTCCAGGGATGCTTAATGAAATCTCTCAGACAATTGTTAATACCTACAATACAAATATTAAAGGGATTTCAATCAAAACTCATCATTCCATTTTCTATGGAACTATCAGTGTCCAAGTAAAAGATTTGGAGCATTTAATTAGAATTATTGAAAGATTAAAAAAAATAAAAGGCATTGATGTAGTCGAAAGATTTGAGGAGACGAATTGAGGAGAATATACTGTTGTGGAAAGTAGAGTCCTTGCAATCGACTATGGCGAGAGAAGAATTGGAATTTCGATCAGCGATCCAACAAATCTTTTTGCTACAACCCTTGATACAATTGAAAACTCAAAAGATTCAATTAAAAAAATTGCAGAGATTACTGAAGCTTATAGTGTCAAATTGATTTTAGTCGGCTATCCATTGAATATGAATGGGACGCCATCGAAACTTTGTTCATTAATAGATGAATTTATTGACGAAATGCAAAAGCTTGTTAATATACAAATTATTCGCAGAGATGAACGTTTAAGCTCTTATACTGCTCAAAAAAAAATTCTAGAAACAGTTAAATCAAAAAAAAGAAGAAGAGATAAATCTCTGATAGATAAATTCTCTGCAGCAACTATTTTACAGGATTATTTAGATGAAAAGAATTAAGTATGAATCCTTAAGTTTAATTTTTATCTTTTTATTAGCTTTTACGTCATGCGCAGCCCAAACAAACTATTGGGATTTCGAATTGAATAAAAACTGGAAAATAAAAATCGATCCTGAAAAAAATGGATTCGAAAAAAAATGGTTTGAGAAAATCGATGAAGTGGGACTGCAAGAAATCGAAGTCCCATCTTTTTGGGAAAACGAGATCGGATTCGAATTCGATGGCTGGGTATGGTATTTCAACACGTTTTCAATTCCATCAAACCTTGAAAAAGTTGCAGTCAAGTGCGATGCAATTGATGATGATGCAATAATCTGGATAAACGGTAAAGAAGTCGGCAGACATACGGGATATAGTGAAAGTTTCTATTTTGATATTACTGATTACATAAGACTTGGTGATAATGTCATTACGATTCTCGTTGAAGATCATGGTGGACCAGGCGGCATCTATAAACCAATCCGCGTATCGGAATATTCAGTTTCAGAGGATCTGCTAAAAACTAAATATTCGGATATGAATGCCCGTCATTCGGTCAAGTGGATCAATGAAGGAATTATATATGAAATCTATCCGCGTGTTTTCTCAAAAGAAGGAAACTTCAAGGGAATTACGAATCGGCTTGAACAACTTAATCAACTTGGAGTAACTATTTTATGGTTGATGCCGATTAATCCAATCGGTGAAATTAAAAGAAAAGGGGGATTGGGAAGCCCATATTCGGTGAGGGATTTTTATGGTATTAATTCTGAATACGGAACTCCCGCTGATTTGAAGGAACTTGTAAGTAAAGCTCACAATCTAGGGCTGAAAGTAATAATCGATGTTGTACTAAATCACTCAGCTTGGGACAATCCCCTCGCTAATGATCATCCTGATTGGTACACCAAAAATGAATCAGGAAAAATTATTCCCCCAAATTCGGATTGGATGGATGTAGCAGATTTCAATTACGAATCAATCGAATTAAGAAAATATATGATTGAAATGTTGAAATATTGGATCAGCGAATTTGACATTGATGGCTTCCGTTGTGATGTTTCTGAACTTGTCCCAACTGAATTTTGGGAAGAAGCAAGGAAGGAATTGGATGAGATAAAAACAATTTTTATGTTATCCGAGGGGACATTGCCGGAGCATCATTTATCTGCTTTTGATATGACGTATTCATGGAATGTTTATGATAATTTTAGTGGAATCCTCGCACGAGTTAAAAAGCCATCAATGATCACTGAAGTTATTAAAACAGAAAAATTCATGTTCCCCAAAAACTCTCTTCGCATGAGATTCAATGAGAATCATGATAAACCGCGTGCAGCTGGATTTTTTGGAAATGATGGAGCAGTAATAACTTCAGCGATTATTTTTTCACTCCCTGGAGTCCCATTAATCCACAATGGTCAAGAAATTGGCGAAATGGAGTATTCTTCACTTTTCGAAAAAGGTGAGATTGATTGGAGCAAACTGGACGGGGATAATAAATTATTCCGATTCTATCAGGATTTGATTTCATTCAGAAAAAGAAATTCAAGTTTAGTTTACGGATCATTTGACCCAATTGATTTCGGAGATGAAATTCTAGCTTATATCCGTTCCAATCAAGAAAATCACATTATTAGTATTTATAATTTCTCTAACACAGTTAAAACGGTTGATCTTAATTTTTTGCCAGAAAAATTTAAAGCTCTAAAACCAAATTTTAATAATTCATTTGGAAAAAAATACAGAATCGATGAAATTCGAATGGGAAGACCTGCTAATAAATTGATTGAACTTGAGCAATTTGGATTTATACTTTTGGAACTGAAATAGTCAATAATATGTCTAACCAAGTCTTATTCACAAAAATCGAGTTCAAATTCGAAAAAAATTGGATAAAATAATTCGAAAAAAAGAAAGAATTTTAATTGACAAAGAAATAATGCTTAGCTATATTTTCAAAAAATTTGGAGCACAAATATGACACTTGATGCCCTTGGCATGATTGAAACAAAAGGTCTTGTCGGTTCGATTGAAGCTGCCGACGCAATGGTAAAGGCCGCGAAGGTCGAATTGATTGGAAAAGAAACCATAGGTGGTGGTTATGTTACAGTTATGGTTCGTGGTGATGTCGGAGCAGTAAAAGCTGCAACAGATGCAGGTGCAGCCGCCGCGCAACGCGTTGGTGAACTTGTTTCAGTTCATGTAATTCCGCGTCCACATTCAGATGTCGAATTAATTTTACCCAAAAGATCAAAATAACATATTTTAATTCTTATGGAATTAGCTCTTGGATTAGTTGAAACTAAGGGATTAGTAGGTGCAATAGAAGCAGCTGATGCAATGACGAAAACTGCAAATGTTAAACTGCTTGGAAAAGAAATTGTTAAGGGTGCATTAGTTACAGTAAAGATAATTGGTGAAGTCGCGGCTGTGAAAGCTTCCGTTGATGCTGGTGCTGCTGCCGCTCAGCGAGTGGGTCAGTTAGTTTCAATTCATGTAATACCCCGTCCGGATGATCAAATTGATTTTGTTGTTGATGAAAGTGAAAAGAAAAGTACGCCAGTTAAGGAAAAGCAAAAACGTTCTTCACTTAAAAAAGAATCAATTGATGAACTTTTCGGTACTGAAGAAAAATCCTCAATTGAAGTGACTGAAACGTTTGAAGATGAAAATCTTTCGAAAATGACGGTTGAAGAACTTCGTCGCTTGGCAAGAAAAACCCCTGGGTTTCCAATCCTAGGACGCGAAATTTCAAGAGCAAATAAGTCGTTATTATTGGACTATTTCAAAAATCTTAAATAGCATTTTACCATTATATAATTTATTTTAGAACTCCACTATTAGGTGGAGTTTTTTTATGAAAAAAAATCAAATATTCATCGGATTAGCTTTTCTTTTGCTTGCTGCAATTCTGTGGGGAGCTGTATCCTTTAATGGTGAATTTGTTGTAAATCTGAAAATTCCATTACAAGTTTCAGCTACTACTACTGATTTATCGGTCGACGAAGATATCCCATCTCATGTACGATTAAAAGTAAAAGCATCAGGCTGGAATCTTTTGCGGACTAAATTAGACGTAAATAAACAAGTCATTATTGACTTGAGTCAGTATCAAAACAATTCTGTAATTCAACTTTCTAAATTTAATCCCGAACAATTTGACCTTTTGCCTAATTTCGAAATACTTGACGTTAAACCCGAAACTATTCTGCTGACACTAAAAAGGACCTACGAGAAAAAAATTAAAGTTATACCCAATTTAAAATTAACTTTCAAGAATGAGCATGCAATAGTTTCACCGATTTACGTCACGCCAAGCGAAATCAAAATCCGCGGTTCGAGTAAGAACTTATTAAAAATTGATTCGATTTATACCAATGAAATTATACTAAAAAATTTATTTGAAGATGTTGATATCTCAACTTCACTTCAAGATACAATGATGAATGTGATTGTATATGAAAAGATTCCGATACAGGTTAAATTCAAAGTAGAACAAATTGCAGACAAGACTTTTGAATCAATTCCAGTCGAAATGGTTAATTCTCCAGAAGGCAAGTTTGTCGTTTTAATACCTAATGAAATTGGTGTAAAACTTCGTGGGGGGATAAAAATTCTTACTGGACTTACTACAGATTCAATAAAAGCATTCATTGATCTTAGCAATGTAAATTTAGATTCGACGAACATTGTTACGCCAATTATTTTCGCCCCGATAGGATCGGAATTAATAGAAACTTCTCCAAATCAAATTAACCTCATAATCCGAAAGTAGTATGTTCATAACATTTGAAGGCATAGACGCATCAGGCAAATCCACGCATGTAAAACTTCTTGAAAAGTATTTTTTGGAGCAAGGTCGAAAGGTCATTATTGTCAGAGAACCAGGCGGTACAAAAGTCTCAGAGGAGATCCGAAAAATTCTTCTCTCAAAAAAAAATCTTGAAATGGTAAGAGAATGTGAAATATTCCTTTTTTGTGCCAGCCGCACTCAGTTGGTTCAAGAAACAATTCTCCCAAAGTTAAAGGAAGGTTACGTTGTAATCTCAGATCGATTTCATGATTCGACTACAGCTTATCAAGGAGCAGGACGTGAGATTTCACCAGAAGACATAAATACGCTTCATAAAATCGCAATCGATGGGTGTCTGCCGCATCTTACCTTTTTTATTGATATTGAGTATGAAGAAGCACTTAGAAGACAGACGGCAAATAAAAAAAGTCATGATAGAATAGAATCGACGGGTAAGGAATTTTTTGACAGGGTCCGTGATGGATATGTTGAGATAAGCAAGCGAGAGCCAAATCGTGTACACATCATAAACGGTTACGAGAACGTCAATAAAATTCACGAAAAGATTGTCAATATAATAAAAGAGAAAATGGAATTGGATAAAAGCTTATGAAACGATTTGAAATAATACTGATATCAATGTTTCTTTTAACTTTTTCGGTCGGATTTTTTGTCGCAAGCAGTGACATTTACTTTGAGATCAACAAAAACATAGAACTTTTTGGCAAAGTATATAGAGATGTCACGCTAAATTATGTGGATGAAATATCACCCGAAAAATTCATGCTAAGTGGTATTAAAGGAATGCTTCAAACTCTTGATCCATATTCAGTATTTATTGATGAAAGCAAGAAAGGAGAAGTTGACCTGCTCACTACCGGCAAATATGGAGGCGTAGGAATTCTGATCGGCCTTAAAGGTGATGAAATTTCAATTACAGAAGTAATGGCCGGTTATTCTGCTCAGCGGCAGGGATTAAAAGTCGGAGATGTGATAATCGAAATAAATAGGAATAAAATTAATAGAGATAATTATGATGATATAAGTAGTTTGGTTCGAGGTGAGCCTGGCACCGAAGTTCATTTCAAAATCAGAAGATCAGAGGAATCTACCGAAATAGAATTTCATTTGATACGAGAAGAAATTCAGGTTAAGAATTTATCTTTTGCAGATTTCATCCCAGGTGAAGATGGGATTTTATATCTCAAGCTCGATCGTTTCTCCCGCAGAGCAGGGGAAGAGATTGAAGAAGCATTAAATTCTTTAAATCATAAAGAAAAAACTAAAATGGTTGTTTTAGATTTAAGGTCAAATCCTGGAGGATTGCTGCAAAGTGCCGTAGATGTCCTTGAAAAATTTATTATCCCGGGTGAAAAATTAGTCGAAATGAGAGGTAGAGCCCCAGAATCAAATAAATCTTATTCTTCAGTTGAAAGCCCAGTTTTCAATAATATTCCGCTTGCCGTTCTCGTTGATGAGAATTCGGCAAGTGCCAGTGAAATTGTTGCTGGATGCATGCAAGACTTAGACAGAGGAATAATTACAGGGAGTCCGACATTTGGCAAAGGTCTCGTGCAATCCATACTTCCTTTGCCTTACAAGGCAACTTTGAAATTAACTACAGCAAAATATTTCACTCCCAGCGGGAGATGTATCCAAAAATCTGAACATTCAGCTATGTCTAAAAGTGTAATAATTAAATCGGCTGATTCTACAAATACAAATTATAAAACTAAAAATAATCGCATAGTAAAAGGTTCGGGTGGTGTGACTCCGGATTCAGTAATAATCAATCCTGAGCTTTCTGATATTGCGCTGGATTTTTACAAGAGAGCTATATTTTTCAAGTTTGCTGCTAAATACTTGAATGAGAATCAAAATATTAATTTAGCCAAAATACCGAAGGACACATTTATTCAAGATTTTAAATCTTATCTACTGTTAAATAAGATTAACTACAAATCAAAATTCGAAAAGGAACTTGACGACGTCATTGAAATTGCCGGAAAAGATAATAATTTAGCAGGAATTATTTCAGAGCTTCATGCAATAAAAAACAAAAGTAATTTATCCGTGAATAATTTGATAGATAAAAACGCCGATGAAATTTACTGGATATTAATTTCAGAACTTGCAAGTCATCTTAATGGTGAAAACGGCAGAATCAAATATTTGTTGAAGTCCGACCACCAACTTATGGAAACGGTAAAAATATTAAAGAACCGAAAGCTGTACAATAAACTTTTGAATATAAATTAATGGAAATTCTCGTTGCTGCAGCATATCTTTTGCTCGGCTTATTAGTTGGTTTTATTGCTGGCGCTTTTGGATTGGGTGGCGGTGTAATAATGGTACCTGCATTTTTGTACCTTTTTAAGTTCCACGGCTTCTCAAATGAGATAATCCCATTTCTCGCAATCGGAACAAGTCTTTTTGCTTCAACTGCAGCTTCATCGGCTGGGACTTATAGACACCTTAAAAACAAAAATCTTAATATCAAAGTTGGAATACTCTTTGGCTTATTTGCAGTTGTAGCGAGTTCCTCACTATCTTTTGTTGCTGTTAGTTTACCAGCGAAGACTCTAAAATTGATTTTTGGTTTTGTACTAATTCTTGTTACAATACGTCTATTCATGCAGAATGGGATCAAAGATGTTGAGGATCAAAAACCAGCAAAGTATTCATATTTGTTTGCTCCTATCTTTGGCGGAATGGTTGGCTCACTTTCGGCATTTGCGGGCGTAGGCGGAGGAATCATTGCTGTTCCAATTCTGCATTATATATTCAAACTTCCATTTAAGAAAGCGATTGGGACAAGTAATATAATAATTATTTTTTCAGCATTCGCAGCGGCCGTATCATATATTATAACTGGATTGCAAAATTCAAGCCTGCCTCAATTTACACTTGGATATATTTTCCTGCTCGCAGGTATTCCGGCTGGAATTGGTGCTATCCTCTCGGCAGGAATGGGAGCTCAATATTCATTCGTATCTCAAAACAGAAAATTGAAAATTCTATTCGCATTGTTGATCCTATTAGTGGATTTAAAAATTTTCTTTGATGTTTTGAATTGAATTTATCACTTTTCGTGAGGGGTTTATAAGAATTTAACCGCTTTATCAAGTAAAGCCTGTTTAAAGAACGGCTTAGAAATATAGTCATCACATCCAACTTCAAGAAATCTTTCCCGATCGCCTACCATTGCATACGCCGTTACAGCAATAATTGGAATCTTCTTAAATCGTTCGTCCCGTCGAAGCAGCTTTACTGCATCAACTCCATCGATTCTGCCGGGGAGATTGATATCCATCAGAATCAAATCGTAATGATTATCAGTAACTATTTGCATAATATTTTCTGCCATATCAAAACAATCAAGTTCAGCAAGACCACGAAAATATATTTTTACGAGCTCTTGTGAGTCAGGATTGTCTTCTATGTATAAAATTTTCTTCATTCTAATAAAATTTTGAAAAATTTGTACCAAATATAAAATCAAAACTTCTAATATCAAAGAATTTTATAAATTTCAGATAAAATAAAACTATTCGACTAATTTTATTATCTGTCTTGGTCAAAGTGGTTAATCTTTTTATTGGCATTTCCTTGACTTTATAAACCTCTTTTTTAAAATTGGTACTGCATGAAGAAAGATTTTCAATTGGTAACTTCCCGAGGAAATCTTGTGAGGATATCGACCTATTTTATTTCTGCCCCCGATACTTCACCATGTGTTTTTTTAGTACATGGTTTTAAGGGATTTAAAGATTGGGGTTTTGGTCCTTTCCTATGTGAAAAACTTGCAGAATCTGGTTTCTTCGCAGTTGGTTTCAATTTCTCTCATAATGGAGTTGGGGAGGACTTATTCAATTTTTCTGAATTGGATAAGTTTGCCAATAATACAATTACACTCGAAGTTGAAGAACTCGGAGAAGTAGTTAACTTTTATAAAAATAGCGGTTTGGGTTTTAAACCAAAAAATAATCAAATAGGATTGATAGGACACTCAAGAGGTGGAGCGATTTCATTAATCTACTCGGCTGAAAACTCTGATGTTAAAGCCTTGGCACTTTGGGCTGCTGTTTCGCAATTAGATAGATATTCAGAAAGACAGAAGAGTGCATGGATGAAAAATGGATTTTTCGAAGTTTTGAACACTCGAACAAATCAAGTTATGCGTTTGAACAGTGTGCTTTTGGAAGATATAATAGAAAACATGAATCGATTTGATCTGATGAGCAAAATCGCGAAAATTAATGCACCTGCACTTATTGTTCATGGTGAACAAGATCTCGCCGTTCCTGTAGCTGAAGCGTATGAGCTCTATCAATCCTCAAAGATTGAAAATTCCGAATTGCTTTTAATTGAAAAAACCGGTCATACGTTTGATATCGTTCATCCATTTCAAGGAAGTAATAAAAAATTCGATTTCGTTATTGAACGAACCATTGAATTTTTTCAAGAAAAATTAAACCAAAAAGATTTATGAAAACAATAATATTCACAATTATACTAATCACCGCATTCACATTTTTCTTCTATAACTTAAGAAGAATGTTTGGCTACCTGAAAATCGGGCAAAAAGATAATCGGTTCGATAAGCCTTTACTGCGATTCAAAAATGTTATCCTCATTGGTATAGGGCAATCTAAGCTGCTGCGAGAACCATTCGCAGGTTTCATGCATGCATTCATATTTTGGGGATTCTTAGCTTTAATTATTGTTGTTGTTGAATCTATAATTCAAGGATTCATCCATGATTTTCATTTTTCTGGATTAAAGAGCGTTTATAGTATCATTACGGCAACACAAGATATTTTCAGTGTGTTAATCGTTTTAAGCGTTCTGGCAGCAATTTATAGAAGATTCATCCGGAAAGTTGAACGATTAAAATCCGAGCATGACGGCAATCTTGATGCTGCATTCATACTCGGAATGATTTTAATTGTTATAACTTCGATGGTGGCTCAGAATGTTTTTAACACAAACATTAGTGAATATGATTCGAGATTCATGAGTCCTGCTATTAGTGCAAATCTTGATTTTTCAGGAATTGATGTGAATTTTTATTACGAACTATTTTGGTGGATTCATATCGTAACGATATTTGTTTTTGTGAATTACCTCCCCTTTTCAAAACATTTCCATGTAATTACTTCCTTGCCAAATGTTTATTTCGCTAAGCTTGAACAACAAAGGGATCAAATCTCTCCAATTAATCTCGAAGATGAAAGTTTGACTCATTTCGGTGCTTTAGATGTTGAGCATCTAACTTGGAAACAATTATTCGATGGTTACACTTGTACTGAGTGCGGGCGATGTACTTCAGCTTGTCCAGCGAATAATACGGGAAAGACTCTTTCACCGCGAAAAGTGATTATGGATATTCGCCAAAGAGTTTTAGACAGAGCTAAGCAAAATTCTGCAATTACGGGAGAAGATCAGATTAAAACTCTTGTGCATAATTATATTTCTGATGAGGAAATTTGGGCATGTACGACTTGTAATGCTTGTGTCCATGAGTGTCCCGTGATGATTGAACATGTAGATTCAATTGTTGAGATGCGGCGAGGTTTAGTTTTATCCGAAGCTAACTTCCCGAATGAATTAAACGTTGTATTCAAAAACTTTGAGACAAATTTTACCCCTTGGGCTTTCAGTTATGAAGAACGTGCAGATTGGGCCGAAGGATTGGATATTCCAATAGCAAATCATAACAACGATGCAGAGTATTTGTTTTGGGTCGGTTGTGCCGGTTCATTTGATGAAAGGTATAAAAAAGTCAGCCGAGCATTTTCTCAATTAATGAAAAAAGGGGGGATAAGTTTTAAGATCCTTGGCAAGGAGGAAAAATGTAATGGAGATGCCGCTCGTCGATTGGGTAATGAATATCTTGCACAAATTCTTATGAAAGAAAATATCCAGACTCTTGAAAAATACAACATCAAAAAAATTATCACTGCGTGTCCTCATTGTTTTCATTCATTGAAAAATGAATACAAACAGTTTGGCGGTAATTACGAAGTCTATCACCATTCAGAAATAATTGGAAAACTGATTAAGGAAGGTTCTATAAATCTACAAAATGAATTAGCTAAAACTGTGACTTATCACGATTCGTGCTATCTTGGACGTTACAATGAAATCTACGATGAACCGCGTAATTCGATCAGCAAAATAAACAAAGTTAATTTAGTGGAAATGAATCGAACGCGAGATCGAGGATTCTGCTGCGGAGCTGGAGGTGGGAGAATGTTTCTCGAAGAAACTGAAGGGAAACGGATCAACGTTGAGCGCGTCGAAGAAGCTCTCAAACTGAAACCCGATGTGATTGCATCTGCATGTCCATTTTGCATGATTATGCTCAATGATGGAGTGAAGTCATTCGAAACGGCAAGTGATCTTGTAGAGATTAAAGATATTTCCGAATTAATTTTGGAATCTCTTTGAGATTTTTATATTTGTTATAGGTAAATCCTCAGAAAAAGGAAAAATTATAAAATGAAAAAGAAATATCTTTCAGGAAAAAAGATCTCGACTAAATCAATTCCATCGAATGTAAAAATAGTGGATTTAGTGGATAATTATTTTCAAGCATATAATGCCGGCAGATTGCATGATGCGTGCAGGTTGTTTGTTGATAAAATGTTAGAACCGGATGTCACAGTCGGGATGAGCTTAACTGGCGCATTAACTCCTGCCGGGCTGGGTGGAACTTGCATTGTTCCATTAATTAAAGCTGGTTTTATTGATTGGATTGTGAGCACAGGTGCAAATTTATATCATGATACGCATTTCGGAATTGGTTTAAATCTGCACAAAGGGAGTCCTTTTTATAATGACGTTTCACTTCGTGAAAATGAAGTTGTTCGGATTTATGACATAGTATTTGATTATAATGTGCTTCTTTCCACAGATTCTTTCTATAGAAAAGTCCTAAGATCCGCCGCATTTCAGAAAGAAATGAGTACTGCAGAATTTCATTATATCTTAGGAAAATTTGTGTATGAAAGGGAGAAAGCGCTGAAAATCCCCCATCAAAGTCTTTTATCAAATGCGTATCTCCACAAAGTTCCCGTTTATACTTCTTCTCCTGGAGATAGTTCAATAGGTATGAATGTAGCAGCGCTAGAATTTCATGGAAGTAAACTAAAATTTGATGTCAATAAAGATGTTAATGAAACAACTGCAATCGTGCTGGATGCTAAACTAAACGAAGGAAAAAGTGCAGTTTTAATATTTGGAGGAGGCTCTCCAAAAAATTTTATGCTTCAAACTGAACCCCAAATTCAAGAAGTTTTAAGAATTGATGAAAAAGGACACGATTATTTTCTGCAAATTACTGATGCTCGACCAGATACGGGTGGACTTTCAGGCGCTACACCGGCAGAAGCTGTTAGCTGGGGGAAAGTTGATCCGAATCGACTCCCTGATGCTGTTGTATGTTATTGCGACACGACAATTGCAATGCCTATAATTACTTCCTATTCGTTATCAGCAAAAAAGAGAAGAAAGCATAAAAAACTATATCTAAAGTTAGATAAGATGATGAAGCAACTTGAGTCAGCTCATCGCTATTCTTTGAAAAAAAACAAAAAGTGGTAAAATGTTAGAAAAAGCTTGTTTTCGGATTATAAATGTTTATATTGTCCTATGAATAATTACATTTTTCCAAAAAATAGGAGGAATAAATGAGCAAATTAGAAGAATTAAAGTTCTTTATAGACTCTATGCAGCCTGATTACGAGAAATTCTATATGAAGGGGCAAAATGCCGCTGGAACTCGTTTAAGAAAAGGATTGCAGGAATTAAGAAAAAAAGCCCAAGATTTTCGGAATGAAATTCAGCAAGAAAGAATTAACCGAAAAGCTGAAAAAAGCAGCTAAAATTTTAACTTAGAGGCGTAGTTTTTTAAAAGTTACCCTGCTTTTGCAGGTTACAATGTTAAGAATTCTTGACTATTAAATAATTACGCCTCTTTTTTATCCTCAATGCGATGTTCAAAATTTGGGCTTTGATCTCTATCGTATACATTTCTACTCTCTTCCAACTGTTGAGTTCGGATAATAACGTCTCTCAGTTTACAATTACGAACAGTGATTCAATTAAAACCATCAATATCCTTTGTGTCGGCGATTTAATGTGCCATAAACCTCAAGCAGAGGGTGCTTATATTGATTCGTTGAAAAGCTATGACTTCAATCCAAGTTTTAGATTCGTTCGTGAATTACTATCAAGCGGAGATATAGTTATTGGCAATTTCGAAACTGTAACTGCAGGAGGTGCATATTCTGGTTATCCACTCTTCAACTCGCCTGATGAATTTTTACATGCAATTAAAAATGCTGGTTTTAATGTATTAGTGACCTCCAATAATCATTGTCTCGATAGAGGCGAGAAGGGATTGATTCGTACAGCCAATTTAATTGATGATCTCGGGATCACAAGAGTTGGTACATTTTTATCTTCCAATGATAGAGACTCAATTAGAGTATTGAAAATCGCTGATTTCCAAATTGCTGTTTTAGCTTACACTTATGGCACGAATGGAGTTCGATTGCCTGAAGCGAAAAGTTATCTTGTAAATCAGATTAATGATAATCAGATCAGTTCTGATATCAATCGATGCAAAATATTAGGGGTGGATTTAGTTCTTGTCTATTTTCATTTCGGTGATGAATATCAACTTTATCCTAATTCTTGGCAAAAAAGTATAGTGGAGAAGACTTTTTCACTTGGTGCAGATATTATCATTAGCTCACATCCACATGTTATTCAACCTCTGGAATTAATAGAACTTGGTGATGAATCAAAACTCGATACTGGACTTGTTGCGTTTTCACTCGGAAATTTCATCTCAAATCAAAGAGGAAGATTTAAGCAAGCAGGAGTAATTCTTGAAATTGAGCTCGAAAAGAATTTGGTAACAAATACTAGCCGCATTTCTTTGGTTAAATCTCATCCGACTTGGGTTCATATAGAAAGAATTAATGCAAAGACTTCCCACGTAATAATTCCCCTGACAAGCTATAACAAAGAATTATACTCGAAACAGGATCTTTCTTTAATGGAACAAGCGAGGTCGGATACTTGGAATCAGCTTTCAGGTGAACATAAAATTTTATCAAATAAAAAATCCTCAGGAGGGACAAAATCACCCGATTGATTAAGTTTGATCCACTTATAATGGGTCATGGGAACACACAGCATATAATCTATGTTCAGCAAATTTCAGCCAATAGGATGAGACTCTACTGCAGAGAAGGAAATTATATTATTCAGTCAGAGAAAGATTTCTATCCATTTTTTTACCTAACAGATAATATTCTCCTTAAAGGATTTAATGAAAAGTTTTGGCAAAAAAAAATGGAGGGAAGCGGAGAGTACCAGTATCTGAGTGTATTTGATGATTGGAACAGTATGTGGCGGGCTGTAAGAACAATCTATAGGAATTTAAAAATCGAAAATGTTCCCACGACAATTTTTTCCGATGTACCAGAGATTTATATCAAAACCGATCCAGTAACACAATTTCTACTGCAAAGCGGCGAAACGTTTTTCAAAGGGCTTGAATACGAAGACTTAATCCGAATGCAGCTCGATATCGAAACTTACTTCACGAAAGGATTCAGTCAGCCATCACGACCATCGGATAGAATTATTGTAATCGTGTTATCGGATAATAGCGGTTGGGAAAAGGTGATTTCCGGAGAAAAACTTTCTGAAAAAGAAATGTTAATCGAATTGATGAATACTATCATCGAGCGCAATCCAGATATTATTGAAGGGCATAATATTCTCTCATTTGATCTACCTTATATTTGTGCAAGGTGTAAGTATAATGAGGTGGAGTTTCGAATTGGTCGCGATAAAAGTGTCCCGCTGGTTGAATCAGTCGATTCATCTTCCGGCTGGGAATCAAGATTCGATTATGTAACCATCGTTGGGAGACAGATAGTTGACACACTGCCGCTCGTCATTCAATATGATTCAGTTAAACGCGATATGGAAGACCACGGTTTAAAATATTCGGCAAAGCATTTTAATGTTGCGGCAGAAGATCGTATTTACATCGAAGGGGAGAAAATTAGCTGGTATTGGGATAACGATCCGGAAATATTAATCGAATATGCAAAAGATGATGTCAACGAAGTTAAAGGATTGAGTGAGATTCTTTTTCCGTCTTATTTTTATCAGGCTCAAATGCTTCCGCTTGATTTTGATCAACTTATAAGAGTTGGCGTATCCACTCGGATTGAACTATTAATGGTGAGGGAATATCTTAGAGAAAAACGAGCGCTCCCGCAGGCAAAAGTCGGAGGACAGACAACCGGCGGTTACACAAATATTTTTTATACTGGAGTTTATAATAATATCGTTCACGCAGACGTTGAATCGCTGTATCCTTCCATAATTCTCAGCCAAAAACTCTCACCCGAATCTGATGAAAAACAAATCTTTCTAAAATTATTAAAAGAGTTAACTGAGCAGAGGATTAAACTAAAGCATTTGATGCAAAAAGAAAAAAATACGAAGCTTCGTCAGAAATACGATTCAATGCAATCCACATTTAAAATTTTTATTAATTCGTTTTACGGCTATCTTGGTTACTTCAAAGGAATTTTTAATGATTACGAAAAAGCTGATACTGTAACTAATTCCGGACAGAAGATTCTCAAAGAAATAATTGACAAATTTGTAAAAGAGAATTGTAAAGTAATCGAAGTTGATACGGATGGACTATATTTTACTTTAGAAGATGAAAGTTCGGATGAAATTTCAGAGAAAACTCTGGTTGATAAAATTAATGATGAATTGCCTGAGGGAATAAATTTAAGTTTTAGCGGCAGATTTTCGCAAATGATGAGCTATAAGAAAAAAAATTACGCTTTATTAACTTATGATAATCGACTCATAATCAAGGGATCGTCTCTCATATCCCGTTCAATTGAAAAGTATGCAAGGAACTTTATAAAGTTTTGTATCGAATCAATAATTACGAACAACCTCGATGGTATACCAAAAGTTTATATGAACTTACGTGCTGATATAATCAATCACGCAATTTCGATTCAAGATTTATCAAAAAGAGAAACTCTCCGAGATGCTTACTCGGTTTATACAAGTGCCGTGGAAAGTGGAAAGCGAACGAAAAGTGCTGCCTATGAGCTTGCAATAAAATATTACGGAAGCAAATATGAACCTGGAGATAAAATTACTTACTTCATCACTGGAAGCGATCCAAACGTCACGATTTATGAAAATTGCGAGCTTATGGAGTACTATAATTCAAATTCGCCTGTCGAAAATGTCTCTTATTACCTGAAAAAACTTGAAGAATATATTTCCCGTTTCGAGATATTTTTCGCAAAATCAGATTTCCAAAATCTTTTTCCATCCGAAGAGCAGCTCCAATTTCAAGTCGATAAAATAAAAGTAATCAATAAACCCGTTGTATATGAGGAAGAGTAAGTAACTTATTATGAAATCTGCACGCAAATCGATTATTTTTCTTGTTGTACTTATTGACTTGATTGGGTTTGGAATAATTATTCCAATCCTTCCGCACTATTCTGAGATCTATTTTCATGCAAATGAATTCGAGATCGGGATGCTCATTGCAGCATTCTCATTTTTCCAATTTTTGTCGACACCATTTTTAGGACGCTTATCAGATCGAATTGGAAGAAAGCCTGTTATCACTTCAATGCTCGTTGTTTCATTTTTTGCTTACATGCTCTATGCATTCGCTACAAATTATTGGATTGCTCTGTTCGCACGTTGTGTCGCTGGAATTGGCGGTGGAAGTCTTTCTGCTGCACAAGCATACATAGCAGATGTCACAGATAAAAGTGAACGTGCCAAAGGAATGGGACTTATCGGCACAGCATTCGGAGTCGGTTTCGTACTTGGTCCTTTCATCGGCGGCGCCTTGAGTGTCTATGGTTTTCTTGTTCCTAATCTTGCTGCAGCAGGGTTTTCGTTGATCGCATTTTTAATTGCACACTTTGTGCTGGATGAATCACTGCAATTCCGATCTGATGAACCGAGGGGAAAAACTTCACTACTCAACATCGAAGGTTATATTGCTGCTTTTTCCAAGAGAGAAACTGGTGCGTTAATTACAATCTTTTTCATTTTAACATTTTCAATTGCCAACACATACGGCACGGCACCTATATTAGGATATCGAATGTTGAAATTGACAGATTCACAAATCGGCTATCTCTTTGGGGTAATAGGGCTAATTACAATCTTTGTTCAAGGATATTTGATCGGAGTACTTACAAGAAAATATACAGAGAAGTCTCTCCTTTATTTTGGGATAATCATTATGACGATTGGACTTTTTTTGATTCCGCAAAGCAACTCTTTATTACTATTAATTATATTTTTTGGATTTACAATGTTTGGTGTTGCGATTTTAAGTCCTGTTATTTTCAGTTTGGTCTCGCAGACAGCTTCACCGACTGAGCAAGGAAAAGTGCTTGGAATTAATCATTCGATGGGTTCGCTTGGCAGAGTTCTTGGTCCGCTCTGGGGTGGATTTGCTTTCAATTTTTTTGGGTACCAAAGCCCATTTATAACAGCAGGTATTTTTACATTTATAGGTTTGATAATTAGTTTAACACTCTTTCGAGTTTCAGTAAAAATGTCTCAATAAAAGAAAAAGAGCTTGAAGGTTGGTGAAATTCTGAATTGATGAACAACCTTCAGGGTCCAATTAAGTCAGCTTAAAAAAGCCAAACTGCTGGAATGCATTTGCTGCAGAAAAGTTGGATTATTACTGAAATGAGAAAGATACCATCTCTCTAAATGGTGATTTGATTTTGAGGAGGTGGCATCTTTTCAGAGGAAAATCTTAAATCTCAAAGTCTTTCTTTTCTATTTTATTTGATTTATTTTTAAAACAGAGATTATATTACTGTTATATCTTAGACATCCATAAGCTTTAATCATTTTAAGTGAAAATTGGAAATATAAATATCGATAAACCATTACTTCTTGCACCAATGGAAGATGTTACGGATGCTTCCTTCAGATTGATATGCAAGAGACTTGGTGCAGATATTGTCTATACTGAATTCGTGAACTCAGAAGGGCTGATTCGTAAATCTGAAAAGACACACAAAAAATTACGCTTGCTCGATGAGGAACGTCCTGCTGGAATTCAGATTTATGGTGCGAACATCGATTCAATGGTTGAAGCAGCTCGAATCGCCGAACAAAAAAATCCAGACCTGATAGATATTAATTGCGGCTGCTGGGTTAAGAATGTCGTTGGACATGGTGCTGGTGCGGGATTACTGAAAGATATTCCCTACATGGAGAAAATGATTACGGCAGTTGTTAAAGCAGTACAAATTCCGGTTACAGTAAAAACCCGTCTTGGTTGGGATCTTGAAAGCATAAAAATTTTCGATGTCGCTAAAATGGTTGAACAAGTAGGTGCGAAAGCAATTACCATTCACTGCCGTACGAGATCGCAAGGGCACAAAGGTGATCCAGATTGGAATTGGATTCCGCG